>OLRF01000035.1_pt1 | contig 189296 bp, 130 predicted proteins | sample 1672061 | NCBI WGS metagenome assembly OLRF01 (sample SAMEA3136641, study PRJEB25190) | human gut metagenome | reverse complement strand
TGACACAGGCAGTCGATGAGCTATCGGAAAGCGAATCTTACAAAGGACTGTTTCACCAGCACACGGACGGCAATCCATTGCCTTCAGCTAAGGCATTGTGCGATATTATCGAACTTGCGCGCGCTATTATCTTTCCCGGATATTTTGGAAATTCAACGGTCAACAGCCGTACGGTAACTTACCATATCGGAGTCAACGTAGAAAGACTGTTCGACCTGCTGACAGAGCAAATACTGGCAGGGCTTTGTTTCGGCAGTGATGATGAATGCAGCTGCTGTACCGAGCTTCAACGTGAAGAGGCCGCATCGATCGCCGCCAAATTTATCAGCCATTTACCGGAATTACGCCGCATACTGGCAACCGACGTCGAAGCCGCTTACAACGGTGACCCGGCCGCCCATTCGTTCGGCGAGGTTATCAGTTGCTATCCCGCCATCCGCGCCATCAGTAACTACCGCATAGCGCATGAGTTGTTGGTACTCGGCGTGCCTCTCATTCCGCGTATCATCACCGAAATGGCACATAGCGAAACCGGCATCGACATTCATCCGGGAGCCGCCATAGGCGGTTATTTCACGATAGACCATGGTACAGGTGTGGTAATCGGTGAAACCTGCATTATCGGCAATAACGTAAAACTATATCAGGGTGTAACCCTCGGAGCCAAAAGCTTCCCGTTGGACGAAGACGGCAAACCCATCAAAGGCATTCCCCGCCACCCCATATTGGAAGATAATGTCATCGTGTATTCCAATGCCACTATCTTGGGGCGCATCACTATCGGAAAAGACGCTACCGTAGGCGGTAACATCTGGGTAACGGAGGATGTACCTGCAGGCGCAAGAATCGTACAAACCAAAGCAAAGAAATGAACGGCTGCAAAGCATAAAAGAAAGTTGTAAATAGTAAATCGTAAAATAGAAAATAAATAGATGAGCGAACAATCATTTGAAATGATTGCCAAAACTTTCCAGGGACTGGAAGAAACATTGGCACAAGAATTGACCTCTTTAGGAGCAAACGAGATACAGATAGGACGTCGTATGGTATCATTCTGTGGAGATAAGGAAATGATGTATAAGGCGAACTTCTGCCTGCGAACAGCCATCCGCATCCTGAAGCCTATCAAACAGTTTGTAGCAAAAAATGCCGATGAGGTGTACGAGCAGATCAAGGCAATCCACTGGGAAGACTATCTGGATGTTGACAAAACTTTCGCAGTGGACGCAGTTGTGTTCAGCGAGGAATTCCGTCATTCAAAGTTTGTTTCCTATAAAGTAAAAGACGCCATTGCGGACTATTTCCGGGATGCCTATAACAAACGCCCGTCCGTACGCATCAACAAGCCCGACGTACTACTGAACATTCACATTGCCGAAACCAAGTGTACCCTTTCTCTCGATTCATCCGGCGAGTCTTTGCATCGTCGCGGCTATCGCCAAGAGGCAGTAGAAGCTCCGTTGAACGAAGTTCTGGCGGCCGGCATGATATTAATGAGCGGTTGGCGTGGAGAATGCGACCTGATAGACCCCATGTGCGGTTCGGGTACGATACCCATTGAAGCGGCCCTGATAGCCCGAAATATCGCACCGGGCGTATTCCGTAAGGAATTTGCCTTCGAAAAGTGGATTGATTTCGACCAGGAACTGTTTGATAAGATTTATAATGACGACAGCCAGGAACGTGAATTCGCTCACAAGATATACGGATACGACAATAATCCGAAAGCCAACGAAATCGCTACCCACAACATAAAAGCGGCAGGCGTGTCCAAAGACGTGACACTGAAACTGCAACCTTTCCAACAGTTTGAACAGCCTAAGGAAAAGGCGGTTATCATTACCAACCCGCCGTATGGGGAGCGTATATCAACGAACGACCTTTTAGGCCTATACTCCATGATTGGCGAACGGCTGAAACATGCCTTTACAGGAAACACCGCATGGATACTTTCTTACCGTGAAGAGTGTTTCGATCAAATCGGATTGAAACCTACCGCCAAGATACCTTTGTTCAACGGCGCATTGGAATGTGAGTTCCGCAAATATGAAATCTTCGACGGAAAATACAAAGAGTACAAAAAGCAGGAAAGCGAAGAAAGCGATAAAGAGTACAGACCTTACGCATCGAGAGAGAGAAGAGAGTTTAAGCCCGGAGAGAAGAGGGAATTTAAACCGAGAGAGCGAAGAGACTTCAAATCGGATGACAAACGGGAGTTCAAGCCTCGTGAATACAGAAAACCGGCAGACGGCGAATGGAAACCGAAGCGGGAATTCAACAGAGAGCGAGAGTTTAATAAAGATCGTAAACCGAGAGAGTTTCGGAAACGGGACAACGAACATAACAACGACTGATACCGCTAACACAAGAAGCTATGATAAAGAGAATCGGTAGAGCAATCATGGTGTTGCTACTGACAACACCCGCTTTATTATCAATGGAGCTTATGGCACAAGACTTGAAAAAGCCTACCCTGGAAGACCTTCTTCCCGGGGGCGCAACCTATCGTATCGCTGAAAATTTACCGGGTTTGCAGTGGTGGGGTGATATATGTATCAAGCCCGGCATCGATTCATTGTTTGCCGTCAACCCCAAAAACGGAAAGGAGACATTGCTCACGACCCGGGAAAAGGTAAATCAAGTGCTCGGCTCACTGATAACTCCTACGGAAACAAGCGCCACACCCAGCCATAAGGGAAGCAAAGTACAGCATTTCTACAATACCGAGTTCCCGTGGCCGGACAAGCCGTATATGCTTATCAAGCTGCCTGCGAGATATATCGTTTATGACTTTGAGAAAGATGAATTCGTCAAAGGCCTGCCGCAGGCCGGAGAGAGAAACGGCGCCAACATTGACTATACCCCGGAAGGCGGGCACATAGCTTATACCGTAAAGAATAATCTCTTTGTGGACAACAAAGCCGTCACCAAAGAACCCGAAGGAATTGTGTGCGGACAAAGCGTACACCGCAATGAATTCGGAATCGGCAAGGGTACTTTCTGGAGCCCCCAAGGAAACTTGCTGGCCTTTTACCGCATGAACGAAAGCATGGTAACTCCCTATCCGCTGGTGGATATTACTCCCAGAATAGCTTTAGTGGACAAGATACGTTACCCGATGGCAGGAATGCTCAGCCATCAGGTTACCGTAGGCATCTATAATCCGGACACTCAAAAGACCGTTTATTTGAACACCGGTGACCCTACCAACCGTTATTTCACCAACATCAGCTGGGCGCCCGACGGGAAGAGCCTTTATCTCATAGAGCTGAACCGCGATCAGAACCATGCCAAACTTTGCCGATACAACAGCGAAACCGGAGAGCTGATGTCCACCCTTATCGAGGAAACGCACTCAAAATATGTAGAGCCTCAACAACCTATCCTGTTCCTGCCCTGGGATCATACCCAGTTTATCTACCAGAGCCAGAAAGACGGCTACAACCATCTGTATCTCTACAATACGGACGGCAAGCTTATCAAGCAACTGACAAAAGGAGACTGGCTGGTGCAGGATGTTTTAGGGTTCAACGCCAAGAAGAAAGAGGTCATCATCGCTTCCACCGAGCTATCTCCCTTGCAGAGTAATTTATATAAAGTAAATGTAAATACGAACAAACGTACCCCATTGGACAATAGCGAGGGGGTACACAACGGGATACTTTCCGCTTCGGGCAATTATATCATCGATCGGTATTCCACTCCGGATACTCCCCGCCAGATAGAGATAGTCAACACCCAAAACAGGAAAAGCATCTCCCTGCTGACCGCGAAGAATCCTTATGAAGGCTTCACCATGCCTGCCATAGAAACAGGTACGATAAAGGCGGCCGACGGCAAGACCGACTTATATTACCGCCTTGTCAAGCCCGCCGACTTCGACCCGAACAAGAAATATCCCGCAATCGTCTACGTATATGGCGGTCCCCATGCCCAGATGATTACCAACGGCTGGATGAACGGCGCGCGCGGCTGGGACATCTATATGGCCAACAAAGGTTATATCATGTTCACGCTCGACAACCGCGGCAGCAGCAACCGTGGACTGGAATTCGAGAACGTCACCTTCAGACATTTAGGCGTTGAAGAGGGCAAGGACCAGGTAAAAGGAGTGGACTACCTGAAAAACCTGCCTTATGTGGACGGTAACCGCATCGGCGTGCACGGCTGGAGTTTCGGCGGACATATGACTACCGCCCTCATGCTCCGTTATCCGGAAATTTTCAAAGTCGGCGTGGCCGGCGGACCGGTCATCGACTGGAAGTACTATGAAATAATGTATGGCGAACGCTATATGGATACCCCTCAGGCAAACCCCGAAGGTTATGAACAATGCGATTTGAAGAACCTCGCAGGGCAACTGAAAGGACACCTGCTTATCATCCACGATGACCACGACGATACATGCGTACCCCAACATACGCTTTCTTTCATGAAAGCCTGTGTGGATGCACGCACCTATCCCGATCTGTTTATCTATCCCGGACATAAGCACAACGTCTTGGGACGTGACCGTGTACATCTGCACGAGAAGATAACCCGATATTTCGAGGATTATTTATAAACCGGACGCATTTTCAACAGTAAACAATTAAACGTATCTATAAAATGAAAGTATTATTGCTTGGCTCAGGTGGCCGCGAACACGCTTTGGCTTGGAAGATTGCGCAAAGCCCCAAAATAGAAAAACTGTATATCGCTCCCGGCAACGCGGGAACAAGCGCAGTGGGCGAGAATGTAGACATCAAAGCTACTGATTTCCCCGCTCTCAAGGCTTTTGCCCTTGAGCATAAGATTGACATGATTGTAGTGGGTCCCGAAGATCCGCTGGTGCAAGGTATTTTCGATTGTTTCAAAGAAGATGCCGCTACCCGGCACATCGCCATTATCGGTCCTTCTGCAAAAGGCGCGCAGCTGGAAGGCAGCAAAGAATTCGCCAAAGAATTCATGCTGCGCCATAACATTCCCACCGCCCGCTACAAAAGCGTGACAGCCGAAACGCTGGAAGAAGGGCTTGCTTTTCTGGAAACCCTCACCGCCCCCTACGTATTGAAAGCCGACGGCCTGTGCGCAGGTAAAGGCGTATTGATTCTCCCGACACTGGAAGAAGCCCGGAAAGAGCTGAAAGAGATGCTCGGCGGTATGTTCGGCGATGCCAGCGCGACAGTGGTCATCGAGGAATTCCTTAGCGGAATAGAGTGCTCGGTTTTCGTGCTGAGCGACGGCGAGCATTATAAAGTATTGCCTGTGGCCAAAGACTATAAACGCATCGGAGAAGGCGACAAAGGACTGAATACCGGCGGTATGGGCAGCGTGACACCCGTTCCTTTCGCCAACGACGAATTTATGGCAAAAGTGCGCGAACGCATTATAGAGCCCACCATCAACGGCTTGCGCGAAGAAGGCATCCTGTACAAAGGTTTCATCTTCCTGGGACTTATCAATGTGCAGAACGAGCCCATGGTGATAGAATACAATGTCCGTATGGGAGACCCAGAGACAGAAAGCGTCATGCTGCGCATTAAGAGCGATATCGTGGAACTGTTTGAAGGCGTACACAAGGCAAACCTCGATACCAAGACAATGGAGCTCGACCCGCGTACGGCAGCTTGTGTAATGCTGGTCAGCGGCGGTTATCCCGAAGCGTACAAAAAAGGATATCCCATTACCGGCTTCAACCTCGCCGAGGCTACGGACAGCATCCTGTTCCATGCCGGTACCGCCGTAAAGGACGGCCAGACCGTCACCAACGGCGGCCGCGTGATAGCCGTTTGCTCCTATGGAGAAACAAAAGAAGAGGCTTTGGCTAAGAGTTACAAAGTAGCCGAAACGTTAAGTTTCGAGGGTAAATACTTCCGTCGCGACATCGGATTCGACCTTTAACAGTCAATGAGAAGCCAAAGATTCCAAAATCGGGTTACGGCGGGACGCTTTACGCTTCCCGCCGCCATCCTTATATCAGTAACCTGCTGGATACTGAGCGCCATCCTATTACCCGATTTGGAAATACGAAAAGACGATTATCCCCTGTGGGACCTATTCCGTGATTCATGTATCCCGGCCTGGGGCACCCGCCTTTTCAGCTTTATCCTATACTCCGTCATAGGATATTTTCTTATCGGGCTGAACAACGCGTTCGCCATCATCCGTATGCGGGCGTCCGTACAGACAGCCATTTATTTCCTGCTGGTTTCCGTCTGCCCTGCCATGCATATATTATATGCAGGAGATTTGGTGGCGGTCACTTTCCTCATAGCTCTGTATTTCCTGTTCAGAAGCTACCAGCAGGCTAAGCCCGCGAGCTATTTGTTCCATGCATTCGTATTCATGGGAATGGGAAGCCTGCTCTTCCCGCAACTGATGTTCTTCGTACCCGTATTTTGGATAGGCGCGTATAGCTTCCAGTCCCTGCACCCTAAGAGCTTTTTCGCTTCGCTCATCGGCTGGAGCGTACCTTATTGGTTCCTATTAGGCTACACCTACCTGTCCGGACACATGGAATTATTCTATCAGCCGTTTCTGGAACTGGTGAATTTCCGCTCCATCCGATTCGGCTTCCGGCCTTGGGAATTGGCGACAATCGGGTATATACTCCTTTTATATATAGTAAGTTCAAGCCACTGCTTAATTGCCGGCTATGAGGATAAGATACGTACGCGCAGTTATCTGCACTTCCTGATATTCCTGAACTTCTGCATCTTCGTCTATATAGGGTTACAACCGGCTCTATATCCTCATCTGTTCTCCCTGCTGTTAATCGGTACCAGCATTCTGATAGGACACTTATTCGTATTGACCAACAGCCGGAGCTCCAACCTGTTCTTTATCATTATGCTTGTCGGGTTATTTACTTTATTCGGATTCAATCTATGGACGCTTTTGCAGACACACTGATACAACTTCTGATTGACTGGGGATATGCAGGGCTCTTTATCTCGGCCTTACTGGCGGGGAGTATCATTCCGTTCAGTTCCGAACTGGTGATGCTGGCGCTCGTCAAGGTAGGACTGAACCCCGCCGTTTGCGTCCTTGCCGCAACATTGGGAAATACGGTCGGCGGCATGACCTGCTACTACATGGGTCGGCTCGGCAAGACAGACTGGATAGAGAAATATTTCAAAGTAAAGAAGGAGAAGATTGACAAGATGCAGCGTTTTCTGCAAGGGAAAGGGGCTCTCATGGCTTTCTTCGCCTTCCTGCCTTTCGTGGGAGAGGCCATTGCCATAGCATTGGGATTTATGCGCAGCAACGTCATGCTGACCATTTCTTCCATGTTTGCGGGCAAACTGATACGATATATCGCCATGTTATTGGCCTTGCAAGGGGCATTGTCGGTGATGAGTGTTTAGTGTTTAGTGATTAGTGATTAGTGATTAGCGGATATGGAACGGATTATAGAACGGACGGAAGACGGAAGCGCCACATTGTTTGTGCCGGAGCTGAATGAGCATTATCATTCGGTAAAAGGAGCACGCACCGAATCGCAACATATCTTTATCGATATGGGGCTGAAAGCATCTGCCGCCATCCGCCCCCGCATTCTGGAAATAGGATTCGGCACGGGACTTAACGCCCTGCTCACTTTGGAGACTGCCGGACAAGAGAAAAGAGCCGTCCACTACACCGGCATCGAACTCTATCCCTTGTCGTGGGAAGAAGTCAATGCACTGAATTATAGCGACCATCCCTTGTTTAAGGAATTGCACACGGCTCCATGGGATACAGATGTGAACATTACCCCTTATTTTACGTTACACAAAATACAAGGAGACGTAAATAAAGTGATTAGCGGTGAGCGGTTAGGGATTAGTGTTGAGCGATTAGAGATTAGTGATAAATCACCCATTAATCACTCATCACTAATCGCTAATCCCTTATCCCTAACCCCTAATCCCTATTTCGACCTTGTTTATTTCGACGCATTCGCCCCCGAAAAGCAGCCTGAGATGTGGAGTGAGGAGCTTTTCCGGAACATATATGCCTGCATGAACGCCAACGGCATACTGACCACCTACTGCGCCAAGGGCGTTATCCGTCGGCTTTTACAAGCCGTCGGGTTTACGGTGGAGCGGCTTCCCGGCCCGCCGGGCGGCAAACGTGAGATACTCCGAGCCACCAAAACAAAGGGATAAGCCGCAGAAAGAAGATAAACAAAGCAACAGTTACCCTGAATTACACTTATAAAAGCCATAAATAAGATAGATGAAAAAGATATACTTTTTACTGCTCGCAACCATACTCATAGCTTCCTGCAAGCCCAAAAGCGGTCAAAGCGACAAAACCGACGGCAAACCCGTCATTACCGTTACGCTCGAGCCTCTGCGATACTTCACCGAAGCCATTGCCGGCGACCGGTTCACAGTAGTCAGCATGGTTCCCAAAGGTACAAGTCCGGAAACCTACGACCCTACGCCGCAGCAGCTTGTAGACCTTGCCCGCAGTAAAGCCTATTTCCGCATCGGCTATATAGGCTTTGAACAAACATGGACAGATAAGCTGACAGACAACGCCCCGCACCTGCAATTCTTTGACATGTCGCAAGGCGTGGATTTGATTTACGACAATACCCACAGCCATCGACATGCGGAAGACGGGAAAGAGCACCACCACGCCACCGGCGTAGAACCCCATATATGGAACTCCGCTACCAACGCCCAAATCATCGCGGGCAATATTCTGAGTGCGCTGTGCAGCATCGATAAAAGTAATGAAAGCGCTTACTTGGAACGCTATAATGCCCTCTGCCGCCAGATAGAGCATACCGACAGCCTCATACGGCAGACGCTCACCGCTCCCGGAGCAGACCACGCCTTTATGATTTACCACCCGGCACTTTCCTATTTCGCCCGTGACTACGGCCTGCATCAGATTCCTATCGAAGCCGGCGGCAAAGAACCGTCACCCGCACATCTGAAAGCACTGATCGATACCTGCAAGAGCGAAAAAGTACATGTCATCTTCGTACAGCCGGAGTTCGACCGCCGCAACGCCGAAATCATCGCCAAACAAACCGGAACCCGGATTGTCGATATCAACCCCCTGTCCTACGATTGGGAAGCGGAAATGCTGAATACGGCGAAGGCGCTGAATTTAATGAAGAACTAACAATGAAACCTATTATTGAAATAAGAAACCTCAATGCCGGATACGACGGTCGCACAGTACTTCGCGACGTAAACCTTACCGTTTACGACCGGGATTTTCTGGGCATTATCGGTCCGAACGGTGGCGGTAAGACCACTCTTATCAAATGCATTCTGGGATTGCTCAAACCCGTTTCCGGTGAAATAACTTTCACATCTCCCCGCACAACGGGCAATACCCAACTCACTATGGGCTACCTGCCCCAATACAACAGCATAGACCGCAAGTTCCCTATCACCGTCGAAGAAGTTATTCTGTCGGGACTCAGCAGTAAGAAATCGCTCACCTCGCGTTTCACCAAGGAACACAGGGAAAAAGCCCGTCAGGTCATCGCCCGCATGGGGCTGGAAGGGCTGGAAGAACGTGCTATCGGCGCACTGAGCGGCGGACAGCTTCAACGCGCGCTACTGGGACGCGCCATAATCTCCGACCCCGAAGTGGTTATCCTCGACGAACCCAGCACCTATATCGACAAGCGTTTTGAAGCCCGCCTGTATCAGTTATTGGCCGAAATCAACAAAGATTGCGCCATCATACTCGTCAGCCACGACATAGGCACGGTATTGCAGCAAGTAAAATCCATTGCCTGCGTCAACGAAACGCTGGATTACCATCCCGATACGGGCATTACCGGCGAATGGCTGGAACGTAACTTCAACTGCCCCATAGAGCTTCTGGGACATGGCACATTGCCGCATCGGATATTGGGCGAGCATCATCACCATTAGCATAAAGACAGAAAGTATCCGTGATACCGTCATACCGCCACAAGCCATAAGCGCGCGTAAAAAAGGCTGCGGCTTCCGGCAGCCTATATCCGGTTAAACTGTTAGTTCACAGCGGTGAACACTTTGTTCCGATTGCAGAAAACAGTTTGTTTTCCGCCTATCAAACAGTTTGTTTCCTATAACGGAACACTTTGTTTCACCCTACGGAACAGTTTGTTTCCACACAGGAAACAGTTTGTTACAAGGTACAAAACAACTTGTCAGCAGTAAGCCGACAAAATACGGAAGCAGGGACAGCCATCACAGCATACCCGGCAAAGCCGTCCGGACAAGGACATTTTTGAAAAACCGCCCTGAACGGACGATACGGAAAGCTTTGTTTTTTCTGAAAATTCTCCCTATATCTCTAAACCAATCCTAATAATCCGCCTTATTGTCACTCATTTAGAACTGAAATCATTATCTTTGCGCCCGTCTATAATAAAAAACGAATTTCATCCGAATGAAACAGTACAAAACCGTAAACAACCTGATTGGTTGGATTACATTTATAATTGCAGCAACGGTTTATTGCATGACTATCGAGCCGACCGCAAGTTTTTGGGACTGCCCGGAGTTCATTACCACCGGCTATAAACTGGAAGTAGGACACCCGCCCGGCGCACCGTTCTTTATGTTAGTAGCCAATCTGTTTTCTCAGTTCGCTTCCGATGCCACCACCGTTGCCAAGATGGTGAACTACATGAGCGCGCTGATGAGCGGTGCTTGTATCCTGTTCTTATTCTGGAGTATCACTCACCTGGTACGCAAACTGGTCATCACCGATGAAAACAACATCACCAAAGGACAGCTGATTACCGTCATGGGCAGCGGTCTGGTAGGTGCATTGGCATATACATTCAGTGATACATTCTGGTTCAGCGCCGTAGAGGGTGAGGTATACGCCTTTTCCTCACTGTTTACGGCGGTGGTGTTCTGGCTGATACTGAAGTGGGAAGATGTAGCGGACGAACCGCATTCCGACCGCTGGCTGATTCTTATCGCCTACCTCACCGGACTGAGTATCGGCGTTCATTTGCTGAACCTGCTCTGTCTCCCTGCCATCGTGCTGGTATACTACTATAAAAAAGTGCCCGATGCCAACGCAAAAGGCTCTCTGCTGGCGCTTCTCGCATCCATGGTGCTGGTAGCGGCCGTACTGTACGGTATCGTTCCGGGTATTGTAAAAGTGGGCGGCTGGTTCGAGCTGTTCTTCGTCAATACGCTCGGCATGTCGTTCAACAGCGGCGTCATCGTATATATCATCTTGCTGGCGGCCTGCCTTATCTGGGGTGTATACGAAAGCTACAATGAAAAGAGCAAGTCGCGTATGGCGCTCTCGTTCATACTGACCATAGCCATGTTGGGTATTCCTTTCTATGGTCATGGCAGCAGTTCCGTGATTATCGGCATCATCGTCATCGCGCTGTTATGGCTCTACCTCAAACCGGGTACGCAGGAGAAGATTAAAGAGAAATACCGTGTATCGGCGCGTACGCTGAACACATCTCTGTTGTGCACCATGATGATTGTCATCGGATATTCATCCTATGCGCTTATCGTAATCCGTTCCACCGCCAATACGCCGATGGACCAGAACTCACCGGAAGACATCTTCACGCTGGGCGAATATCTGGGACGCGAGCAATACGGTACACGACCGCTGTTCTACGGCCCGGCCTACTCCTCACAGGTAGCTCTGGACGTGAAAGACGGGTATTGTGAACCGCGCATTTCCTACAACGGAACCAAATATATCCGCAAGGAGAAAGCCGCTGCCGATGAAAAGGACAGCTACATCGAAATTCCGGGACGTATCGAATATGAATACGCGCAGAACATGCTCTTCCCGCGCATGTACAGCAGCGCGCACACCAACCAATATCAAGCCTGGCAGGATATCAAAGGGTATGATGTGCCCTACGACAAATGCGGCGAAATGATTATGGTAACCATGCCCACGCAGTGGGAAAACATCAAGTTCTTCTTCTCCTACCAGCTCAACTGGATGTACTGGCGCTACTTTATGTGGAACTTTGCCGGACGCCAGAACGACTTGCAGGGCAGCGGAGAAATAGAGCACGGCAACTGGATTACCGGTATCAAGTTCATTGACAACATGCTCGTAGGCAATCAGGACTTGCTGCCGAAAGAGCTGAAAGAGAATAAAGGGCATAACGTATTCTACTGCCTGCCGCTGTTGCTCGGAATTATCGGTCTGTTGTGGCAGGCCTACCGCGGCCAGAAAGGTATCCAGCAGTTCTGGGTAGTGTTCTTCCTTTTCTTCATGACCGGTATAGCGATTGTGCTCTATCTGAACCAGACGCCAAGCCAGCCGCGTGAACGCGACTACGCGTATGCGGGTTCGTTCTACGCTTTCGCCATCTGGATAGGCATGGGTGTGGCAGGCATCATCCGCCTGTTGCAGCATTATGCCAAGATGAAGGAGCTTCCCGCCGCGGCCATCGTTTCAGTGGCCTGTCTTTTTGTTCCCATACAGATGGCAAGCCAGACCTGGGACGACCACGACCGCAGCGGCCGTTATGTGGCACGTGATTTCGGTCAGAATTACCTGATGTCATTGCAGGAGACGGGCAATCCCATCATCTACACCAACGGTGATAACGATACTTTCCCCCTGTGGTACAACCAAGAGACGGAAGGTTTCCGCACCGATGCCCGTACTTGTAACCTCAGCTACCTGCAGACCGACTGGTACATCGACCAGATGAAGCGTCCCGCCTACGACTCTCCTTCCCTGCCTATCACGTGGGACCGTATGGAGTACGTGGAAGGTACCAACGAATATGTTCCGGTACGCCCCGAATACAAGAAGAGCATCGATGCCCTGTATGCCGAAGCAGAGAAACAAGCCCTGAGCGGTAATACCGAAGCACTGATAAACGTGAAGAAAGAATTCGGCGACAATCCTTACGAGCTTAAAAACATCCTGAAATCTTGGATACGCAGCAAGAACGAAGACTTGAAAGTGATTCCCACCGACAGCATCGTGATGAAAGTGGATAAGGAAGCCGTACGCCGCAGCGGCATGATGATACCGGGTGATTCCATCCCCGACTATATGCACATCTCGCTGAAAGGCAAACGCGCCCTCTACAAGAGCGAACTTATGATGCTCGAGATGTTGGCGGAAGCCAATTGGGAGCGTCCTATCTACATCGCAGTCAGCGTAGGGCCGGAGAACCAGTTGAATATGGGCAACCACTTCATTCAGGAAGGTCTTACCTACCGCTTCACTCCGTTCGATACGGACAAACTGGGTGTGAAGATTGACAGCGAAAAGATGTACGACAACCTGATGAACAAATTCAAGTTCGGCGGTATCGACAAGCCGGGTATCTACATTGACGAGAATACGATGCGTATGTGTCACTCGCATCGCCGTATCTTCTCCCAGCTCGTGCAGCAACTGATACGCGAGGGCAAGAAGGATAAGGCGAAAGCCGCGTTGGACTATGCCGAGAAGATGATTCCCGCCTTCAACGTACCATACGACTGGCAGAACGGCGCCGTACAAATGGCTGAAGCGTATTACCAGTTAGGCGATTCCGCAAAAGCCGACGAAATGATGAAAGCGCTTGCCAACAAAGCCGTGGAATACCTCACCTGGTATCTGAGCATGGACGACAGCCGCTTCGTTATCTCTACCCGTGAGTTTGAATACCACTGGGCAGTACTCGATGCCGAAGTAAAGATTATGAAGAAATACAATTCCAAACTGGCGGAAATCTACGAACCGAAAGTAGAAGAGTTGTACAACTTATATGTAGAAAGACTTAAACAGTGATAAGCGGATAGTGGTGGGTGATTGGCAAATAACTGTTTGCCAACTACTCACCACTGCACGCTTATCACTAATCACTAACCGTTAACCACTGATTAATCGTGTTTATAGAACAGCCTCCCGAGTTCGTTCGTAAATTATACCCCAGCGCCGTCTGGCGAATGGACCCGAATGAGAGAGCCATTTATCTGACTTTTGACGATGGGCCTATCCCTGAAGTTACTCCCTGGGTTCTTGATTTGCTTGACAAATACGGTATAAAGGCCACCTTCTTTATGGTAGGTGACAATATCCGTAAACATCCTGATGAGTTCCAAATGGTTGTGGAGCGGGGACATCGCATCGGTAACCATACCTTCAACCACCTCAGAGGATTTGAATATAACTTCAAAGACTATCTGGCCAATGCGGAGAAAGCCAATGAGGTGATGAAAACGGATTTATTCCGTCCTCCGCACGGACACATGGGATGGACACAGTATATGATACTGAAACGTCGCTATAAGATAATAATGTGGGATTTGGTAACGCGCGATTATAGTAAGAAGCTGCGCGGCCCTCAGGTGCTTGCCAACGTAATGAGATACGCGCGCAATGGTTCCATCATCACGTTTCATGATTCCTTAAAGTCCTGGAACAACGGAAATCTGCAATATGCACTACCGCGGGCAATAGAATTTCTGAAAGAAGAAGGGTACGAGTTTAAACTGTTATAGAGTTATGAAAGTTAAAAGTTGAGAGTTGAAAGTCAGGATGCGCGATTATGCCGCATTAAACTTTCAACTCTCAACTTTTAACTTTCAAATCTTTCTGCTTTCTCAGTTTACTTTTATCGTCAACGGATTGCGTACTTTCTGAGCGAAATCAGCCATATACCGGTTCCAGGCATCGGCAGTCTTTATATCCGCTTTGTCCCATGCAAATCCCCAATAATATACATATTCCGAACCCGGTTCGTAATCGCTGACAGCAAGTACATGGCCGTCGGCATTATTACGTTCCTTCTTCTCCTGTTCAGAGAAAAGTACGGTTTTCGCATCCTTGACAACAGCGGGAGCAGCGGCACCCATAAAGATTTTACCATTATCAGGACCGGTAGTAGGGTCTACATAAGTAATGTAACCGTTGGCAGCATCGGCAACAACAGCTCCATCGGGTTCATGCAGTACGATACCTGCAACGATAGGCAATGTTTCTTTCAGGTTGCTGTATGATACGGCAGTCCTGTTCAAATGAGAACCTGCGTCAAGTGTAATCAAACGTGTTTCCACCACAGTCGAGTCACCCTTTACAGTCAGAGGGGTAAACTCCAGCTTCACCGTAAAACGCAACGGGCCGTTATCCAGAATCTCCTGATTCTTATAGCACCATGGGTAGATGATGCTGTCGTTTACCATCAGTGCGGCCACACCGGCTCCCAGCGTAGGGCCTACTGCATAGCAGTCCATACCGTAACCGTGGTCAATGTGATAAGAACGTTCACGGCTCAGTTCGGCAGCGGCTTTCGGATCGGTCTTTTTCAGTTCGGCAATCTTAGCCCGGGTTTCTTTGTTCAGTTCTTTGGCGTACATAGCTTCCAGTATCGGTTCGGTAGTATTATACTTCGTAAACAAGTCATAACCGAAGCCACGCTCTCCTTTGGCCTGCAAAGCGGGACCGTAAGCGCGGAAAGCCACCAAATCATTCTCCCAAGCCATATCATCCATACGCTCGGGGTAGCATTTACCGCAAGCCTTTACATCAAAAGCCTCGGGTGTACCGGTTTGGATGGTATACGTAGCGGCGCCATTGGCAGCTATCGTAGCCGGGAATATCACCTTGCCGTCGTACGTAATCTGATAAGGCACTTGCTGCCCGTCGGCATCCAATACCACAATCTGTGCCGTGTCTGCCAAACCCAAACGGTTTGTAATAGTCTCCATAGACACCTCTACCATTTCATTAGAGCGTTCCATGGCCAACGGATTGGTTACCGTAACGGTTACCGTCTTGCTGTCGTTACAAGCGAAGCAAAACAGAGCCGTCATACATAATAAAAGAAGTTTCTTCATATTGAATAAATAATGTGATAATACGGTAATGTAATAGGGTGGTAATGCGATGATGCGATAGGGTAATAAGCAGCCTGATTAAAAAAATAAGGCGGTAAAGTAATATTCCTTATCACTTACCGCCTTACCACCTTATCACCTTATTATTTAGGTTGTTTTCCGATATAAGCCAAGATACCGCCGTCAACGTACAGGATGTGTCCGTTAACCGCGTTAGAAGCCTCGGAAGCCAAGAATACAGCAGGACCTGTAAGTTCTTCCGGATCCAACCAACGACCGGCCGGAGTCTTAGCGCAAATGAATGAATCGAACGGGTGACGGCTGCCGTCAGCTTGTTTCTCACGCAACGGAGCAGTCTGCGGAGTAGCGATATAACCCGGGCCGATACCATTACATTGGATGTTGTATTCACCGTATTCAGAGCAGATGTTACGAGTCAGCATCTTCAAACCACCCTTAGCGGCAGCGTATGCAGATACAGTCTCACGACCCAATTCAGACATCATAGAACAGATGTTGATGATTTTACCATGACCCTTCTTCATCATTGCGGGCAGAACTGCCTTGGAAACGATGAACGGAGCATTCAAGTCGATGTCGATAACTTTACGGAAATCAGCAGCTTCCATTTCGTGCATAGGAATACGACGGATAATACCCGCATTGTTAACCAAAATATCAACAGAACCTACTTCTTTCTCAATAGTGGCTACCATAGCCTGAACAGCAGGTTCATCAGTTACGTCGCATACATAACCATGTGCTTGGATACCCTTTTCGGCATAAGCAGCTATACCTTTATCTACCAATTCCTGGTTGATATCGTTAAAACAGATTTTTGCACCTTGTTCTGCAAAAGCCGAAGCGATAGCAAAACCGATACCATAAGAAGCACCTGTAACGAGGGCTACTTTACCTTCCAAAGAAAAATTCAAATACTGATTCATGATGTTTATTTATTTTAGGTTGAAAAAATAGTGTTATTTCAAGTCTGTTATCAAAGAGAAGTCCTGATCGCCGTAATCCAGGTTCTCACCGCCCATACCCCATATAAAGGTATAATTGTGCGTAGCCGCGGCCGAGTGAATAGACCATTCGGGAGAAAGAACAGCCTGGTCGCCTTTCATCCACACGTGGCGGGTTTCGTCCACTTCACCCATAAAGTGGCAGATAGCGTGGTCTTCCGGAATCTCAAAATAGAAATAAGCTTCCATACGACGGCTGTGAACGTGCGCGGGCATCGTATTCCATACGCTGCCCGGAGCGAGTTCCGTCATACCCATCTGCAATTGACAGGTCGGCAACACTTGATTTACCAGCATCTTGTTGATATTGCGATGATTGGAACCTTCCAAAGAACCCATTTCAGCCACAACCGCATCTTTCTTCGTCACTTTCTTATCGGGATAGTTGCGATGAGCCGTTACGGAATTAAAGTAGAACTTAGCCGGGTGGGCTGCATCCTTACTCTCAAACGTAACTTCACGGTCGCCCGAACCCAAGTAAAGGGCTTCCTTATAATCCATTTCGAATACGGCGTTACCGGCTCTCACCACACCCGGACCGCCTACATTGAAAATACCCATTTCGCGACGGGTCAGGAAATAAGGAGCTTTTAAAGGCTCAATCGCTTCCAATGGCAACACCTCGCCTACCGGCATGGCGCCACCTACCACCATACGGTCGTACATGGAATATACCATATTTACTTCATCAGGGGAGAATACTTTCTCTATAAGGAAATCGCGACGGATTCTTTTTGTATCATAACTTTTCGCATCTTCCGGATGTGCAGCGTAGCGAATTTCATAGTTCGTTTTCATGATTTTATTACGTTTTTAAGTTATCAAACCAATAGTCGTGCAGTACGTCGTTTACGTACACGATTGCAAATGTAGCAAAAGAAAACGGCAAAACATTGCTTTTTTGTCCTAATTATCTATCAATATTGTACAAAGAAAAGAAAAATCATTAGAAATGCCCTCATATTTAATGAATAATTCAAAAGAAAAAATTGACACCAACACAATATAGAGTTCTCCAATCCTTTACCTTCCGATTGTGAGTTAAACGAAAAAAGCTCCGACAATCATCGACTGTCAGAGCTTTTTTCGTTGGACTACCAAGATTCGAACTTGGACAAACAGAACCAAAACCTGTTGTGCTACCATTACACCATAGTCCAAACATATGCGCTTTCTATTAAAAAGCGGTGCAAAGATAGAGGTATGTCCCGAAATATGCAAATATTTCGGGACATTTTTTCATATCCGTATCTTATTTTGCTATAATCAGATAATAATTCTTCTTACCGCGTTGTACCAGCAGATACTTATCATCCAACAAATCGGCAGTTGTAACGACCTGGTCGAAAGCCGTCAGCTTTTCTTTGTTCAAAGAGACACCGCCGCCTTGTACCAACTTACGCATCTCGCCTTTGGACGCAAATACAGCCGCGTTGTCTACAAACAGATCGACCGCCTTCACACCCGCCGTCAACGCATCACGGGACACCTCGAACTGAGGTACACCCTCAAATACGGCCAGCAACGTATCTTCGTCCAATTTTTTCAACGCCTCTGAAGTAGCATTGCCGAAAAGGATATTGGAAGCATCGACAGCCGCATTGTAGTCCTCTTCGGAGTGTACCATAATGGTAACTTCCTTAGCCAGACGCTTCTGCAGAACACGTAAATGCGGAGCCGCTTCGTGTTCGGCCGTCAGAGCCTTGATTTCCTCTTTAGTCAGGGAAGTAAATATCTTGATGTAGCGGGCTGCATCGGCATCGCTCACGTTCAGCCAGAACTGGTAGAACTTATAAGGGGACGTATAACGGGAATCAAGCCATATATTGCCGGATTCCGTCTTACCGAATTTACCGCCGTCCGCCTTTGTAATCAGAGGGCTTGTCAGGGCAAATACCTCGCCTCCATTGGTACGGCGAATCAGCTCGGCTCCCGTAGTGATGTTACCCCATTGGTCCGAACCGCCCATTTGCAGCTTACAGCCTTTGGTTTCATACAAGTGCAGGAAGTCGTAACCTTGCAACAGCTGGTAAGTGAATTCAGTGAAAGAAAGACCGTCGCGGGCCTCACCGTTCAAACGCTTCTTCACCGAGTCCTTAGCCATCATATAGTTTACGGTGATATGCTTACCTACCTCGCGAGCGAAATCAAGGAAACTGAAATCCTTCATCCAATCGTAGTTGTTCACCAACTCCGCACGGTTAGGGGCATCCGATTCAAAATCCAGAAACTTGCTCAACTGTTTCTTCATGCCTGCCATATTGCGTTGCAGTGTTTCTTCAGTGAGCAGATTGCGTTCTGCCGACTTACCGGAAGGGTCGCCAATCATACCCGTAGCACCGCCAATCAGCGCCAACGGCTTGTGACCGCAGCGCTGGAAGTGGCGCAATATCATCACACTGCAAAGGTGTCCGATATGCAGAGAGTCCGCCGTAGGGTCGAAACCGATGTATGCAGTAACTTGTTCCTTTGCCAACAGTTCTTCCGTACCCGGCATCATATCGTGGAGCATGCCACGCCATTTTAATTCTTCTACAAAATTCATCGAATGATTAACTATTAATTATTTGATTTATACTTTGTCTGCGACAAAAGTACGACTCTTTATCCTAACAAACAACTCTTATTGTTTAAAAAAGACTTTGGCAATATTTTCCTGCAGTGCCTCCGTAAGCTCAGCCAAAGATACGCAACGGACTTGGGCTGCCCGGCTATACACATCCGCAATCGGCACGTCACTCTCGTCAGTTTCCAGGAACAAGCGGCCGGAAGGAGTAATCCGCAGGGCTTCTTCCTGATACTTTTCTCCGAAAGAGAGGTAAAACCCGTGTCTCAGATATTCCTCCGCCAGAACCGCCTTCCCGCGAAAACCATGAATAATCCAGGGATTAGTCGGCTTTATCTGCCGTTTTAGCTTCAGCAACTCATCCATGGACTTTACCAGATGAATGACCAAAGGCTTACCAAGCTCCATAGACAACCGTGCCTGATATTCAAAAACTTCTATCTGTACAGCCTGCGGAGCGTCAGCCAATTTATCCAAACCGGCTTCTCCTACGGCAAGAACCTGCGGATGCCCGGCTAAAGAAGCCAAAATATCCATTTCATGCCGAACTGCCGGAGTAGCAGCCGTTGGGATATGCCAGGGATGCATGCCTACCGAATACCACTCCCCCGCCTCCGGAACAAAAGTATCGGGATAACGGTTCACAATAGCCGTTCCGGGGATTTGCGGCAACTGATGCGCGTGTATGTCAACAGGAATTTTCATGGAACAGGATCATATCCGGAGCCACCCCAGGGGTGACAACGCAATATACGTTTTATCGCCAGATAAAGTCCCTTAAAAGGACCGTGTTTCTTAATGGCCTCAACAGCATATTGAGAACAGGTCGGAGTAAATCTGCACGACGGGGACGTCATGGGTGAAATGCACTTCCGGTAAAAATAAATAGGAAGCAACAACAGATAGGAAAGCAGGCGTTTCATGGCTTCAGAGGGGTTACCGCTGCATCCGCATCTTGTGCCGCCACTTTCTCGGCGATACGCGCCAAAGCCGTCTTTACCCTCTCCTCTATCACGGCAGATTCCACCAGCTGATCGGAGAGATAAATAAAGGCGATAGCCAGTCGGCACTGCTTTTCCGCCAACACATTCAGCAACTCATGCTTGTTTACACGATAGGCCTCACGTATCTGGCGCTTCACACGGTTACGCTTCACCGCACGTTTGAAACGGCGCTTTGAAACACTGATAAGAATAGAAGCATCCGCCTCCAACTCCTCTACCGGCAAATACACCACACGCAACGGGAAAACCGAGAACGAACGAGAACCGCCCGCAAACATCTTCTCTATTATCTTTTTTTTATCCAGCCTTTCGACTTTATGTAAGGTATTTGCCATGAATGAACTATAAATTAGGAATGAAAATGAAGAATTATAAAAAACGAGCTACAAGGTCTGCGACATCTGAAATACCACACCTGTAGCCCGTAATTTCTATTGTTACAACTACAAGCCACAAGCCAACAGGCTCATAACCTATAATTCATAACTCATAATACCTTTCACTTTCCTTTGTTGTTCTCCTTAATGAACATATCGAGCGCTGCCGTCATAGAGGGCGCTTGTACACTGGGAGCTTCCAAGTCCAAGCGAAGTCCGGCGTCACGCACAGCTTGCGCTGTTGTAGAACCGAATGTTCCGATCTTAATTTCTTTCTGTTCGAAATCCGGGAAATTCTTCTTCAAAGAAGACACACCTGCAGGACTAAAGAATACCAGCATATCATAGTCAAACTTCTCGTCCGGAGTAAAGTCATTACTTACCGTACGGTACATAACTACTTCCGTATGCTGAATCTTGCTCTTATCCAGCAAATTCTTAATATCCTCTGTATGCACATCCGACATTGGCACTAAGTACTTTTCAGTCTTATGCTTTACAATCGAAGGCAACAAATCGTCAAACTTCCCGGTATTTCCAAAGAAAATCTTACGCTTGCGGTATTGTACATACTTCTGGATGTACAAAGCAATCGTCTCCGTCACACAGAAATACTTCATGGTTTCGGGGATTGTCACACGCAATTCCGTACAAAGATGAAAAAAGTGATCGATTGCATGACGCGAAGTGAAAATCACGGCAGTATGGTCTAATATAGACACTTTTTGCTGTCTGAACTCTTTCGCTGAAAGGCTCTCTACTTTGATAAACGGGCGAAAATCTATTTTCACACCGTACTTCTCGGCAATGTCGTAGTAAGGAGATTTCTCTGATGCCGGTTTCGGCTGCGACACAAGTACTTTCTTAATTTTCAACGTCCTAAAATTTTATTATCAAATAATCGTTTAGTTGTATCACCCCTTGATATAACATAAAACAAGGTATGATTTCAAGGGCACAAAAGTACAAAATTAAAAGGAAACTGCCATGTAAATTGTTACAAAAAAGCTTTAACCACTTATATAACATCAATATTTTAGTAAAAAAGGCTAAAATCAATCCAATTATTATTGTAAGTTGCAGGTTTAAATCGAAGTAGACTATGAATAAAGCAAACGGGAAAAGGGTAAAACCAAGGTAATAAAGTAGGGTAGAATACGATTCAAGCCAAAGCGTTGTAGTGCTTTCGTCAAAAAAAATCCAACCTAATACAGAATAGAGAACCCATTTCAGAAATAAATAAAAGAGACTTACTCCGATATAAATGCCCAATAACAGAAAAGGAGAAACATGATGCACCAATTCCGGCTGAATATCATTACAATAATTAAAAATACAGACTCCGGAAAGTATGCAAGTCTGCAAAATCAACAACAGCAGATAGCGCATATCACCGGCCGTTGAAGTTGCAAATATACTGGTACGCTCACGATGTAACAAAAAATCCTTGACTAGCTGCAATAGAAACCGACGACTACGGGAAAGAACATAGGCCGACAGAAAGAAACAGCATAACAAAACAATGGTAATGCCATCATCCATTCTTGGAGAATACGGAATAGGGATACCTTCCGCTCCACCAACCGTCCATGTCATCAACCAATTTGTCATATTGCCGCAAACTTACGGATAGAAGCATCCCACAAAGGAATAGTATGTACTAATTCAACAGCCTCCTGCGCTGTTTCGGCCACATGCCAGATAGCACCGTGTTGCGCACGCATAAAGTTCTCCTCTACCGCTCTCTGAAGCATGGCGAGCAAGGGATCGAAATATCCCTTGATATTCAATATAACTATCGGATTCAGATACAACCCTAGTTGTTTCCATGTAATGATTTCAAGCAATTCTTCCAAAGTACCGCAACCACCGGGCAATGCTATCACAGCATCGCTTAAATCTGCCATGAGTTTCTTACGCTCATGCATATTTTCCACTTCTACAAGCTTGGTCAATTCAGTATGATACCACTTCTGCTCAACCATAAAACGAGGTATCACACCGGTAACTTCACCTCCCGCCGCAAGTACCGCATCTGAAACCGCAGACATAAGTCCCATATTACTGGCACCATTAATTAAACGGATATGCTGCCGGCCCAACAATGTGCCCAAGTCATGGGCCGCATCAAAATAAACAGGATCGATTTTGGTACTGGAAGCGCTGTAAACACACACAGAGTTTATCTTATTCATCATCTTTTAGCTATATCAATTATACTTTGTTGCAAAGGTATATGATTTTAAGGAGATTTGAAAAAAGAAGCTGCTCATTCTACTCCGGAATATTCCGAAAGCAGAAAGGCAGCTTTCTATTATAAATAGCTTGTAAAGCTATGCTGATTACTGTTTTAATAAAAAACGAAGAATAAGGAATTAGAGACCGAAGGCCGCTTTCACTTTATCAACGTAATCCAATTTTTCCCATGTAAAGAGCTCGACAGCCACATCCTTATCACCCTCATAACGGGATTTGAAATGCTTGGTGATAACCTGCGGCTCGCGTCCCATATGACCGTAAGCAGCGGTTTCCTGATAGATAGGATTACGCAACTTCAAGCGGTCTTCAATAGCTTTCGGGCGAAGGTCGAAAAGTTCATCAATTTTTTGAGCAATCTCGCCATCGCTCATATTTACATGACCGCGACCGTAAGTGTTCACATATATATTGATAGGACGTGCCACACCGATGGCGTAAGACACCTGCACCAACATTTCATCCGCTACACCTGCAGCAACCAAATTCTTGGCTATGTGACGGGCGGCATACGCAGCGCTACGGTCTACCTTACTGGGATCTTTACCGGAGAAAGCGCCACCTCCATGCGCACCTTTACCGCCGTAAGTATCCACAATAATCTTACGTCCGGTCAAACCGGTATCTCCATGAGGACCGCCGATGACAAATTTACCCGTAGGATTAACATGGTATTTAATATTATCGTTGAACAGTGACAATACTTTCTCATGATGGATAGAAGCGATGACACGAGGCATCAGAATATTAATGACATCATTGCGGATGATACCCAACATTTCCTCATCCGCTTTCAATTGCGCAGCTTCACTGTCATCGGCAGGCAGAATAAAATCATCATGCTGAGTAGAAACTACGATCGTATCGATACGGACCGGATTACCGTTATCATCATATTCAATGGTTACCTGGCTTTTGGAATCCGGACGAAGATAAGTCATTACCTCTCCTTCACGACGGATATCCGCCAATACTTGCAGAATACGATGGGCAAGATCCAATGAAAGCGGCATATAATTCTCCGTCTCATTAGTAGCATAACCAAACATCATGCCCTGATCGCCTGCGCCCTGCTCCATAGGGTCCTGACGTTCTACACCACGATTGATATCGGGGCTTTGCTCATGGATAGCGGAAAGCACGCCGCACGAATTACTTTCGAACATATACTCACCTTTGGTATAGCCGATTTTCTTAATTACTTCACGTGCGATAAGTTGAAGATCAACATACGCCTTGGTTTTCACTTCTCCAGCCAGCACTACCTGTCCGGTAGTAACCAGAGTTTCGCAAGCTACTTTCGAACTGGGGTCGTAAGCCAACAGTTTGTCAAGCACAGCGTCCGATATTTGATCGGCCACTTTGTCGGGGTGTCCTTCAGACACCGATTCGGATGTGAATAAATATCCCATTTCAGTTGAGAATTGATAGTTGATAATTGATAATTCAACGAATGGCGGAAGGAGGTGTGTGGAGTAGATGCATCCGGCACACAAACGTGCCGTCAGAAAAGGATGTGTTTTAGCATTTTTTTCTGTGGTTGCAAGCTACTCAAATCTTTCCACATATCATTTTCGAGCGCAAAGATAAAGGTTTTATGGGAATATGATACACAATAGGCAAAGTATTAACGAAAAAACACGCTTATTACTGCAAAATATCTATTTTTGCAGAAACTTAATTCTAAAATCAATCATGAAAAAACTGTTATTGATATGCCTGTTGCTAATGGCGTCAATCTTTGGAAAAAGCCAAAACAAGAGTGAATTTACCGTACTGCAATGGAACATTTGGCAGGAAGGTACTAAAGTACCCGGCGGGTACGATGCCATCGTAAATGAAATTGTTCGTCTGAAGCCCGACTTTGTGACTTTCAGCGAGGTGAGAAACTATAATAATACCCGGTTTTGCGATCGTATCGTCCAATCACTGAAAGAGAAAGGAGAAACTTACTATTCTTTCTACAGCTACGACTCCGGACTGTTAAGCCGTCACCCAATAACCGATTCCCTTACCGTATTTCCCGAAAAAGACGATCATGGAAGTATTTATAAGATGACAAGCAAAATAAAAGGACACAAGATAGCTGTCTATACAGCACACCTGGATTATCTGAACGATGCCTATTATAATGTGCGCGGATACGATGGTTCTACATGGAACGAGATTCCTATCCCGCAAACCGTACTGGAAGTTCTGAAAGTAAATGACGCCTCTTTACGTGACGATGCCATTAAAGAGTTTATTGCAGCCGCCCGCAAAGATATTGCGGAAGGTACCATTGTCATTTTAGGTGGAGACTTCAACGAACCCTCACACCTCGATTGGATACGGGAAACAAAAGACTTATACGACCACAACGGCCTGATTATTCCTTGGACAGTACCCTTAATGTTAGATAATAATCGCTTCATTGACACATATCGTACTCTATATCCGGATGTATTAAGCTATCCAGGCTTCACTTTTCCCGCGGATAATCCATTAATTCCGGTAGAAAAGCTAACCTGGACACCTAAATCCGATGAGCGTGATCGAATAGATTATGTTTTTTATTATCCTCACCCTGCCATCCAACTGAAAGCCGCCGTAATATTCGGACCGCAAGGAAGCATAGTAAAAAGTCAACGAACACAGGAAAAATCAAAAGACAATTTTTTACTGCCTCAAGGAGTGTGGCCTACAGACCATAAAGGTTTGTTCGTTACTTTTGATATAAAATAAAAAATCAACGCTATTTAGCTAATTTATATAGCTCACTCCCAGCCAGCAAAAGGGCTCCTACCCCATAGACATCTGTTGCATCAAATCCAGCAGCTTTTGGGGCTGCCCCGACTGGCTGTATATAGCCGAATTTACCGTCAGCATGAACAGCCTTTACCAGTGATTGCCATCCCTTTTCGAGTACGGGCTTATAAGTACGCTGAGGTAAATAGCCATTACGAAGCCCCCATGCAATACCAAAGCACATGAAAGCAGAACAACTGTTCTCAGGCATTGTATACGCTCCCGGGTCCAGCAGGCTGGTGCGCCAGTCTCCATCCTTGCATTGAGTATTGCGGACAGCCTCTGCCATATCTACAAATAATCGCATATAATAATTACGGGAAGGGCAATCCAACGGAAGATTATCAATAACCAACGGAAGTCCGGCAAAAACCCAACCGTTACCTCTTCCCCAGAATTGTTTGCTACCATTCTTTTCACGAACAGGAATCCGCTTGTTGTCTCTATAAAAGAGATGCTCTTCTGCATCATAAAGTGAATCTACACATGCCTTGTACTCGCTATCCAAATAATCCAAATAGATTTTATCTCCTGTCATTGTATATAAAGCCGCATAAACCGGTGGCGCCATAAACAAAGCGTCTGCCCACGACCAACGTTCCGTTGTTCCTATGGCATCCGTTTTCTGTAATAAAGCTTTCGATGGATGTGAAGCGACATAATATGCGCGTTCCAATACCGGCTGCAACATGCGCCTATCGTCAAATTTGCGATACATCTCAATAAATGCCTGCCCTACACAAATATCATCTGCATGATATACCCTGTCCCACATATTCCAATTATATTTTTCACCGATAGCCCGTACAAAATCATAGCAAGACTTATTTCCTGAAACTTTACCCCATTCCGTCATTCCACGATACAGAGCTCCGTTTGTCCAATCCAACGGATGATGCCTCACTTCACCTTGATGATTTATCTGCCATTCGGCTACGGCATTACAAACTTTGGTAATATCCTCTTTATTCATCCCTGATGAAAAAGGTTGCTGCGCGTGTAGTCCACAACCTATTACTGCTAAAAATAAAAAAAGAATCTTCTTCATATACATTGTTTATTAATTATCTTTTATAGCCTTATCCAACTTAACACTCTTATTACCGTTCCAAATTTTCTTTCCGGTCCATTCCGCATAAGGAGCACACCAGAACTCATCGGTAGCCGGAAGCCCTAACGCAGTAAATACGACAGAACATAAATAAAGGCTACCTGTTGAAATATATCTTTCAGCAATTTGCGGTTGATGCCCTGCAAAGCCCAAAGTCAGCCAACCCCGCTCATCAAAATTACCTTTTACGGCCATATGCCTTTTTATTACAGCAGTCAACCCGCACCTTACTTGAGCTTTAGTCACTGAAGCCGGTAACAGCCCATCCAACGCTGCTTGCGAAAGCACATGAAAAGCTCCAAAACGGTAAGCGATGGAACGACCTACCACCGGATATGCTCCATCAGGAGAAATCATTCTCTCTTGTTGTTCGGCGTATCTGGAAAAACGCCGTAATTCTTTCTTATAAAAATCAGATTCACCCTTATTATGCTTCTGCATAACTTTCAGAACATCTAAAAGCATCGGATGTATTACAAAACTATTATAATAGTCCATGTGTAAGTTTACACCGTCGCCATACCACGCATCACCTTTATACCATTCTTTAAACCGCATGACAGCATACTCTATCGGATACATATTACATTCACCTGTCAACTCCAATAAAGCAGCCTCTACCATAGCCGAAAAAAGCAACCAGTTACTTTCCACCGGTTTTATGATTCGTATCTGCTGCAAGGCATTCAAAACATTCTGTCGGACTACCGGAGAGAGCCTGCCCCATACTTGTACAGGAGCACGCAACACCCCCTGGCAAAAGAAAGCGGCATCCACCAAAGGTTGCCGGGTAACCGTAAAATTCAAATAGTCGGGAGATTCAGGGTCAAAACCATATTCAATGGACTTGAGCATTAATTGAATATATTTCTCACGCAATTGTCCTTCTGATGTTTCATCCGGTCCAAGTTCCAGCCAAGGAGCTATTCCTACCAATAAACGTCCCAAAGCTTCCAAATGAGTAGTGCGTGCATTAGAAGGATTGACCGCACCGGAAACTGTTTCTACCGGCATGCTTTTTCTTAACTCGCCTTTACTCATATTATCTAATAACGGATCTGCTACTTGTGACAATACGCTTATCCAGTATGCTCTATCCTCCTGTCCTGAAGCAACCTGCGAGCGACCGGTAATACAGAACATCAGTAAAGTTAAAATCAGAATACTATATTTCATGGTTCTATTTTATGGTTTTATGAACTTATCTATCGGAAATTCCAGACCACTGAATGCCTTTACACTTGTCCAAGGTTCTGCAGGCTCACACCAAAAAGGAGCATTGACCGGAAGCCCTAAAGGAAGAAAGCCTAACGAGCATAGATAAACACAAGGAGTTGACAAATAAGTATCTCCCAACTCTTTCTGTTCACCACACACTCCAATTGTCAGCCAACCATCTTTATCAAAAGTTTCCGGTTGCTCAAACAAACGTTTCAGCATGGCTGTCATAGCTCCCCTTACTTGTCCCGGTTTCAATGACTGAGGAAGCCGTTGAAATAAAGCACATGCTCCCAACACCTGAAATGCCGCAGAGCGATAACTGACAGAACGTCCTAATACCGGATAACTGCCATCAGGAGCTATCATTCGTTCTTGAATCTCGGCATAACGCGTAAAGCGTATCCACTCCTCATCCAAAAATGGCAGAAAAGACGAATCATATTTCACCGCTATTTTCAAGACTTGAAGCAATAAAGGATGTATAACATAACTATTATAATAGTCCAGATGAAATTCTGCACCATCTCCATAAATACCATCTCCTTTATACCATACCTTATGAGAGTCCAATGCTTTTTTTACCACTGAAAAGTTCCATTCTCCACCGAATTCCTTCAAACCACATTCTACCATTGCAGAAAACAATAACCAGTTATTATTTCCCGGCCTCATGGTTCGGGTAGACTTCCATTGTTCAATAAGCCTCTCACGGGAAGTGGCATCCAAATTTCCCCATAGCTGGGTAGGGGCCTGTAACAAACCTTGAATAAGGAAAGCGCTGTTTACCAATATCTGGCGAGTAGCCGTACTGTTAAAATAATCATTTGATTTCGGGTTTACGGAATTGGCTAGCGCCTTACAGGTCATCTTTATATATTTCTCACGTAATTTTCCCTCCGGCGTTTCATCCGGACCAAGTTCCAACCAGGGTGCTATTCCGGCAATCGTTCTTCCTACAGACTCCATGTGAGTAACAAATTCCCGGCTACTGGCCAAAGCTGAAGACGAACGTCCTATAGGAATTTTTTTCTTCAACTGATCTTTACTAAGGTTGTTTATCACAGGATCAGCAATCTTAATAATTGTCTGTACCCAATATTGCCTATCACTATTATCAGCAGCCTGCCCACGAGCAGGGGACATTCCCAAGACCATCGGACAGAAAAGAGTCAAGAATATAAAAATCAATCGGTATACCATCGTTTTACTTCGTATTTCCTATTATATATAAATGTGTAATGTGTTCACTGAAACTAATATTTTTGCATTAACTCCTGTAGCTCTTTTACTTTATCCGGATATTTCTGCGCAAGATTGTCTGATTCTCCCACATCCTGTTTCAAATTAAAAAGTTCAGGTACATCTCCTTCCTTAAACTTACTATTACCCGTTTTAGGAAGATAAACCCAATCTCCCTTGCGTATGCCATGTACTTGTCCACTCTTTACATAAACATATTCATCACGCAGCCTCAAGGAAGGATTCTCAAAGAATGATGAAACGTTTATTCCATCTATCTCCTGCCTGAAAGAATGGCTGCCTGCATAATGCATAATCGTTGGAAAAAGGTCAATACTGGCAATTATGGCATCACTCGTCACTCCTGCAGGAACAACACCTTTCCACCTAATAATACACGGTACCCTTACCCCACCTTCATAATACGAGAATTTACCGCCACGTAAAGGATCGGCAGAGCCACCCTCTTCTTTAAAAGACAACCATGGTCCATTATCCGATGCAAAAATAACCAAAGTGTTCTCGGCTAATCCTTTTGTATCCAGATAGTCTAAAAAGCGGCCTACATTCCAGTCTATTTCTTCTACTGCATCTCCATAAAGCCCCCGTTTACTTTTACCTCTAAACTGTTCGGAAACAAATAAAGGTACATGAGGCATTGACGGAGTTATATATAAAAAGAAAGGCTGTTGCTTATTATGTTGTTCTACAAAATCAATAGCATGGTCAAAATAACGACGGGTAGTGGTAGACTGATCACATGGATATTCAATAATCCTATCTCCTTCAAACAATGGAGAAGCATTATTCAATCTCTTTTTTACAGCCGCCCTACTGGAAGTCCTCACAAATTCCTGGTCTTCTTTAGCTTTCACTAAAGTGTATCCTTCCCTAAAAATCGCATCAGGAGCAAATTGCTGAGAAGGAGCAATATACATATCATTACTGTAAGGGATACCATAATAGTAATCAAACCCTTGGTCTGTAGGTAAATGTCCTTTTAAATCACCTAAATGCCATTTACCAAAACACCCTGTTGTATAACCTTGCTCTTTCAATGCTTCAGCCAAAGTAATTTCTTCAGAAGGCATACCCGCAGATTCAGGAAAAAATACACCTTTTACTCCATTTTTCGTATTCAGCCGACCCGTTAACAGACCGGCACGCGAAGCACTTGATACGGAAGCCGAAACATAAAAGTCTGTCAATTTCAAACCATCCTTTGCCATACGGTCAATCGAAGGGGTCTGTATCAACGGAGAACCGTAGCAACCTAAATCCTGATAACCCTGATCATCCGTAAAGATAATCACAACATTAGGCTTCTGCCGGGCCTGTAACAGCCCGGCAGACAAAAGCATAGGATAAATTATCAGTCTCTTATTCATATCTTTTTATTCTGAGATAACAACACCTTCTGTAATCCCACTATCATTGTAGGCATCTACCCGGTAATGATATTTCACACCTTTAGTAAGAATATGAATCAGTAAATCGGTGGTCTCACAATCCTTCACCTGAATACACTGATTTAAGAAATCAGGCTGATAACCAAAACGAACCAAATAACCGTCAGCCCCTGATACTTTATTCCAAGTAAGTGAAGCGTATCTTTCATCTTCCTGATTCCTCTGTACTGAAAGCTTCTTAACCAAACCCGGTTTCTCCGAATAGCCAAAACCGAATACACGCAAATCCAGTAAAGCAAACTTACCTTCTTTGGGAGTATGTACATTCTCTATTTTAATAAAAGAAGCCTCGACCGGTACGGAAAGTTCAACATATTCATGCGGAACGGCTACTGTATTCTTTGATTTATCAACAATTTGTTTCCAATCTTCACCATTGTCAGAGACATACAACTTATAGGCATGATAATCCGTCTCCTTAGGAGCATCCGGATTTATATCCTGTTCGGCAAAATTTATCTGAACGGAATTGATACGTACTTTTTTACCTAAATCCATTACAAAATATTCACCGGCATTACCACTCGCTGCAGACCACCAAGTTCTGACATTCTCATCTGCCGCTTTTTCCGGTTCAAAACCGGGTAGTGAGGAAGACGCCATACTCTTTTTATTCTGAGACTGAAGCATCCAGCCAAAAGCAGAAATATCCTGAGGATCAAATTTCTTCTGCGGCAGCTGCATAGGATAATCTCCCAACACGGTATGGGTTCTCATTCTCCCCTTCTCATCAAAAGAAACAGGGAATAAACCTATTCTTCTTTCAAATTCATCATGATTACCTACCCACATCGATGTTACCTGCCACCAATTTTCGTACTTATCTTTAAATACGCAACTGTGTCCGGCGCCACCAATAAAACCGCCAACTTTCAAAGATACAGGATTATACGGTTGCTCTACAAAACCACCATTAACGCTATCACTCTCCAACACCACATCGCAATACCAATTACAGATAGTTCCCGGAGTAGCATACTGAAGATAATATTTATCGTTATTCTTCACAACCCAAGCACCCTCAGGACATGGCACTTTCGCAAACTTGCCCTGCCAAGCAGAAGCATCAATCTCATCATAAAGTTCTCTACGTCCGAATTGGTAACCGGACTTGCATTGATTGACATCTGTAACGTACTCACGCAGGACTTTCTTCGAGCCCTCAATTTCTTTAAAAGTATTAGGGTCTACTTCAAAAAAGGTTGTAGACTGAGTACCGCCTAAACCATAATAAAAATAGAAACGACCATTATCAATAAACAGGCACGGATCGGCCATACGTCTGACCTCACCGCATTTCTCCCACTTTCCATTCTCTGGATCAGCCGAGCGAATGACATCTACCGTTTTCTTCGTACGGTCACGGGTAAAATTGACAAAATATACATAATTATCGTCAGCAGCTACAGCAGGAGCCACATAATGATCCAAATCCAGTGCAGAAGCATGTACTTCAGGATTGAAATATACATTCTTCCAAGTAATAAGATCGTCGGAAACACGATATCCGCCAATATCCATTGTAGTAAACAGGTAATATTTACCCTTAAACAAAACGACGACAGGGTCGGCAGCAGAACGGGCCTTCTTCTGCTTAGTCTGAAAACACCCCCAACCATAATCTAAATTCATCGGATTACAAAATGTCGTTTGTTTCTCTGCTATTTTATTCTCTGAACAGGAAGATAAAACAAGCGAAGCTAATAATACAGATAATATATTTTTCATATACAGTAATAAGATTAATAAATACTCCTATTTCACTTTATCACCGGAGCATTTTGGGTTATTTTGTTTAAATCCTTCATTAGTAAATTACGCAAATGACTTTTTATTGCTCTATAAACCGGATCAGTACTTTTATCCGACATTTCCCCCGGATCAGATAAAATATCCATCAAAGTTTCTTTTTTATCTCCGCGTGTAAAAGCCGTATATTTATAACGTCCATCATGGATTTGATACCCAGAACTTGATTCAACAATAATATGATTACGAGACATTTTAACAGACTGTCCCGTTAGAATCGGTTTCAATGATTTCCCTAACAGCCCTTTCGGTATAGGAATCCCTACTAAATCGCACATTGTAGGTACAAGGTCAATACCGCAAGTCAGGTTTTCTGAATCTACAATACCTTTTTGTATTCCAGGACCAGCAATTATGAGTGGTGTGCGCGTAGCTTCTTCCAATAATTGGCTTTTGAACACCAGACCATGTGACTGTCCCATTTCTCCATGATCCGAAGTAAACACAACAATCGTATTATCAGCCAGACCAGTATCCGCCAATGCAGTTAAGATACGTCCAATCTGCTTCTCCACATCTTCTACAAGCCGACAGTACATCCAACGATAAAAATTCCATTGTTCTTCAGTCCAATTTCGAGAACCGGAACCGATTTCTTTCATTTCGGCATATGCACCATTAGGCTCCATATTAGCAGGCACTGGTGGTATTTGGTTCCGATATTCCTCTTCACTCAACGTTTTATGAAAATCTATATATTTCTGTGTAGCCGCTATTTGATGAGGGCGTAATTTATCAGGAAATCTCGGGTCAAAACCAGCACCATAACAAATGTCATGAGGGTTCATAAATGAAAGGTAAAGAAAAAAAGGCTTATCTTCTTCCGGCTTATAACCCGCAAAAAAACTCTCGGCAAAGCTAGCAGGACCGTCATAATAATCCGTACCGTTTTGGACAAAACCATAATCCTCAATATTCGTTCTTCCACAATAAAAACCCGGATAACCGGAATAAATAGTTTCATAACCAGCATTCCGAAAAAGATTTCCAACCGAACTTTCACGTACAACAGGCAGTACTCTCAAAGTATCCGGTTTAGTCGAATTATTCGTATAACCTATTTCACCAGCAAAACGTCCCGTTATCATTGCAAAACGTGACGGCATAGAAACAGGATTTGCGCAATAATTACGCTCAAACCGGACACCATTTTCTGCTAACTGGTCTAATGAAGGAGTGTGGACATAACGGTTACCTGCACAACTCAGCATATCATATCTCTGCTGATCGGTCATAATGAAAAGAATATTCGGCCTCTTTGCTTCCACTTTCTGTATACCAAAGGAAGAGAATAATGAAATGCCACAGCTATACAATATGGTTTCCGTTAAATTCATCATATCTATTTCATTTAATTCAATTATTTTTTCAAGGCCTTATCGACATCCAAATCAATACCTTCCCAACCTTTCTTACAAGTCCAAGCTATAGCTGGAGAGGACCAATATACATCAGATTCCGGCAGACCAAGGGCAACAAATACAGCAGTACATAAATACAAACTACCTGTAGAAATATAAGTTTCTCCAATATGAGGCTGATAACCGGCAAAACCGACCCGCAACCATCCTTCCGGATTGAATGTCCCCGGAGCGTTAATCTGACGATTAATCACAGCTGTCAACGCACATCTCACTTGAGCGGGAGTTACTTTACTAGGAAGCAACTTTCTGTATGCAACATCAGACAACGCATGGAAAGCACCAAAACGATATGCCAATGAACGACCTACTATCGGGAAAGTACCTTCAGGAGAAATCAATCTTTCCTGTTGTTCTGCATAACGCGCATAACGACTAAGTTCCAGTTCATAAGGAATAGCTCCTTCCAAACCATGTTTTTTCATAACAGTCAAGACTTCAACCATCATCGGATGGATAACGAAGCTATTATAATAATCCAAATGGAAATCTGCGCCATCACCATACCAACCATCACCTTTATACCATTGAGCAAAACGATCACAAGCATATTTCACTCGTTCATATTCCCATTCACCCGTAAATTCCTTTAACGCAGCTTCTACCATGGCAGCAAAGAACAACCAATTGGTTTCGGAAGGCTTAATTACTCTTGACGATTTCAGTTCTTTAATTACCCTTTCTTGTGTCGTTTTGTCAAGCTTATCCCACAATTGCGTACGTGCTCTTAATAAACCATGAGCCAAAAATGCAGCATCTACCAACGGTTGACGGCCTTTGTTAAAATTAAGATAATCAGGAGAAGCCGGATTTACACCATTAGCAATTGATTTTAAAGACAAATCAATATATTCAGCACGTAGCCTACCTTCTATTGTACTGTCAGGCCCTAATTCTAACCAAGAGGAAATACCCGTAATCAATCGTCCTAAAGCCTCAAGATGAGTCACTTCTCTTCTTTTCTGCATATCGGCAGCAATGGATTCAACCGGCATATTCTTACGAAGTTCACCTTTTGCCATATTACTGAGCAATGGGTAAGAAATACGATGCAACGCGCTCAACCATGCCGAACGATCCTCATTTTCTGAAAATGCCGTAATAGTTTGTACCACAGGACGGCCTTCCAACAAATTCTTATAACGGATAAGAGCCTCTACAAAATAATAATCCGCATAAGTAAGAGGCGCATCTATCTCATATTGTTTTCCCATGAAACCGGTACAATGCTGTATGATGAAATGATTGTTATCCCCCACTTTCTTTGCCCGATATGCGGGAGAGGCCAATGATTTTATCTGTTGTTCTCCAATAGAAAGAAATTGTTTACCCAATTCACCAGATACATATGTGCTCAATTCAACAAAAGCGGATGCCATAATAGCACCGGCAGAAGCATCTCTATCCGCTTTTGGAATATTAGGAGCATCAAAATCCCAATAAGGTATTTTATCCTTTGGCAGACGTGGATGATTCATGATAAATTTACCAACCTTTATAGCATGGTCCAAATATTCTTTTTTTCCGGTCTGGCGGTACATCATAGTAAATCCGTATAATCCCCATGCCTGTCCACGGGACCAAGCCGACTGGTCATTTACTCCCTGATGAGTAACCTGATTTAATACCTTACCGGTAATCGTATCATAACTAACTACATGATAAGAGCTGCCATCCGGACGAAAATGATTAATCATCGTACGATCCGCATGTGATTTCGCTTTCTTATAATAAGAATTATCTCCTGTCATGGAAGAAGCTACTGTAAGCAATTCCAAATTCATCATATTATCAATGATTACGGAGAATTGCCATTTTTTACTGTTCCATGAACGAGTACATCCTGTAACCGGATGAAAGCGTGTAGATAAAGACTTTGCAGCCGTTTCTATCACTTCTCTATAAGCCTCATTGCGTGTAAGGCGGTAACCATTCCCAAAACTACAATTAATAATAAATCCGACATCATGATTACTTGTTGTATATTTCTGCCTTTCCACACGTGATGTCATTTCTTCTGCAGCAGCCCTAACCTGTGGATCATTACTATATTCATAACAATACCACAATGTACCGGGATAAAAACCACTTGTCCACCAAGGAGATTCACAAGTAATCATTTTACCGTCTTTTGCTGTTCTAGGAAGTATGCCTACTTGACCTTGCATCTCACTGAACATAGACATTGACTGCTTGACAGAGAAGTCAAGAGCCTCATCTACTACTTTTTTCATGCCTTTCGATACTGCACACGCCGATGACGCGAAACACACCAACAGGACTAAACTGATAATTAAAGTTTTTTTCTTGTTTCCCATTACCCTCATTTTAAGGTTTGACTTTACTTTTTTGTTATTTCTGAACGATACAAAGGAAGCCGAATCTATATTCCTAACATAACACAATAGTTCTGATTTAAATAAAAATCGTACATGACCTGTTCTAAGCCGCTCTACTACATTATTTCACCCCAAAACCGAACTAAAATAACAGTCTCTTTTATTCAATTCTTTATGTTTTAAATAGAATTGATATTAAACCACATCTGAATTTAAAATTTTATTAATTATTATCCATAATATAGCGGTCTGCAAACTCATAAAAACATCTCCAATCAAAAGGAGTCATGGAATGTGCCCCCGGTTTCAAATGATAACCAACTCTCTGACATATGACACTTCCTGTTGCAGGTAACTCTTTCCAATAGTTCAATAAATAACCATATAAGTTATATATTGGTATAACTTCCAACAGAGCTGCATACTCTAAATTAGGACAGACATATGCATCTTCATCGGAATTAGCAATATACATTGGCCGAGGAGCAAGCAAAGATAAAACCATATGCTGATCAATCGGAAACCCTACCTTTTCCACCCTATCTGCATATTTATAAAACCGTTTACACATCCAATGCGGGAAACGTTTATAAATATCATATGGAGTTTCCACACGATTGCCTCTATACAAAGAAGCTCCACCCGAGCCTGAACTATTAGCTATTACCCCAACAAAACGTTCATCCTGCGCTGCTGCCCAAAGTGCAATTTTTCCATAGCGAGAATGACCTATAGCTATAACTCTTTGAGGGTCAATATCAGAATCTGTTTCTAAGTAATGCATAGCTTGCGACATTCCCCAGGCTACAATACCTATGAACCCGCAACTTGTAGAATCTCTTTGAGCTCCATATAACATTTCTCCTAATTTATTCTCAATACCGGTTACAGTATCATCGCAAATATCTTTACTGCAGAAAGTAACAAATGCATACTGGCGTCGTAAAGTTTCTACTATATTCCAGCTTAAACTATCGCATCCACGTTGTATGGACAAGCCTTTTTGCGAATCATAATACATAGAAATCCCTTCATCTTTATGTACTGTATAATTTCCCATGGCATTAACACCCAAAAAAACAGCAGGGCGAATTACCTTTTTAGGAAGATACATTAATAAATGCAAAATACATTTATTATTTCCTTTCGAAAAAACAATGTCTACCTCCTTACGTTTAACTAATCCGCTTAACGCCATTGTATCTATACCTCTCTGCCGATATTCAACAGAAATTCCATGATGCCTCGGAATGGCTCCATATTCATACTCTTGTAACAATTTTAGAATTTTCGTTCTTCGGGCATTCCAAGCATCTAATGTACTCTCAGAATAAGGAAGTAACGGAGGCAAATCGGAAAGCGTAGCCCTATCTTTTTCCTGACCCTGTATACAAACATTAGTACATATAAATATATATAGTAGGATAAATACTTTCTTCATTCCATTTTACTCGATTAATCCATTTTGAGAATCCGTATAGCGGTAATCATTGTTTCCCCTTTTATTGGAATAAAATCAACGGTAAGTCCTTTTTTATCCGAAATAGTTACCGGTATCTTACAAATCATCGGCCTTCTCACACCCACTTCTTTAGCAACATCAAGTGATGATAATACACGCACTCCATTGATATCTACATGGAATAACCGTTCAGTAGCTTTCTCCTTCTGTACTATATTATCCAGCTGATAGGCCAAATCGACAACATCCGCACCAGACAGTTCTGCCCAATACAAATAGACTACATATCTTCCATCAGGTAAGTCCGCTTTAAAACTATTCAACCCACGCCGTTGGGTTTGGAAAATCGGATCTTGTTCCGTTCCATAGATATCTAGATTAGAAGCCGGTTGTGACCCCCTTTTTGTCCGCGCTCGGAAAGCTTTTCCTCCTACATACCCCCAACCACCAGATACATATTCCCGTTCTGGTTGCCAAGCTAAAGAAGCAGTCTTATCCTCAAAATGGCGGGCTGTTCCAAACAGCATATTCAACTCTGTAAAAGACTCTTTATTATCAAAAGAGCCAGGAACCAATTTCATACTCACTCTACAAAAATCTTTAATATAGCGATCCTGGAACGTTCCTTCCGCTTCCAATTGATTAATACCATCAATAAACGGGACATTAAATTGAGCAGCTCCATTTTGCACCTCCGATACTGCGAGTATTTTTCCATTTACTTTTAAGCTGACCTGTTTTAAATTAGTATAAACAGATACCGGATAATAACAAACTCCCGAATTATCGGCAACACCAGACCTATTATACCAATCCGATCCACCTATTGCTACATACGGCTCTTCATTAAGCATGGCCCTATAATATCGATAAGTATCTTTAGGTATTCTATCCAAAGTAACCAAACCCTTGCAATTAATATGAGGAATAGCATCCATTCTTTCCTCTGAATGGAAATCATTCAAGTTCCATACAGCCGAACCTACAACAAATTTACGCTGCATTATCTGAGGTAAATAATGACGATGATACATAACTCCATAATCTACAGAAAAATCAAAACGCTCTGGTTTAAATGAGTGAATCCGGGTATCAATATCTGCACCATATTCACTTACTATAATAGGCTTATCCGGATATTTTTGATGTATTTTATCCAAAGTCGCTTCAAATCCACTGAAGTCTCCCCCATACCAACCATTATATAAATTCATTCCTAATATATCAGATAAATTTATTAGATTTGCTTCTTCATAAGCAGCTAGGTTTCCATGACATGGAAGCATTGTAGCCCGTCCCGGGTCAATCTCTTTAGCCGTATTCTCTATACGTTCCGCTATATGATACAGATATTTCAGATACTCATCTTTTTTTATAGAAGGTTCCGAATTATAAGGAGGACGTAGCATAATTTCGTTCATATATGTCCAAATACAAACAGAGGGAGAGTTAAAACATTGATAAATCATCTCTTTCATCATTTCGACACAATTGTCTGAGAAATTCTGATTCATAGTAATAGCATTAATCACCGGAATTTCCACAGAAGTCACAATTCCCAACCGATTACAAGCAGCCAATACCATTTCATCTTGAGGATAATGGGCAATACGTAAAAAGTTACCTCCCATCTCATGTAGTAATTCTATATCACGGACGTGCATTTCATCTTTTAGAGCATTTCCCATACCTGAATGGCATTGATGACGATTAGTCCCCAATAACTTTACCGCTTTTCCATTCAGTTCAAAACCTTTTCCTGCAGAAAACGAACAAGTTCTGATACCAAAAGTATTACTAACTTCATCAAGCAACTTTCCCTCATTGTCCCAAAGATATGTTTGCAATCTATACAAATTAGGACGCCCTATCTCCCACAATTCAGGATGATTTACTACAATCTGAGTATTAAAGGCCTGTTCTCTTTCAGTATCTACAGCTACTTTCTTTCTACTTGCAGCTACACATTCACCTGTAGCTGAATAAATTTTATGTTCCACAAAAATCTTGCTACGCACTTTCTGCGTATTACTCAACATTGTACATATATCTACCAAGGCTTTTTCTTCTGTTATTTCCGGCGTATGCACATATACCCCTGAAGAAGCATAGTGAGTAGTAGAAATATGAATAGGAGAAACAGAAATTAGGGAGACATCACGATAAATTCCACCAAAAAAAGTGAAATCAGCAGAAAGGGGTGGAATTTCAGAATCATAAGAATTATCAACACACACAACCAACTGATTTTCTCCTTCTCTTATATAAGGAGTGATATCAAAACAGAAGAAAGTATATCCTCCGATATGTTCGCCAACCCTATGGCGATTAACAAAAAGTTCAGTGCGCTGATTTGCTCCCTCAAAGAAAATATACAAAGGTCTGCTCAACATAGCACTATCCACTTGTATATTCTTGCGATACCATCCTGTACCATGATAAAAACCCGGAAAATCATCGACACAGTCTTCCGCATTCCAAGTATGTGGAATTGAAACTGTACTCCAACCCTCTTTACCAATATCAGAAGTACCTAACCGAAACTGCCAAGAATCATTAATACTATATGTTATGCGAGGGTTATTTTCTGTAGAATACGCTTGAAATATTCCCAAAAAGATCAGAATTAATAAATTGCAAAGTTTTTTCATACAACAGACATTATAATAGATTAAATAATAAAGTGACCTCTATATTTAGTACAAGCTCTGAAACTCTCTTCTTACATTTGTTTTTCACAATATTTATCACGAAGTTTATGTAACAATTTTAATTTTGCCGGAATGTTAAATTTGCCATGTAATTTGTCTCCTGCGTACCAATCGGTAAATACACCATGCTGAGTAGAATAAAGCGCTTCTTGTGCTTTTTCTAAATACTCTATGGATAAGTCCAGATTCTTGGTCCTCTTCTCCGTATATTTATAGGCCCTCAGAAAATGATAAAGTGAATGACTTAATGCTGCCATATAATGACAAGGTGCACTTAAATTATCAAGAAAAAAACAACGATATTGTTCAGGTAACTGAGGCATAAGTTGAGCACAACGTTGAGCCACTTTATCAAATCTATCGAAAGTACGCTCCATGCCGGATAATAATGAATCTACCTGATTGTTCCCTTCGATACGAAATGAACGCCCCGGTACACGCTCACGTATAATATCTTTTAAAGGATTAGAAGAGAAACATTCGAAACCTTCACCAATCTGTTTAAACACTCGTGCATAACGTAAATCATGAAATATGAACTGACGCTCCAATCCGGGAAAATCAGCGGATTTCTGTTCCCAATACGCATAGTAATAATCACGATAAAGCCGCATTACCTCTTCCGCATGCTCCTTTCCAAAATAGCGAACACAAAAATCATAAAGAAATCTATCCGTATCGTAAGTAGCCATATCCCACATCATAGATGCATTAGCAGCCAATTCCATTACAAATTCACGAAGATTTCCGGCATTAACTACTGATAACGCTAACGGACAACGACTATTAGCATATCGAAAATTGAATTCCATCTTCCAAGGTCCCTCTGCCGCAGCTAAATGAGCTCCGGTAGAAGTAAACTGAAGATTCATATAGTAGCCTAAATTAATTTGAGTCGCCGTATCAAAAGTTACAATATCATCATAAGGATAATGATCACGACGAGCCGCAACAAAGGTCCACAAAATATTATTACCAACAGGCGGTTTCAAATAGCCTTTAGCCAAAAGATCCGAAAGCTCATCATAAAAAGTGACACGAACAAAAGGATTAGGATTACCCGTCTTCTCTTTTATCATCGCAAGCTGAATATGTAACATCCGATTGATAACTTCCGCACGTTCCTCTTCGCTCACAGGGGCATCTTCAAAAGCCGCCCAATAAGGTTGGTCACCTATACCTCTGAAAGCAATGGTCCAAAGATTTTCCTGTTCACAACGGCATACCGTCTCAATACTATATTGCCAAAATTCACACAACGATTTTTCATCAGACAATAACAGCTTGGGAGGAGCAATTCCATGTACTTTGTACCAATATTCTTTCCAAGTTACTAAATTATTATTGCAAGCTGTGTGGTGAGTTGAAGAAAGTATCAAACCATATTTACGGAGTAAAGACACCGATTCCTCCAGTTTATAATCCGGATAGGTAATCGTCTGTTCCATCTCTACCGTATTCAATTTTAAACGTAACATTGTCTCTAACCATACCTCATTATTTTGTACTGTAAGTTGCCGCCATGGTGTAAAAAGTTCCGTATCATTAGGAAACCAGGCTCTGTAACGTACTTGCGGAGATTTATAAAAATAATCAAGGTTACAAGGAACCTCAATCTGTTTTTTCTTTTGAGGTTCCCATGAAGAAAAGAACCACAAAGGAGGAACATCCAAAAATTTCTCACTAAAGGTATATATAGCATAAATCGTTCCGCGCATATCTTTTCCTGTCAAATAAATCCGCCTGGATGAGGTCTCTGCATATAAACGATGAGATTCAAAGCCGTCCAAAGGACGGAGCTCCGATTTATTCATAGAAGAATCAACAATAGATTCATTGATTATAATCAACTCAATCAATTCTTTTTCTCCATCAGTTGAAGTAGAAACAATAGGTGGGCAGAAGCCCATCACACTCTTGAAATCACGTTGTAACGTTTCAACTGCCAATTTGATGGGGGATAATTCTCCGTCAGAAACAACCATACGAAAATTACCTTTACTCAAAACGAGAAAATCTATACCTGCAGACATCCACACAGAATGGATAATAAAAAATAATAAAAAGATATAGCGCCTATTTCTCATAGCTTGATATACATTACAGTTTATCCACAAGTTCCCGGCCTGAAAAGGGATATAATACAGGTCGGGAACTTTTTAATCAAATTAGTGAATACTTATATTACTAAGTACTTAGTATTTTATCAATTATCAAAAAAATCAATAAGGTTATATACATTATAATTCACCTCTTGCATAAACTTAGATAGATAAGGATACATCTGATAGTAATTATCGTACACTCCCTTATTAGCCGGTTTTCCGGTATTATCATTACCGTCATCATCTTGATATTTAAACCAATGCCAGCCCACACAGTTCTTAGCTTCCAATAACCCCAATGTAAAGTGTTGATAAGCATAAGCCCTATCCTCTTGTCTCGGTACTGAAAAACCAGCTCCTGAAAGATTATTTAAATCAGAATCTTCTGTTCCTTTAGTATAGAACTCGGTCACAAGAAAAGGCTTTCCAGCCCATGTAGCCCAATCTTGTACATAAGTATCTAGTTCAGGGCTCCAACGACTATAATAGTTAATAGATACAATATCACAATATTTACCACAAGCCTCTACTACATTTTTCATATATTTAGGTGTACCATGTAGACGAGTTCCCAAATACATCATACCAGGATCAAATGCATCAATAGCCTCTCTCACCCCCTTATAATAAATTTCTGCTAAACGCCCAGCAAACTCCGTATTCAATGCTGCTGTAACTTTATCAGCCCCCTTTTCTTCCATGAAAGCATCAGCTGTTTTACGAGCAAGATCATCATTATCCGTAATTTTCAGAAACTGATCTAATATATTGCTACCTTGTGTAGAAAAATTAATCTCATTATCGGAGAAAAAGCCCAAGACATTGGCATCACCTTTATAAGGAGCTAATGCTTCTTCTACATACTCTTTACAGAATTTCATCCAAGCCTCTTCATTTAGCACCAAACCCAATATATTTTCCGATTTGCCTCCCGGATATGCATACCCATTCGTTGATTTAAATTTACTAAGAAAGCCAAAAGAAGGTGCAAGTGTCATCGGCGCATCAGGATGCGCCGAATTATGTGCTTGTATCTTTTCATATGTATCTGTACAGAAAGCTCCCGTACCATGAAAACCAATAGATGCCAGCTCCGTTTGTGAAGTAGCTAACCAATTTTCATCCGACCCAAAACGTTCCATCCATGCCGCACGATTACGTTCAGAACTACCATAACGTACCGAAGTTACGCTTCTTTCATAACGGGGATAGCCTTCCGGATCAACAATCCACCAACGTCCATCAGCCCCTTTAGTAACATGGAAACGACCCGTCGCTTCAAATTTAATCCCGGTAGTAAGACTACCATACTTATTGGTAATAGCTTTATAATCTTCTTCCGTTACTACTTGAGGCTCATAATCAGCCACATAGGCTACTATCCGAGTCTCTCCAGGTGTCCAACGACTTACAGGCTTAAATTCATTAGAGTAATTTACCGTTATTGGACGATAAGGCTTACCTATCAATGAAGGCTTGTATGCCTGCATCTTACCAGGCTCAGGCAATCCTTCAATTATCTCATTATATTTAGGATCTTCATTGAGAACCACATCAGGTGGCATAAAGTTTGGATCTTTTACTTCATAATCTGTGCATGAAACAAAGAATATTCCACTTGTTAGAAGTGCTACTATATAGAAAGATTTCATTTTCATAATCAATTCTTGTTAATGACATTATTTTACTTTGATACCTTACGAACTAAGCGCCAATAACGAGTAGGTTTTGACTGGTATTTACTACCCGTTTTGTCTGCCTCCCATTGCCCCAAACGAATAAAGAAAGCTTTTGAGGGGTCAGCACTTTCCGTACTTGTCCAATAAACATCAATAGTAGTAAGATTGGAGTTCATCACATCGCCACCACGATCCGTAAACAATTTATCCCAAGCTTCACGTGCTGATTTTTCTGTATCTGTAATAGCATCAGGTTTCAAACCTGGAGCTGATGCAGGTCCCCCATTATAAGCTATAAATACATCATTCATTTCCTCTATGGCAGGAACATACCAACCATCATGGCAATAATTCAGCACAGGAATTTTATCAGCAAAACCACATAGTGTCATCATCTCTGTATTAACAGCCCCATCATTACGATCTGTACATCCAACAGCAGTAGATTTAACAGATTCATCAGATACCCAACTTAACGGCTGTTCAATACGTTTCAACGCAAGTATCTTAGCCTCATTACCCTCGGCCCAAAAAACAATACCACCTTCAGCAAGCTGTACACCCTTATCCATATCTACATATTCACCAATAGTAAATGCTGATGCAACCGGCATTTTTTCCTGAGTAACAATTACTTCCACCGTAGCTTGATTATCTTCAGAACCTGTGGTAAAAGTAACAGTAACAGAACGTTCTTTATCACTTGTATTAGCAGAAAGCGCAGTAAAAGTCACGATATCTTCATTCTGCTCTGCTTTAATCCAAGTAATATCTTCACCTTCAACAATATAAGTATATGTATCTTTGTTTGTAGTTACAGTCACTTCCTTTGAGGCTCCTTCTTCACTTGCCAAATCAACCTTAGAAGGGGACACTTTCAAAGTAGCTGGTTCTTCAGGGAATTTATAGTTACCTACTAGCTTCATAGCACGGGCATAACGAGTTGAGCCTTCTTTAGAGCCACCTTGTGACAAATACTTCCCAAAACGTACATAAATAGCGTTCTTTCCATCGGCTACTGTAGAGACCTCTGTACTAGACCAGTAACTTTCACCTGCTCCTGTAGCTGCCGAATTAATCGGATCACCTCCTAAGTCAGCCAGCATCTTCTCAAATTTAGCACGAGCTGATTTTTCTGTATCTGTAATGGCTTCTGCATTATTAGCGACAAATGCCGGATCATCATGAGCAATACCATTATAGGCATCAAATAATTCAGCAAGCTCTTCAGATGCAGGCATATACCATCCTTCTCCGATACTGGTACAGAACACCACTGCATCATTAGGTGAAGGACTAGCAAAAAGAGCTGTGTTTTCTATACCATTTACAGTGGAAAAAGCACCGTTCATCTTATAAGGTAATTCACATGCGCCTACCCGACGTTGTAAAGAAATAGCCTTACCGACCTCAGGATTTTCAGGATCCACCCAAAATATCATACCCAAACCGTCTTCCGTCAAATCACCCACTTTCAATAATTTGATTTCTGACTCTTCCAACTCACGCTGTGTAACAGTTATCTCTTGCATCCATTCACCAGAATAAAGCTTAACAAGTGCAATGCGCGGTTCTCCAGTCTCATTAGCAGCCGTGATAGTATAAATAACACGACGCTTATTTACATCTACCGAAAGCCAATCAGCATCATATTCAGCTGTTATATCATCCGCCGTTGTATTTATAACTACAGTAGCTGAAGACCCTATGTTTTTATATAGTGTAACTTCTGTTTCACTATTATTGAATTCCGGCATAATTCTCACTTCATTATACTCCTTACAAGAGGCGAGAATTAGGCACAGAAGGAATGAAATCCATGTCAGTTTTTTCATATTATAATTTCTTTTCTTAGATTTATAAATAAAATAGGTCACACATTATTTCCACGGGTCACTTTGAGGGAAAACATCCGCTCCCATCAAATCCACCTGATTCTGCGGAATAGGCCATGTTTCATGTTTACCATCCACAAAATTCCGGCGGCACTCGGCATAATCTTTATCCAAATAAGGATCTTCCGATTTCAAATCGCCACCATGCAAACGAACACGTTCACCCAAAATACCTAAACGCTTCAGTAACGGCCAACGCACTCCTTCAAAATGAAGTTCACGAGCATATTCATCCAAAAGCATATCAAGTGTTAAAGGGCCGTCTTCATGATCATTACCTGCACGTTCCCACGTTTCATTGTAATATTCAATAGCCTTTGGACTACTACCTCCATCACGATGGAAATAGGCTTCAGCACACATCAGATAGGTTTCAGCCAAACGGTATACTATCAAATCGCGGAAACTTGTAGTACGGTCAGGCTGGTCGGCATTAGTCCATTGATCAAAATGTTTTTTTGACATAGGATGCAGTTTTTCCATATAGCCGGCAGATGTTCCATACAAATCTTTTGGAATCTCTTGACCGAATTTTGCAGATTTAGGATCATTATAATAGAACGTATGAATGAAAAGGTCTTTATAACGATTATCTTTAGCCTGGTCGTAAAGACTGAATAAATAAGTATTAGGATATACACGTCCCCAACCATATCCGCCATTTTTAGCTTCAAAAGTACAATCGGCATTAGACTGATAACGAGTAGTCGTAATAATTGCCGCACGATGTCCCATCAACGGTGTACCACTTCCGCCACCACCTAAGTTTGTTGAAAACTGGTATGCCCACAATACCTCTTTTGAACGAAAGTCCGGACCATTAAACACATCACCGGTTTTATCTTCCATAGAGTATGTACCATCCTCAAAGATATCTTCACACTCTTCGATGGCTCTATCATAATCTTTATCCCACATAGCCACCTGTGCACGCACATGCTTAGCAGTAGCTTTTGTTATACGACCATAATCTCCGCCCTCTGCTTTCCAGTCAAGCATCTCAATAGCAGCATCCAGGTCGCCACGAATCACAGTAAATATGTCCTCTTTACTGGCTGGAGTAAAATCACGTTCCAAATTGCTTACGGTAGTAGGCTCAGTATTTAAGTACAGACGTTCAAAGCGCTTCCATAATTCAAAATATGCTCGTCCACGAAAGAATTTGGCTTCTCCATAAGCACGACGTGTCAAAGGATCTGGATCTTCTATTCCCAGCGCTTCCGCTCCCGCTATCACCTCATTAGCTTTACCAATAATAAAATAATGCTGTTGCCAAAAAGCTTCTACATCACTATTATTCGGCATGAAATTTTCAAGTTTAGCAATGGCAGTACTGGTTCCGGCACGAAAAGCCATAAGATCAGTTGTATAATCACACATACTCACAACATACAAATTACCGCTTCCGCCATTATCTGCACCTTTGGCAATTTCTCTATCCAGCGCATATAAACCTATTGCTGCACGATTCAAGCCATCAGGAGAGTTAGTCAGGTAATCAACTGTTATATTTGTTTTTGACTCAGGATTCAGAAAATCTTCACAAGAAGACAACAGCATGGCAGATGATACTGCCAAAGCCGCTATATATAATATCTTTTTCATGTTTTACACGTATTGATTAGAATGAAACATTAATTCCAAATACATACTGTCTTGATTCAGGATAAGCTCCCGGTGTCAACTCAGGACTATAAGACTTAAAGTCTGTAAATGTCAATAAGTTAGTTGCTGTGGCATAAACTCTCAGACGTGACAGAGAAATATGTTTTATCCACTCTGTCGGGAAAGTATATCCTAACTGCAATGTACGTAAACGGATATAGGAAGCATCCTGAATAGCCAATGCACCATGATAGGGTACATTCGTATTATGGCTGGGACGCGGAAATTCATTCGATGGATTAAATGGAGTCCAATAGTTAACTTTGATACCATTTAATTTACCCTGCAAAGAACCGCCACTATTAGATTCATTCAAATAGGCATTCTGGATCTTACGACCGGACACACCATACCAATCCATGTAAAAGTCAAAACCTTTCCATTTTAGAGATGTATTCAAAGATAATGTAAAATCAGGATCTTTAGATATCGGGGTACGGTCATCCGCATTAATTTTACCATCACCATTTATATCTTTAATCTTCACAGAACCGGGTTTTACATCGTCTTCTCGTGAAAGTGCTTTATCCGCAATACCATCCCCATCCGTATCAATAGTGGGTTTCAGAGTATACTCCAATTCATTATAAGGATTACGTTTAATATCAAAATCTTCATACTGATAAATGCCATCCGGTACATAATTATAATAAACATTGATAGGCTCACCAACAAACCATTTATTTCCGGGCTGACTCAATGGCTTGCCGTTTTCATCAACTTGATCATCAATCTTCACAATTTCATTAGCATAATGACTAAAATTGGCACCTAAACTCCAAGTCAAATCTTTTGTACGGATAACATCGCCACTAATATTTATATCTACCCCATGAGACTTGGTTTCCCCCAAATTATCAAGCATATTTTCATAGCCTAATACTGAATTGATCTCACGTTTTACAAGTAAATCCGTTGTTCTAGTCTGATAATATTCTATTGTTCCGGATAATCTATTTTTGAAAAAAGCAAAGTCAACTCCCACATTCGTAGTACGAGATTGCTCCCATTTCAAATTAGGATTGGACAATTCCTTTCCTGGAAGATAACCCATATACATATTATCGCCAAATTCATAACGATATTCATTAGCCAAACCAAGAGTTGTATAGTTTCCAATACCATTTTGATTACCTACAATACCATAGCTCAAACGCAATTTCAAATTATCAATCCAAGACACATTGCGAAGAAACTCCTCCTGATTTATGCGCCATGCTAAAGCTATAGAAGGGAATGTACCCCACTTATTGTTTTTACCAAAACGGCTTGAGCCATCGCGTCTGACCGCTATATTCATAATATACTTATCCATAAGCGTATACGAGGCACGTCCCATAAACGACACCAAATTATTCTCAGAGAATGTTCTGACCGGTTTTCCGCTAAACTCACCGTTTGCAATAAAATCCCACCCCATATCCACTGGTAGTGAAGCTGTAGAATATCCTAACTCTTTGGATTGAGTATGATCTACAGACTGTACAGCAGTCAAAACTAATTTATGATTTTTGTCTCTGAAAGGAACATCATACGTAAATATGTTTTCTATCAAATAACTTCTTTTCTCATTATTTGCTAATTTTGCAGTAGCGCCTCCACCGGGATAATCTGTTTTTTTTGCTTCCCCATCTTCTTGTTGTCTATTATAAAAAGATGTATTCAAACGATAATTAAATCCCTTAAACGGTTTCAGTTCCAAGAATAAATTAACACGATAGCTGTTGTTTTTTATTTCACGATTATAATTTTGCGCTCTATAAAGAGGGTTGACGTCATTGGCTGAATTAATATACTTAGTATAAGTTCCATCCTCCTCATACACCTTGGCTAATGGTGTACGGGTAATAAATTCTGTAAAATTCCCATCTTCACGTTCGCTCTTCGTTAAAGCATAAGAAGTATTTACACCAAAATTAATCCATTTATTAACCTTATAGTCTACATTCAAACGAAAAGCGGCCTTTTGATAGCTGGAACCAGTAGTTACCATACCGTCCTGATCAAAATAATTAAGTCCTGCAGAAACACGAAGTTTGTCGTTTCCACCACGTACAGTTATATCATGGTTTTGATATAAGGCATTCTTCAACATTAAGTCTTCCCAATCAACAAATTGCCCGCTTGCCCATACTTCTTTCATCACATCATCACTAAGCGCTTCTGAAATAGACATCTCACGAGCATCAATGATACCTTTATCATTTGCCATAGCCTCACGTCTCAACATCACATACTCTTCAGGAGAATAAAAATCAAAATTACGCCACAAGGATTGAATACCTACATATCCGTTATAATTTACTTCCATCTTACCTTGTGCCCCACGTTTAGTAGTCACCAAAATGACACCATCACTAGCACGTGCACCATAGATAGCCTGTGAAGCAGCATCTTTCAGAATCTCAATAGACTCAATACTTTCAGCACTCAATGTGCTAAATTCTTCTCCATCTGATACAGAGCCATCAATTACATATAAAGGAGTATTCTGTGCACTAATAGACCGATTACCGCGAATAGTAATTTCCGGTGCAGAACCCGGTCTGCCCGAAGCACTCGTTACATTGACACCTGCTACACGTCCACGAAGCATATCACCAACATTACCTGCCGGAAAACTCTTCATTTCATCAGTCTTAACAGAAGCCACAGAAGTTGCTACATCACTCTTTCGCTGGTAGCCATAACCTACCACTACCACCTCATCCAATAATTCGGAGTCTTCAACTAAAGTTACATTAATAACTCGTTTATTACCGACTTTGAGTTCCTGTTCTACATAACCTATATAAGAGAATACAAGTGTAGCACTAGCGGGTACCTCAATAGAATATTTACCGTTTGTATCGGTAATCACACCGGTGGTTCCCCCTTTCACATGAACATTCACTCCGATCAATGAACCTTGTGCATCAGATACAACACCTGTCACTCGTACATTTTGTGCATGTATGCCCACCATGATCAATAGAAACATGACAGACACAATTAGTTTTAGACGACTGTTTTTCATTTATACATTAAGATTAAAATTATTTAAATATGATAGAACAAAAGTCACAAAAAAGATAAAGTTATCATAAAAGGATTGTACGAAAAGAAAGCACTATCATACGAACCCACACTTCATACTACCAAATAGCCAGTTTTGGCCCATTTTTAGATTCTTTCGTACCAAAAGAACAACTTTTGCCATTATCAGAATCATCACCCAATTGTCTGACCTCCCTTATTAATACAAAAGTTATTTCCTGTTCCCTACAATTACGGAGTAATTCTGTAACATCCAGTTGATGATAAGCAACTGTTTCGTCCACTACAATTTCACCTGCTACATGTGCAGTACCCCCAACGTCCGTTATACGAACCTGTTTTCCTTCCAAATTAGGAGCATTTTTCCAGTTTAAAGTATTCTCATCCCAATTATTATTATCCAAAGCGTAAACATGGAAACGATAAGGATGTCCGACAATAGAATTACCATATATCTGGAATATGGCAGCATTTATTTTTTGTCTATCCACTCCAGACAAATCAAACTTAACATAGCTTACCTGGTTTCCATTTATCCGGGAAGCATTCATCTCCACATTCATCATTTTAGCTTTACCAAAGTTCTTTTTATCATTCCTACCGGCTTTTACCACCGCATCATCTACAGCTACTAATGTGTTTAGCGCATTCATGCGAACAGGAATAGTAAGAAGCATTACGCTTTGGGCAGGAAGTTCAAAAGAAAGTTGCCCATTCTCCGAGATTTCTTTCGACCAAACCACCTCACCATAAGCATTTGCACTTACTTCTTCAGCAATTACTCTGGTGCCGGTGGGTAGGTCTAATGACTTCATATTCAAAGTCAGATTATTTGAAAAGTGTTTGCGTTGTACAAGCCATATATAGTATCTCATTTCTTCCGGATTAAAACAGGTAATGGCATCCACATCATTATCAGCAGCAGATTTCACCGTACTTAATAAAGGACGTTCATTCTTAAATCCTTTTGCAAAAAGACGGACTACTTCACCAGTGCGCTGAATACCGCTTATATCATAAGAAGAAGGAATATCTTTTACAGATTCCGAATCAAATAATTTAATTTCTCTCACCTTTATACTTCCCTTATCGGTTGACACAAACCGAACTTTAGAAGTCGTAACAGGAGTATCAAACAAGAAGAAAGACTGAGCGTAACGTGCATTCTTTTCCATTGTTTCCTTTATATCCGTCCAAGCGGTACCATCCCAATATTGTAAACTGAAGTTTTTCACGCGGTCAGGAGAAGTATAAACTCCATAGGAAGAACCTGTATAGACGACTGCCCCACCCAAAGAGTAACTTTTACCCAAATTAATCTCCAAACGCTTTTCTTCATCCGTATCTGAAGAAACCCACATGGAGGCATCTGTTTTATCTCCATCTGTTATTGTTTTCACGGTTACTCTATGAGAGGAAGTCAAGTCTGATGTTTTCTTACCCAATGCCACATTATTATAAGCATCCTCTACAATCCGTTTTCCCTGCCAGATAAAATGATGCCCTGACTTGATTCCGCGCGGATATGTGCCACTGGTAGTATTTGCAAACTTAAAAGCCCACATGCCATAGCCTTGATTAAGCGTATTATTCGCATATTCACCTGCCCATTCCGTAAATAAAGAGGGAGAATCCATTGTTTCTTCCTTATCTATCAGATAAGCATTCATCCAGCGTCCGGTCTCTGTATAGACTATTGGCAGAGATTGTTTCATCGGATGGTTTTCCACGATAATTTTTCTTATATCAGAAACCTTAGATGCATAACCCGCAGCCGGCAGATTATAAGAATGAGTGGAAAATATATCCAATAAATCTCTGTCTGAGGGTAAGCCACGATAGTCTATACGCAAATTTTTCACTACTTCCGCCCACCAATTCGCATTCGAGCCTGCTGTAACAGGGCTTACAAAACGCGACTTCAAACATTTCCCATACAGTCTGTTCACATCCTGTACTGCACAATACACAGCATCCGAAACAATCTTCATGGCATCCACATACTGTGTTATCTTCATGGGACCCGCATGGCGATGGTTCGGTTCGTTATGCATAGCATACATGGTTACATCTCCGGTCTTGGCCGCATAAAAAGCAAGTGCATAGAAACGTTGCCACTGCTTCCATTTATTACTCCACGTACCATCGAAATCTGTAGAATTTATCTGAAGAACAGGTTCTATATTCAGACGTTTCAATTCTTTCAATGCATATTCAAAAACCATCGAATTAGTAGAAAACTGTTTTTTACGACAATTTTCCAAAACCGGTTCCCAACGAATAAAGCGGTTACATTCCGGATTATTTCTCAATTCAGTCTTACATACTTCAAAATCATCCAAAGTAGCCACTCTTTCATCATTCAGTACGGCTGACTGAGGAACATAATCATTCAAGGATGTCCAAACTCGCAAACTATTTACATTGGAATATTCAAGCCAACCGGAAATATTACTTCCCGGGAAATAATATCCTTGGTTATAAGCCACATACTTCATTGATTTCCCAATAACCTCTTTGGTTATTGTTACCTGCATTTCTGTCTTCGAAGGCTCCTGAACGGTTGTCTGTACTTCATTTATTGTCACAGGTACAGGCATATTAACCTTTTCCTTACCATACACTTCAAATTCATTAATCCGAATCGGCTCACCATCTGTGGACACCAGGCGAATCTGAAAAGTCTGTAAGGTAGGTTTAAAAATAAATTCAAGTTTATCCAACCGGTTTTCCGTACATTCCGTATCCGGTAAATCCGTCCAGTTGGCATCATCCCAATACTGAATCTTAAAATTCTTCATCGACCAAAATCCCGGAGCTTTACCTTTTTCCGATTCTGTCAACTCATTTTCCGGAATACCAGTATAGATAACAATCTTATTGATATCATAATATCGCTCCAAATTAATATCCAACATATGAGGAGGTCGCGCACTTTCGGCACTCATCCAAGTTGATTTACGTGAAATAACTCCGTCCGTCACATTAGATGCCGGAAATTTCTCCTGTTGTGACGATGCAGTCACCGACTTACGTAACGCCACATTTACGTCATCGGCTTGCAATCCTAAAAATGGCACTGCAAGAACTCCGCATATTAAAAACAGCTGTTTCTTAAAACTCATAAATTATTTTTTAATGAACTATTTACTTTTGAGAATAGCAAGCCTCATAAGCAGCCTCAGCATATCTCCTACCTAAAATTATTTGGCTGTCTGCGCTAAAGTGAGGATCACTTTCATTAATCAAAGGAACCAGTTCTCTGGATGACACACAATAAGAATATGGAATATGCTGAGGAACTGTACGTAACATTTTATTAAATGCCTCCGAAGTTCCATTTGCCCGCCAATCGGCAATCTCACCTACTATAACAGGAAGGTTCTCATTTCCCACATCTTGCCGTAAATCAGCGACCAACTTCTTTAGTTTCTCCATATACAGTCCCGGTTCCCGACTGTCCGATTCACCCTGGTGCCAAATAATAGCTTTCAACTTACCATATTTCATGGCTTGACGTATGCGCGATAAAGCTTCACCATAATAATCATCCCGTGCCCCTTTCAACCACGAGTTAATAGAACTGCCACCACGTGCATTCACTACCAGCCCTAATTGATGTCCGGTTTTCTCTGTTATTGCCTTTGCAAAAGAATAGGCAGGGCCTACACCCTGCAAATCCAACTGCTTGCGAATAGTAGAATATTTGTTCAAAGGATTCCTTGCTTGTTCCATTGTGCCGGTAGGGGTCAGCAAATACACATCTTTAATACTACTTTTATAATTATCAGTAATATATCCACGACCTGCCATGTTAGACTGTCCTATGAAAAGGAATAAATCCAATTTAGGCATCACCGGCTCAGGGTTGACATATACACCTTCCGTTTCCAGTCGATAACTATCGGTACGAAAAGGACATGCAGGAAATCCCTCTCTATTAAAGAAATTAGGATTCGCACTATTTACCCACAGGTAACGGACATCGATAGGAGCCTGCACCTGCTCGCTGCTTACTCGTACCTGACTATTACTAACGATGACCGCTTCAGCAGGATAGAACTTACCATCCTTACCTGCAACCATAAATCCGGAGAGTGAAGCAGCTCCATCTTTAGCAATAATCCCGGTACCTGTATTTATAAAATCAAGAAGTAAACTGCCATTTCCCGCTTTTGATAATTTCTTAAATTCAGGCCCCTGGTAAATAGTCTTTTTACCATATACTTTCCCTAAGGCTAACTGCGCCAATCGCCAACCTACCGTATCTTTTACAATCGGATGAATATCTTTAGGGTTTCCCTGATCAAAGGCGACCGCCATTCCCGTATTTTTCACACGAAGTGAAGTTAGATATTGTGCCTCACGCAATTCATTCCAATAGCGGGTTTTTGTTTCAAATCGAGGCAGCTGTACAAATAAGAAAGGAATATCTCCCTGTCCCCATGAAGTCCTCCACTCTTTAATCATAGCGGGGAATAATTTGCGGTATTGCGCCCCTCTAGCAGTATTCGATTCTCCCTGATAAAAAATGAATCCTTTCAATGTGTATGGACAAGCTGCACTCAACATTGTTTCGGACAAACCTACCGGACGGCGGAAATTCCATTTTCCCATAGGTTCCGACGGTTTGTTAATGTATCGTTTCTTCTCTGCGCTCAACTTGTTGTATTCTGCCAAAGAACTGTGGTAATTATTATACAATTTCTCATATTCGCCAGGACGATAAGAGTTGGCAATACTATCATAGTATTCCAGCAGCGGACGAAAATCTTTATCAGACATCAATAATTTCCGGCTTGTCCATGCCTCAACCGTCGTCCCACCTACAGGAACTTGAATGATACCGATAGGAATATTCAGCTCTTTATGTATGTTCTTGGCAAAATAATAGGCTATAGCTGCAAAATCTGTCGCTGTTTCCGGCGAGCATGCCTTCCAAGATGTTCCGGGTACTTTTTGTTCCGGGTAAAATTTCCTCGGTACCTTATAATAACGTATCTGAGGATAATCAGCCAAAGAAATTTCTGCCTGCGCATCTTTTACCCTGCGTAGGGCAAATTCCATATTTGACTGACCACCCGCCAGCCATACGTCACCTACGAAAACATCCTTGAAACAAATCTTATGATTACCATTTACAATTTCCAGCTTATATGGTCCTCCGGCCTCTCCGGTCTTTAAATCGACCGTCCATTTGCCTTTTGCAACCACGGTCTTCCGGTTTTGTCCTTCAAAACGGACTTCAATCTGCGAACCGTCCGTTCCTTCACCCCAAACCTTTACATTAGCATTACGCTGCAACACCATATGGTCTGTAAAAATATCAGCAACGGCAAATCTGTCATTTGCCAAAAGAGCAATACTTATCAGTAATAAGTATAAAGAAGATAAAATGCGTTTCATAGTTTTATTCGGATTTTAAATACCTCTGCAAAAGTGTCCGTTTATCCTATGAAAGCATATAACAATCGTTCTTTTGTACAGCAAAGTTGTACAAAGGGCCTATAAACAGAATAAGTTGCACCATTCAAGCAGTACAACTTATTCGATTAAACATTATTTCCGAGTCTGTTTCATACTTAATATGGTTTTCAGCAGAATCGTGCGCCTATCTCCTTTCAGAGATACCTTCATCGCATTCTTTATATGAGAAATATCCGTTTCAATACTTAATTGCTGCTTAGGCAAAATTACATACTCCTTTCCCGCTTCATTGTTTACGGAAAGACTGATACGGATAGGTTCATCCACAGGATTCTCTAATACAGTAATCATTATATTCTTCTTTTCCGGTAAAGTTATGTAAAAATACCCCTCGCCTGTTACAGATGATTTTTCAATAAGCGGGCTTCCTCCTCGCGAAAACGTGAACGGAGCCATCGGTCTTCTCCCATAGGGTACATATTGTACACCCGGTTTTGAATTCCAGCCACCATATGCCCCGGCATATTGATAGCCATACTCATCAATCTTCAACTTATATTTGGTATCCTTCTCCTGCCCTTTCGGAATAATAGGAACCGTATTTACCATCAAACCATTACAAAGAGCATTCACAATACCTCGCTCAGACGCATAATCTCCCCAAACAATAGAGTCACTCACTGCCACATATGGTTCATGCTTTTTATCAGTAGCCATATAATGTAATACATTTGAAAGAAGTTTATCTGCCACCGGATCCGTTCCACAATGATTTATCAAATCAAAACCCGACAATAACACAGACCCTTTACCCATAAACATCTCCGACAAAGCAGTTGCCGATAACGCACGACTATAATTAGCAAGAATTGCCACGTTTTTCAAATCAGCTGCATGCAAGTCATATCCTCTATCCACCGGATAAATAGCAGGAAATCCCTTTTGCGACTCATCATAAGAAGTATAATCAGACCAAAGTTTAAAACGTTTCGGTGTCAGCCCTTTAAAGACCGGATGATAAGGACGCTCAAGATTAATATTCATACCGTCTTTATATGCCAAAGAAGGAGACAGGTAGACCGGATTATTATTACTGTCTTCCAAGAATTTAACCGAAATCGGTAGCCATGATTGATTGAATCTAGCCGGATCCTGCTCCAGACAAACAACGCGTCCTCCTTTCTTTATATACTCCCTTAATTGTTCAACCTGACTGTTTATGTTATTGTCCCAAGAATCCTTTCCCAAAACTAAAATGGAATTGCGAGGTAAATCCATAACCGTACGTATCGGCTTCACCATATAACCAAGCTTTTGCAAGCAACTGCGGGTTTGTTCCCCCGCCGAAGAGTCATATACATAAATCGTTTTTCCAATTGCATCCTTATTATTCCAATCCTGTCCTGCAATGAAAATCTCGCTCTCATTATGGGATATCTTCCTGCCATCCACCCAAATTTCACCTTTCAATACATAATCTCCCGAAGTTAAATCCCGGGGAATATCAATTGAAAGAGGACTCTTATATGTCCCATAGTAAGGAACAGACGGCAGTTCGATATCTCCTGACAAAAACGTCTCATTTCCTTTCTCAATCCACCATTGCAAACGAGCGCCATTCAAATCATTGCAATAGTCATCATCATTAACCACATGAGCAACGACCGACAACTTATTTCCTGCATAAATCTGCGACTGCCAGTTTTCCCAACTCAGCAATATCGGTTGATAACTTGTCTGATACTGCCACGCCACAGGTTTCGGTTTCATTTCTGCAAACGACTTTACTCCATCCCAATTATGGAATATTATGGTAAAAGGCATAGTACCTGCAAGATTACCATTCTGGCATCTCAACCGACGAAACAGTTCCGTAGCATTTTTTAGGACAAAGGCTTGATATGACATAGCAGCCTCAGCTTGTTCTTCATTTGGCAGATGACCGGTCCAACACTTTTGCGAACCGGGCTGCTTAGTCCGGGAACAAAGGTTGAAACGTCCGTCTATCCCCGTATAGTTACCCACACACTCAGTAAATGTAATAGGCTGAACTCTACCCGGATTCTGCCACATACTTTTATCACGCATATTTAGATAAGTCAGAAAAGTGTTGTAATACCACCCCCAATACCGGTGTACATCATAAATATCACCTGATTTTCCAAGTCCATAGCCGGTATTACCTATATACAACCTGGTATCATCCCATTTCTTGAGTTCACCACACATTTTTGTCAGAAACTCCCGATACCGAGCTCCAACTTCACCTTCAGGCGGCATTTCATTAGCCAATATATAAATGACAACAGAAGGGTGAGGGGTAAACGGGCCTAAATCTATTTCCTTATATGTCTTAAGCGATAAATCAAAGTCTGCCGGCGGTGCAGTCTTGGTTCCATGCTTAGGACGTCCATAGCGACCGGCAAAAATCATCATGCCTTCTTCATCGCATACATCCATCCAGTTTTGGTCATCAGGAATACGAATGATATTTATATTCAGACTTTTCATAAAACGGACATAATCACGAGCGAACTCCTTACTTCTTTCCAAAGGCTCAGGTATTCCTCTTTCCGGCGGATTAATGGCATTACCTCGCAAATAGATAGGTTTCCCGTTCAGATAGAACACCCCATCCCGCATCTCAAATCTCCTGAAACCGATCCGTTTGCGTAAAACCTCAGTATCCGTCTTTATTTCAAGATTATAAAGAACAGGAGTAACCGGACTCCACAATTCCGGATTCAAACCATCTATTTTCCATACTATTGTCGTATCGACTTTATTCTTAAAAGAAAACTCTTTTGAACGATTACACAATACCTCACCATTACGGGTATTAGAAATGACTGCATCAAGAGACAGGTGTTCGTTTGCCTCAGCGGACAAACTTATTTCAACTCTGACATCCTTATCAGTAGTAATCGGAGTAAGTTTATGAACATTTGCCGCCGACATGGCCAATGGACACAAAAAATACAGCGTGCATAGTAATTTTGTCTTCATAGTGTATATATAATAAGTAAGTTTATTCTTCACCTTTTTGATATTGGGCAGGAGTCACTCCAAACAATTCTCTAAAGCGCTTGATGAAATAGCTTGGGGAATTAAAGCCTACTTCATACGCTATTTCTGAAACAGTCTTCGTATCCATTTGCTTGAGGAGCATTTGCGCCTTCTTCAACCTGATATTCAGAATAAAGTCATTCGGTGTCTGTCCCGTAATACCTTTAACTTTCAGGAAGAGTTTGGTGCGTCCCGTATTCATAGCTTGGGCAAACATATTCACATCAAAATCCGGATTATCCAGATTCTGTTCAACACAGGCTACACATTGTTCCATGAACTGATAGTCCGCGCTATTGGTTGCCAGTATATCTACATTATTATCCATTTGTTTCGCATATTTCTGCTGTAACAATTTTCTACTGTTCACCAGGTTGTTACAACGCATAAACAAATGTTTCACATTAAAAGGTTTGGTTACATAGTCATCCGCTCCCATTTTTAACCCTTGCATGGTATATTCTTCAGCTGTTTGTGCCGTAAGCAATATCACAGGAATATGAGAAGTCTCGAAATTACTCTTTATCTTCCTGCACATCTCTATACCGGACATTTTGGGCATCATAATATCACTCAGTACAATATCAGGTTGTACTTCTTTTGTCTTTTCAAATCCTTCCTCACCATCCTGAGCTTCATAAACAGTATATATTTTAGAGAACAAACGCGCCAATAAACCTCTAAGTTCTTCGTTATCTTCTACAATAAGAATCTTGCTTCTTGTCTCGTCCGACTGATTATCCATATTTTCATCATCCACCACATCCGCCGGTACCTGCGAACCATATACTGTCAGTTCAGAGATACACGATGAATCAATATCAGGAGTAGCTATTTTCTGTGCATCGGTAATATGGCTGTCTCCTAAAGGTAGTTCAACAACGAAAGTCGTTCCTTTCCCTTCCATACTCCGGACACTGATTTTCCCTTTATGGGCTTCGATTATACTCTTTGCAAGCGCCAGACCTATGCCTGTACCTTTCTGGTTATTCATACTGTCCACTTGATAGAAACGGTCGAATATCTTATCCAGGCTCTCTTCAGCAATACCCACTCCTGTATCCGACACAGTAACCACAACACTGTTCTCATATTCCTGTACCGACAGTGAAATCGTACCGCCCAAAGGAGTATATTTAAAAGCATTGGACAACAAATTATAAATCACCTTTTCCAATTGTACCACATCGAACCAGACTTCAAGATTCTTATCCTTGTTAAGAAACTCAAGATTAATCTGCTTACCCCGCGCATACTCTTTAAAAGACAGATAAATTTCATCCAGAAAAGCGTAAATATCCTGCTTACTGTATTTAAACTTTTCAAAGCCTTGTTCCTGTTTTCTAAAATCCAATAGTTCGGTTATCAAACGTTTCATACGCAATGTATTCCTATGGATATTCACCAGCTTACTATACACCAAAGGTTGAATATCGCTTCGTTCCATCAGCATTTCCAATTGGCTCACAATCAACGTAAGCGGAGTACGGAACTCATGTGATATATTGGTAAAAAAGCGAAGTTTGGATTGGTTCAGTTCCTCAATCTGTTTCTTTTCTTTCTTCTCATACTCCAGCGAAGCCCTCAGTTTCAATTTTGATGAATAGAAACTCACCACCAAATAGACCGATATGATAATAATAGCAACATAAATACAATATGCCCAAGTAGATTTATAAAAAGGTGGTTTTACTATAATATCTATTTCTTTACAAATACTCTCCTTACCGGAATATTCTTCCGAACTTTTAATCTTCAATTTATATTCACCCGGATTAAGGTTTGTATAAGTAATGGCTTTACGGTAACCTGCACTCATCCAATCTTTATCAAACCCTTCCAACTTGTAATAGATTCTATTTTTCAATACTGATACATAATTGGATAATGAGAAGTTAACGGTTATAATGGAGTGATTATGATTTAAAGTGATCTGTGGCTGATACAGAATCGATTCCGTAAGAATTCCGGAACCGTCATTGGGCAAAATCTGCTGATTATTTACTTCCAATGAAGTAAAATTCAACTGATAAGGCTTCACATAGGAATTCAACTCTTTCTCGAAGAAAGAAATCATCATTTTAGGACCGGAAAGATATATCTCATTATCACTGGCCACAAACAAGCCATATGGATTCAATGCCGTCATAGGAAAACCATTCTGCTTATTATAGTTGTAAAAACGCTGGTTCTCCATATCAAAACGTGAGAATCCTTGGTTACTGGCAATCAAGAGATAGCCGGAAAGCGACTCTTTTATATCGAGTATATAATCATTGATTAAATCCGAATTATGCGAGTTAAACGATTTGAATGTATTGGAGTCTTGTTCGTACAGGAATATGCCATCCCCTGAAGAGCCTGCCCAGATATTACCTTTCTTATCTTCAAAAAGCACATTAATCAAGTTCGGCCCAATGGCCTGTTTCGAAGTATTGGGAACAAAATACTCATTACGTTTCTGAGTCTCCAGATTATACTTTATCAATCCCAATGAGTAAGAAAACCACAGATTATTCTTCTTATCAACAAGCATATCTATAATTTGTCTGTTATTAAGCCGACTGTCATTCAATAGCTTCACACACTCTCCTGTTTCAGGATTGAAAAGACCAATCCCATTATGAGTAGCCAATAACAGGTTCCCTTTATAAGGAATAATTTTACGAACTATATCATTAATCAATGAATTCTTTTTCTCAGCATTATACCGGTAATTGGTAAACCGATATGTTTTCAGGTCCAAACGGTCTAATCCGCCCCGTAATGTTCCTATCCACAAAGCTTGGTTATCCTCATCTAGAAACAAGCTCTGAATCGTATTAGACGCAAGAGAGTTCTTACTTACATCATGCTTATATTCAGTAAAGGTTCTTGTTTTTCTGTCGAGATAATTCACTCCGCCACCTTCGGTCGCAATCCATATTCCTCCCTTAGAATCCTCTATCATCCTTCCGGCAAAAGGAGAGGTCAGTTTTCCCTTTTGCGCTTCATCAGGATAATAATATGTATATATCTCATAGTCGGGATTAAACAGATTTACCCCGCCATAATACGTACCGATCCAGAAAGTACCCTGCCTGTCTTTCATCATACAGATAATAGAAGAATTACTCAAACTATACGGCTTATTATCTTTACTGTAATGAGTGAAAGTACCGGTTGCAGCATTCAGCTTATCCAAACCTTTAAAAGTTCCAATCCAATAATTACCCAAATTATCTTCCACAATACAGCGGACATAACTGCTGGATAGCATATTCTGGTGAGGAGCAGTCCCATAATTGGTTATTCCACCATTCCTGTCTAATCGAAAAAGACCGTCATCTTTAGTTCCTACCCAAATACTTTTTTTAGAATCTTCATAGATGCATGTTATATCTTTCTTAGGAAGATAGTTCAGCCATTTCTTATTACCGTCTATCATGTACAAACCATTGTTCATAGTTCCCACATATAAATTACCATCACTATCCTCAATTACACAAGACATACGCGCACCTTCCAGATTATAATAATAATCAAGTTTATCTTCTACGCGATTATAAGTAAACAAGGAATCTCTCGTACAAACCCACAATTGCGTATTACCGTAACTGATAGCCTGAATATCATTATCACGAATTGTATGAAAAGTATTTTTCTTTATATCATACTCAACAACCGCATATTTGCAGCGGATATAAATGTGCCCTTGCTTGTCACCGCAGATTGTACCTATATTATTATTGTACAAACTATTCTTATCATCCTTTACCGGACGGAAAACATAAAAATCGGTACCGTTATAGCGGTTCAATCCATCCTTAGTCCCTATCCAGATAATTCCGAATTCATCTTGATAGATAGATGTTACTGTCGGTTGCGAGATACCGTCCTCTACTCCGATTGCCTGAAAATGTATATTCTGTGCAAACGAAAAAGAAGAGAAGAAACAGAAGAGAAAAGTAAGATATTTTTTATACATATAACAGACTTCCTTTAATACGAAAAACAAACTTATGAATTATTCCCGAGGTATATCCAATAAAACAGCCGGTTTAACTAAGACAACTTCCTTTCCATCTTGCGCCAACTTATAGCAAAAATAGCGAGAAGAGACTACCACAAATATAAAAATAGAACGATTATATACTAATATCGTACGAAGGAAGCGGACATATAATATAAAAAAGTGCGCCGATATCCCATCGCCGCACTTCTCACAATAGTTTTTATATTGTTAACTTCAAAAAATATTCTTATTACAACATTCCCCGATAGTAGTTCTCAACGTCCCTCCATTTATAATAAGGGAACATATCGGTTTGTACCGGAATATGCACTTCATTTTCATTATGCATAATCTTTACCAGAATATCATCGGATTTCTCATTCCGGAAAAAGATAATCTGCACATTGGCAGCCATAGGAACCACCTTGAAATCACTCCATACCTTATAAACTTCATACGGATCGTTGACTGCAACATTACAATTCTCTATTTGCATCAGTGCCACCAAAGGAATCACATTACCATCGTGTCCAAAACGGAGAGTAGCAGCGATACCACCCTTTCGGATTGCTTCATCAGCACTATCCAAAATATTTCTTAACAATGATTTGGCATTGGCTACTACAATACCCTTTCCATCAGCATGATTGGCATTCCCTACATAAAAACGATAATTGACACATTGCCACAAATCAAACAATTCCTGAGCCTCAAATAAATCATAGAAAGAAACTTTTGTTTCGGCATTCTGCATATCACTGGCCACCCAGTACATTCCCCACATCAGTTCTTTGGGATTTACCTTCTTTACAATAAAATGCTTATCTTTAAATAAAGCTGTGACCAGACGTTCCGGATTGGTATGAGCTTCTTCAAATTTCCTATATTCTTCAGCCCAAGGACCGTCATGAGAAGAAGTGAAACGGTTAGATTCATCTGTATGATAATTCAAATAATCCATATACTTCTCGCTCGCCTCATAAGAAATCCGCAAGCCGGGATTTAATTCTTTCAAACGGTCACCAAAAGCCACCATACTCATAGCACAGCGCAACACAACGGTAGAACGGGCAGATATAAAAGGATTGCCTTTAAACACCTCCGGAAATGAGGTATACATTCTTTCAGCAATGCCCCGGTGTTGCCTTACTCCCAATGGGGTTAAATCCCCACCATGCCCTTTCGCTTCCTCCCAAACTGTGAGCAAACGCTGATACGTATCTTCTCCCAAACCGGTAAGCGCTTGCGCACGATGCGCCTCCTCAAAAAGGTCTACCAACCATTTATAATCACGGTCGGCAATCAGATAACGAGAACCATGCCGTCCGTAATGACTGATATAAAAAGGTTTATATCCCTTAGGCGCTTTGGTCTGCGGAGCAAAATCCAAGGGATACGCCCAATATACTCCTCCCGTTTTCTCAGGAGTAGCAAACATCTCTTCTTTAGATGTCTGCGCCCCAAGCGGGGCACAGCACATTACTATCAAACTACATAATAGAATTTGTTTCAGCTTCATCATATCTTTACTTTATTACTTTATAACCATCGTTTTGTACTAAAGTAGGATTATTTGTCAATTCGCTCTCCGGAATAGGGAACAGATTATATTTATCATCCACATCCTCTCCCAAACGTACGCCATTTTTCCAATCCCAATTATTACCTTTCGTATATTTACCGAACCGGATCAGGTCGGTACGTCTTATCAATTCGGAAGCCAATTCCTTCTGACGCTCAAGCAGCAGAAAATCCAAATCAAGCTCATTGGCACCAATCTCACCGGACACATCGGAACGTACACCGCTTTTCGCATATTTTCCAGACATATAAGCTCTTGTCCTGACTTCATTTACATATCCCAGCGCCTCGCTTTGTGTGCCACTTGCTCCGCGCAAAATAGCCTCAGCAGCCATCAAATAGGCATCAGCAGTACGGAACAACGGGAAATCAATAGAAGTATAAGCATCCCCCGAAGCGCTAAGTTTATCTTCTTTCGTTACGTTTCTCCACTTAATGTAACCATAACCGCATGTAAACGTACTCGTCATATCCATATTTACATCCCATGTATCTTTTACCTGATTAGGAAGAGCGGTCATAAACTGTGCTCTTTTATCTTTCTTGTTATTTCCCCAGGTATCATTGCCATCGAACATAACATCATCCGCATCGAACGCATCCACCAATGACACTTTAGCGCGAACATTGCCCCAACCTCTGGAACCAACACCTGTTTTATAGAGTTCATCCATAGGACCATTCACAAAAGCCTTCACATAGAAGTTCGTTCCGGCAGAACTCTGTGCGCGCAGACCATCCTGTACCAACGGCCAAATAATCTCCTTACAGGTATTATTATCGGCTAAAAAGATTTCGCGATAGTCAGAAGCCAACGGATAATGCCCATCGGCAATGACTTTCGTAGCATAAGTATATGCTTCCTGGTATTTATTCTCATTAATCCATGTCTGTGCATTCAAATACATGCGGGCCAGTAAAAACCAGCCGGCTACCCTATCGACACGTCCGTACTCATTGGTTCCCGGAGCCTTCAACTCATTCTCGATAGCCAATAACTCACTTTCTGCAAACTCAAAAATCTGCTTACGCGTATATTGTACCGGAATTTCTTTCACACCCGTATTTTCATCTACATAAGGAACCGCGCCAAATAAATCACAAAGCATCGAATAGCAATAAGCACGTATGAAACGAGCCTCTGCACGATAACTCATATAGTCGTCTTTCATCTCTTCCCAAAGTCCTCTGCCTTGCAATTTGCCTTCTGTGCATTCCCGCAAAAGTTCATTACAATAAGCGATACTCATATAAAGTCTCTGGTAGGTCCATGTAATGACTGAAGCATTGGAAGCATCCCACTGCAAGTTCAAGCATTTACGCAATCCGTTGGAAGAGGAAGGCATCAGGAAATTATCCGTGCTCAACTCCTGCAAATAGAACAGCAGGCGTACATAACCGGAATATCCCTCATTAGCGCCTTCAAGGTCACCATCTCCTCCATCACCACCTTGTTGCCCCGTCAAAATCAGTGAGGCATAACACTTTGCCAAGACACCGGTATAACCGTCTTTTGTCTGATATACCTTTTCACTTACCAGTTGGTTATCATCCAAAGGCATCGTGTCCAAGTCACCCAGACAAGAGACCAGACTTATGCCTGCGAAAAACAAAATAAACGAATAAGCAATTATATTTTTCATATTGTATAGTTTTAAGCCGTTAGAAATTTAAATTAGCACTTAATGAAAATACGCGCGGACGGGGATATACCTCTTTATCGATACCGCTGTAAATCTCCGGATCAATACCGGAATAGCTTGTAAAGGTAGCAACATTCTGCACACCGAACGTCAGGCGCAAAGAGCTGGAACTATTCCATAACTTCTGGAACGTATATCCCAAAGAAATATTGTCGATGCGGAAGAAATTGCCTTTCTCCAAGAAATAATCCGAATAAAGTTGTTGGTTCTGGAAACCGGAGTCTTTAGTTCTGCGTAATATATTGGAGAAATTTCCTTGATCGCTGTACACCGATTGCACATACTGGTCGGCAGCCACATAATTATATACATAGTTACCGAATGCCCCGTGTCCGCTAATGGCAAAATCCCAGTTTTTATAAGTAAGCTGGGTATTGAATCCCAGATAGGATGTCGGCAATGCGCTTTTGTTCGTGGCATATTTTGTTTCTGTTGCAGAGATAGAGCCATCCGGTTGCACATATTGCCCTTCGATAGGTTTACCTCCATCATCATAAGCCTGTTTTGCCAGATAGAAAGTATAGGGACGTTGACCTACCATAAATACCTGAACCGTCTTACCCGTACCAGAAATAGCTCCTGTCTGCACAAAATTGGCATCCGAATCAATAACATTCAGCTTGGTTATTTCAGAATCATTCCATGTATAATTCATGCCCACTGTCCATTTCCAGTTTTTTGTATGCACAGGCACCGCATTGATGGCAAATTCCACACCTTTATTATCCATCTCACCGATATTGGTTGTAATGACGGAGGAATAGTTGGTTCCTGAAATTACATTGATAGTATTCAGCAAATCTTTTGTGTGGCGTTGATAGTAATCGATAGAACCGTAAATACGATTGTTAAGAAAACCGTAATCCAAACCGATATTATAAGTTTCGGTAGTTTCCCATTTAATATCAGAATCATAGCCGTTCGGGCGATAAGTATAGTACCATTTGTCACCGAATTGATAACAAGATTCCGGATAAGATACCGTAAAGGTAGTCATATACGGATAGTCATTCAGAATATCCTGCTGTCCGGTTTGACCATAGCTCAAACGCAACTTCAAGTCTGACAATACTTCCGAATCGCGTAAAAATGCCTCTTGACTGATCTTCCATCCCAATGCAACGGAAGGGAATAAGCCCCAACGGTTATCCTTGGCAAAACGTGAAGAAGCATCTGAACGCAGAGTGGCTGTAATCATATAACGATTATCATACGAGTAATTTAAACGTCCATAGAATGAAAGTAGATAATATTCAGACTCATAATGATTTGGCGAGAACAGTTCTTTGCCTTCCGGAGAGAGAGTGGTCGCATCGAATTTTTTCCAGAAATGTTGCCAACCGTATCCCGCCATCGCGCTGAAATTATGCTTTTCATTGAACACATGAGAGTAGTTGGCATATAAATCCAACAAATAGTTACGCTTATTCTGTTTAGAATCATACATAAGTCCCGTACCGTCTTTCATGTTAGATGTATACATCATGCCGGCCATATCGGGCACATTCTTAGTATATTTACTTCTCAATACATCATAACCCAAATTGGCGTTCAACTGTAAATCTTCCAAACGGTGCACTTTATAATTGATGGCAGCATTACCGATGGAACGGGTTACTTTATTATGCAAATTCTGCAATTCGAGTTGCGCCACAGGGTTATCGGTTTGAATAGCCATAGGAGAATTTCCATTCATCCAAATAAAATAACCCAATCCCGGCTCATCGGCTCCCGTTGCACTTCCGGTCATGACAGGACGGGTAGGATCGTATCGGAGCGCATTATTAACGACGCTTTCATCCACCTTCTGATTATCTTCATACGAAACTTTAACGTTCAGGTCAACGGTAAGATGATTGTCAAAAAACTTAGGAGATATACCTCCATTAAAGGTAAAGCGTTCATAGTTATTTGTCTTTACCACACCATTCTGATTATTATAACCTACCGACAAACGGTAAGGTGCATTTTTCTTTACCTTACCGGAAACGGAAAAGTTATGTTCTTGTCCGAATGCCGTACGGTAAATCTCATCCTGCCAATCAGTAGAAACCGTACCCAAAGTCACGGAGCCCGGAACACCCGATACCGTAGGAACGAACTCACGGAACTCATCAGCGGAAAGTACATCCAATTTTTCCGTAATGGTGCTTACAGAAAGGTTAGTAGAATAGTTGAAACGCAGGTTGGAATCGGAACCTTTCTTAGTAGTAATTACAATCACGCCATTAGATGCACGGGAACCGTAGATAGCAGTGGCTGAAGCATCTTTTAATACGGTAAATGTTTCAATATCGTTCGGGTTGATACCTCCGATTACATTTCCGCCACCTTCAATAGTAGAGTTGTCCACCGGTACACCGTCAACAACAATTAGCGGATCATTGGATGCAGATAGTGATGCGCCGCTTCTGATACGGATAGTGGCGCCCGCTCCCGGAGCGCCGGAACTTGAAACGACATTTACACCCGGTACTTTACCCACCAAAGCATCTTGAGCGGTAGTACGTAAGCCTTTATTAAAATCATCCGGTTTGATAGCGGTTACCGAACCTGTCGCATCAGATTTCTTCACACTTCCATAACCTATAACGACTACGTCTTCGAGCATCTCACTATCTTCCTCCATCAAGATTTTCATCATTGGAGAAACGACCTTTTCCACATCTTTATAGCCGATATATTTAATAAGTAAAACAGCCTTGGGACTGCTGACGGTGATTGTAAAATTACCTTCCACATCACTGATAGTTCCATTTGTCGTCCCTTTTTCCAAGATATTTGCTCCGATAACAGGTAAATCTTCCCTATCAGAGATATTACCTTTAATAACTGTTTTTTGTGCAGAAACCCCTACACTGAAAACCAAAGCGAGCATCATAAACAGATACCGCCACTTTCTTCCAAAAGCTTCTGGATTTTTCTTGCCTTTCATAATGTTTTAAATTAAAGTGTAACAAAGTATACCACATTCGGTATAAAAATTAGATTGTAGGCGAAAGTAGATATTATACTTTCGCTTGACAAAGGTTATGAATGAAAAAGTAAGTAAAAGGAAAGATAATAAAAATATAGTACCCTTATTATCAATAAATTAACAAAAAAGTCATACACAATAAAAGTAAATTCAAAGGAGACGCTTTTTACAGTTTTTGTACCTGAACAGCCAAATCTTTTCCGGGAATAATCGCTTTATTCCTCATTTTTAAACGATAGTTATATACTGTCTGAAGCGAATAATGAAGAAAATTGGCGATTTTAGAATTATCATCAATACCCAAACGGATAAGGGCATAGATACGCAGTTCGGGCGTTAACAATTCACCTTCTTTTAGCAGTATACGTTCGTCCTCTTTCAATAAAGTATTGAAAGATTCCACAAAATCCGGAAAGATAGACAGGAATATAGTATCAAACTTACTGATGAACAGTTTAAAGTCTTCCGTAGTAGAGGATTGATTATGAAGCATCTTGGAAATATCCGCCATAGAACCGGTATTGACAATTTTCAATAAGCTCTTGCGCTCGGTTTCCTGTTTATAAATATACTCAGAGCAGATATTAAACAACAAGCCAATATATTCTTCCTTAATATGGTTGGATTCTTTAATTTCCTCGTTCATCCGGGTAAGATTCTCCGTCATTTCCTGCAGACGCTGATTCTGTTCCGCCAACGATTGCCTTACCCTCAGCAGTTTACGGTTCTTTTGGCGAAGAACAAAGAAAGCGATAATCAGTGTAATAACGAGAATGGACAAAACTAAAAGAAAAAACAACACCCTGTCCCTGTCAGCTTTTACACGACTATCATTGGCGGCTTTAATAATAGGGAGATATTCAGCTATATCCACGATACGATAACGGGCTTTCCCAAAATTCACATCTTCCAGTGAACAAGAAATATAATTATAAGCTCTTTCGATATCTCCTTCCTGAAAAAGCAAAATTGCCAATTGCTGTAACGACATATACACTTTTTTGGCATTCGTTATATCGGTAATGGAAGCCCGGATAAGATAATGCTTTGCCAACTGTACATCACGTTTGCCCAAATATAATTCCGCCAACAGATATTCCACTCTCGCCTTGTCGGGATCATCATCCGTACAACGTTCATAATATCCGGTCAATATCCGGATAGCCTCATCCCATTTTCCCTGCAGGCTCAGACTGCCGCATTTATTCGTCACATAGCTGGCGGTATTAGGATCGCTGATAGCCACTAACGTATCCTTATAAGCCCTTATCTGCCGCATGAACAACTGTTTCTTGGACACTTCCATTTCATCACTGTAACAGGACAAATAGGTAGTATGATACAAATAATAAAAATAGGTATCCTTTCGCACAGCCTCAGTTCTCTTTACTTTATCCAGAATACCTAATGCATTTTCATGCTTTCCTACTTTATTCAAAGCATCAGCCAGATTCATCAACCCTTGATTAACGTATTCTTCACCCAATCCGTCTGCAAGTTCCAGCCTTTCTTCCGCTATAATCAACGCCGTATCAACCCTAAAGGAACGGTATTTGACAAACAAATCACCCAAAATATCAAACCTCGCTCTATCATCTCCTACATAATCCAACGTCCTGCGAAGCTCCGCAATATCCTTTTCCACCTTTTTCTGATATGTCTCACGCTGCTGAATCATCTTGTCCAGCTTCAAAAGCAAAATATCATCATCCGTTTTATCCCCGGCCGTCAAGCCCGAATAGAAACACAGAAGAAACACTATGAAAGCCGAATATCTGAACATGAGCAAACTGATTTATGCGCGGAAACAAAGATACGATTTTTTACAGCAATTCCCGCATTTTTTTCTTTAATACCGGATGAACTAAATCCGGTGCAATCTCCACCAACGGTTCCATCACGAAACGGCGTTCGTGCATCAAGGGGTGAGGCAGTTTCAGTTCGGGGGTATCCATCACCCGGTCATCATACAAAAGCAAGTCTATATCTATCAGCCGGTCGCTATATACCCCGCCGACAGATTTATGAGTGCGTCCTATCTCACGTTCCATCTCCTGAGTAAGATACAGAACAGACAACGGCGGAAGAAGCGTCTCCACACAAACAGCGGCATTCAAAAATGTATTCTCAGAGGAAAAGCCCCACGGAGCGGTAGCATAAAAAGCGGACAGGGAAATCACTTTCCCTATCCGCTCTTCTATTTTCTGAACGGCGAGACGGAGATTATGCTCCTTATCGCCAAGATTAGTCCCTAAACTAAAGTAAACGTACATCAATAAAAACAGGGATTGCCAACCTTTATTTTATTTATCCGTAATCAGCATTGCATCTCCATAAGTACCGAAACGGTAATCCTCTTTCAACGCTACATTATAGGCTTCCATTACCTGCTCATAACCGCCAAAAGCGGCAACAATCATCAACAGGGTGGAAAGCGGCATATGGAAGTTGGACACCATCGCGTTGGCAACCGTAAAGTCGTACGGCGGGAAGATGAACTTATTCGTCCAGCCTTCGTATTCTTTCAAATGGCCGTCTGTGCTGACAGTGCTCTCTATCGCACGCATCACCGTAGTACCTACGGCGCATACCTGCCTGTTCAAATCCTTGGCGCGATTCACAACCTTTACGGCATCTTCCGTAACAATCATTTGCTCGGAATCCGTTTTATGCTTGGTAAGGTCCTCCACATCGATATCGCGGAAGTTACCCAAACCTGCATGCAGCGTAATATAAGCAAAGTCTATTCCCTTAATCTCCATGCGCTTCATCAACTCGCGGCTGAAATGAAGACTGGCCGTCGGAGCCGTTACGGCACCTTCGTTACGGGCAAAAATAGACTGGAAGCGTTCCGAATCCTCCGGTTCCACCGGACGGTTGATGATACTGTGCGGCAGCGGCGTTTCACCCAATGCGTACAGGGCTTTCTTGAACTCGTCATGCGGCCCGTCATAAAGGAAACGAAGGGTACGTCCGCGCGAGGTAGTATTGTCAATCACCTCGGCCACCATAGAATCGTCTTCGCCGAAATAGAGTTTGTTACCGATACGGATTTTACGGGCAGGATCCACCAACACATCCCATAAACGCAACTCCTCATTCAACTCACGCAACAGAAACACCTCGATACGCGCACCGGTTTTTTCCTTGTTACCGTACAAACGGGCGGGAAACACCTTCGTATCATTAAAGATAAATACATCCTTATCATCGAAATATTCCAAAATATCCTTGAACATACGGTGTTCGATTTCGCCCGTCTTTCTGTGTAATACCATTAAGCGCGACTCATCTCTATACCTTGTAGGATGTAAGGCGATCTTCTCTTCAGGAAGTTTAAATTTAAATTGCGACAGTTTCATAATTAGTTATGAGTTATAAGTTATGAGTTATTTATTGTTTATTTCAGTATATTTTTTAGTCATAAATGGTATAAGTTATCCAGCAGCATGCTCCTTCATTGCAAATAACTTATAACTCATCACTTATAACTAAATCCTGCCCGTCTATCCACTCTTTGAAATCAAGCGGATTAAGGCAATCCTCTATGCGGACATCCCCTACGCGGGCGCGCTCCAAAGCCGTAAGATGAGCGCCGCTATTCAACGCCTCACCGATGTCACGCGCCAAAGCACGGATGTACGTACCTTTGCTGCACACTACCCGAACCTTGATTTCCGGCAGATTACATTCCAGCAGTTCAATCTCGTCAATCACCAGCAACTTGGGCTTCAGCTCCACCTCCTCGCCTTTGCGGGCAAGGTCATAGGCGCGTTTACCGTTCACCATGCAGGCCGAGAAAGCAGGCGGCACTTGCTGTATCTCACCGATGAACCTCTTCAAAGTCTCCTCTACCAGCTCCCTCGTGATATGCTCCGTAGGATAGGTAGCGTCTATCTCATGTTCCAAATCATAGGAAGGGGTGGTAGCGCCCAGCCGGATGGTGGCGATATACTCCTTGGTATGATACTGAAATTCTTCAATCCGTTTTGTAGCCTTGCCCGTACACACTATCATCACTCCCGTAGCGAGAGGATCGAGTGTACCCGCATGGCCTACTTTCAGTTTCTTTACCTTCATCCGCCGGCAGATGTGATAGCGCGCATGGCCTACGACCTTGAACGATGTCCATCCCAACGGTTTATTGAAATACAGAACTTCTCCTTCTTTAAAATTCATCATCACACCACTTCCAAATTGTGTCCTGTAAGCAACAACAGAAGGATAATTCCCCCGACAATGATACGGTACCAGCCGAATGCCTTGAAACCATATTTCGTCACGAAGCTGATAAAGAACTTGATAGCAAGCAAAGCCACCACGAAAGCTACCACATTGCCGATTATCAATGCCGGCATATTGTTCATGATAATCTCCGTTCCGCCGTCCAAAAAGAGCTGCAACATCTTATAAAGCGTAGCTGCAAACATCGTAGGAACAGCTAGGAAGAAAGAGAACTCTGCCGCAGCCTTGCGAGTCATCTTCTGTGCCATACCGCCGACAATCGTCGCCATGGAACGGGACACACCCGGTATCATTGCAATACACTGGAACAGACCGATATTAAAAGCTTTCTTTTCCGTCAGGACAGTATCTTCACTGCCTTTGGAGAATATCTTGTCGCAGAACAGCATGAACACACCGCCAATTACAAGCATCACAGCCACCACAGTCACACTTTCCAACATCTCGTCAATCTTGTCACTGAACAGGAATCCCAATACAGCTGCCGGAACGAATGCCACCAGCAACTTCCAGTAAAAGTCGAATTTATGCAGAAAACACTTCAACACAGAAGTCCCTGCTGGAACCGGAGTATGGTTCAAACGGAAAAAACGTTTCCAATACAGCCAAACCACCGAAAGGATTGCACCGAACTGTATAATCACCGTAAAGGCTTTTACAAATTCCGTACTCTCTATACCCAACAGATTCTGTGTAATAATCATGTGTCCCGTAGAAGAAACCGGTAAAAATTCCGTCAATCCCTCTACAATAGCTATAATAATTACTTCAAGTGTACTCAAATCTCCCATAATCATTCTTTTGTTTTCGGTTTACGCAATACGGCATATATCATAAATACAAATCCCAAAAGGCAAATCAATGGAGCCACCTTAATACGTCTTACACTAAAAATGTCCGGTTCAAAGTGTGTCGGTGTAGATACAGGGCCGGTCATTAAAATAAAACCAAGTATTACCACCGCCATACCGACAGCAAGCAGAATAAAATTGGTCTTGTCAAAAGCGAACTTCTGTTTACTCATCTATTTATTTACTATTTAATGATTTACTATTTCTTACCTCTTATATATAATACAATGTACTCGCCTTCATCCTCAGATACTTGTTGATAGAGAGCAATGCACACAACCAGGTAATGAGCACTCCGAACACCAGTACGGCAACGGAAACCAGCAACATCACCTCAGGCGTAATCACCCTGATTAACTCCGGTTCATAAGAAACCAGCCAATAGGCGGCTCCCCACAGAACGGCATCGGCAATGACAGCCGACAATACTCCTATCCAGAAATTACGCCGCAGGAACGGACGCCTGATAAAGCTCCAACTCGCCCCTACCAGCTTCATTGTATGGATAAGGAAGCGTTTGGAGTAGATAGTCAGACGGATTGTATTGTTAATCAGCGCAAAGGAAATGAAAGTCAGAATGACAGCCAAACCCAACAGCATCAGACTGATATTGCGGATATTATCATTCACCGCATCTATCAGGTCTTTCTGGTAAAGTACTTCCTGAATATTCGTGTTCCTCTTGATTTTCTTCTCTATCTTGGCAATGCTGTCCGAATTGGCATAATCGGAATGCAACTTAATCTCGATGGACGCCGTAAAAGGATTATAGCCGAGGAACTCCTGCGGGTCTGTCCCCATCGCCTCGGTTTGTTCGCGAAGCGCCTGTTTCTTGGAGATATATTCCGTCTCCTTCACAAACGGCTCTTTATCCAGTTTCTTCTGCAGTTTCAGGATATCACTCTCTTTCATATCATCACTGATAAGAATAGAGAAGTTGATATTCTCCTTTACGTATACGGAAAGGTTGTGAGCCCCCAATACAAAGAACACCACCAAGCCCAACAACAGCAATACCAATGTAGTACTTATGCTGGATGTGATGAACTGCATATCAAAATAGGATACCGAATTACGTTTAGCTTTCATTAAATCACCTTTTTTTACGAAACACATAAATCATGGAACTGCTGCGCTCTTTCCTTACCAATGCATGGAACCATGCCAATGTACCGGTAATCATGCCCCGTATGAACGGACATGAACGGCGCATATTTTTCTCTGTCAGCATGGATACGTAGAACGCGTCAAACGGCATGGGATGACGCTCCGCCAAAATAAAGCCATGCTTGGAACCCAGCCGCTGGATAGTGCCGGGAGTGAAATGCCACAAATGCCGGGGCACATCGTAGGCAGCCCAATAAGCTCCGTATTTCCTGGCGTCGTACGAAGAGCAGTTGGGTACGGCTGCAATCAGCACCCCTTTTTCCGTCAGCAACGAGTTCAGCGTTTCCCAAGTCTCATTCAACGGTTCAAGGTGCTCCATTACGTGCCACAGCGTAATGACATCAAAACTATCCGGTTCAAAATCCCTCAAAGCCGTATCGGGCTTTACCTCCAAGCCGAAATGCTCCTTGGCAAAAGCGCGTGCATGGGCGTTCTTTTCAATGGCTTCCACCTGCCAGCCGCAACGCTTCATTGTATCGGCAAAATAACCGGTTCCCGTGCCGATGTCCAGCAGACGTCCTGTTTTACGATGCGCTTCATGCGCCACCAAGCGCGCCTTGCGCTTCAACATATAGCTGCGCACCCAATGGTATACGGAGTTCATCACCCCTTTCTTCGTATCTGAATGGGATATATAATCGGGAGTTTCATAATAGCGTCCGATTTCCGCTTCTGCGGGAAAATCCTGGGTCAATATAAAACCACAGTCCCTGCAACGGCACAAGTGGAATACTTCACCCGAGGCATAATGGTCTATGCAGGTCAGGGTACGCTCCAAATGCGTTCCGCCACATACCGGACAAGCTTTTATAGTGAGTTTATTCATCGAACGTTTACCAATAAGGAAGTGCAGTCTGAACCGAACAGACCGCACTTATCCTAAATTTGGTGCAAAATAACAAATAAAAAGTGATTTACAAGGCTTTCATTAAGGAGATTTAATAAAAGTAATGCTGCGCCGAAAGTGACAAGGAAGGAATTCACCGCAATTAAAAGGCGCGCATTAAGAATACAGCCAAGAAACAGGCAGACACTAATCCGTTAAACGGTAGTCATTATTGCGTTAGACAATTGTCGCCCTTTCGTTAGACAGTTGTTTAACGCAAAGTCAACAGCTGTCTAACGAAAGGATAACAACTGTCTGACGAATTAAAATTCGCAAACAAAGAAGATAACAGAGAGCGGGGAGATGCCTGTTATTCCTGCAGAATAAACTAATCACAGCCTTTGTGTTCGGTCTTGAGCGGACAAGTGTCCGATAACGAACAGATGCATAAGCATAATAACAATTGATAATCAACGATTTATATCTTTGGCACAGGATTTGACTTTTATCAGGCGAAGGCGTTCGAAAAAAGATGAACCGAAAAGGCAACTTTTTATATCGGAAACAACGTCTAAAAATAAAACGGAAATAGTAACAATAAAAAAATAAAGATTATGAAAACTACAAATTTATTCAAAGCAATCGCATTCGTAGCAATGATTATCGTAAGCGTAATGAACTCGGAAGTAAAGGCTCAGGACAACTTCATCACCAATGAAGAAGTAAAGAATGACTTGGTAGTAGCAAAAACAATCTTCAAGCAAGACGGCACATACCTCTACAACCACATGCGTTATGAATTTACATACGACAACGAAAACCGCCTGACCGGCAAGACCGCTTCCAAATGGGACAGCCTGCAAAGCCGATGGACACCTTACTTCAAGATGTCTTACCAATACGAAAACAATGAAATCATCATGTCATACGCACGTTGGAACAAGGCTCACAAGGCTTATGACAAGGATATGAAGAAAAGCGTATATGAAATGAACGAAGAGAACATGCCGGTAGCTTACAAAAGCTATGAAAAGAACAGTGAAAAATCCAACTGGACACTGGTAAGCTACAACCGTATAGACCATACGGCAAACTTGCTGGCAATGGCGGAATAACAGAAAAATTAAAGTTAACAATACATTAATAAGGGGAGCATAGACCGCGAGGTTCGTGCTCCCCTGCCTTTTTTTATATCAAACTAAACTTCTTCACCTTTCAGCGTCGCCGAACTGCTTTCTGTAATCTTAACCGTCACAAAATCGCCCGTCCGGTGCGTTCCCCGGTCGAAAACAACTACCCGGTTCTGTTCGGTGCGTCCGAAGAGCTGGTCGCGCGAGCGTTTGGAAACGCCTTCTACCAGCACCTCATAAGTTTTTCCTACGCAACGGGCGTTGGCCTCTGCAGAAAGACGGTTTTGCAAAGCGATAATCTCATTCAGACGACGAATCTTCACTTCCTCAGGCACATCATCCGGCAAATGCTTGCTGGCATACGTACCCGGACGTTCGGAATACTTAAACATAAAGGCGGCGTCATAACCGCACTCCTCCATCAGGGAGAGGGAAAGCCGGTGGTCTTCTTCCGTTTCCGAATGGAAGCCGGAGAAAATATCCGTAGACAAGCCGCAATCCGGAATGATGCGGCGAATGGCGTCAACACGTTCCAGGTACCACTCACGGGTATATTTACGGTTCATCAGCTTCAGGATACGGCTGCTTCCGCTCTGCACGGGCAAGTGTATATGCTTGCATACATTGGGAACTTCCGCGATGACTTGCAGAGTCTCGTCGCTCATATCTTTGGGATGGGAGGTGGTGAAACGGATACGGACGCCCGGAGCCGACTCGGCCACGGTACGCAGCAACGCGGGGAAAGTTATCACTTCCCCATCCGCCTTTTCAAAACGGTAAGAGTTGACATTCTGTCCCAGCAAGGTCACTTCCTTATAACCCTTAGCCACCAAATCGGCAACTTCATTCAGGATGCTTTCCACATCCCGGCTGCGTTCCCGTCCGCGGGTGTAGGGAACGATGCAATAGGTACAAAAGTTATTGCAGCCGCGCATAATGGAAACAAAGCCCGAAATATGATTTCCGCAAATGCGCGAAGGTATCACATCACGATAAGTTTCCGTTGTGGAAAGTTCCACGTTGATGGCTTTCTCGCCCGCCTCTACGGCAGCTATCAGGTCGGGCAAAGTAAGGTAAGCATCCGGACCTACCACCAGATCGACATGATGGTTCGTAATCAGGTCGTCTTTGACACGCTCTGCCATGCATCCCAATACGCCGACAATCAGATTCTTTTTCTTCTTCTTGAGCGAATGAAAAAACTCCAGGCGGTTTAAAATCTTTTGTTCGGCATTATCACGGATAGAGCAGGTATTCATGAATACCGCATCCGCCTCTTCCAGCGTTTCGGCCACCGAATATCCCGCCATCTGCATCACAGAGGCTATCACTTCACTATCGGCCACATTCATCTGGCAGCCATAGGTTTCGATGAACAACTTTTTGTTCTCATCGGCAGTTGCAGATTTAAAGTCTGCTCCCGTCACATTTTCCATAATCAGTTTGTTTAAAATCAAGTTACATTAGTTACATTTTGTCATTCAGAGCGTAGCGAAAAACCTGCTCCCTTTATGTAGTCAGAGGGAAGTGATTCTTCGTCATGCTCTGAATGACAGCGTGCAAAGATACTTCTTCCCTCCCAATAAAGTGATGAAACCATGGAAAAATAACACATAATCCCCTCTATTTGATGCGTTTCTACTAATTTATGTTAAGCGAGTAAACATTTTCCGAGTGTTAATTTGGCATTGTTGGAATAAATTTCCAATTTTGTGGAATGAAAGAAACATTAGATTTTTTCATAGTTAAGGTTTAGGTTAAAAAAACAAGGGGAGCTGTGAAGCTGCCCTTTTTTAATGCCAATTTGTTGGCTACAATCAGATTAAATAATTACCTTTGGCGGTGAAAAAACAAAGAAAGGCTTATGGAAGACATCTTCAAATTTCTGTTAATTGCAGGCATTATTGTTATAAGTTTTGTCAGACAAGCAAAGAAAGAAGCAAAAAAGAAAGCTGGCAACAGCCCCGCCATGCCTGTGTTCGATGAAGAAAATCCCCTTCCTGAAAGCTGGAGCGACGGAACTTACGGCGGTTACATCCCGGAAGGCCCCAAACCCGAAGCCGCCGTAATACGCAAGAAAACAGAAAAAAAACATAAGCCCGCCAAGAAACAGCCTTTCATTCAGCAAGATACCGACAATACACTTCCCGAACCTGCCGACGCCTCATCCGAATTTGAAATACACTCGGCAGAGGAAGCGCGCAAGGCTATCATCTGGGGAGAGATATTACAACGAAAATATTAACGCGATTGAAAGTTGAGTTGATTCCTTACACGAAAAATAACTATACATTATGGCATTTAATTACATTTCAGCAGCAGAAGCTGCGAGCCTGATTAAACATGGCTACAATATCGGCCTGAGCGGATTTACTCCCGCAGGAACAGCCAAGGCCGTTACGGCCGAACTGGCAAAAATAGCAGAAGCGGAACATGCCAAAGGAAACCCTTTCCAGATAGGCATTTTTACAGGAGCCTCTACCGGTGACTCCTGCGACGGTATCCTTTCACGCGTCAAAGCTATCCGCTACCGTGCTCCTTACACAACCAATCCCGATTTCCGTAAAGCGGTAAACAACGGCGAGATTGCCTACAACGACATCCATTTGTCGCAAATGGCGCAAGAAGTGCGCTACGGCTTTATGGGAAAAGTAGATGTCGCCATCATCGAAGCCTGCGAAGTGACACCCGACGGTAAAATCTACCTGACCGCCGCCGGCGGTATCGCTCCTACCATCTGCCGCCTCGCCGACCGGATTATCATAGAGCTGAATGCCGCACACAGTAAAAACGCCATGGGGCTGCACGATGTCTACGAACCGCTTGACCCGCCTTACCGCCGCGAAATACCTATCTTCAAGCCGAGCGACCGTATCGGACAGCCTTATATCCAGGTTGACCCGAAGAAGATTGTCGGTGTCGTAGAAACCAACTGGCCGGACGAAGCACGCTCATTTGCCGCCGCCGACCCGCTGACCGACAAAATCGGACAGAACGTAGCCGACTTCCTTGCCGCAGATATGAAGCGCGGTATTATTCCTTCCACCTTCCTGCCGTTGCAGTCGGGCGTAGGAAATATCGCCAACGCGGTGTTAGGCGCTTTAGGACGCGACAAGACCATTCCGGCATTCGAGATGTACACAGAGGTTATCCAGAATTCCGTTATCGGACTGATTCGCGAAGGTCGCGTGAAGTTTGGCAGCGCTTGTTCACTGACCGTAACCAACGACTGCCTGAACGGTATATACGAGGATATGGATTTCTTCCGCGACAAGCTGGTTCTCCGTCCGTCGGAAATATCCAACAGTCCCGAGGTAGTACGCCGTTTAGGTATTATCTCTATCAACACAGCCATTGAAGCCGACCTCTACGGAAACGTAAACTCCACCCATATCGGCGGTACGAAGATGATGAACGGTATCGGCGGTTCGGGCGATTTTACGCGCAACGCCTATATCTCTATCTTTACTTGCCCGTCTGTCGCCAAAGAAGGCAAAATCAGCGCTATCGTCCCGATGGTTTCTCATGTAGACCACAGCGAGCATGATGTCAACATCATCGTTACCGAACAAGGTGTTGCCGACCTGCGCGGCAAGAGCCCGAAAGAACGTGCTCAGGCAATCATTGAGAACTGTGTTCATCCGGATTATAAGAATATCTTGTGGGATTATCTGAAACTGACCGATGGTAAGGCACAGACTCCTCATGCCATGCGTGCCGCCCTGGCTATGCACGCCGAACTGGCAAAAAGCGGGGATATGAAGAATATCGACTGGGCACAGTACAAATAAAGGCTAAATACGCCTTTGATAAAAGGCTGACAACGCTCTGATCAATCTATCATTCTGTCATTCGGAGGAGCTTGCGACGAATAATCTCCTCTCTTAACTATATAAAGGGAAGAGATTATTCACTCCGTTCCGAATAGCAGAATGATAGGTTAATCAGAGCGTTATTTTAACAGCTCCTTATCAATCCATACCAACCGGTACCGGTCATTCATTCATCGGATAAGTATATCACAGACAGTATCTTGGAATTTACGTGCCTCCCTGCCGGAAAGCACATTCTGATTCATTATGGCAAAAGCGATCTGATGCCCGTTATCTGCCTTTAAATAACCTGCCAGGCAATTTATAGCCGTAAAAGAACCGGTTTTAGCGTGCACTTTCTTATAAGAAGGCGTCCCTTTCTTCATACGGTTTTTCAGTGTTCCGTCCACTCCGCCGATAGGCAATGCCTTATATAATTTCTGGAACACATCCGTACGTGAATAAGCGAATTTCAAGAAGGCAACTAAAAGTTCCGATGAGACATAGTTATAGTTGGAAAGTCCGCAACCGTCCGCCAGATTATAACGGTCGGGAACATAGCCCAGCTTTTTTATCAACCGGCGGATAGCCGAAAGTCCGTCTTCGGCAGAGATATGCCTCCCGCCCGTAAACTGCGCACCTAAACGGCATAACATAGCTTCTGCATTCAAGTTATCACTCTCTTTCATTATTTGATTGACTACTGCCTGTACAGAAGTGTTATAAGATGCCATTCGCACTGAAACGCTGTCTTTTTGAAACTCGCTGAAAGAATAATCCGGCAGGCAACGGATACCTTTTGCCCGTAAACGCTCCAGGAACGTATGCATAAAGAAGTCCTGCGAAGAATAGATATTCACCGTACCGGTACGCTTCCCGTCCACATTACCCGATACCGTTATGTCATTGCCATTCTCCAGCCAATCGCGGGATACACGAAAACGTCCGGCAGAGGGAGCGCGGGTTTTTGTTGTATTGGTCAACGTATAGTAAGACGAAGCGGGAGTACATTCCAAACGTGCCGTATCACCCTGCACACCGGGAAAAGCAGTTACCGTAACCACTCCTTTATCGAGCATCAGCGGCGACAGGTATGGCTGAAAAGAATAGGGCGTATCATCCCACAGCCAACCGCTTCCCCAATACAAAGAGTCTTTCATGGAAACATCGCCATATATCTTGCCTTGAACCACAGAGAAAGGCAAACGAGACACCTTACCGACCAAAGAATCCAACGCTTCATCATCAAATTCCGGGTCGAAACCTCCGACAACGTATATATCTCCTTTCAGCGTATCACGCTCAATCACGCCCTTGTACCAAACCTCCGTACAAAAAGGCTCGTCCGCCTCAGGGCGCGCAAGCGCCGTAATCGTAGTCAGCAACTTCATTGTAGAGGCCGGACGGGAAAGCTTATCCGCCTGATAACTATACAGAGCCTTATCAGCAGTCAAGTCATACACTGAAATAGATACATTAGAACCTGCGGGTAACCGATACTTTATCAATGTATCCAACCGCGAAGAAAGAGAGTTTGTTTCAGGTGATACTCCCTGTGCAGACAATATACTGGGAATTAACGTCAAAACCAATACAATCGGGAATAAGATATATTTTCTCATCTTCTTACAAGCTATCATTCAGGTTCGTCAGTTGTCCGGCTGTTTTTGGCAACCGGTTTCTCAAATCTTCCTTTACATTGATTACAAACATACTCCCAATGGTTGGTGCCTGGAGCGGCACTGGCCAACAAAGAGGCAATAACCGCGGCAACAGCCCTCATCCGATGCCCTTTCCTCAATACGAACTTAATATCGGGGGAACCGCAGAAAGGACAGTATTTCAATTGTTCAGGAATCATCTGGTTTTGTTCCAACAGGCTGATTGCCGCTTCATAGTCTTTTTCACCCACCAATATATCCACTCCTGTCAGATCACCTGCTTGCAATCCGGCCAGTAGTGTGGACATATTCTCATTCCGCAACATGGAATCAATTCCTTCATTCTGTAACGCTCCCTGAACAATGTGGGCTTGAGTTGCAGAATCGCAAGTCATCAACTTTACGATTTTCATAATATAATGTATTCCATTTAAGTGAGTATTACAAAATATCCGTCATCCGGTTAAAGAGCTTCCTTAAAGATTTCGCCTACCGTAGGATGCGGGAATACTATTTTTTTCCATTCCGCAGCAGTCAGCTTGAGTTCGACAGCCATACCTGCCAACGTGATAATCTCCGAAGCCGGATTACCCAGCACATGTGCTCCTAAAACAGTATCATCTTCTGCCAGCAGTAACTTGCACATACCGTTAACCCCTTCATTCTCCGCAACAAAACGACCGGAATAAGCCATAGGCAGCTTTACCGTACGATAGGGAATACCCTTTTTCTGCAAGGCTTCTTCCGTATCCCCCACACCCCCAATTTCAGGATTGGTATATACCACGCCGGGGATAGCCCTGTAACTCATACAGTCTTTCTTGCCCAAAACGGCATGTACCGCCACTTCCGCCTCGCGTACAGCAGTATGTGCCAGCAAAGAGAATCCGGTTAAATCCCCGCATGCATACACACCCGTAACCGAAGTCCGCATCTGCCCGTCAACCCGTATGTTTCCACGTTCTGTTTTCTCCGGATTCAGATTTTCCAATCCGAAACCTTTCGTTACCGGACGACGGCCGACGCTCATCAATAGTTTCTCCGCAATTGAAAAACCTGTACCTTCGGCATTTTCATAATTTACCCGTACCTGAGTTTCGCCGTTTTCTCCCGTACTTCCGTCCAATGACACCACCTTCGTATTCAGCATGAATTTAATACCGCGCTTGGCATACTCCGCACGAAGCATGGCGGACAGTTCCTTATCCATTCCGCCCAATATTTCATCCAGCATCTCGATGACAGTGACCTCCACCCCCAGACTATTAAAGAATGAGGCAAACTCCATGCCGATGACTCCACCGCCGATGACAACCAGCGATTTCGGAAGCTCTTTATTGTCCAACGCATCACGATGCGTCCAGTAAGGCACCGTATCTATTCCGGGAATAGGCGGAATAAAAGTTTCCGAGCCTGTGCAAAGCAATAAATTATCACATTCATACGTTTCGTCACCGCACAGAACATGATTCTTATCTACGATTGAGGCCTCGCCATTTACAATAGTCACATTATTGGCGGTCAGCTTTCCTTTGACACCCAACACCAGTTTACGTACCACTTTCTGTTTACGTGCTATGGTTTTGGGCAAATCGAACGAAACTTCCGATACATTGACCGCATATTTGGACGCGTGACGTGCGCTGTCATACGTTTTTGCCGAATACAATAAAGTCTTGGTAGGAATACACCCTTCATTCAGGCACACCCCGCCAAGGCTTCGTTTCTCAAAAAGCACAACACTCAGGCCGGCCTTTCCGGCTGTTTCCGCAGCCGTATATCCCGCCGGACCTCCACCGATAATGGCAATTTGATATTTCATAGTTCTTGCATTTATAGATTTCTGCATGCAAGATACAACAAGAAATTCAGAAAAAAAGCATGATACCTCACATAATTATAATTTATCGTGATATACGCTGCTCGAGCAGACGGATAAACTCTTCCTCTTTAACAGGAAGAAGCGCCACGCACTTACCCTCTCCATACCTTATCAGTACATAGCGCATAACGGCAAATCTGCCTATCCGCATGGAGGAAGCGCGTTCTACCGACGTAATATCCTTCAGCGGGATTTCTTTTCCTCGTGAAAAGCGTCCGAAGAACAATGACAGCTTATTATCGGTAGTAACGGTATAGGTAGTATGAATCAGCTTCTCGATACTGACAACCAGCAGGAGCATAAAAAGAACAGCAACAAGAATATTCTTTTCCCAAAGGCCGTAAACAGCGATTGTGCCTGCCAGAATGACAAACAAATACTGTCCGGCAGCGATACGCGCATGAAAAATTCGATTCATTTTATCCGGTTTTTGCCGCTAAGGTAGGTATTTTTATGAATTAATGCCCGCAAGGGAGACAAGGAACGTACTTATTTTGTAGTTTTGCGGTGTTAAATACACGAAACTATGGTAAGAAAGTTCGATTTCCTCGTTATCGGCTCCGGAATTGCCGGTATGAGCTTTGCGCTTAAAGTGGCGCATAAAGGAACAGTAGCCCTCATCTGCAAGGCCGGTCTGGAAGAAGCAAACACTTATTTCGCACAAGGCGGCATCGCTTCCGTCACCAATCTGGCGGTAGACAATTTCGATAAGCATATTGAAGACACCATGATTGCCGGAGACTGGATAAGCGACCGTGAAGCTGTGGAAAAGGTGGTACGCAACGCTCCCGGACAAATCAACGAGCTTATCAAATGGGGAGTGAACTTCGACAAGAAAGATAACGGAGAATTCGACCTGCATAAAGAAGGCGGACACTCGGAGTTCCGCATCCTGCATCACAAGGACAATACCGGCGCGGAGATACAAGACAGCCTGATTGAAGCCGTAAAACAACATCCTAACATCACCGTATTCACAAATTTCTTTGCGGTGGAAATCATCACCCAACACCATTTGGGCATTATCGTAACCCGCTATACTCCGGGTATCAAATGCTATGGCGCTTACGTTCTGAACGAGAATACCGGAGAAGTGGATACATTCCTTTCAAAAATGACTATCATGGCAACCGGCGGCTGCGAAGCCGTATACCGTAACACTACCAACCCGTTGGTTGCCACAGGTGACGGCATCGCCATGGTCTATCGCGCCAAAGGCGCCGTAAAAGACATGGAATTCATCCAATTCCATCCCACCGCCCTCTATCATCCGGGCGACCGCCCTTGTTTCCTGATAACGGAAGCCATGCGCGGATATGGCGGCGTGCTCCGTACCATGGACGGAAAGGAATTCATGCAGAAGTATGACCCTCGCCTGTCACTCGCCCCGCGCGACATCGTGGCGCGTGCCATCGACAATGAAATGAAGCAGCGCGGTGACGAGCATGTCTATCTGGACGTTACCCATAAAGACCCTGAAGAAACTAAGAAGCACTTCCCGAATATTTATAAGAAATGCCTCAGCATCGGTATCGATATTACCAAAGACTACATCCCCGTAGCCCCTGCCGCACACTACCTCTGCGGCGGCATCAAAGTAGACCTGGACGGGCAATCCAGCATCCGCCGCCTGTATGCCATCGGCGAATGTTCGTGTACCGGCCTGCATGGCGGAAACCGTTTGGCTTCCAACTCGCTGATTGAAGCGGTGGTCTATGCCGACGCAGCCGCCAAGCATGCACTGAGCGTATTGGAACGCTATGATTTCAATGAGGATATTCCCGAATGGAACGATGAAGGAACTATCTCCAACGAAGAACGGGTATTGATTACGCAAAGTATGAAAGAGGTGAACCAGATTATGGAATCTTATGTGGGCATCGTCCGCAGCAATACCCGCCTGACCCGCGCGTGGAACCGCTTGGATATTCTTTATGAGGAGACGGAAAAACTGTTCAAGAGCAGCAAGGCAACCCGTGAGCTTTGCGAACTGCGCAATATGATTAACGTAGGTTATCTGATTACCCGTCAGGCCATGGAACGCAAGGAAAGCCGCGGCCTGCACTATACGATAGACTATCCGCACGCTCAAAAATAACGGTTATGGCGCACTTCAACGAGTATCTGGACTTGTTGGAACTTTCTCCTTTGGTTAACCATTGCCTGCAAAACGGGAAAAAACGTCTTTATAAGAAAGGAGAGTTCTTTTGTCAGACAAGTGAGGTGTGTCATAACATTGCCTATATTTCCCAAGGAAGTTTCCGTTACTTCTACCTTGATACGGAAGGAAACAAACATATCATCGGCTATAGCTTTGAAAAGGATTTCGTGGCAGACTATGAGTCATTCACCAGGCAGACACCTGCCATTATCTATACGGAAGCAATCAAGGCGAGTACCGTCTATCAGTTATCTTATAACCAACTGGAAGAATTTTGGGCGGCAACCCGGCAGAACCAGTTATTAGGCCGTAAGATTGCAGAAAACCTGTTCTGTATGACTTACCACCGACTATTGAATCTGTATTCGGCTTCCCCAAAAATACGCTACCAGGAATTGCTGAAAAGATGTCCCGACATCGTTCATCAAACAAGCCTGAAAGAAATCGCTTCTTTTCTCAATATTTCTCCATATACCTTAAGCCGTATCCGACGGGAAATAACTTTCGGACAAAAGGATTAATTTCTTGCTTTAAAGCAAGAAATTAAATTTTCCATATATTTATTTTTGTTAAAACATTGCCGGTCGCTATCTTTGCAAGTACTTCTTACAGAACCTTATAGCAAGCTGAAATGAAAAGCGGTTGTATCTACACATGTATACTTTTGTGTTTGTACGTTTACAACTCATACGGACAGACGCTTGATGACAACATTGTCATTACACAATGCAACGATTCCTACGTCTTTATGGAAAAAGACGGTATTCCTGCCGTACGCAACCGGAAAGAGACTTCCTATGAAGCCACAAGAATGGGAACTACATTGCAACCTTACACCTACTACGGAGAATTCATCTCGTTGGACGGAGCTTCCGCCAAAGGCGGGGGAAAGGCTGAGTATAAAAGTATTACACCGGAAAATGTTTTCTTTGACGACAGCAAGGTCTGCTTCTTCAACATCAATCTCGACCGTAAAGGAAAAAAGACAGAGGTAACATTTAAACGTACTTTTCACGACCTGCGTTATTTTACACGAATCTATTTGGGTGAAGACTATTTTATCAAAGAAAAACAAATAACATTCATCATTCCACAATCCCTTTCCCATTTCCGGCTGACAGAAAAGAACTTTACTTCTTCTATTCACTGCGAACGCGGTATCAACAGTTCGGGAGATTCCTTATTCACTTATACCGTAACGGATATGCCGGCCATGAAAGACGAGCAACATATGCCGGCATCAGGTAAAGTATATCCGCACATACTGATAACAGGATCATTTACAGATTGTCACGATATGTATCGTTGGTCTAACGGACTGGCACAGGTAGACTGTGACATACCCGAACTCGACAAGCTATTAGCGGAGATTACCGAAGGTTGCCGCACGGATATGGAAAAAATACGTAATACATATACCTGGGTACAACAAAACATCCGTTATATCGCTTTTGAAGCAGGTATATCGGGACACAAGCCAGATACTCCGGCAGAAGTGCTGCGCAAACGGTACGGCGATTGCAAAGGAATGGCAATCCTGCTCCGTACATTGCTGAAAGCACAAGGCTTCGATGCCCGCCTGACCGATATAGGCACCATAGACATTCCCTACCGAATAAGCGAAATAGCTACACTCGCGTCCGTCAACCATATGATATGCAGCCTTATCTACCGGGGAAAGACCTATTATCTGGATGCCACCAACGAATATATCAACCCGGAATTCATACCCGGAAGTATACAAGGAAGGGAAGCCGTAATAGAGAATGGAGAAGACTGTATCGTACACATATTGCCTATACTGAACAGTAACGCGTCTACAGACAGCCTGTCTTATACCTGCACCCTATCCGACAAACAAACGAACAAAGTATTGCAGGGTAATGCAACCCGTAGTTGGAGCGGAGACATGAAGGAATTTTTCCTCACGGCCTACCACGAAAACGATAAAAGCAGCCAGGAAGAATATCTTCCCCGTATCTTGACAGGGAATAATCATAATTATCAGGTTGATTCGGTCAGTTGGATACAGCAGAAGCCTCAACAAAAATGGGCTATACTGACCGGAAAAGTAATAAACAGCAGCGCGGTACAAGTAGCCGATGGTGAGTTTTACATAGAACTGGACCTCCACAATGACCTGTTCGGCCAACCGATAGACACCGCTAAACGTATTCATGATTACGAGCTCCCGCTCCGTTGCCGCATCGTACGCCATACGGAGCTGGAAATACCCTCAGGCTATGTACTTGTTTATTGCCCCGAAGGCATCTCAATCCATACGCCGCAAGGCATACTCTGCTGCTCATATAAAACAGAAGGAAACAAAATCATTTTCCGGAAAGTAATGGAGATAACCGAAAAACGTATTCCCCGCGACGAAATTACAATCTGGAACGCATACTTGCGGAAATGGGCCGATGCATCCAACGAACAAATCATCCTCAAAAAACAATAATAATGAAACAGAACATGTTATTCCTGATGGGGGTGTTGGCGCTTTTATTCATCACCCCTAATGCCAATGCCGATGACAAAGAGAAATACAAACTCTTTGCGGAGGAAACGAGAAAAGAAGTCTGGGCACTGGAACTGCCTGAATTTACCAACACGGCTGTTCCCGAAAAATACAAGGACGAATCAGCTGTCATTCTGGCTGCGCACAGCCGGTTAGAAGTCACCAAAAAGACCCGTTTCAACGTTGGCGCCTTTCTCGGAGGATTTCACTATATCGACCGTGAAGTAAATTGTCGCGACTTGTATCGTATGCTTGTGCAAATCAACGATAAGGCTGCTTTGAAAGAATTCTCCGAATTTGATTACAAAGCGGAAATACGTAAAAAAGAGTGGCGGTATGACGAAAACTACCAGCAAGTACTGGGCGTGCGAATTATCAAACCGGACGGTACCGTAAACGAAGTAAGCACGGATGAATATATGACAGCCACCGAAGGCAGGAAAGACCGGGAACAACGTCAGAAACTTGCCGTACCCGGACTGGAAATCGGTGATAAGATAGATATTTTTTTCTTCAACTACACTTCATTGGAAAATCATAATCTCGACCCGTTCATCTTCCGGTTTCGCCAAAGCCATCCGATGCTTTCTTACACGGTGCATTGCGAGATAGACGATAAACTTACTACCCAATACCGTACTCTGAACGGCGCACCGGACTTCAAACAAAGTAAAGACGAAGACGGAAACATCCTGCTCGATGCCAAAATGAAGGATATAGAACAAACCGAACCCGGTTTATGGTACAACCCCATGCGGCAAACTCCAATGACATTGATGTACATCACCAATAGCAAGATGAAAAAATACACCTATATTCCCGAAAGTACCACGAAAAAAGGACTACAGGCCAATCCCGATGCGGCAGCCATGCAAGAGGACGACTGGGATTTTATGAAACAAGCGAAGAAATATACCGGATACGGCGGATTGAGTAACACCAAAAAAGGAATCCGGCTTCTCCGTAACGTGAAAAAGATAAAGAAAAAAGACTGGACAGATGAGAAGAAAGCCGACTTCATCTACAATTACTATCATTTTGCACTGATGACAGACCTCAAGAGCAATTGTAATAATGAATTGTTCATTATCTATTTTCAAGGATTGCTGAATTGGGTAGATGTTCCCAATCTGCTCGGAATGACTACCCACGAAAATAAAGAGCCTCTTGATAAATTGACAAACTATCGCAATACCACATGGTTTCTTGCACTTCCGGAAAGTAAGAAATATTATCTCCCACCTTCAGGATATCTCATTCCCCATGAAATCCCCGTCCGTTACCAAGGCAGGCAAGCTATCTTGGAACCGGATAAAGAGAAAGCCAAAAAGTTGAAAACAAAGGCAGAAAGAGAGCGCCTCAATCTGCCGGCAGGTACAGCCGATGACAACTGCAACATTACCGCCATACAAGCCGACCTTGATAATACGTTACTCACCGTTAACCGGAACGAATATCGCACCGGAACACAAAAAGAGTATATGCAGGAGATGTTAGTAAAAATGGAAGATGTGGACGCCGCTTACCGACGTCTGCTTAGCATTGACAAAGAATTTGCCGAAGAAGTAGGCAAGAAATATGCGGATGATCTCCAAGAAGCATTCCGCAAAGGTCGCGAACAGGAAAAGGAAAATTATAAATGGGAAATAGATTTCTATCACGGTGAAAACGCCAAAGAACTGCTCGACTATCAGATGCAATGTCTGGGTAATCGCCCGGACAGCGCAGCCTTTATTTATAACGTCCGCTATACAATGGATGGCTATATCCGAAAAGCAGGTCCTAACTACGTACTTTCCGCAGGCAAACTAATCGGCGAACAGACCCGGATTGAAGGTAAGGAACGTAAACGTTCCGCCGACATCTATATGTCCGCTCCCCGTACTTTCCAATGGAATATCACTGTAAATCTTCCGGCAGGCTACAAAGCGGCTCCCGAAGGAGTAGAGAAGCTGAACGTAAAAGTAGAAAACGAGTGTGGCACTTTCACCGCAAAAGCTGTTACAGAAAACGGCAAACTTATATTGAATATCCTCAAACGGTATAATCATAAGGTAGAACCGGTTGCCAATTGGGAAAAGCTGCTTCAAATCCAAGACGCTTCCAAAGCCTATGAAGCGCTTTCCGTAGTATTGAAGAAATAAGAATACATCACAGAAAAAATAAAAAAAAGGCACGGATTATACGAATTCAACGGACAAAGCATTCCGTGAGCTTTCGTATAATCCGTGCCTGAATTTAATATTCAGACAAGTATGCCGAATATTAATAATTTTCTTTCTTTACCTCGAAGTAAGCCTGCGGGTGCAAACAAGCAGGACACAATTCAGGAGCTTCCTTACCTGTGTAGATGAAACCGCAGTTACGGCATTGCCATACTACTTCACCTTCTTTAGCGAAAACAGTAGCATTCTCAATGTTCTGTACGAAAGCGCGGTAACGTTCTTCGTGTCCTTTTTCAGCAATGGCAATGTTACGGTACATAGCAGCGATTGCGGGGAAACCTTCTTGCTCGGCAACATCGGCAAAGTGAGGATAGTCCAAAGACCACTCTTCGTGCTCGCCTGCAGCGGCAGCCTGCAAATTCTCCAATGTAGTACCGATAACGCCTGCAGGATAAGAAGCAGTAATCTCTACCATTCCGCCTTCCAGAAACTTAAACATACGTTTCGCATGCTCTTTCTCCTGATCGGCTGTTTCAGTAAAGATGGCTGAGATTTGTTCGTAACCTTCCTTTTTTGCCACGCTTGCAAAATAAGTGTAACGCATTCTTGCTTGTGATTCACCGGCGAATGAAGTCAACAGATTCTTTTCTGTCTGAGTTCCTTTGATACTCTTGCTCATAAATTCTTTTTTTATTAGTTAATGTAATTACGTATAGATTATTCGTATTTCCTTATGTCAACCGGACAAAAATACGAATTTAGTTTAATAAAACCACACTTTGCCTCATTGGATTTGTCTATCACTTCATAGGTAAAATCTATTTCGTTCCATAAATCCAATGAGGCTATTTTTTTAATCTCTAATTAATAACAAGCAGTCTGATGTTAATAACAAGAAACAACCTGTTTATGTTCAAATATCCACAAAAAACAATCGGCTGTCTCCCCCAAAGGATACATAAAAACAAAAAGAATGGAATAGTTATAGCTATTTGCATTATTTTACCTAATTTTGCACTCTCTTTTTAATAACTGAAATTCATTTTGACACAACTTCAGGTAAAATAAAGTTTCTAAAATAAAATGAAAGCGTTCGAATTCAAGCCAAAACTGTACACGGCTTTAAAAAATTACTCAAAAGAACTTTTCATGGCAGACCTGATGGCCGGTATCATTGTGGGTATCGTTGCCTTACCGCTTGCCATTGCGTTTGGTATTGCATCAGGTGTATCGCCCGAAAAAGGTATTATTACGGCCATCATTGCCGGTTTTATCATCTCACTGTTAGGAGGAAGTAAGGTTCAGATTGGCGGCCCTACCGGTGCGTTCATCGTTATTATTTACGGCATTATCCAGCAATATGGAGAAGCGGGGCTGATTGTCGCCACGTTAATGGCGGGCGTCATCCTTATTCTTCTGGGAATATTCAAGCTGGGGGCAGTCATTAAATTTATCCCCTATCCCATTATCGTAGGTTTTACAAGCGGTATCGCCGTTACTATCTTTACCACTCAGATTGCGGATATATTCGGATTGAGCTTCGGCGGGGAAAAAGTCCCGGGAGACTTCGTGGGAAAATGGATAATCTACTTCCGTCATTTCGACACTGTCAACTGGTGGAATACGGCTGTCAGCATTGCCAGTATTTTTATCATTGCCATTACTCCGAAATTCTCGAAGAAGATTCCCGGCTCGCTCATTGCCATTATCGTAGTGACCGTAGCCGTTTATCTGATGAAGATGTACGGCGGCATCGACTGCATCGACACCATTGGCGACCGTTTCAGCATTAAAGCCGAACTTCCCGACGCTGTGATGCCCACACTGAACTGGGAAGCGATTAAGAACCTATTCCCCGTTGCCATTACGATTGCTGTATTGGGAGCCATAGAATCTTTACTTTCGGCTACCGTAGCCGACGGTGTTATCGGTGACAAACACGACTCCAATACCGAATTGATAGCTCAGGGTGTTGCCAACATGGCTACTCCGCTTTTCGGAGGTATTCCCGCCACAGGCGCTATTGCCCGTACAATGGCTAATATCAATAATGGCGGTAAGTCGCCCGTAGCCGGCATAGTGCATGCGGTAGTGCTGCTTTTGATTCTGTTGCTGCTTATGCCGCTGGCTCAATACATTCCGATGGGATGCCTGGCAGGCGTACTGGTAGTCGTATCTTATAATATGAGTGGTTGGCGTGTATTCAGGGCATTGATGAAGAACCCCAAATCGGATGTCACCGTATTATTGATAACTTTCTTCCTGACGGTTATCTTCGATTTGACAATCGCTATCGAAGTAGGTTTGGTTATTGCCTGTGTACTCTTCATGCGCCGTGTCATGGAGACAACCGAAATATCGGTTATCAAAGACGAGATAGATCCGAACGCCGAATCGGATATTACCACAAGCGAAGAGCATCTGATTATACCGAAAGGCGTGGAGGTGTACGAAATCAACGGTCCCTACTTTTTCGGTATCGCCACAAAATTCGAGGAGGTGATGGCGCAACTCGGTGACCGTCCCAAGGTACGTATTATACGTATGCGTAAAGTTCCTTTCATAGACTCTACGGGTATCCATAATCTGGAAAGCCTTTGTAAGATGTCTCAAAAAGAGAAAATTACGATTGTATTGTCCGGCGTTAACGAAAAAGTACATAATGTCCTGGAGAAATCCGGTTTTTATGAATTGCTTGGAAAAGATAATATTTGTCCCAACATCAATGTAGCGCTGGAAAAAGCAAAACGATTGCTATAAAAGTCTGTTCACCACTATCCATTATGGCAAGAAAAGGAAGAAAAGGAAGAAAACAAAAGCAATCCAAAGGATTACTCTATTTGATTATATTAATATGCATCGTTTGCATCTGCTATGAGCCCATAGCGGGAGCCTTGCATATTAATCTTCCTGCTGCCGTAACGGAACTCAGTGAAAAAACACCGGTAAAAGCAACCTCCACCGAAGCAATATCCGTAAAGAACGTACTCTACCCCGCTCCCCTAAAAAACACACCGGAGCAGATATTGTACCGTAAAGGATATACAGTGTCTTATAACAAAGAAACAAAAATACCGAACTGGGTAGCCTGGGAACTTACTCCCGAAAAACTGATAGAACGTGAAAGCCGTACCGACAAATTCATGCCCGATCCCGACCTGCCCGAAAGCCAGACCGTAACCACCGATGACTATAAACGCAGCGGCATGGACAGAGGACATATGTGTCCTGCAGGCGATAATCGCTGGCATTGGAAAGCCATGCAGGAAAGTTTCTACATGACCAATATCTGTCCTCAAAATCACAATCTGAACCGAGGCGACTGGAAAGAGTTGGAAGAAGCCTGTCGCTTATGGGCGAAGAAAGAAGGAAAAATCTATATTGTTTGCGGACCTGTCCTTTATCGGCAAAAGCATCGTACTATCGGTAAGAAGCATAAAATCACCGTGCCTGAAGCCTTTTTCAAAGTAATACTCTGCACAAACAGCAATCCGCCTAAAGCTATCGGGTTTATTTATAAAAATACATCAGGAAATCATCCCTTAGATGCGTATGTTAACAGTGTGGATGAAGTAGAGCGTATTACCGGCATGGATTTCTTCCCTGCCCTACCCGATAATATTGAAAAACGGGTAGAAGCAACCTATAATTTGAATTTATGGGGAAAGCGATAAAACGAAACACTTTTTAACCTTACATATTTATACAAACATATTGTCACACATCCACTTGCTTTTCACACTTTATATCACTTATTTTTTTATCTTTTCGATATACACTCTATAATCATCTGTCCTTTTTCTATTTTTTAATAACATAAGCCCTTTATAAACTTACAATTCGATACATAATTATTTGCTATTTTATTAATGATGCTGTTAGTTTATTTAATACCTTTGCAACGGTTTATATAATAGATTTTATTTTCAGCTAAAAAAATGAAATACAATACTGTACACAGTCTATCTTTTGTTTGGAGAAACGTAAAAAAGCGTGATGAGATTTCACGTTAAGAAGAAGACTATTCCAAAAATTCCACAACAGCATATTTATCAATTTTAATTTTAATCAATAATAATTTAAAGACAAGGATGAGAAAATCAATTCTTTGGTTTGTCTTTCTTACATTATTGACTATTCAATCTGCTTTTGCACAAGGATTCTTTGTAAAAGGTAAGGTCATTTCCCAAGAGGATAATGAACCGTTGATTGGTGTGTCGATTTTGCAAGAGGGAAGCACAAATGGTGTAGTAACCGACGTTGACGGTAACTACAGTCTTGAGATTAAAGGTACGGCAAGAGCCACTTTACTGTTCTCGTACATCGGTATGCAATCGCAAAAACATGAAGTCAGTGCCAAGACCGGTACGCTGAATGTTCGTCTTGCTCCGGATGCCGCGTTAATAGACGAGGTAGTGGTAGTAGCGTATGGAGTCCGCAAAAAGGGGACGATTGCCGGCTCTGTATCAACCGTAAAATCGGAAAAAATGGAAAATGTACCGGCAGCCGGGTTCGACCAGGCATTGCAGGGACAGACGCCGGGTTTGTCAGTTATCTCCAATTCCGGAGAGCCCAGCAAAGCGGCGGTATTCCAGATTCGCGGTACCAACTCTATCAATTCGGGTACATCCCCGTTGTTTATTCTGGACGGTGTGCCTATTTCCAGTTCGGATTTTAACACAATCAGCCCGGGAGATATCGAATCTATCTCCGTGTTGAAGGATGCTTCTTCAACATCTATCTACGGTGCGCGTGCCGCAAACGGTGTGGTTGTAATCACTACCAAACGCGGTCTGGCAATGGATAAGGCTAAAGTAACGCTGCGTGCTCAGTACGGTTTCTCACAGTTGGCGTCTAACGACAACTGGACAATGATGAACACTCCCGAGCGTATTCAGTTTGAGAAAGAAATCGGTCTGGATACCGGACAGGATTATGAAATCCTTTCACGTACCAATGTAAACTGGCTGAATGAAGTATTTAACGACCGCGCTCCGCTGCAGAACTACGAACTCTCTGTAAACCGCGCTACCGAACGCTTGAACTATTACGTTTCCGGAGGTTTCTACGATCAGGACGGTATTGCCCAAAGCTCTTCCTTCCGTCGTTACAATATGCGCGCCAACGCAGAAGTAAAAGCCAGCAACTGGTTGAAAATCGGAACCAACACCATGGCCGCTTACGAAGAAGTTCAGCAGGCGGAAGAGGGAGAAATGGCGCTCTATACTCCTATTTCCGGTTCCCGTTTTATGTTGCCTTATTGGAACCCGTACAATGCGGACGGTTCTTTGGCTTCCGAAAACAACGGAACTTGGGCTGGAACAGGTCAGAACCCTATTGAGTGGATGAACAACAATCCGGTTAATTATAAGAAGTATAAAGTACTGTCTACCGTATTTGCAGACATTACTCCGATTAAGAACCTGACCATTCATACGCAATTCGGTGCAGACTACTCTCACTCTACGGCTTTCATGCGGTCATATCCCAGCTATATTATTAATGACGGAAACGGTTCTGCCGGACGTAACTCCTCAGACGCTCTTACATTGAGTGAAACTACTACCGTCAATTACCGTTGGGCATTGAACGATGACCACTCGCTCAACTTCCTGTTGGGACAAGAAGCAGTGGACTATCAGTCAACAGGCTTCCAGGTAATCACCCGCGGGCAAGCCAATGACAAATTAACGAATGTAACTTCCGGTACACGCGCTTCTTCATGGGCGGATTCCAATGACTCTTATTCATACCTGTCATTCTTCTTCCGTGGTGAATACAATTATAAAGATTTGTATTACGCAGAAGTTGCCACCCGTACCGATGCTTCCTCACGTTTCGGTAAAGACCACCGTTGGGGTGTGTTCTGGTCGTTGGGTTTCATGTGGAATGTCAAGAACGAGGCTTTCCTGAAAGACATCGAATGGCTTACCAGCGCACAAGTCGCATTGAGTACCGGTACTTCCGGTAACTCGGAAATACCCAATTACGACCACTTGGCATTGGTTGCCGGCGGTCCTAACTACAATGACGAAGCCGGAATCTATCCGAAACAGAGCGGAAATGAAGATTTAGGCTGGGAACAGACCTGGGCAAACAATGTCGGTCTGCGTCTGGGCTTCTTCAACCGTGCCAACCTGAACATCGATTTCTACCATAAGAAGACAAGCAATATGTTGATGTACGTTCCAGAATCATACGCCGTAACCGGCGAAGGTTCCCGTTGGGAAAACATCGGCGCAATGATAAACCGTGGTGTCGAAATCTCAATAGACGGTGATGTAATCCGTACCAAAGACTTTGCCTGGAATTTGAATGTCAATGTATCTTATAATAAGAACAAGCTCGTAGAACTCTATAACGGTGTACAGGAATATGTGAACTCTACTACCGGATTGAAATACGTAGTAGGCCACCCGGTACACGAATTCTTCCTGAACCGCTATGCCGGAGTAAATCCTGCCAACGGTGATGCCTTGTGGTACACTAAAGACGGTGAAATAACCACCGAGTTCCGCGAAGAAGACAAAGTAATGACCGGAAAGACTTTTGACTCTCCTTGGGCCGGCGGCTTCGGAACAACTTTCAGTTGGAAAGGCTTGTCATTATCTGCCCAATTCAGCTGGATGGCCGACCGTTGGGTAATGAACAACGACCGTTTCTTCGAAGAAAGCAACGGATTGTACAGCGCATACAACCAGTCAAGACGCCTGTTGTACGACCGTTGGAAAAAGCCGGGTGACATTACAGACATTCCCCGTTACGGAGTGGTTGCCCAACTCGATGACCGTTTCCTCGAAAACGCTTCATTCCTTCGCTTGAAGAACCTGACGCTGGCTTACGCACTTCCTCAGCCGTTGCTGAAGAAAACCAACTTCTTCACATCCGCACGTGTCTACCTGCAAGGTCAGAATCTGTTGACCTTTACCGGTTTCAAAGGACTCGACCCGGAAGTTGCAAGCAATATTTACAGAGCACAATATCCGGCATCACGCCAGTTCACATTGGGTATTGAAGTTTCATTCTAATATTATAAGCAGAAAGAAAGATGATTAAAAAATTCAGATTATATATAATGTTGGCTGCCGTGATGTTGTCCGCTACTTCCTGTTTGGACAAACTGCCTGAAGACGAAGTGCCTTTCGACCAGGCCATTCAGACGGTAGACGATGTAAACCTGGCTGTTATCGGTATTTACGACGCTTACAAGAGCAAATACCTGTACTCCGGTAACCTTACATTGTTGCCCGATTTGCAGACCGACCTCGTTTATGGAATAAACGGCAATACGAATATCTACGGCGATATCTGGCGTTGGAAAGACATCCTGGCTACCAATACCGATATTGAAGCCGTATACGGTTCATTGTACGAAGTTATCAACCGTTGTAACTTCCTGCTCGACAGAGTAGACAATGTAAGAAAGAACACAACGGACGATACAGCCCTCGACAAATTGGATCAGTGTTGCGGTGAAGCCTATTTTGCTCGTGCATTGGCTTACTCGGAACTGATTAAACTATTCTGCAAGGCATACGAAAGCGACGAAGATGCCGCCAATCAGCTGGGTGTTATCCTTAGCCAACACTATCGCGGTGATGAGGAAATGAAACGCTCTTCATTAAAAGACTCTTATCAGTTTGTATTGGACGACCTCGACCGTGCAGCCGATTTGCTGGAACTTGAAGAAGATTTCAGCGGTGCATTATACGATACTCCGTACTTCAACGAATACACCGTCTACGCATTGCGTGCCCGTGTAGCCCTTTACATGAAAAAGTGGGACGAAGCTATCAAATACTCTACCAAGGTTATTGAAAGCGGCTATTACACATTGTCAAGCTGTACACAGCAGATTTCTTCCGGCATCAGCTATTATAAATATATGTGGACAAACGACCACTCCACCGAGGCTATCTGGAAAGTTGGTTTCACTATCAACTCCTATGGCGGCCGTTTAGGAACTATTTTTGCGAACTACGATTACACCACTCTGCGTCCGGATTATGTTCCTGCAAAGTGGGCTATCAATCTATACGATGCAAATGACTTGCGTGCTTCCACTTTCTTCCAGTCTTTCACTACCGGATACAGCCACGGACTTACCTGGCCGTTGCTGATTAAGTATTTCGGTAACGAAGAGTTCACCAATTACAAGATTCTTCACGTTACCATGCCGAAAGTACTCCGTTTGTCGGAACAATATCTGATACGTGCCGAGGCATACGTACAATCAGGAAAGACCGCTGAAGCAGGAAAAGACATTACCGCTATCCGTGCGGCACGTTATGCTACGTATGGTGGTTCTACCCCTATGGGTGACAAAGAAAACGCAATGAAAGTCATTGAGGAAGAACGCGTAAAAGAGCTCTATATGGAAGGTTTCCGCCTGCAAGACTTGAAGCGCTGGCACAAAGGCTTCAAACGTGAACCGCAAGACCAGTCACTTTCCAACGGCAGCAGTCTGAAAGTGGAAGCGGACGATCCTATGTTCGTATGGCCGATACCTCAGCACGAACTGGATGCTCCGGGCTCGGAAGTGGAACCTAATGAAAGTAACAAATAAGACTAAAAACATACGATAATGAAAAAATTATTATTTGGATGTATTACAGCCGTTGCTGCACTGATAGCCCTTGTCGGATGCGAACAGAACAAGGTGGTATACAGCGGACCTAATTATCTTATGTTTTCCGACACGCTCTACCAGTATGGTGTGCAAGAAAGCAATGAGATATTCAATGTCCCCGTTTCAGCCACTGTACCTGCCGATTACGATCGTACTTTCGCTGTCGAGATATTAGACAAGAAGAGCAACGCTGTCGAAGGAAAGCACTATAAACTCCTTTCAAATACAGTGACTATCAAAGCCGGTGAAATGGCAGCCAATGTGGAAGTACAAGGTAACTATGAGAGTATCGAGCCTACCGATTCATTAGGATTTGCCCTGCACCTCATCATTCCCGAATCTAACGAGTGGGAAATGTACGGCACCGAAACTAAAGTTGTACTGCAGAAAGTTTGTCCGTTCGACATCAACAACTTTACAGGATACTGTACAGTTACTTCTACTTTCTTTGGCGGTAACGACATACCCAATCAAAATGTGGATATGCGTCTGATTACTTCCGACGTTGCGGAAGAAGAAAATACAATTATCCTACACGGCATCTACTACGATGGATATGATACAAAGATAAAGTTCAATACCAAAGACCCGCTTAAACCACTGATTGAAATGAAAGAGCAAGTGTGCGGTAGTACAGGAGAAGCTTTCGGAACTATCTACGGTAATGGCAATTTATTATTGAATCAGCCTACAAGCTATACTTCTTATTATAGAACTTGCGAGAATTACCTTTTACAGTTCGTTACAGTAAGTGTCGATAATAAAGATGGTTCGGAATATGGTACAGTAGGTACTTTCATTAATGTAATCGAATGGATTAGTGAAGCAGAGGCCGAAAAATTAAAAGAACAAGGATATTAACATTTAAAATCATACAATTATGAAAGCATTAAATTTAAAAAGTATGAGTTGGATCATGGCATTAGCTATGATGTTTATTGTGTCATTCACAGGTTGTTCAGACGATGATGGAGAAAATACTCCAGGTGAAAAAATTGAATTTCCTACATTACAGGAAGCCACTTGTAATGCAGATGGAACTATAACTATTTCTTTCAAAGCAACTGTAGACTGGAAACTCACAAGTAATGCCGGATGGTGTAAATTTGTTGATGGTGAGTTTACGCAAAGCAGTATAACAGGTAAAGCCGGTGAGCAAACTATCACCGCTAAAATTTCCGGTGACGGACAAAATTATTCGGATGATAATGTGGCAGAAATCACATTAACACTGGGTGAAAAAGAGCAGGTAATTTACAAAATTACTCGCCCTAAAAAAGTATTCAATGGCTTAACCATCAAAGATGAGAATGGTAATGTTTATAATACAGAAAACCCAATCATCATTAAAGGTAGCGGCTATGAAAAAATAGATGTTGTCTATACTACAATCCTTACCGAATCTGAATTCGAAGTAGGTATTTCTACCTCTGAAAATCCGGATTGGATAAAAGTTGAAAATAAAGGAGAAGGTAAATTCAATTTGACTTTCAACAACGATAACACAGAAGGTATTGATCCTAAATATTCAATCTCTACCGAAAAAGGTCACAAGTTAGTATTTGGTGTACAAACTACCAATGAAGGACTTATTAATGTTTCAGTTCCTGTTGCTTATGAAGGATTAAAAGAAAACGTTCTTTTGTTTAAACCTGAATATATCAATGCGCTTACTGTAAATCCTGAGGGAACAGTATTCACTGAAACAAGTAGTGGAAGTATGGAGGGTACTGAAGGAGTTAAGTATGAAAATCAATTGAGTTCAACTATAACTGTTCGTGATGATAAGTTCCATGTATTAAAAATCACAGAAATAAAAACTCCTGCAATGGGTACTTATTTCTATACTTATGATGTAACTCAAGAACCTGATTGGGTAACAGTAGTAGAAGAAGGTACTAAGTTGACTTTAACAGTTGCTACCCTTCCGGAAGGAGCTGAATTAAGAGGAGCGGCAATATTAGTAATTCCTGAAGTAATCTGGAACAAAATAAAAGATACTGATCTCCAAGCAACCTTATTCACTAGAGATAATGATAATGGCGCACCGATGGATTATCTGAATGACGAGTATCTCGATTATATGTGGACTCATTTTACTCAAGAACCCAAAGAAGAAGAAATAACATCAAATATTACATTCAAAGCTTTCTATATAGAAAATCCTGTTAGTAATTGGAATAGTATAACAGAGAACGATTTAAAGGAATTTGATGGTGATGAGAATATGCTCGTAAATTATAATATGTATACGGAAAATGGTAGCCTTGAACCAGCAAACAATCCTAGTAACAATATTTGGAGTGCCAGTATCACCAAATCATTATTAACAAATAAAAAATCTATCCTTTTTTTAGCCGTTGGAACCATTCCTGACAATTATACTTTTGATCAAATATCTAGTTATAATTGGATTGGTCATTGGGCAGATGGCGCATCTCATACTTATGTAACTATTGAAAAGAAAATTATCAATAAGAAAGAATATGTTGTCATTACAGGTACTGATGAAATAAATACTACATCTCCTTACAGTCAAATGAGCGTTGGGGTAAGTATATCAGATGATTATGGTTATACAGCAGCAGCCGAATGTATTATTGGTTGTTATGACTAATTATTTCCTTCTTTTTAATTAATTGAAAAGAAAAGACTTCTTTTTAAAAAAGTATCTAAATTAAAAACGTATTTTAATAGAAAAATACAAAGAATATACATGAATTCAAAAAGAACTATAAATTGGAAACTATTTCTTGTACCGCTCTTCACCATGCTATTTGGCATGGTGATGAGTGGATGTTCTGATGATAAAGACGAATTGCAAGGCAGTCAGTATGGCTACGTACAATTCAAGATTTACAAGTCAGCATCCTATGTACAAGAGGAGGAAAACCAATCGAGTACGACAACCCGTGCAACAACTCTGAGTAAGTTGGGTGATGTACAAAAAGTTGAAATAGAGATGCAATACAACGGTAAGAGTATTACTCAAACTTTAGTATTGAATGCCTATAATGAAAGCAATGCTGAATATGGCATGCGAAGTGACAAATTACAGTTATTAGTAGGTGACTATAAAATCATTGGCTACAAACTACTGGATAAACTGGATAAAGTTGTTATAAGTATATCTGCCAGTGATAACGAAACATTCTCTGTTATCTCACAAGGACTTACCATAAAAGATTTGACAGCAGATGTACAAGCTCGTGGAAGCGTTACTTTTAAACTTATTAAAGACGGGCTTACCACACGTGCCAGCTTAGATGACGAAAAAGAATATCTATTTAGCAACATTGCTATCATAGATGTAACCGTAACCAATACTTTTACACGTGTCCCTACTACCATCAAAGGATTAAAAGTAAAGTATAAAGAAGAATCCATAGAACACCAAAATCCCGACAATGCCGATGATAAGTATATGGACATCGGTACGGCAAAATGTGACTCTGCGGTATGGTTACCGGTAGGTACTTACCAAGTTACCGAATACATTACTTATTCCAAAAAAGGTGCTATAGTTTCCACTCTTGGAGCAGCTACTAATGTTAAAGGTGATGAGTTTACTATTATAGATAATGAATTCACTGAGGGAGCTATTGTTCCTATTAAACTTTCTGAAACAGCTGAATATATTAAAGACTATTTAGCTCTGAAAGAAATTTGGGAAAATTTGGATGGTAAGAACTGGGGATATCATGGTATCGGCAGTCCTGAAGGTACTAATTGGAACTTCAACAAAGAACTGGATATGTGGGGTGACCAACCGGGCGTATCACTGGATGACGAAGGCCGTGTAACAGGACTTAGTATTGAAGGTTTTGGTGCAAAAGGTAAAGTACCTGATGCTATCGGACAATTAACCGAGTTGAGAGTTCTTGCCCTTGGTTCGCATAGCGAAACTGCAGGTGGCAGACTGTTTACCAACGAAAATATGCAAGAGTCACAGAAGCAGAAAGTACGTATGAACTACAAAGAGATGTTTCTGGATTATGACCCGCGTATCGAAATGTCCGAACTGTTACAAAGTTCAGTCAACCGTAATCCGAAAATGAAAGCTGTCAAAAAAGACAACCGCATCCATTTGAAAGATACGCAGATAGGGAACTATACCAATCAGATTACACATATATCAAAAGCTGTAATGCGCCTTACCAAATTGCAGCAATTCTATATGGGTAACTCTCCGTTCCTTGCTGAAAACATCTGTACAGACTGGGCAGATGAAAATTCGGAATACGCCAAACTGTATAAAGACGAAGCTGCAAATTGGAGTTGGAAGAACATGACAGAGTTGACAGATATCGAATTGTATAACTGTTCTAAACTAACTACATTACCGGAATTCTTGTATAAGATTCCAGAAATGCAAGTACTTAATATTGCTTGTTCCAAAGGTATTGAGGGGACACAATTAACTGAGGATTGGGAAAGATTAGCCGATCCCACCCAAAGTGAATCTGCAAAGAAAATCCAGATTCTTTATATGAGTTATAATAATCTGGAAGTATTTCCGGAAAATGAATATTTAAAGAATATGGAAAAGTTAGGATTGTTGGATTGTATGTCTAATAAGATTACAACACTACATCCTTTCGGATCGGATATTAAATTGACGCAGTTGAATCTGAACTACAATAAAATCAAAGAAATTCCGGAAAAATTCTGCGGATTCACCGACCAAGTAGAAACTTTGAGTTTTGCGCATAATGAATTGGAATATATTCCCAACATCTTTAATGCCAATTCAGTATATGTAATGGGATCAGTTGATTTCTCTTACAATAACATTGGTATTAACGATGGAAAGAACATTAAAGACCCCGATTCTTATACAGGAATCAACGCCTCTACTGTAACATTGTCGTTCAATAAAATAAGCAAGTTCCCTACAGAGTTGTTCAAAGCAAACTCACCAATCACTACGATTACGCTGAACAATAATCTGATGGAGAAAATTCCCCAATATTCATTGACAAGCAAAGAAGGGAATGGCAAAGAGTTTAAGAACACGTATCTGTTAGGCACTATCGACCTGCGCTTCAATAAGTTGACAGAATTGTCCGATGACTTCCGCGCTACAACACTGCCCTACTTAACCAATATGGACGTAAGCTTCAACCGTTTCTCAGAGTTTCCGACCCAACCATTGAACAGTAGTGTGCTGCAAGCTTTCGGTATTCGCCATCAGCGTAATGCTGCCGGTGAACGTTGTCTGCGTGACTGGCCGACCGGAATCACAAAATGTCCGAGCCTTCTTCAATTACAAATCGGTTCAAACGATATCCGTAAAGTAAATGAGGAAATGACACCTAAACTTTGGATTCTGGATATCAAAGACAATCCGAATATCTCTATCGACCTCACCAGTATATGTCCTTACATTGAAGCAGGCATGTATATGCTGATTTATGACAAAACACAGGACATTCGCGGTTGTGACGCTTTGGATATTAAACGATAAACAATAAGAAAGATTCGATTAATGAAATATTTAAGTAAAATAACATTAGGACTGATTCTTTGCACGGGGTTTATGACTTCGTGTAAAGATGATGATGAAACAGGAATTTCCGGTGGCATTTCGGTAGACAGAGAGGAAATTACAATCGCTGCCGAAGGAGGAACAGAAAAGATTGCTGTTTCGTCTAATAACAGCTGGGTGGCAAGCTCATCCCAGCCCTGGATATCTATATCTCCTGCTAATGGTTTGGGTTCGGCAGACTGTAGCCTGGCTATTGACTCTACCTTATTGGAAGTATCCCGCGAAGCACAGATACGTTTCTCTGTAGAGGGGCAAGAACCTAAATTGATTAAAGTAACTCAATTTGGTTATGGCAAACAAATCTTGTTGAAAGAACCTACAATAGAAATAGAAAACTCCGCCAGATATGACGACCGTTATTTTGATGTAACGATTTCTGCCAACGTCGCTTTCAAAATAGAAAGTGACATAGAGTATTCTTTTGCCGAATCAATGACAGATGAAGAGAAAGAGGAAATGGAATCCGATAGAAAAGATTGGATTACCCTACCTAAAGAATCTGATTTAAAGATTGATTTAGACAGAGGATATCGTCCACGTACCGTTAAAGTACGCTTCAAATGGAAAACGAATATTGCTCCTTACACACGCGTTGCAAAAATTCGTTTAGTCCCTCAAGATGCTGACGAACAGTTGGTAGACAACGAAGGTAATCCTACCGGTGAAGTTATCTTAACCGTAAATCAGAAACCTGCTTTGAGAATTACAGATGACCGCGCAGGTGACTCAATCGCTATCCTTGCCATCAATGAAAAAGTTCAGAGTATGGTAGGATTCGATACCAGTGAAAGCATGTTGAACTGGAGCTACGTAAAACTTTGGGAGGCTACCGATGAACTTCCTAACGGAGATAAGAACGCTATCGGCCGTGTACGTTCTGTACAGTTCATGTTAATCGACCTAAAGGACGGTGAAACATTACCTAAAGAAGTTCGTTATCTGAAGTATCTGGAATCATTCTCTATTCAAAGTAATGCAAACTGGCAAATCCGTAACATTTCTTTAGGTGAAGAAATCTGTGGATTAAAACATCTGAAAGAACTATCTGTATATGCTTTAGGTCTGAATGGATTACCTGAAGACTTCATCAAATTAGGTGGTAAAGTTGACGAAAGTTATGCAGGTTTAGAGGCGTTGAATTTGGCAAGTAATGGTTTCAATAAATTATCGGATGTTACCGATATAGTAAATCAAGAAAACTTCCCTAAATTAACCGCATTAAGCTTAACCGGATGTCGCCGTGTAGATATAATAAAAGAATTGAGCCAAATCAGCGGAACTAATGAATACAATGGTAAGAAAGTCGGTTTACATATTAACCTCAATAATATAGCAGACAAGAATGCATTTATGAAGTTATTGACTTGGGATAGCCTGAGAGAACTGTCACTTTCTTATAATTATATTGAAGGAGAGTTACCTGATGATGATGAAGTGAGCAATGCTTTAACCATTCAACATTACCAAGATGAAGATTTCTTCACAGAAGATCAACTTAAAGCTGAGCCTTCAATCTACCTTACTAAAATATCTGCAGATACCTGTGGTTGGTTAAAACCAAGTACAGAAATTAAGGAAGTAACTTATAGTAATGGTGAAACAGTGGTCTTTGAAAATGTAACAAGACAAGATGTTCCACGTGTTCTTCCAAAAGCTCGCGCATTCTCTTTCAATTTAAATTATCTGACAGGAGCATTACCAAAATGGATATTATTCCATCCTTACTTTGTAGAATGGAGTCCGGAAACTTTCATTTTCGCTCAAGAAGATGAAGCAAAAGACTCAAAATCTCAACCTGTAGGATTCAATAATATAGATAACGTAAAATTTAATTATAAATATTATTACGGTACTACAGGTAATAAGGACGAAGAAGGTGTAGCATATCCATTATACTATAAGAGATATGTAGCCAACTAAAAGCTCCGAAATGAGTATATCATTAACAAGAACAATTTTTAAAAAGAAACAATGAAGAAAAAATTCTTATACGTAGCACTGTTTGCTTTGACACTGGCATCTTGTTCGGATCAGGAAATCATTGAACAACCGTCCACCCCGACCGGGGGGACGGAAGTTCAACTTCCGGCGGATGTCACTTCAGGTGAGTTGCTGATTAAGTTCAAACCTGAAATGACCGACATCCTCGACCAAACAATGACACGTGCCACAAGAAGCGGCGGAGCAATGACCCGTTCAGGAATCCCATCTACCGACGAGGTTCTGGAAATTCTGGGTGGATACCACTTTGAGCGCATCTTCCCCGTAGACCAACAAAACGAAGAACGTACCCGTGCCGCAGGATTACACCTGTGGTATTTGGTGAAATTCGATGAAAATACGGATTTACAGGAAGCAGCCAACCGTCTTTCCAAATTGGGAGAAATTTCTAAAGTACAGGGTAACAGCCGTATCAGACGCGCTTACTCCGGTAACTACCGTACTTATACCAGTGAAGCTGTACTGCAAAAAACAGCAGCTACACGTACACTTAGTACAGCACCCAATGACCCGGGATTTGTAACCCAATGGAATCTCAATAACGTAGGAGACATTGATTTTGGTAATTCAAATGCCAAATCGGTAACAGGATGTGACGTTAACTGTCTGGAAGCATGGAAAAAATGTACAGGTGACCCTTCCATTATCGTTGCCGTATTGGACGAAGGCGTAATGTATACACATCCCGACCTTGCTGCCAACATGTGGGTTAATGAGAAAGAACAGCTTCGTGCCGGAAAAGATGCTGACGGAAACGGATATAAAGACGACAGATACGGTTATAACTTCGTGAAAAACAGCGGGCTGATATCTTGGACTGATGCCAACGATACCGGTCACGGAACTCACGTAGCCGGTATAATCGCCGCTGTCAATAACAATGGCGAAGGTGTTTCCGGCATAGCCGGTGGGGACGGTACACCGAACTCCGGTGTCAAGCTCATGTCTTGCCAGGTATTCGACGGTGAAGGTGGCGTAACATTGGACGGTGAAGCCAAAGCCATAAAATATGCTGCCGACAATGGTGCCGTTATCTTGCAATGCAGTTGGGGTTACAACTCCGGCGATGCCAATCTGGTAGACGGTTATACACCCGGTCCGGCCACTCAGAAAGAATGGGAAGAAACCTATCCGTTGGAAAAAGACGCAATAGATTACTTCCTCAACAATGCCGGCTCTCCTAACGGAGTAATTGACGGTGGTATCGCTGTTTTTGCCTCAGGTAATGAATATGCGGGTATACCGGGTTATCCGGGTGGATATACCAAATGCGTTACTGTAGCTGCCGTAGCTGCTGATTTCACTCCGGCTTCTTATACCAATTATGGTGAGAATGTAGATATCTGTGCCCCCGGCGGTGACACTGAATATCACAATACACCTGCGATGGACGATCCCGAAGAATGGACAGAAATCAATAGGACAAAATCCGGTTCTATCCTTTCTACCTGGATAAAGAACGGTAATGCCACTTACGGCTATATGGACGGTACTTCCATGGCTTGTCCTCACATATCAGGCGTAGCCGCATTAGGCCTGTCGTACGCCGTAAAGCAACGTCGTCATTTCAAAGCGCCTGAGTTTATAGAACTGATGAAGGAATCCGTAAAAGATGTGGACGGCTGGTATCAGAATGTAAAAACAAAGAAATATTACCGCAATCATCTTTCTCCGTCAGGCGGTTCTATCGATGAAATGAATTTGCTGAGCTATATAGGTAAAATGGGTACAGGTTTGACAGATGCCGCCTTACTGCTGAACAATATCGAAGGAAGCGGTTCGGACATGAAAGTACCTAATGTTTATGTAGCCGAAGGCAATAAATCCACTATCAACCTTGCCTACTATTTTGTAAACGGTGAAAACCTGACGTATACCTGTACATCGAGTGATGCAGCCATTGCAACAGTAGCCGTTAACGGTACATTCATGGAAGTATCCGGAGTAAAGACCGGTACTGCCCATATCGCAGTGAAAGTAAGCAACGGAAGCGAGCAGACTATTGCCGTTACTGTTCGTAAGAATGCTAATGATAACGGATGGATGTAATTTAGATTACCAATGAAACCAATTACTTGGATACAGTTACTGATATTCTGTGCGGGAGTCGGACAATCCCGGGCTTTGACAGCCCAGGATTTCCCTTTCCGTTCACAGGAAAAAATCGATTCGCTGATAAACCCGCCTTTAATGAAGCAGGCGGAACAAATCCTGCGTTTCGATAAAACTGTATTGAATATTGGAACTCTGACTGAGGACGACGCTCCGCAAACGTACCGTTTTACATGCAAGAACATAAGTAAAAAAACACTTACCATTACACGTGTAAGAACCACTTGCGGATGTGCAGTAGCGGATGTACGTACCGGAGATATATTACCGGGTGAGACACGGACAATCTCTCTGACTTATCACCCGAAAAATCACCCCGGAACGATAGATACGAATGCTTTCGTTTATCTGTCTTCCTCGGATAAAACTCCGGTGGCACGCCTGACGCTGGTAGGAAATGTCGTTCCCGGAGCAGATGAGTGGGCACGTTATCCGTATGCGATGGGAAAACTGAGATTGAAACAGAACCAAATGAAATTTAGTGAAGTGGGTGGCGGCAGTCAGTCCTCGGAACGGATTTTATGTGGAAATAGCGGAGACAAGCCGCTACGCCTGTCAGCTCTCATCATCCCCAAATTCGCGACTTTCCGTACGGAACCGGAAGTTATTCAGCCGGGCGGTGAAGCCGATATTGTAGTAACAATCAACGCATCACTGATTCCTGCAGAAAAAGGTAAATCGTTTACCTTTCCGATTATCCTTGAAGGAATAGATGCGCGCCCGTCAGACCGGACATTGAATATAAAAGTAAACTGTATTAAGTAACGATAAAAACAAGAAATTCGATATGAAGAATATTTTCAAACTGATGGCTTTATTCGCCTTCCTGTTCTGTCTTACATCCTGTGATGACGACGAACCGGTAATCCCGACTTTGGAAGTTACCCCTGCCAACCTGAACGGTACGTGGGAACTCTCCGAATGGAACGGAGCCCCTTTGGCAGAAGGTACATACTGCTATATAACTTTCAACCGTAAAGAACAAACTTTTGAGATGTACCAGAAGTTCGACAGTATGTACGCCCGTTACATCACCGGAAATTTCAGCATCGAAGTAGACCCTTATCTGGGCTCTATCATCAGCGGTGACTATGATTTCGGTAATGGTGACTGGAACAATAAATATATCGTAACCGACTTATTGGAAAGCGGTTCAATGATTTGGACAGCCAAAGATGACGAAAATGATGTGAACAAATACATTCGTTGCGATAAAGTTCCCGAAGAAATCATTGCGGAAACAAAGATTGACGAGGACGAAAACTAAAACTCAAATTTTCATTTTTTTTTCATAAAATTACTCTACAAAATTCATAAGGGGGACGTCTGCGAAGGATATCCCCCTTAACTGTTTTTTATAAGGCATAAATCCGATAAGTTTTATCAATAAGAAACGCTTACCGCTATTCCCGCTTCTTTCACTAATGCCGCAATACGGTCCAATTCCTCGTGTATAGCTTTTTGCAGGTCATGGTCGGGAGTTTCCCTGTCAATAGTATAAATCATTACCTGGCGGGGAGAAATCTCTTTTACGGCCTCTAACCAGGGTAAAACATACTTATCGGACGTATTATCCATATCCTTGCCCTGAAAACCGCCTTTCAGGAACATGGTTTGAATAATGCAATTGCCTTTAAAAGCTTTTATCCCCTCGATTATTTCACGCACGGAATAGTGTCCTGCCGGGCGGTCAAGCTCATGGATATAAGCTTCATCCACCGTATCTAATTTCAGAATATTATTATCTATCCTGTTCAAAGCCTCGAACACAGCGGGGCGATGAATAAAAGTAGAATTGGTAAGTACGCTCACCTTCGCTTTCGGAAAATATTTATCACGCAGAGCAAGCGTATCCTCTATAATTTCAGGAAAATGCGGATGTGCGGTCGGTTCTCCGTTCCCGGCAAAGGTCAGTACATCGGGAACAGGTCCGTTCTTTTGCATATCCTGCAACCGGGCTTCCAATGCAATACGTACTTCCTCACGCGTAGGCAACGGCTTTTTAGGACGATGATCAGAGTTAAATCCACATTCACAGTAAATACAGTCGAAACTACACACCTTACCGTCTTCCGGTAGCAGATTGATTCCCAAAGATACTCCCAAACGGCGGGAATGGACAGGACCGAATATGGGAGACGGATAAATAACAGTCATCTTATCTATGATTTATATTAATGCGGCAAATATAGAAAATAAACATATAAATACTTCTAAAAACAGCGCGGTTAAGTAAATATTGAAAATTTTATATCAGATAATATAAGCTAATTATGCGTATTTACTTATTATTCAAAACTTAATGCGGAACTGCATTTGCAAGTCTGTTTTTTTATTCCCCTCTATCAAATCGTTACCGGAACCAATAGCCTTGCGATTTCGGTAAACAGTTTGCCCGAACTTAACGAGAAACATAAAAGTTTTGTTCATATCATAGCGTACATGAGCCGAATAACGAAAACCTTTCCCATAATAAGAAGGAGTATAAAATGTATAAAGCAACCCTTTTTCGGAAGCGTAGATACGGGAATCATAATCATCCGTATAAAAATAAGTACCTTGTGCAGATATAGCCAAAGGAAAACCGGAAAACGTATAAGCACAAGATTGTGTACATTGCCATCCTTGTTTTCCTTCAAAACTATAACCTTTTCCGTCCTGCTGCCGAAAATGATTATAATCAATTGTAATACGATGCATAAAAGCCCCCGGCATATAAGTAAGCCTACATCGGAGTTTATGATGATAAACAGGTAATGTAACCTTTCCTCCTGTTTCCGACACATCCCTCTCCTTTTGTTTGTAACGATAATTAAGATATACGCTCAAATTTCTGCGAGGAGAATAAACCGCCTGAAACATCCCGTCCATTCCTTTTGAGGATTTACTGATACGATATTTCCACCAGGGAAAAGAAAACAAGTCCAACGAAGCGAAAAACGTCCAATGCGCCAAAGGAGTTGCTTCCGCAGCCAGATACCAGCCATTCTCATTCTGAGGCATACTGCCTTCTCCGAATGAACGACCGAAGAAAGACCAATAATCATGTGAATAATAACGGTGAATCAACAATAGTTGATAACCTGTTAATAGTTTATATTTCAATCGGTTCAGCAAAGCATAACCTTGCTTTCCCACCGCCCCCTCTCCTACCCATACCAATTTTCCCGAACGGTATTTATAATCCACGCTTAAATTATAAAAATCGTTTCCATGCAAATTATATTTTGCATACTTCTTCAAGTCCGGTTCATAAGAGTGATTGAAAAAGTAATAAATACCGGTTATACCCACCTTCAACTTATTCTTCTCATAAGTCAGATTACCGCCTGTCAATTGCAGGGTAAAAGCATTCATCTTATCCGCTTCTTTCTCCGTACGATGCAGCCCTGTTTTATAAATAGAAGCGATTTCCCCGTCTTTTACCACTCCATCCATAGAACGATGTGAATAGAAAGCGGAAAACTCCAAAAAACGAAGAATTTCCACTGTTGCCGCTGCCCCTCGAAAATAATTGTATTCATCCGTAGAACCGTGCTTCCGGATTCCCCCCGTACGATATTCCGACGCAGACATAGAAAAAGTCTTTCCTAACCCGAAATCAGTACCGAGTACCAACCCCTGGCCGAAACTCAACTTATAATTACCCAACGCCAACGATTTCATTCTACCCAAATTTTTGAACAGACAATAAAAAGAATAGTAATCATACCCTTTTTTATCCTGCAGAGCAAAGAACGGCTCTCCCGCATCCTTCTCCCCCACTATTCCCGCTTGCAAATAATCCCCGTAACGAAAACCATAACGCAACGCATGATAAACGGCAGGTCCCAAATAGTTTTTCTTATATCCTTTACGGGTATAGAAAGGAACATCCATACGTGTCAGCACTTCCTGTTTACCGTATTTCAATATCGTCTTTAAAGAAGGATAACGGGAAGCGTCTTCAACCACTTTTACGCAAACAAAAGGCAACAGCAATTCAATAGTTTGCTTATCCATTGTTTTCACCATCTGCAGTTCATAAATAGTTTGCATCTGTCCGTGTATATACACATATGCCAAAATATTTTCTATTTGAAGTTCCGTCAGAAAAGGAAATTCTTCCAATTGCCGTTTAGTGGCAACATTGATATTAACCGGTTCTTGCAAGCGGTTGGAAAGTTCTTCCAACTCATCTTCCCAATTTTTCTCTTCTTCATCCATAGAAAGCTGTTCCAGATTTTCTTCCCACAGAGAGACAGTTGCGTTTTGAGCTACAAGCATAGGAGTTATTAACAGCATACTCATAAAAACTCCTACCTTGATTATTGTCATTGATAATAGGATATTCCAAATTTACGGACAGCGAAGTTACCTTAAATTAGTTAATTGAACAAGGAAAAACGGAAGCAATGCAACAACATTACACAGAATGGTGTACTTTTGCGACATGAACATACGGTTTAATATAGTAATACTCATTGTGTTTCTCTCATTGGGAAGCCTGACCTGCCATGCCCAGCGACAACCCGAAACCGATATGTCCGGAAGTATCTACCTCACCCCCATGTGCATTTATAACGGTGATACGATTCCATACGTAAAACTTCCTACCGTCTATATCTTCAAACCGCTTAAGTTCAAAAACAAGCGTGAAATGGCAAAGTACTATAAACTCATCCGTGATGTAAAAAAAGTATTGCCCATTTCCAAAGAAATCAACCGTGCCATCATTGAAACCTACGAATATCTGCAAACCATCCCTACCGAAAAAGAACGGCAAAAGCATTTGAAAGCTGTGGAGAAAGGATTGAAAGAACAATATACCCCCCGCATGAAAAAACTGTCTTTTGCTCAGGGAAAGCTGTTGATAAAGTTGGTAGACCGGCAAACCAATTCAACTTCTTATGAACTGGTCAAAGCGTTTATGGGACCTTTCAAAGCCGGATTCTATCAAACCTTTGCCGCATTGTTCGGAGCCAGCCTGAAAAAACAATATGACCCTACGGGAGATGATGCTCTCACCGAAAGGGTTATTCTGATGGTAGAGAGCGGACAACTGTAAATCCGGTTCATATCATGTTGATAACGTTGTTAGCAACGTAAACAAGTAAGAGTATAAACTAATAAAAATCAATTAGATAATTCTGTTAATAATCAAAGCATATATTTGTTGATTACAGTATGCTTTTAGACACCCTCTTGATTCTTATTTCAGTTTATTGAATAAATCCCAAATAACGATACCTGCCGTAACCGATACATTCAAAGAATGCTTCGTGCCGTATTGCGGAATTTCAATACAACCGTGAGAATGGTCGATAACTTCCTGTTGAACACCTTTCACCTCATTTCCCATTACTATGGCATATTTCCCGGTTCTATCCAAAGTCAACTCATTCAGCATAATACTACCTTCCGCCTGTTCCACGGAATAAACCGTATATCCTTCATTCCTGAGGTTATCAACAGCTTCAACAGCGTTATCAACATATTTCCAGTCAACGGTAAATTCGGCTCCCAAAGCCGTTTTATGCATTTCAGGATGGGGTGGAACAGCCGTTATACCGCACAGATAGATACATTCGATACGAAAAGCATCCGAAGTGCGGAATACGGAACCTATATTATGCAAACTGCGAATATTATCCAATACAACTACCAACGGCAATTTCTCCGCTTCCTTAAACTCCTCTGTACTAATACGATTGAGTTCGGTTATTTTCAGTTTTCTATTCATGCTCATATGCTTTATGTCAATCTGTGTAATATGTAATAACTCACACTGCGCAAAGATACTTCTTTCCGTTCACATCCCTGTTAATAACCGTTGAAAAGGTGTCAATAGTGTATGGAAAGATTTTTAGAAATAATACTTGCATTATTCAAAGTAACGCATATCAGATAGGCATAACGAACAAACCAAAAAAGTTAAGCTGAATTTTCAAAGGCTGTATAAACACATTTTTAAGTCCTATTTCACTGATTAATCTCTCTAAAGTTATTAACTTTGCAGTTTATCAACAAGATGTTAATGAAGTGAAGTTATGAGAGAGTAGGGGGCTTATTATCAATAGATATAACTTTGATTTCTTACGTTAATAACCTTAGGATAAAATTTTATCTGATACTAATAACTTCATGGGCAAGAAAAATCATATTAATTTGTCCACACTATTAACAGCCTATCATCACTATCAAAGGATTTTTAAAGAAAGAAGAGAAATAAAAATTATTATTATGAATAATCTGATAGAAGCTATCAAGCAGCTGAAGAAAGAGAAGAATGCGGTCATTCTGGGGCACTACTACCAGAAGGGTGAGATACAGGACATAGCCGACTACGTTGGAGACAGTCTGGCTTTGGCGCAGTGGGCGGCAAAAACGGAAGCCGACATTATTGTGATGTGCGGCGTCCACTTCATGGGTGAGACGGCAAAGGTGCTTTGTCCCGGCAAAAAGGTATTGGTGCCCGATATGGCGGCAGGTTGTTCGCTTGCCGACAGTTGTCCGGCGGATAAATTTGCACAGTTTGTCAAGGAGCATCCCGGATACACGGTTATATCTTATGTGAATACGACAGCTGCCGTAAAGGCTGTTACAGACGTAGTGGTAACGTCCACCAACGCCAAGCAAATCGTTGAAAGCTTCCCCAAAGATGAGAAAATAATATTCGGTCCCGATAGAAACTTAGGAAATTATATTAACTCCGTCACCGGTAGAGACATGTTGTTATGGGACGGCGCATGCCATGTACACGAACAATTCTCGGTTGAAAAGATTGTTAAATTAAAGCAGCAGTATCCCGGTGCAATAGTACTGGCTCATCCCGAATGTAAGAGTACGGTTTTGAGACTGGCGGATGTAGTGGGTTCTACGGCAGCTTTATTGAAGTATGCGGTTGCTCATCCTGAAAAAGAATATATCGTTGCTACGGAATCCGGTATTCTGCACGAGATGCAAAAGAAGTGTCCGCAGACTAAGTTTATTCCGGCTCCGCCCAATGATAGCACTTGCGCTTGCAATGAATGTAACTTCATGCGGTTAAACACATTGGAAAAACTCTATAATTGCTTAAAAGACGAGTCTCCTGAAATCAAGGTAGATGCTGAAATAGCGGAAAAAGCAGTGAAACCAATCAAGAAGATGTTGGAAATTTCCGCAAAACTGGGATTGTAGATTGAGACTATAATTATAATTAATTATATCCCTTATATCAGGCATAATTATATTATTCAAAGATATCTGTCATTCAGAGCGAAGCGAAGAATTCCTTCTTTATATTATATACATTGAGATATAAGAGAGAGTGGATTCTTCGCTTCGCTCTGAATGGCGGATACTGTTTACTTTGAAAGAAAATTGCAAAGTTTATTCGTAGCCAGTGCCCGATGGCTGATTTTATTTTTCAATTCATTACCCATTTCGGCATACGTTTGCGTATATCCTTCGGGAATAAAAACAGGATCGTATCCGAAACCGGAAGTACCGTGCCTGTGCTTCGTTATTTCGCCTTTTACGATACCTTCGAACAGATGTTCCTTTCCATTGATGATAAGGGCGAAAACGGTACGGAATTGTGCCTTACGGTTCTCTATGCCTTCCATGTCCTGCAATAATTTCTTCATATTGGCTTCCGAATTGTGCGCGTCACCGGCATAACGTGCGGAATATACTCCCGGAGCTCCGTTCAGCGCTTCCACCTCCAAACCGGTATCATCGGCAAAACAATCCAGCTTATAATTTTCAAAGATATATCTTGCTTTCAGCAAGGCGTTTCCTTCAAGTGTATCTGCAGTTTCAGGAATATCTGCGTGACAATTGATGTCTTTCATGCTAAGAAGCTCTATTTTATTTCCTAAAATGGCAGTTACTTCTTCCAACTTATGAGCATTGTTGGTTGCAAATACAAATTTCTTTTTCATTTTCCTTTCAATTTATCGAAACCTTCTCCATACACACCGATAACGGAACTTTGAGAGATAAAAGCATTCGGATCGATGTCCTTAACCAGGCGGAATATCTCGACAGACTGACGTTTGTATGCCAATACAACCAATACTTTCACATTACGTTTGCTGTACCAGCCTATACCGTCGAGCACTGTCACACCCCGATGGGTCTCTTTGGTGATACGGTCGGCAATCTTTTCATAATCTTTGGAAAAGATAAAGAATTGCACCGACTGTCGTGCGCCGTTAACGATGTAATCCAATACGATACCAATGACAAACAGTGTTACAAAACCAAAAATAACCCGTCTCCAGTCATTGAATATAAAATAGCAGGAGCTGATGATAATCACGTCGCAAGCCATAATCATACGGCCTAAGGTAACATCACGGTATTTGTGGATGATGGCGGCGATAATATCCGTACCGCCCGTACTTCCGTTGCAGTTGAATACTACACCCAGGCCGACACCGCACATGGCGGCGCCTATCAGACAAGCCATAAAGTCCTGTCCGGGTCCGAGAATTTGCGGTGGCACTCCATCCGGTCCGTTTACCAACATTTGAAAGAACCATAGGAAAAAAGTCAGTCCGAAGATGGCGAATGTGGTCTTGATACTGAATTTCGGTCCTAAAATCTTAATGGCAAACGTCATTAAGACCGCATTGATGATGAAATACGACCATTGGATGGGAAATCCCGTGGCATAATAGATGATGGCTCCGATACCTGTGGTACCGCCGGTCGTAATCTGATAGGGGATAAGGAACGCGGCCCATCCCATAGCGTAAGAAATCAGTCCGAAAGTGATGAAAATATAGTCTTTCAACTCTCTCATCACTTCCGTTTTGGTTGGTTTTGTAATCTGCATATTTGTTATTTGATAACAATGTTTACAATTTTCTTGGGCACTACGATTACCTTGACGATATTCTTTCCGTCTATCCACTTGATGGAACGCTCATCTGCCAATACCGTTTCCTGAATAGCGTCCGATGCGGCATCGGCGGGAAATTCCATATTGAAACGCGCTTTTCCGTTGAATGAAATGGTATAGTTCACCGTATTTTCCACCAGGTATTCCTCATTGTATGCAGGCCATTGCGCATCGCATACCGAACCTGTGTTTCCTAATGTTTCCCACAATTCCTCGCATACGTGCGGAGCGAAAGGAGCCAACGTGACGGTGAGCCGGTTCAATATCTCTTTCTTGCTGCATTTCATCGCAAACAGTTCGTTTACGCAAATCATGAAGGCGCTGATGCTTGTATTGTAAGAGAACTGTTCGATGTCTCCCGTAACTTTCTTGATGAGCTTGTGCAAAGATTTCAATTCCTCTTTGTTGGCGGGTTCATCGGTTACCAGATAATTATCGTTACGGTCGTAGAACAAAGACCAGAATTTCTTGATGAAACGGTGTACACCGTCGATACCGTTCGTATCCCAGGGTTTGGACTGTTCTACGGGTCCGAGGAACATTTCGTACATACGGAGTGTATCCGCACCGTATTTTTCCACAATCATATCGGGATTGACGACGTTGAACATGGATTTGCTCATCTTCTCGACAGCCCATCCGCAGATGTATTTTCCGTCTTCCAGAATAAACTCCGCCGTTTCATATTCGGGACGCCATGCCTTGAACGCTTCCGTATCGAGAACGTCGTTGGATACGATGTTGACATCCACATGGAGTGGGGTAGTGTCGTATTGGTCTTTCAGGTTCAGCGATACGAATGTATTGGTATCCTTGATGCGATATACAAAATTGCTTCTTCCCTGAATCATACCCTGGTTCACTAATTTCTGGAACGGTTCTTCGACAGCGGAAATACCGAGGTCGTACAGGAATTTGTTCCAGAAACGGGAGTAAATCAAGTGACCGGTAGCGTGTTCCGTACCGCCTACGTAAAGGTCGACGTTACGCCAGTATTCATCCACTTTCTTGTCTACCAGGGCAGTATGGTTACGCGGGTCCATATAACGCAGATAGTATGCGCTCGAACCTGCGAATCCCGGCATTGTATTCAGTTCCAGCGGGAAGACAGTTATGTTATCAATCTTGTTGTTGTCCACTACACATTTGTTTGCTGTGTCCCAAGCCCATTTGGTGGCGTGCCCCAACGGCGGTTCACCTGTTTCGGTAGGCAGGAATTTCGCTACTTCGGGAAGTTCCAGAGGCAGACAGTTTTCATCAATCATATAAGGCATACCATTCTTGTAGTAAACGGGGAACGGTTCACCCCAGTAACGCTGGCGTGAGAAAATAGCGTCGCGCAGGCGGAAGTTCACCTTTACACGTCCCAGATTATGCTCTTTCACGTATTTTTTAGTAGTAGCGATAGCTTCCTTGATAGTCAGCCCGTTCAAATTCAATGAAGAATTACCGTTCGCCTCTACATCGCAGCCCGATTCTTCATTCTTCATTCTTAATTCTTCATTTATAATCGGTGAGTTACATACGATACCTTCCTTGGCATCGAAACTTTCTTCGCTCACATCGCAACCTTCTACCAACGGAACAATGGGTAATCCGAAATGTTTGGCAAAAGCGTAGTCGCGGCTGTCGTGTGCAGGCACTGCCATGATGGCGCCTGTTCCGTATCCTGCCAATACATAATCGCTAATCCAGATGGGTACTGCTTCGCCCGTAAAAGGATTGACGGCGTAGCTTCCGGAGAATACGCCTGTTACGCTGCGGTCGGAGATACGTTCGCGTTCGGTACGTTTCTTGGTACGTTCCAGATAAGCGTCTACATCGTTTTTTTGTTCCGGGGTGGTTACTTGGGCTACCAATTCGCTTTCGGGAGCCAGCACCATAAAGGTAACTCCGAACATGGTATCTGCACGGGTGGTGAAAATGGTAAATTCCAAATCACTGTCTTTTACCTTGAATTGGATTTCGGCGCCTTCGCTGCGGCCTATCCAATTCTTTTGTGTTTCTTTCAGGGATTCGGTCCAGTCGATGGTATCCAGTCCGTCCAGCAGGCGTTGCGCATAGGCGGACACGCGGAGACACCACTGACGCATCTTTTTCTGAACTACGGGGAAACCGCCGCGTTCGGATACGCCGTCTACCACTTCGTCATTGGCAAGCACGGTACCGAGTTGCGGACACCAGTTTACCATTGTCTCACCCAGATAGGCGATACGGTAGTTCATCAGGACTTCCTGCTGTTCTTTTTCGCTCATGGCGTTCCATTCGTCGGCAGTGAAGCGCAGTTCTTCGCTGCATGCGGCGTTCAGTCCTTCGTTTCCATATTTGGCGAATGCTTCTGTCAGTTCTTCAATGGGACGCGCCTGCTTTTCGTCGTTGCAGTAATAGCTGTTGAACATCTTCTGGAAAGCCCATTGTGTCCAATGATAGTATTCCGGATCGCAAGTACGTATTTCACGGTTCCAGTCGAAAGAGAAACCTATTTTGTCCAATTGCTCGCGATAGCGGTTGATATTGTTGACGGTAGTGATTGCGGGATGTTGCCCCGTTTGTATGGCGTATTGCTCTGCGGGCAGGCCGTAAGCGTCATATCCCATGGGATTCAGGACATTGAAACCTTGCAGACGTTTGTAACGGGCATAAATGTCCGAAGCAATGTATCCCAACGGATGTCCCACATGCAGACCTGCGCCGCTGGGGTAGGGGAACATGTTCAGTACATAATATTTTTGCTTTGTTTCGTCTTCCGTCACTTGGTAGGTTTTATTTTCTACCCATCGTTTCTGCCATTTCTTTTCAATCTCTCTGAAATTGTATTCCATAATGGTTTTTATTATATTGTTGAAAACTTGTTGATATACTTACTAAAACTTGTTGATAGTTTGCTTAATTCGGTTTATATCCTGTTAATTAAACGGTGCAAAGTTAAGTCTTTATTTTCAGATTTGTAGCGAAGTAGTGTAAAAAAACAGCATGAAATACTTGACAATACGCTTTTTATTCACTATATTTGTAAAGTGCTTTTAAAACTAATTTTTTGTTTGTAATACAAATAATGGCTGAATTAATTCAATAGGATTTTACAAAAAAGATTTTTTAGGATATTTCAAGGGATGTAATCTGTGAAGATTGCATCCCTTTTTGTTTATTTTTATTGTAAAAACCCTGATAGGGGAGGAATAGGCCGTTAATAAATTCAGAGAGAATTTTACTATAATTTTTTCAGAATTATAGCAAATTTCCGAAGGCGTTTATTAAAGGTGTTATTTCATTGTATTGAAAATAGAAATAGCGTATCTTTGCCGGCAACTTATCCGTGTCGTATATGAATGCGAAGAAAAATTACATTTATCATATTATTGCCATTCTTGTAGTGGGGATATGGGGGCTGACGTTCATCTCTACGAAGGTATTGATAGGATACGGACTTTCTCCGCAAGAGATATTTTTGCTTCGTTTTCTGATGGCTTATCTGGGTATCTGGTTTATCTCTCCGCGCAAACTGTTTGCCGATAATTGGAAGGATGAACTTTGGTTGTTGTCAGGTGGCGTTACGGGTGGCTCGTTCTACTTTCTGACGGAAAATACGGCATTGGAAATTACACTGGCTACCAATGTGGCTTTCATTGTTTGCACGGCTCCGTTGCTCACCACTATTCTGTCTTTGCTGGTTTATAAAAGGGAGAAAGCCACTGCCGCGCTGATAGGCGGTTCTTTGCTTGCATTAGTAGGGGTGGCGTTAGTAGTGTATAACGGCCATTTTGTGTTGAAGATTTCACCCCTTGGCGATTTCCTGACTTTGCTTGCCGCTTTTTCCTGGGCATTTTACAGTTTGATAATGAAAAAAATGTCAGGTCGTTACCGTACGGCTTTCATAACCCGCAAGATTTTCTTTTATGGGGTACTGACTATACTTCCCGTATTCCTTGTTCATCCCTGGCAATTTTCTCTTTCCGGATTTTTGCAACCGGCGGTTTGGATGAATCTCCTTTTTTTAGGGGTGCTGGCTTCTTTAATTTGTTTTGTGGTATGGAATATGATTTTGAAAAAATTGGGTACGGTACGGGCTTCCAACTACATTTATTTAAATCCGCTTTTTACATCGATAGGGTCTGCCGTACTGCTTGACGAACGGTTTACCGTAATCTCGCTCATGGGTGCGATGTTGATATTAGGTGGAGTGTATTGCGCGGGAAGAAGATAGAAAGAGGTATTAACACCAAGAATGTAATAAATTTCATATCTTTGTTGCTGAAAAACCTATAAAAATGAAAAGAATCATCTTCTTCATATCGATATTGTTACATTTCTGTGCCGGACAGGCTCAAAACACCGCTTTTCCCTCTTTGGAAGATTTGGATAGAGTAGTGGCTGAACAGCAGAAATATGTTGATATTCGCGAGGGACGTATTTCTGACGTAAAATCAAAATTACGCAAAACCGCATCGGAAGAAGAACGCTATCAGTTGAAGAACTTTCTTTTCAATGAATATTCTTCTTATGTGGTTGATTCCGCACTTCATTATGCGCAGGAAAAACTGGTATCTGCCTATAAGATGAATCGCCAGGATTACATTGACGATTCAAGATTGAATATGGCTTATGTGTTGATACAGGGCGGTATGTATAAAGAAGCATCGGATATTTTACAAAATATTAACCGGGCTACGCTGGCAGAATATCTGGAGAGGTATTATTTCCTCATTTACAATACACTGTATGAAGCTATGGTAAAGTATACCATTATCGAGTCTCAAAGCAAGGAATATCGGGCAAAAGCCATGCTTTATAAAGATTCGATTATGCAGAAAAATGATTCTACCGATGTTTATATACGTGCTGACAGATTGTTGGAACAGGGAGATTATAGCAAAGGATTGCAGATATTACTCGATTTTTACCGCCAACTGGATCCTGATAACCGTGATGTAGCCTATGTGGCCTACTCCATATCCGATTTTTACAGAAGACAAGGAAACAGGGAAGAAGAAAAGAAATACTTGATTGTCTCTGCAATGGCTGATATGAAATGGGCGGTAAAAGAATATATTTCGCTGCGCCGATTGGCCACTATCCTCTATGAAGAAGGCGATATCAACCGGGCATATATTTATATGCGTCGTTCGTTGGATGATGCTACATTCTGTAATGCCCGCCTGCGTACTATTGAAGTGACACAAACATTGCCTATTATCGATAATGCCTATCAAGTCAAAACGAAGAAAGAAAAGAAACAGATGATGATTGCATTGGCATGTATCAGCATATTGTCTGTGTTTCTTATCGGTTTGGTAATTTATGTACGGCGGCAAATAAAAAAACTATCGGCGGCAAGAAGCGAGCTGAACAAGGCCAATGAACGGTTAAGACAGTTGAATGTGGAGCTTAATTCTGTAAACGAACAACTTCAATTTGCCAATAAAGAGCTCCATGAAACCAATCACGCATTGTCGGATATGAACCAGTCGCTTTCGGAAGCTAACAATATTAAGGAGCTTTACATTACCAAGTTTATGACGGAATGTTCTTCTTACATCGACAAGATGGATAATTACCGCAGAATGCTCAATAAAAAAGCGGCGTCCGGTAAACTTGAGGATTTATTTAAAACATTGAAATCTTCCGTCATTATCGAAGAGGAACTCGAAGCGTTTTATAATACCTTTGATGAAACTTTCCTGCACCTGTTCCCGTCTTTTGTAAAAGCATTCAATTCATTGTTACCTGCAAACGACTCCATTGTGCCTAAGCAAGAGGGTCGTCTGACTACGGAACTGCGTATCTTTGCTCTGATTCGCTTGGGAATCACCGATAGTGAACGCATTGCATCTTTTTTACGCTATTCTAAAGCTACCATCTATTCTTATCGCTCGCGGTTAAGGCTGAAATCGCTGAATCCGGAGCATTTTGAAGAAAATATTATGCAGATTACATCCTTTTAAGTATTGTACGGCATTTATATTTTTATGTCTTGATCTTACTATCAAATATTTGATTTTCAGGTATTTGATAGTAAACTATCTTTGTATTTTAATCTTATATATTTATTTGTATTAGATTAATTTATGATTTTTGCATCAGCCTTTAAATTATAACAAGGACTGATTATAATATCATTTAATAACCAATAAATGTAATTACTATGAATTTAAAGAAAACACTGCTTGTAGGTTCTTTATTTTGCGGGGTATATGTATTTCCGTTATATGCGGAGACTCCATATTCCGAAAGTGAGACTATCGAGCAGCAAAAAGGTATCCGTGTCAGTGGTACTGTCATCGACAAAGAAAAAAACACTTTACCGGGTGTAAATATTATGGTAAAAGGTTCTTCAGGGGGGACTATTACCGATATTGACGGTCATTTTTATATTGAAGTACCTGATAAAAGCAGTATTCTTGTCATCACCTATGTAGGATTTAAAACTCAGGAAATTCCGGTTGGTAATAATATCAATTTTAATATTACTTTATTGGAAGATGTAGAAGCATTGGATGAAGTGGTAGTTGTGGGATACGGTAATCAGAAGAAACTCTCGGTTATCGGTTCCGTACAAACTTTAGAGCCTGCGAAATTACAGGTAGGTTCATCCCGTTCCATGAGTAATAATCTGGCGGGACAACTGGCAGGTGTCATTGCCGTACAGCCTTCGGGAGAGCCCGGGTATGATAACTCAAATTTTTGGATTCGCGGTATATCTTCATTCAGCGGAAATACGTCTCCGTTGGTTTTGGTAGATGGCGTAGAGCGTAGTTTGAATGATATCGATCCGGCGGAAATAGAATCGTTCTCAGTATTGAAAGATGCATCGGCCAGCGCCATGTATGGTGTGCGAGGTGCCAACGGTGTTATTTTGATTAATACCAAACGCGGTTCGGTATCTGCTCCTTCCGTAAATTTACGTGTGGAGCAATCTATTCAGGCTCCTACAAAGCTTCCTCAGTTCATAGGAGCTGCCGAATATATGAGTTTGCTGAATACGCTTCAGTCCGACCCGAACAAAAGGCTGTTTACGAAAGACCAGATTTTGAAGACTTATTATGGATATGATAAAGATTTATATCCTGATGTAGACTGGATAGATGCGATAACCAAGGATTACGCTAATTCTACGCGTGCAAATCTGACGGTATCCGGCGGTACGGAAATACTTCGCTATTCATTGACAGCTTCTCTTTACCATGAAAACGGAATTATGGGGTCTGATAAAACACTGCCTTACGATACGCAAAGCAAACTGAACCGTTATAATATTCGTGCCAATGTGGATTTGGATTTGACGAAAACAACGCTTTTACGTTTCAATGTGGGAGGTTATTTACAGAATCTTCGTAAATCGAGAAGTAGTACGGATGAACTGTTTCAAGCTGCTTTCGAGACTCCGCCGTTTGTACATCCTGCCGTTTATTCGGACGGTACCATTCCTCGTGTCAGCAATACCCGTAAAAACCCGTGGGCTATGAATACGCAGAACGGTTATTACCGCGGTGGAAAAAGTAAGCTGGAATCTCTTTTTTCTTTGGAACAGAATTTAAAGATGATTACTCCGGGGCTGAAAATGAAAGTGACGTTTGCATTCGATACATATAATGAGAATTTTGTTACTCGCGGTAAGGAACCTGATTATTACAGTGTGGCCAAGTCGCGTAATGATGAAGGAGAATTGGTACACAGTATTTTGAGTTATGGTAGTGAGTTTTTAGACCATTCAAGTAACGCCAATTACGGAAACCAAAGTACTTATCTGGAAGCTGCCGTTACATATAACCGTACTTTTGACAAACATGCGCTCGATGCGCTTTTCTTATACAACCAGCGTAGCTATGACTGGGGTGATGTACAACCTAATCGTACACAAGGTATCGCCGGTCGTCTTTCTTATACTTTCGACCGCCGTTATATCAGTGAATTTAATTTCGGTTACAACGGTTCGGAGAACTTTGCAAAAGGCAAGCGCTTCGGTTTCTTCCCTTCCGTAGCCATCGGTTGGTTGATTTCAGAAGAAAGCTTCATGAGGAATTTGCAGGAAGACATTACAAAATTGAAGTTGAGAGCTTCTGTCGGTTCGGTAGGTAATGATAATATCGGCGGTCGTCGTTTTGCATATATCACTACCATTAACAGTAATTCCAGCGGTTATCATTTCGGATATACCGATAGCAACTATTACACAGGTATTCAGGAAGGTGAAGTAGGGGTTTCCGATCTGACTTGGGAAAAAGCTCTTAAAATGAATATCGGTCTTGAATTGGGGTTGTGGAACGAGTTGGATGTACAACTGGATTTCTTTAAAGAAAAACGTACCAGTATTTTTATGCAACGTTCTACCATCCCTACCCAAGCAGGTTTCGTGTCTAATCCGTATGCCAACTATGGTAAAGTGAATAATCAGGGATATGATCTTTCGGTAACTTACAACAAACGGTTCAATGATGATTGGGCAATGAGCCTGAGAGGTACTGTCACTTATGCTAAAAATGAGATATTGGAGAAAGACGAGCCGGAATCGGTCAAAGGAACTTACCGTTCCATTACGGGACGCTCCATTAATACCCTGTGGGGATTGCAGGCAGAACGCCTTTTTACGGAAGATGATTTTATAAACGGGGAACTGAAACCCGGTATACCGAAACCTGAATTAGGAACGGAGGTACGTCCGGGAGATATCAAATATGTCGATATGAATGATGATGGGGTCATTACGGAAGCGGATGAAGGATATATAGGCGGAACAAAAGATCCGCGTATGGTATACGGTTTCGGTGGTAACCTGAATTACAAGCAATGGGATTTCAGCTTCTTCTTCCAGGGCTCTGCAGATGCGTATCGCGTTATCGGTGGTTCCGATTATTTTATTCCGGGGAGCGGACAAGGCGTATTGGGTAATGTATACGATAATTATACCGATTGCTGGACAGAAAAGAATCCTTCGCAGGATGTGTTCTGGCCTCGTCTATCAGAGAGTACGAATACCAATAATAACCGTGCTTCTACCTGGTGGAAGAAAGATATGAGTTTCCTGCGACTGAAATCAATAGAATTGGGTTACAGTATTCCTCAGTCTGTTACGCGTAAAATTCATGCCAAGAGCATCCGCTTCTTTGTGAGCGGTAACAATCTGTTCTATCTTTCCAAATTCAAACTTTGGGATCCTGAACTGGATACCGTCGACGGTTTGAAATATCCGTCCATGCGCTCTTTGATGGTGGGATTTGACTTGAATTTTTAATGATAACCAACTATACAATCATATTATGAAACTATTTAAATATATTATAACCGGAGTTTTGGGTATGCAACTCTTGACTTCATGCGTCGATTATCTGGATAAAGAATCAGATACGGAACTGACACTCCCTATGGTATTCGAAGATAAAACCCGTACAGAGGGTTGGCTTGCCAATGTATATTCTCATGTTCCCGATCCTTATTGGGGATACGCGCGGAAATTAGGATGGGATATTCTCAGTGATGATATGACGGCCTCTGAACGGTGGCGGCAATGGGATTGGAAAGTAATTCCGATGCTATTGGGCGAATGGACACCTTCTACGGATTGGGACGGTAACTATTGGTCACGGTTGCCCCAGCTGATACGCGAGGCTAATATTTTTATAGAAAACGTACATCCGCTGCCCGATCAGGGAATCAGTGCTACTGAAGTGACGTATATGAAAGCGGAGATGCGGTTTATGATCGCTTATTATTATTATCTGCTGTCAAATACGTATGGTCCGGTTCCTTTCAAACCGAACTATATAGCGCCGACAGACTTTAATTTGGCGGATTTAATGGAAGGACAACGCCCCTATTATGAAGTGGTGGATTGGGTGGATAAAGAGTTGAAGGAAGTGGCCGAAATTCTTCCTGCCAAATATACCGAAGCACGTAAATACGGCCGCGCTACTTCTATCATGTGTCTTGCAGTACGTGCCCGTATGTTACTTTTTGCCGCCAGTCCGTTGGTAAATGGAAATCCTGATTATGCAAATCATAAGAATAAGGACGGCGAGAATCTTTTCAGTACTACTGCCGACAAGACTAAATGGGCGTATGCGGCGCAGGCTTGTAAAGAACTGATTGATGCCGCTGAAGCTGCCGGACATAAATTGTATACGGAGAAGAATGATGATGGTACAATAGACCCGTTTATGTCTTATCAAAATCTTTTCCTGACAAGATATGACGAAGGAAATACTGAAATTCTGTTTGCACGTCCCGGTGGTTCGGAATATGGGGAATATGAAAAACATGCTACTCCGGCTGCCAGTGGCGGTAGCGGCGGCTTAGGCGTTACGCAGTCGTTGGTGGATGCATTCTTTATGGAAAACGGTCTGCCTATCAATGATGATAATTCCGAATATGTGGAAACAGGTTATTCTGTTTCTGATGAAACTCGTGATAATACAGTGTGGGATACGGAAGTGAACGGAGGAGCGATAAGCAAGAAAAATACTTATAATATGTATTGTCATCGTGAGCCTCGTTTCTATATTACGGTGAGCTATAATAACTCTTATTTCACACAGGAAAAGCGTGTATTTAATTTTTTCAATGGAAGCGCCGACAATCCGCATACCCATGATGCTCCGCAAAACGGTTATTTGATACGTAAAAAAATCTCTCCGGACTTAAATGTAAAACAGGGTACTTATAAGTATCGTCCGGGTATTGTCTATCGCTTGGGCGAGGCTTATCTGAATTATGCGGAAGCATTGAACGAATCCGATCCGGGTAATGGAGACATTTTGGTCTATCTGAATAAAATCCGTGAACGTGCGGGCATTCGTCAGTATACCACGGGTGCTACGGATGATAATTTTATTCATGTTGATTTGAACGACCAAGCGGAAATGCGCAAGTTGATTCGTGCCGAACGTCGTGTGGAATTGAGCTGTGAAGGAATCCGTTATGATGATCTTCGCCGTTGGAAAGAAGCGGAAAATGTATTGAACGGTGATTTCTACGGAATGAATTTCAGCGGAAAAGATAATTCTTCTTTCTATGTACGTACGCCTTATCTGAAACGGGTATACAAGAAAGCCTATTATTGGTTCCCTATCCATCAGTCGGAAATAGATAAGAATGATAAACTTGTTCAAAGCCCTTATTGGAATTAACGGTTAAAAATGCAATTGATTGTTATGAAGAATGCGATAAAAAATATTCTAATGACATTACCCTTTGTAATTATGGGCTGTCAAGATGAAACGGAACGGATAACTTTGGATTCCCCACAAGACACGATGGGACTGAAAGTTTCTTCGAGTGATGTGGTATTGAATCAGGATTTGGGTAATGAAGAAGCAATATCCTTTACATGGGGAAGTGCTGCCAATCGCGGAGAAGGAACGAAACTCACATATTATTTTAAGATGGATATGGCCGATAATAACTTTGAGACTTCCATCGCAAAAGTAGAAATTCCGGAAGGTGTACAAAGTATCAGTTATACGCACAAGGAGATGAACGCTTTATTGAGCGGGTGGAAGGTAACAGCGGGAGAAACCGCCATGTTAGAGGCAGAAATCATAGCTGAAGTTTCAGGAGGCAGTGTATATATGAAACCGGAAATATCCAAGGTGCAGTTTTCGGTGACAGGTTATTATATTGCGGCGAGAGATCTTTTCATTGTAGGTAGCGCCGTTGAAGGGATGGATGCAACTAAATCGCTTAAAATGAATGAGGTGCTTTCCGAACAAAAATATGAATGGGGCGGACATTTGAAGCAAGGTGACTTTAAGTTCATAAAGAGCCGGACAAGTCTGACACCTTCTTATACAAGAGGCGCCGATAACAATACATTGGTTTATAATGAAACGGATGATGGTACGGAAACGCTGTTCCACATAGATACGGAAGGGTATTATTTCATTACTGTCGATGTGGAGAAATTAACTATTGCAAGTGAATATCCGGAAAATAAATATGAAAAAGTTTGGGCGATAGGTGATGCTACTCCGGCAGGTTGGACTATTATGAATGCGGTTGGATTGACGAAAATTAATAATATACAGTTTGTTTATGAAGGGAATTTATATGGAGGACATTTAAAGTTTCCGTTGGAATTACGTGAGGATTGGAATATACCTTATTTGATGCCGAAGACGCATGATACAGAGCCTGGCGGTGATAATACTATGGAGTATGTAGAGAAAGAAAAAGTAGAAACTCATGATTATCAATGGAAAATTACAGAATCTCAGGCAGGCAGTTATAAAATAATTTTGGATACTTATCTGATGGAAATAACATTTGAAAAGAAACCGAAAATAGAAATACCTGATAATCTCCCTATTAAAGCTGTTTGGATGACGGGTGACGCTACTGTAACCAAATGGAATACACCATTTAAAATAGCTTTCCTGTATAATCCGGATGAAAAGGAAGGTACGTTTGTATGGGAAGGACATCTCGACTCAGGAGAAATAAAATTTCCCCTGAGTAATACTGAAGGTTTTGAGTGTGATTATTTGATGCCTGAGGTAAATGGTACTTCAGTTACCAATGCGCTGAAAATGGTACGTAAAAATTATCCTGATAATACAGATGAGAACGACTATAAGTGGAGAGTGGATGAAGCCGGGAAATATAAGATATCTCTGAATGTGATAGATATGACAGTTAAATTTGAAAAACTACCGTAATACCAGGTAATTATGATAAAAATATTTATTATACAATTTTTATTGATTGTGGCATCCCTTTTTGGGGGATGCCAAGATGAAGGAACCGGATGGACGCCTGATATGATTCCTGACGAGAATTTGCCGTCTGATGATGATGATGACGATGAACAGGTATATGCACCTATCAGTTTGAACGCTCCTTTATATTGGAGTGTATATGAGTATGCCTGGGTAGCCGAACAGGCCGGTAGTAATACGAATATGCCTGAAGTGACTTGGGATGCGAATATTGATTGGGTATCGGAGAATCTTCTGCCTTATGGTTACGGTATGATTTGTACGGACGGCTTTATGTCAATGACAAACGATCCCAGTATTGATCCGGGTGGGTATATGACCCATTATGCCGGTATAAAACTGACGGATTTAGTAGCTAAATGTAAGGCCAAAGGTTTGAAACTGGGTGTTTATGATAATCCGTTATGGGTACACTGTTCGTATGAAACGGTAGTAAAAGGTACGGAAGGTATTACAGTGGGGAGTTTAGTGTACAATTCCGCCAAAGATGATGTTCTTTATCCGGATAAAGGGGATGTCTTTACTTGGATAGTTCCCAGCCATAAAGGTGCTAAGGAGTTTATTGATGGCTTTTTTAAATATTATAAGAAAATAGGAGTAGAGTTTATCCGTATGGACTTCCTCTGTCTGTTTGAAACGGCAGATGGTGCCGGCGGAATGCCCGGTAGAGGATATGGACGTGAAGAATACGAACTCGCTCTGAAGTATATTTCCGAGGCCGCCACAAAGTATCAGGTATTCACTTCGCTTGTGATGCCCAATCTGAAAAATGATGCGGAGTTGGAGAAGAAATATGGTAATATGATTCGGGTAGATGCCGATACAATGAAAGGCGGGTGGCAACACTTTGCAAGCAATGGCCCTACATGGTTCAATCCCGATGGATGGCCGTCTACCTCTAATATGTTTACCGGCCTTATCAGTTGGTCGCACATTGCGGGAAGGGGAAAGGTAGTGCTGGATGCTGATTTTACCCGTTTGAATACATTTGATGCGGAAGGTGAAAAACAGAGCGTGATTTCTTTGCAACTGATGGCGGGTGGTCCGATTGCCGTAGCCGATCAGTATAATACGATTGTCAGCGGTGATTTAAAGTTTTATCAGAATGAAGAATTGCTGGCTTTGAACAAAGACGGATTTGTAGGAAAACCTTTGTCGGATGATTTGTGGAATGCAAAAAATCAAATATGGTACGGACAGATGTCCGACGGAGACTATATCGTAGGTTTTTTCAATAAAGAAGATAATGAATATGACCGTACACTCGATTTTTCTGAAATAGGTATTGAGGGCAAGGTAAAAGTGCGTGATTTGTGGAAACATCAGGATGAGGGGGAAGCTGAAGCTTCTTTGAGTTATAAGATTCCCGGGCGTTCTTGCAAGATTGTACGGCTGACAAAATCTGAGTGATAATGAAAGTATAATAAAACAAGTATTGTCTTGTTTGAGAAATTCAGGTAAAAATAATGATATGATAAAGAATTTGAATATGAAACTGTTTTTGATGGCATTGACATTCTTTTTCGGAGGATGCGAGGATAAGGGTACAGGTTGGACACCGGATATGATTCCCGATGATCCCGTGATAACTCCCGGTGATGACGCTGATACGGAAGGAATACATACTTATAACGCCCCTCTCTATTGGAGTGTCTATGAATACTGTTGGAAATTGGAGCGCAGAAATGAAGAATTGGTCAATGCCGGTGGGCAAGGACAGGCTATTGATATGTCTGAAGGTTCCTGGCAGAATATAATCGACTATGTGGCGGAAAATCTGCTTCCTTATGGTTACAATATGATTTGTACGGATGGTTTTATGGCGATGGATGGTACTTCCGAGCCCGATCCTACGGGATATATGACGAAATACGGATCGGTAAAACTGAAGAAACTTTCGGAAATGTGCAAGGCTAAGGGACTGAAATTGGGTGTCTATGACAATCCTTTGTGGATACATGGTCCGGAAGAAACCATTATAGAGGGTACTGATAATATTACTTTCAAGGATTTGCGTTATAAGCAAGGTGAAGATAATGTACTTTATCCTGATGCCGACGATGGCTTCTGGTGGGTAGTAGCAAGTCATAAAGGCGCTGAGGAGTACATCGACGGCTTCTTTAAATATTATAAGAATCTTGGTGTGGACTTTATCCGTATGGACTTTCTTTGTTATTATGAAAACGGGTACGACCGCGGTATGAATGCCATAAAAGGTAAAGGGTACGGACGAGAGAATTATAAACTTGCTCTGCAATATATCTGTAAGGCTGCAAAGAAATACGGTGTATTTACTTCGTTGGTAATGCCCAATATGCATGAGGATGCGGCTCTGGAGCGTGAGTATGGTAATATGGCGCGTATCGTTGGTGATACGTGGAGCGGTGGCTGGCATCATGTGTCTAATTCCGATCGCGGCAAAGTATTTGAAGATTGGCCCAGTTGTGGCAATATGTTCGATGGCTTTACGCACTGGTCTAAATACTCCGGACGTGGTAAAATGATTATGGACGGTGACTTTATCCGCTTGAATACATTCGGTTCCGATGCGGAAAAGGAAAGTGTCATTTCTCTGCAACTCATGGCGGGCGGTCCGGTAGCGATTGCCGATGTGCCGGGAGATAGTTTTGCCAATTCAGATTTGAAGTTTTGCCGGAACGAAGAAATGCTGGCTTTGAATAAGGATGGTTTTGCCGGTAAACCTTTATCCGATGTTTTAAATAGTACGAACAGTCAGATATGGTATGGACAGATGACAAACGGTGACTGGGTGATAGGCCTGTTCAATCGCGAAGATTCCAAGCAGTTTCGTTCGGTGAAATTCTCCGATTTAGGTATTGAGGGTAAGATGAAAGTGCGTGACTTGTGGAAACATGCAGATGAAGGAGAAGCTGATAACTTGAATGTGGAACTTGAGGCGCATGCCTGCAAGATTGTGAGGTTGACCAAACTCTGATTGTCTCACTTATGAATAGATAGAGAAATATGAAAAATACAATTAATATAGTGTTATTTCTACTTCTGGCAGCAGTGGGGAAAGCGCAGAATCTTTCCTCACCGGACGGTAATTTATTACTGAAGACAGTAGTAGAAAGGGGAATTCCCTATTACGAACTTTCTTACAAAGGTAAAGCTGTGCTTGCACCGAGTCGTCTCGGATTGGATATTAAATATGAACGCGGATTAATGAACGATTTCAGTGTGAAATCGGTACAGACGGATTCATTGGACGAATCGTGGAAACCGGTATGGGGTGAGCAATCGCTTATCCGTAACCATTATAACGAAATGCTGCTTACCTTGGAACAAGGTTTCAGCGGGCGCACGTTGAATATACGTTTTCGTCTCTTTAATGATGGTTTGGGATTTCGTTATGAGTTTCCCGAACAACCTACTTTGAATAAGTTCGTTATCAATGAGGAACTGACTCAGTTCAATTTGGCGCATGATTATACGGCTTTTTGTATGCCGGGTGATTATGACACCAATGAGTTTACCTACACCACAGCTCCTCTTTCTCAGATACGTGAAGAGATGCCTAAACAATCCGTGGCCATGAAGTCGTATGAAGCGAAATCGGCGGGTGATTTGATAATACAGACGCCTCTGATGCTGAAAGGGAGTAACGGATTGTACATTAATATCCATGAAGCTGCTTTGGTGGATTACGCAGCTATGGAATTGAATGTAAATGATAAGTCTTTTTGTTTGACTGCCTGCTTGGTACCGGATAAAAACGGTGATAAAGGTTTCTTGCAAACCCCTTGCTTCTCGCCTTGGCGCACAGTGGTAGTAAGTGATGACGCAAGGAATATCCTTGCCAGTAAGCTGATTCTGAATCTGAATGAGCCTTGCGGATATGCAGATACATCTTGGATTAAGCCGATGAAATATATCGGTGTATGGTGGGAGATGTTTATCGGGACAGGGAAAGATTGGGCATACAGCAGTTATAATCGTGCAAAACCGGGAGTGACCGATTATAGCAAACTGACTCCTAATGGGCGTCATGCGGCCAATACCGATAATGTAAAAAGATATATTGACTTTGCTGCCAAACATGGTTTTGCCGCCGTATTGGTGGAGGGATGGAACGAAGGTTGGGAAGACTGGACGGCTTATACTAAAAATCGCCAGTTTAGTTTTACTTCTCCCTATCCGGATTTCGATGTAGATGAATTGCAACGGTATGCCCATGAAAAGGGGGTGCGTGTAATGATGCATCATGAAACGTCTGCCAATGCCGCTGATTATGAACGACAATTGGATGATGCTTTCAAATTTATGGTGAATCATGGTTATAATGCAGTAAAAACGGGTTATGTAGGCCCTATAATTCCGCGTTGCGAATATCATGCTTCGCAATGGATGAATAATCATTATATACATGTGGCAAAGCGCGCAGCGGATTTTAATATTATGGTAAACAGTCACGAAGCTGTACGTCCTACAGGGTTGTGCCGTACTTATCCAAACTGGTTGGCGCAGGAATCTGCCCGTGGAACCGAATTTGAATCAATGGGCGGTAATCCGGTGGATCACACTACTATTTTACCTTTTACCCGTTTAATGGGCGGACCGATGGATTATACTCCGGGTATCTTTCAGGGAGATTTGAGTTATTACGAGAACGGTTATAAAAAGGATCAGCAGGCACGTACTACACTGGCCCGTCAATTGGCTTTGTATTGTACTATGTATAGTCCGCTCCAAATGGCTGCGGATTTGCCTGAGAATTACGAACGTTTTATAGATGCATTCCAGTTTATCAAGGATGTGGCGGTAGATTGGGATGAAAGCAGGTATTTGGAAGCCGAACCGGGTGATTATATCACTGTAGTACGACGTGCCAAAGGTACAAATAATTGGTTTGTAGGCTGTACGGCCGATGAGAATGGGCATGTATCCAATCTTAAACTTGATTTTTTGATTCCCGGTAAGAAGTATATCGCTACTGTTTATGCCGATGCAAAAGATGCCGATTGGAAGAAAAATCCGCAGGCTTATGTTATTCGCAAAGGGATTGCTACTTCCAAAACCAAACTGAAACTTAGGGCGGCTTCGGGTGGAGGCTATGCCATCAGTTTGATAGAAGTGCAAGATAAAGCAGAGTTAAGGAAAATGAAAAGTTTACCAACTAATATTTATTGAAAAATGAGACGAATAGGATTATGTAAATTCAATGCTTTACTTCTCTTGGCAGGACTATGCGTGATGGGCAGTTGTGCCGAAGACGAATTACCGGCACCGATGAAGAAAGCGCGGACTGTGGTAAAACTTACGGCAGATTGGTCGGAATGTTCTTCGGCAGCACCGGCGAAATATATGGTGCGTATAGGCAATGAGACACAGGAAGTAACCGGTAATGTAAATAGTTTTTTATTGCTCTCCACAAGTGATTATGGCATGGTGGCGTATAATGAACCGCAAGGAGTTAGTGTTAACGGTAATATAGCTACCCTGAATACGGCCGCTACAAGGAGTGAGGGAAGTTCTGTCGTTACGGGTAATCCCGATGATTTATTTTCTGTTTCGGAGGATTTAGTACAGGATGAACTACTTGCTTTGACAGGAGATACATTGCGGCTGACTGTAAAGATGCAACAGCGTACACGTCAAGTTAATATAACAATGGATACCGATGTGGAGAGTATTAAATCGGTGACAGGTATGCTGGATAATGTAGTTTCGAGTATAGACCTAACTACCGGTGAACTGCTGAGTGTGGCTAAAGCTTCTGTCAGTTTTACTGCGTCACCGGTAGCAGAAGGTGAGGCAAGTATGCGGCTCAAAGGCACTGTGCGTCTATTGGGGGTATCTCAAGAAAAAGCCCAGCGGCAGATAATGACGGTGGAGATAACTAAAGAAGATGAAACAACTGAGACAATAACTACCGACCTTACTGAAGTATTGTCTAAACTTGACGAAGGCGGTAATACGCCGTTGGATATAGAAGGAAGAGGTGGGTTCAACGGTAATGTCATAAATTGGATTGTGGAAGAAAAAGGAGATTTAGATTGGTTAAAATAATTAAGAACTTTAAAGACTTAAGCAATGAAAAAGAACACATGTTTTGTTATGCTGGCTGCTTTGATGATGGCAGGTTGCAACAATGAAATAGACGAACAGGTAATGGATAGCAGACGGGTACCACTGCAAATAAATGGTGATATCAATATGCTGATGACACGTGCGGCAGATGACCATTGGGATGAGAAGGACGCCATCGGTGTGTATATGGTAAGTGCAGAAAATAGCATAGTAGGTGATGTAAGTAATTATCGTTATACAGCGGTAGCAGGCGGACAAGATGGTACATTTATTCCTGCTGATGAAAACAATACCGCTTATTTTCCGGAAGATGGTACTGCTGTGAATGTTGTGGCTTATTATCCACAAGGAGAGGTGACTGATGGTAAACTGTTACTGGATTTAGCTAATCAAGATGAACAACCTAAGATTGACCTAATGGCGGCTAATGCTACCGGTGCGAGTGCAGATAATCCAATAGTTGAATTTCAGTTCGGGCATAAATTAACGAAACTGTTTTTTAAAATAACTTCTGATGATAATATCAATACGGACAATATAAGCGCAAAGATAAATAATCAGTATACAAATATCCGGTATGATGTGTTAGGTGATGAACTTTCGGTTCAAGAAGGTGATGAACTGAAAGAAGTTACTTTGAAGTATTGGAATCTTGATGAAGGCAAGAATAGGTTTGTTGAAGCTATTGTACTGCCGAATATGGAGGGGAACAGTGCACAGGAACGTACTTTGACTTTTACTTTGAATGGAAAGGATTATAAAGCAACTATCAATGCGCAGACAGTGTTTGAAGCAGGTAAGAAGTATATTTATACTGTTACATTTACAACGGAGGGTAGCGTAAAGATACAAGGTGCAGGTATTACAAATTGGGATATTGAAGATGGTGGACCTGAAATAGAAGTAAAACCTGAAACTACCATATATATAACAGGTGCTATTGGTGGTGGTTGGAATACCTATTCAAAAATGGATAAGAAATCCAATAACATATATGTTTGGACAGGTATAATAAAGGAGAATGAGGCATTTAAATTTACTTTTGATGAAACTTACGATCATGGTAAAGTACAAATAATGTCAAGTAGCGAGAAAAAGGAAACAGATGTAGTGACATTGGAAGAGGGAACAGAAAGTGACATATATGAAGTTGTATATGTGGAAAATGGACCTGATAATAAATGGACTGTTGCGGAAAGCGGAACATATATGGTGAAGCTTGATATGGACAATAATAAGATTTCTATTGAAAAGAAGATTTTCATTCTTGGATTGGATGGAGACTATACCCAAGACACGGCTCCGTCTTTTGCTAAGGTAGGGAATGGTAAATACGAGTTGACTGTTACTTTTAGTAAAGAGTGCTCATTCAATATGCCTTTATGGTCATCGGCTGGGTGGGACATGGATTGTTATATGCCAGTCGAGGAAAATAACAAGAGGGCTTCATTTACTCCGGGTACAACGATGAAAGTTATCAAACAAAATAGAAGCAGTAAGGATGTCCAATGGCAAGTAACGACAGAACAAACCGGTACTTATCAACTTACTCTGGATGTTTCCGATTCGAATAATATGACATTAACCGCAGTGAAGTCAGAAAATCAGCAATAACTGAATTGGTTAGGGTGAAATAGTAGTTTTCAGGATTTTATAAAAAGTTTATATCCTCATCCATAAATTATTCCGTTAATATAGACAATATATTTATGAATGAGGATATTTTGATATATTATTGAAAGGCTTATAATAGCACATTAAAAAAGGCGGGCAGGTATGATAAAGTAATAGCCATAAGCCGTATAACCGCTACTTAGAGATATAGATGCAACACTCATACAGATTAATTTATTATTTACTTAAACAGGTACTTTTGAATATGAAACAAACTTTTCAAATGATAGTATTGGTAACTTGTGCGTTGTTTATGGCACTGACGGTGCAAGCGCAGAATGCTACCAAGGTTTACCAACAGGTTTCTCCGGACAATAATGTCCATCTTTCTTTTGAACTGCAAGAAAAAGGCAAACCCTCTTATTCTTTACAATACAAGAAATCTCAGGTTATCAATCCCAGTACCTTGGGCCTTGAACTGAACGGGCAGGAAAGCTTGCAGGAGGGATTTGAAGTAGTAAATACCTCTACATCTTCGTTCGATGAAACTTGGCAACCGGTGTGGGGAGAGAATAAGGATATACGTAATCATTATAACGAACTGCTGGTGGAACTGAAGCAAACATCGACCGGCCGTTTTATGAATCTTCGCTTCCGCGTGTATGATGATGGGATAGGTTTTCGTTACGAATTCCCTCAGCAGAGGAATTTAGTCTATTTCGTTGTCAGGGAGGAACATTCGCAGTTTGCCATGAGCGGTGATCATACTGCATGGTGGATTCCGGGAGATTATGATACACAAGAATATGATTATACGGAGTCTAAACTTTCCGAAATCCGCGGGTTGCTGCAAGGCGCTGTCAGCGGTAATGCTTCGCAGACTGTTTTCTCGCCTACCGGTGTGCAGACTTCCCTTCAGATGAAAACGGCCGAAGGACTTTATATCAATTTGCACGAGGCTGCGTTGGTTGATTATTCATGCATGCATCTTAATCTGGATGATAAGAATTTAATATTCGAATCATGGCTGACTCCGGATGCGGTAGGAAACAAAGCATATATGCAGAGTCCTTGCCATACTCCTTGGCGTACGGTGATGGTGAGTGACGACGCACGGAAGATATTGGCATCGAATCTTATTCTTAACCTGAATGAGCCTTGTAAATATGAAGATACTTCTTGGATTAAGCCGGTGAAGTACATCGGTGTGTGGTGGGAAATGATTGCCGGTGGAAAGCCATGGGCGTATACTTGGGATATACCTTCGGTGAAACTCGATGAAACGGATTATACCGGGGTGAAACCCAACGGGGTTCATCCGGCTAACAATGCTAATGTAAAGAAATATATTGATTTTGCCGCCGAACATGGCTTCGACCAAGTATTGGTGGAAGGCTGGAATATTGGTTGGGAAGATTGGTTTGGCAATTCTAAAGATTATGTTTTCGACTTCCAAACTCCTTATCCCGATTTTGATATTAAAATGCTGAATGAATATGCTCATTCAAAAGGGGTGAAACTGATGATGCACCACGAAACATCATCCTCTGTACGTAACTACGAACGGCATATGGAAGCGGCTTATCAGCTGATGAATAAATATGGATATAACTCGGTCAAGAGTGGTTATGTGGGGAATATGATTCCCCGCGGAGAACATCATTACGGACAGTGGCTTAATAATCATTATCTGTATGCTGTGACTGAAGCTGCGAAGCATCGTATCATGGTTAATGCCCATGAGGCAGTACGTCCTACGGGACTTTGCCGCACGTATCCAAACCTGATTGGTAATGAGTCTGCCAGAGGTACGGAATACGAGGCTTTTGCCGGTAACAAACCTTTTCATACCACTGTGCTTCCGTTTACTCGTCTGCAAGGCGGCCCGATGGATTATACCCCTGGTATTTTCGAAATGGATATGAATAAATTGAATCCCAACAGTCATTCTCATGTAAACTCCACTCTTGCGCGTCAACTGGCATTGTATGTCACTATGTATAGCCCTTTGCAAATGGCTGCCGACCTTCCGGAGAATTACGAACGTTTTATGGATGCTTTTCAGTTCATCAAGGATGTAGCGGTAGATTGGGATGAAAGCCGTTATCTTGAAGCCGAACCGGGACGTTATATTGTGGTTGCCCGTAAGGCTAAGGGAACGGATAATTGGTTTGTAGGCTGCACCAGTAACGAGGACGGTCATATTTCAGCATTGAAGTTGGACTTCCTTAATAAGGATAAGAAGTATATTGCCACTGTCTATGAAGATAGTAAGGATGCCCATTATCGAACTAATCCTCAAGCTTATACCATTCGGAAAGGAATTGTATCGGCCAAATCTGTATTGAAAATGAAAGCAGCGCCGGGTGGCGGTTATGCTATCAGTATCATGGAAATTACGGATAAGGCTGCAATGAAAGGAGTGAAGAATCTGAAATAATATTTTAATTGAAACATTGAATGCCCAATGAATGGATTTAAGAAATCTTCTTCTCAAAAGAAACCCTTGCAACAAGGGTTTCTTTTGAATTTTAAAAAGGGGAAAACAATTATTTGTTTGGTTGCCCTACTAATGCTGGCAACCGCAAAGACTTCAGCGTCCGATAATAATCCGGTTGCCAATCCTGAAGCGGTGGTGATTTGCGGAAAAGCGCGCTTCACTGTTCTTACACCGGAAATGATTCGTATTGAATACAGTGCTAAAGGTATATTTGAGGACCAAGCTACGTTTACCGTAACCAATCGTAGGCTGAAGGTGCCACGTTTCAGGAAGAGGGAAGACAATACGTATTTGTATATAGTTACCGATAAGGTAAGGTTGAAATATCGCAAAAGTACAAATCCGGTGACAACTCCTGCCTCTCCTGAAAATCTGACCATAACTATTGATAACAATGGATGTGAGTCTGTGTGGTATCCCGGTAAATCAGATTCGTTGAATCTTAAAGGTACCTGCCGCACTCTTGACGGAAGTAATGGAGATAATAAGCGTGCCGAAATGGAGAACGGATTGATATCACGTTCCGGATGGGCTGTCATAGACGATTCATGGGCTGCCATACGCTCTGACGGTGGGCGTTCTTATGCTCTCCGGCCCAATGCGGATATGGAGTTTGACTGGTGGGCGGAACGCTCCGATACGGATGCTCTTGACATCTATTATCTGGGTTATGGTAATGATTATAAGAAGGCTATTTCCGACTACACTAAAATTGCGGGTAAGATACCATTGCCGCCCGATTATGTATTCGGATATTGGTATAGCAAATACTCTGCTTATTCGGCAGATGACTACCGCCGGATTATGTCTGAAATCAAGGATAATAAGATTCCTGCCGATGTAATGATTCTGGATATGGATTGGCACTGGAACGTAGGAAATGGACAATCCGGAGATAAAGGTGGTTGGACAGGATGGTCGTGGAATACCAATCTGATTCCGAATCCTAAGGGCTTGCTCCGGGATATCCATGATAATAATTTTAAGATTGCCCTTAATCTTCATCCTGCCGACGGTATAAACAAGAATGAATCGCCTGTCTATTTCGCGGCAATGAACTCGGAACTTAACGGTAAGTATCTTAACGACAAAAAAGATAATATCTCTTGGAGCATTGACTATACGGATTTTACAAAATCATTCTTTAAAAATATCATCCGTAATCACGAAAGTGAGGGAGTTGACTTCTGGTGGATTGACTGGCAGCAACATCTTACAAGCAATGATACTTACGGATTGAGTGAAACATTCTGGTGCAATCATATATTCTTTAACGATATGGTGAGAAAACGTACAGACCGCAGACCTGTAATTTTCCACCGTTGGGGAGGCTTGGGCAGCCATCGTTATCAGATTGGTTTTTCGGGCGATGCTCTTATAAACTTTCAGACTCTTGGCTTCCAACCTTATTTTACGGCTACAGCTTCGAATGTAGGGTATGGCTATTGGGGGCACGATCTTGGCGGACATGCATTCACAGATGAGAGTATTGTAAATGATCCGGAACTTGTACTTCGTTGGATACAATTCGGAGTGTTTACACCGATTTTCCGTACACATGCGACAAACGATGCACGCATAGAACGTCGAATTTGGAAGTTTGATAATTTTCCGACGATGCTTGAGGCGGTACGGCTTCGCTACTCGCTTTTTCCCTATCTCTACACTATGGCCCGTAAAGCTTATGATACCGGTATATCTGTTTGCCGTCCTCTGTATTATGAATATCCGGAGAGTGAGGAAGCTTATGTCTATGAGAACGAGTATTTTTTCGGTGATGATATCCTTGTAGTTCCTATTACTGAAGCTGCTGTTGATGGTATCAGTGCCAAGGAAATCTGGTTTCCTGAAGGAAAATGGTGGAGCGTATCTACCAATGAACTTATTGAGGGACCGTGTAAAAAGGTTATGAATTTCACACACGAGCAAATACCCTATTTTTTCAGACAAGGGGCTATCATACCCTACAACCCTCCTACTGTAATGAATGTTACCGAACGTCCGGATAATCTAATCCTGAATATTGTAGCCGGTTCTGATGGTGAAAGTTCTTTATATGAAGACAGTGGAAATAATAGTGATTATGCCACTATGTACTCTACAACAGCTCTGAAACAAATAGCTGATGGAAATAGAGGTAAGTATATTATTTCTGCACGTCGGGGTAATTATAAGGGTGGTGCGTCTGTACGTTCATATACGTTGCGGATATTTGATACTGCCGCACCCGTATCCGTAAAGGTGAACGGTAATACTGCTGTATCGTATGTTTATGACAAAGATAAAAGATGTACTACGGTCGAGGTTCCTGCCATAAAATGCTCCACAGGAGTTAAAGTTGAAGTTATCTATTCGAAAGAATAGATAACTTTAAATCTGTTTTTGAATACGCTATTGTCGAAAGATATTTTTCGGCAGTTGCATTTTCTATAATGTTCGCTTTTGCGCGGACAGTTGTTCGGAAATGAACACAGCTTTGTTTTAGATAATCGTTGATTATCACTTGTTTATAAGTTTGGCACAGCAATTGACTATATATAGCCGAAGGCGCTCGGTAAAGAAAGCCTGAATAACTCAAACTTAATAACAATAAAAACATAACGATTATGAAGACAAATGTAATTCTTAAGGCAGTGGTAATGGTAGCGGTAGTAATGGCAAGCGTATTAAACTTCTCTGCGAATGCAATGAATCCTACGGATTACGTAAAGAACGAAGAAATGAGCGGCGAACTGGTAACAGCCCGGACAATCTTCCGTAATGAAGATGGTTATTTATTCCGTCACCTGCGTTATACTTATGGCTATGACAATGAGAATCGTGTAATCAGCAAAGAAGCTTCCAAATGGGACAGTGTAAAAGAAGCGTGGGTTCCTTACTTCAAGCTGGATATCGAATATACGGGTGATGAGGTTTCTTTGAGCTATGCCCGTTGGAACTCCAAGGACAATGCTTACAATGATAATATTGAAACCAGCGTTTACGAACTGAATCACAATGACGCTACTTTGATGCTGGCAAGTGTGAAATGAGACATACAGGCATAAAAAAAGGAGTACCGCTGTACTCCAACCTTTGTTAACCTTAAATCTAATACTATGAAAAACACATTGCAAAGGTACGGACTTTTGGGAAATCTCCAAATAAAACAAATAAAAAAGTGTGTTTTATAACACGTTTTAGCAAAAATATCCACTTTGTTAAGGCTTACTAAGGATTTAAACCCTCTACATACGTATTTTCTAAAAAAGGATTATCTTTGTCCTGCTTAATCAAATTACATTAAAACTCTAAACAGATACCGCTGTGAACGAAGATATTGTCCTTACCCCGATGATGAAACAGTTCCTTGACTTGAAGGCGAAACATCCCGATGCCGTCATGCTGTTTCGTTGTGGCGACTTCTATGAAACTTATTCCACCGATGCTATTGTAGCTTCTGAAATTTTAGGCATTACCCTGACAAAGCGTGCCAATGGCAAAGGGAAAACGATTGAAATGGCCGGTTTTCCTCATCATGCGCTCGATACGTATCTGCCCAAGCTGATACGTGCAGGCAAGCGCGTAGCCATTTGCGACCAGCTGGAAGACCCGAAGCTCACCAAGAAACTGGTGAAACGCGGTATCACCGAGTTGGTAACACCGGGTGTGTCCATTAACGACAACGTACTGAATTACCGGGAAAACAACTTCCTTGCCGCCGTTCACTTCGGTAAAGGCGCTTGCGGCGTGGCATTTCTGGACATCTCTACGGGTGAGTTCCTGACCGCCGAAGGACCTTTCGAGTATGTGGACAAGCTGTTGAATAACTTTGCTCCGAAAGAAGTGCTTTTTGAACGTGGCCGTCGGGGAATGTTTGAGGGTAACTTCGGTAGCAAGTTCTTTACATTCGAGCTGGAAGACTGGGTATTTACGGAAACCACCGCCCGCGAGAAGCTGCTGAAACACTTTGAAGTAAAGAATTTGAAAGGATTCGGCGTGGAACACCTCAAGAACGGTATCATTGCTTCGGGGGCTGTCTTGCAGTACCTCATTCTGACGCAGCATACGCAGATAGGGCATATCACTTCGCTGGCACGCATAGAAGAAGACAAATACGTCCGCCTGGATAAGTTTACGGTGCGCAGCCTGGAGCTGATGGGCAGTATGAACGACGGCGGCAGCAGTCTGTTGAACGTGATAGACAAAACTATCAGTCCGATGGGAGCCCGTCTGTTGAAGCGCTGGATGGTGTTCCCCCTGAAAGATGTGCAGCCCATTAATGAGCGATTGAACGTAGTGGAGTATTTCTTCCGCCAACCCGACTTCAAGGAACTGATTGAAGAGCAGTTGCATTTGATAGGTGACCTGGAACGTATCATCTCCAAAGTAGCCGTGGGGCGTGTCTCTCCCCGTGAGGTGGTTGCCTTGAAAGTAGCCTTGCAGGCAATCGAGCCGATTAAGGAAGCCTGTATGGATGCCGATAACGCCAGTCTGAACCACATTGGCGGGCAACTGGACATCTGCCGCGCCATTCGTGACCGCATCGATAAGGAAATCAACAACGATCCCCCGTTGCTCATCAATAAAGGCGGCGTGATAAAATCCGGCGTGAATGCCGAGCTGGACGAGTTGCGTCAGATAGCTTATTCCGGTAAGGACTATCTTTTGAAGGTACAGCAGCGAGAGAGCGAACAGACGGGGATTCCCAGCTTGAAGATAGGTTATAACAATGTGTTCGGTTACTATATCGAAGTGCGCAACGTGCACAAAGATAAAGTGCCGCAAGAATGGATTCGCAAGCAGACGCTGGTCAATGCCGAACGCTACATTACGCAGGAATTGAAAGAGTACGAAGAGAAGATACTCGGCGCTGAGGACAAAATACTGGTACTGGAAACACAGCTTTACACAGAACTGGTACAATCGCTGAACGAGTTCATTTCCGCCATTCAGATTGACGCGAACCAGATAGCGCGTCTGGACTGTCTGCTTTCCTTTGCCACCGCGGCCCGCGAAAACAATTATATCCGTCCCGTAATCTCCGACGACGAAGTGCTGGAAATACGCCAGGGACGTCATCCGGTCATCGAGAAGCAGCTTCCGATAGGCGAGAAGTACATAGCGAACGATGTAATGCTGGACAGCAGCACGCAGCAGATAATCATCATTACCGGTCCCAATATGGCGGGTAAGTCGGCGTTGCTCCGTCAGACCGCTTTGATTACGCTTATGGCGCAAATCGGCAGCTTCGTTCCGGCCGAAAGCGCGCATATCGGTTTGGTGGACAAGATATTTACCCGTGTGGGAGCCAGCGACAATATCTCCGTAGGCGAGTCTACGTTTATGGTGGAGATGAACGAGGCGGCGGACATATTGAACAACCTTTCTTCCCGCAGTCTGGTGCTCTTCGACGAATTGGGGCGCGGTACTTCTACTTACGACGGTATTTCCATTGCGTGGGCCATTGTGGAGTATATCCACGAACATCCGCGCGCCAAGGCGCGCACGCTCTTCGCCACGCACTACCATGAGCTGAATGAGATGGAAAAGTCCTTCAAGCGCATCAAGAACTATAACGTGTCGGTGAAGGAAGTCGACAATAAGGTCATTTTCCTGCGCAAATTGGAACGCGGCGGCAGTGAGCACTCCTTCGGTATCCATGTAGCCAAAATGGCCGGTATGCCCAAAAGTATTGTGAAACGCGCCGACGATATCTTGAAGCAGCTTGAGACGGATAATCGTCAGCAAGGTATATCGGGCAAGCCGATGGCCGAGGTGGGAGAGACGCGCGGCGGTATGCAGCTCAGCTTCTTCCAGCTTGACGACCCGATATTATGCCAGATACGCGACGAAATACTGAATCTCGATGTCAACAACCTGACGCCGCTCGAAGCGTTGAATAAGCTGAATGACATTAAACGGATAGTCAAAGGAAAGTAGCCTGCGATATAGATTCTGTTTCAAAGGATGGAACGAAGTGTTCCCCTGTGGGGAACAAAGTGTTTCGCCCGGTGGAACAAGAAGTTTCAAGGCATGGAACTTTCAGTTTCCTCAGGTGGAACTGTCGGTTTCATGCCTTGAAACTTTTTTAGTGTTGCGGGGATGTTATTTTCCTGCCGTTTTCTTGCCGTAGAAGAACATGAAGTAAACTCCGATAAGTATGAACGGAATACTGAGCCATTGTCCCATATTCAGCGCCATTGTCCTTTCAAAATCCACCTGGTCTTCTTTCAGGAACTCGATGAAGAAGCGGAATACGAATATTTCTGTCAGGCAAAGGCCGAAGAAGAAGCCGCGGTGATAGGGTAGGGAAGCTTTCTCCCGCTTCTGCTGCCCGCGCTTGTATAGGTAGACCATGCCCAGGAAGAAGATGAAATAGGCGATTGCCTCGTAAAGCTGCGCCGGATGGCGGGGCAACATGTCTACCCGCTCAAAGACGAACGCCCAGGGTACATCGGTCGGCTGGCCGATAATCTCGGAGTTCATTAGGTTGGCAAGGCGGATGAAGCAGGCGGTGATAGGCGTGGCCACGGCTATCATGTCCAGCACGTCCATATAGTGCATCTTTGTTTTGCGGCAGTACATCCAGAGGGCGATAATCAGTCCCAGCGTACCGCCGTGACTGGCAAGTCCTTCGTATCCCGTCCATTTCCAGCCGCCGTCCGGAAGGAACTTCACGGGGAGTATCATTTCCCAGAAATGGTTCAGGTAATAATCCGGCTGATAGAACAGGCAGTGTCCTAATCTCGCTCCTATCAGGATGCCGAAGAGGCAGTAGAAGAACAGCGGCTCGAATGTCTTTTCGTCGATTTTCCGGTCGCGGTATTGGCGGTGTACTATTACGTAGGCAAGAGCGATACCGACAACCCATAACAGGCCGTAATATCGGATTGGAAGGCTGCCGAAAAGGTTGAACAGTTCCGGGTTGGGATTCCAGTTGATGGAGAGGAGAGTCAGCATATTCATAAGTAGTAAAAATTAGTAAGTAAATGTTGAAATTCGGCTTATATCAAGGCTGTCTGTCATTCAGCGCGCAGCGAAGAACCTTTTTTCTTTTTCTCCCGTTTCCCCTTACATCAGGAGAGGAGATTCCGCGCTACGCTCCGAGTGATAAAAACAGTATGGGATAATTAAGCGAAGGTATAAAATTATTTGAATTTCTCCGCTACCATTCTGTATGTGGGGATGTCAATTCCCTGTTCCTCGGCTGCCGTAATCATGTCGAAAAGTAATCCCTGCACTTCGCTTTGATGCCCGCGCGCCATGTCTTTTTGCATGGAAGCGGTGCTTTCGGGGGCAAGTTTGTCGATGATCTTGAGGTTGTACTCTACGATGTCTTCCTTGAAGTCAATGCCCAGTTTCCGTCCCAGTGCGGCGCTTTCCTGTGAAAGTCCGATGAAGGTGTCGCGTACTTTTCCGGGTTTCTGTACTTCGCCCATAGGCACGTCGTAATAAGCGCCGGTTACGGCCATAGCCGAGATGAAAGACCATTTTACGAAAGTGTCGCGGTTGATGTCGGGAGATATTTCCGCCTTGATGCCGCTTTCCTGTAAGTCTTGTTGAATGGCTTCCAATGTTTCACGGGAAACAACGGTGTCTTTGTGGGCTCCGTAAACCAGACGGAATATTTTTCCCATCTGTGTGATTTCGCCTTTGCCGGAAACGAATCCTACGATGTAGATGCAACCGTCCAGTACCGTAACGCCGGGAACCAGCCGCTGGATGCGAGGCCCTGTGCCGTAGACGTTCAGAATGGGGATTACCACCGTATCTTTGTGTGCGGCGCGTTTGATTAGTTCCGTAATGGAGTCTACGGAATAGCCTTTGACGCATACGAAGATAACGTCTGCCTTGCAGTCGGCTGACGAAGAAGCGAGAGCGGCGTATTCCTCCGCTGTATAAGCGGGTATCTTCAGGGTTTGCTCGCCTTTTAAGTCGGAATGTAACCGCAGGCCGTACTCGCGTATAGCGGCAAGGTGCTCGCCGCGTGCGATGCAAGTAACGTCTTTTCCTGCCAATGCGAGGAAACCTGCAATGCTTCCGCCCACGCCGCCTGTGCCTGCGATGAGGTACTTCAGATTGTTATTTGTCATTTGTAGTGTATTAGTCTGGCTCATGTCTTTATACGTTGAATCGGAAGTGCATGATGTCTCCGTCCTGCACTACATATTCCTTGCCTTCCACACCCAGTTTTCCGGCTTCGCGCACGGCGGCTTCACTGCCGTATTTGATGTAGTCTTCGTACTTGATGACTTCCGCGCGGATAAAACCTTTCTCAAAGTCGGTGTGGATAACGCCGGCGCATTGCGGGGCTTTCCAGCCTTTGCGATAGGTCCATGCTTTTACTTCCATTTCGCCGGCGGTGATGAACGTTTCGAGGTTCAGCAGGCTGTAGATGGCTTTAATCAGTCTGTTGCAGCCGCTTTCTTTCAGGCCGAGGTCTTCGAGGAACATTTGCTTTTCTTCGTAAGTTTCCAGTTCGGCAATGTCGGCCTCGGTCTGTGCGGAGATGATGATGAGCTCGGCGTCTTCGCCTTTGATGGCTTCGCGCACTTGCTCTACGTATTGGTTGCCGTCGGCGGCGCTGGTGTCGTCTACGTTGCAGACGTAGAGTACCGGTTTCGTTGTGAGCAGGAACATCTGCTTGGCGCACTGTTCTTCATCGTCGTTCTGAGGTATTACGGTGCGGGCGCTCTGTCCTTGTTCCAGCGCGTCTTTGTAGCGGAGCAGGAGTTCGTACTCTACCTTCGCCATTTTGTCTCCGCCTACTTTGGCTATCTTTTCCACGCGCTTGATGCGGTTTTCCACCGTATCGAGGTCTTTCAGCTGGAGTTCGGTATCGATGATTTCCTTGTCGCGTACAGGGTCTACGCTACCGTCCACGTGTACGATATTGCCGTTGTCGAAGCAGCGCAGTACGTGGATGATGGCGTCGCACTCGCGGATGTTGCCCAAAAACTGATTACCCAGTCCTTCACCTTTGCTGGCGCCTTTCACCAGTCCGGCAATATCGACAATATCGCATACGGCGGGCACGATACGTCCCGGATGAACGATTTCGGCGAGTTTGGTCAGTCGCTCGTCGGGTACGGATACCTGTCCCATTTGGGCGTCGATGGTACAAAAAGGAAAGTTTGCCGCCTGTGCTTTTGCGCTGGACAGGCAGTTGAAAAGAGTGGATTTCCCTACGTTGGGCAGTCCCACTATACCTGCTTTTAATGCCATAAGTATATCTTGTTTTTTAATTATTATTCAGCTAATTGGCTGCAAAGATAGTCTTTTATCTTTTCTCTTCTTCGAACATTTGGTGAAAAATGCTTCTTAGACGTATCTCATCCGCTATGATGGTTTGCAGTTCTTTCAGTCGTCCGGCGTTCTTTGAGTCGGGAAACCAGAGCTTCAGATAGCCGCCGGGAGCGTATTTCTCCATCAGATGTTTGTGGAAACGTTGGTAGTGCCATGCTTCGTCCGCCGTAGGATTTTGTTTCAATCCGTATTGTACGGTACGGCGCAGGGTGATGTCAGCGTCGATGATGCGGTCGGCTTCGGCTACGATTTTACCGTAGATGCTGCGTGGCTCATGGTCGGTGGATGCCCGGTGGTCTTCTACGGCTTCACGCATAATCTTTATCTCTGCTTTGTCGAACCATTGCAGAAGGTTGGTGTCTGCCGCTATGATTTCTCCCGAAACGAGGTGATGCGTGGCACGGTCGCGGCACAGTCCTGTGTCGTGATAGGCCGCTATGGTGTAGACAAGACGTTCGTCCGCTTGGGGGTAGAGTTTGGCGAGAGCGAGGCTTTCGTCGATGACTGTCTGTACGTGCGAGAGGTTATGAGCCTTGTCAAAGTGTTCATATCGGGGAATGATTTCTGTTTCGATGTAGCGGATAAGTGTCTGGGGTATCATGTTTCTATATTCTTGCTCGAGAATACAAAATTAGTGATTTATATGGATTCAGCCATAACCCGGATAGCAGATAATATAACCTCAACCACAGATTTACGGTAATCTTTCCTTCGAATATGTAATTTGGGTTATAATATCCGTAATTTATCTACCCTGCCATGATATGCTTTCCGCTACTTTTGTATTCAAAAGTCCAGCAGTCCCCGTCGTGGTGGCAATTCGGACACGCTTTGATAACATAAAATCCGACTAACAATGAATACCAAAATCTTCAAATCGGCAGTTATTACCTCCTTCATAAGTTCCTGTATGCTTATGGGATGTAATAGTAACAGAACAAACGATGAGACAAATTCTGCCAATCAAATGAATGCACTTAATCTGACTTCAGAATGGGACAAGACTTTTCCAAAAAGCGAGAAAGTAAACCATAGTAAGATAACTTTCCATAATCGTTATGGCATCACGCTGGCGGCAGACCTTTACACGCCCGTAAATGCCTCAGGGAAACTTCCGGCAATCGCTGTCAGCGGACCGTTCGGAGCTGTCAAAGAACAGTCTTCCGGATTGTATGCCCAACAGCTTGCCGAAAGAGGTTTCCTTACCATCGCTTTTGATCCCTCATATACCGGAGAAAGCGGAGGAGAACCGCGCTATGTGGCTTCTCCCGATATTAACACGGAAGATTTTAGCGCAGCCGTTGATTGCCTGATGAACCGTGAGGATGTAGATTCCGAAAAAATCGGTATCTTAGGTATCTGCGGTTGGGGAGGAATAGCTATACAGGCAGCTATCAACGACCCACGCATAAAAGCTACTGTGGCATCTACCATGTATGACATGACACGCGTAAATGCCAACGGATATTTTGACTCTGAAAACACGGCAGAACAACGTAATTTCAAACGTGCGGCCATGGTTGCGCAGCGTACCGAAGATTATAAGAGCGGCTTTTACAAATCGGGAGGTGGAGTTGTCAGTCCTCTCCCTGACGATGCGCCCCGGTTCGTGAAAGACTATTACGCTTACTACAAAACTCCACGTGGCTATCACAAACGTTCGCTCAATTCAAATAACGGCTGGAACGTCACCTCCAATCTTCCTTTTCTTAATTTCAAATTCTTTGACTATGCCGATGAATTGGAAAGCGCGGTGATGATTGTACATGGCGACAAAGCGCATTCGTTCTATTTCGGTAAAGATACGTATGCCCTTTTGAAAGGCGATAATAAGGAGTTTGTCGTTGTCGCAGGCGCAAACCATACAGATTTGTATGATGGACTTAGCGTAATCCCTTTCGATAAGATAGAAAGTTTCTTCAATGAAAATCTGAAATAAACCAAAGGGAGAAAATCGTTGTGCCGTACAAGACGGTATGCGGCGAATTTATCCTTTATTTATAGAGTGCGATGCACTTGGCACCACCATCCTAATTTCACAAAGCCTGCCGTTTCTCTCTTATGAAGGCGGAAATACAAAAAGAGCCGGAATACATTTGTATTCCGGCTTTTTAGTTTATAGAAAGGTTTTGGGTTATTGTTAGCAACTAAAGTGTATTTAAGAGAGAATGAATAGATTACATGTTAGGGTTGTCCATTGTCACCGTCATCTCAGGGATGAGGATGTATGTATTCTTTTTGTTGTTCCATTTATAATAGGTGGTGGTAACCGATTTACCCTGATAAGCATAACGGATACACATATCATTGGTCCATGTATTCTTTACGGCATTCCATTTCAGTGCCTCGTTTTCTGTCATGCGGTTCTGGTCGTCGTACTTATAATTGTACTTCATATAGTTGGCAAGCGTGCTGCCGTCCATTTTATAAACTGTTTCAGCAACCTTCACTCCATTCACTTCTTCCGAATTGTAAATAAGGTTACTTTTATTGTCTGCCGATGCGCTCATTCCACACACAAAAAGAAAAGAGAATAAAATCAAAGTTTTTAAAGTTTTCATGGCTTTATGTTTTTAGAGTTGTACTTGCTATTTTCTATCAATATGTCATTGATTACGCTGCAAATGTACATAATAAATTGACATAAATAAAATAATAGGGATTTATTTTATCAATATGTCAGATTGTGCGGAGGGGATATGCTTTCTTTTTGGAAAGATTAATTAATAAAAAATATCCGGCAGTGAGGATGCCGGATATTCTGGTGAGCAAACTGTATTTTAAAGCGATTACTTCTGTTGCTTTCTGATTGTAAGTTAAATAAAGTTATAGACCGGATCAGTGTGCTTCCAACCAGTTCTTTCCCCAACCGCAATCGGCTTTTAGGGGTACCAGCATGCGATATGCCCGCTCCATCTCTTCGATTACAATTTTCTGTATAATCTCTTTTTCTGCCTCGGGAACGCTGAAATTCAGTTCGTCATGGACCTGTAGAATCATCTTTGCTTTCAGATTGTTACTTTGAAGGCGTTGACAGATGAGTGACATGGCTACTTTGATGATGTCAGCAGCGCTTCCCTGGATAGGAGCGTTGATGGCATTGCGCTCTGCATAACCGCGTACTACGGCATTGCGTGAGTTGATATCGGGCAGGAAGCGTTTGCGGTGGAAGATGGTTTCTACATATCCGTTTTCGCGTGCCACCTGTATGCTTCTGTCCATATATTCTTTGACTTGCGGATAAGTTTCGAAATATCCGTCTATCAGTTCTTTGGCTTCCTGGCGGGGAACGTTCATACGTTCCGCCAGTCCGAATACGGAGATGCCGTAGATAATACCGAAGTTGGCGGTTTTGGCTTTACGGCGCATATCGGCCGTTACGTCGTTAATATCCACCTTATATATTTTAGCGGCCGTGGCTGCATGAATGTCGTAACCGCTGAGGAAAGCGTCAATCATATTCTTGTCTTGGCTCAGATGCGCCATAATGCGCAGTTCAATCTGTGAGTAGTCGGCGGAGAAGAATTCGCATCCGTCATCGGGAATGAAGGCTTTACGGATTTCTTTGCCGTCCTCGTCACGAATGGGGATATTCTGCAGGTTCGGATTGCTGGAACTGAGTCGTCCGGTAGCGGTCACCGCTTGATTGAAGGAGGTATGGATACGTCCCGTACGTGGGTTTATCAACTGAGGCAATGCATCGATATAGGTGCTTAACAGCTTCTTCAGTCCGCGATACTCAAGTATCTTGCCAATGATTGCGTGCTTACTCCGGAGACTTTCAAGCACTTCTTCGGAGGTAACATATTGGCCTGTCTTGGTTTTTTTGGCTTTGTCTACGATTTTGAGTCTGTCAAACAATACTTCGCCTACTTGTTTGGGTGAGGCGATGTTGAAGGTTTCGCCGCCTGCCAGCGCATAGATTTCTTTTTCAATTTCCTGCAGACGGAGCGTGAAATGTTCGGACGATTGCCTGAGAGCTTCTGTGTCGATGCGCACTCCGTTGCTTTCGATATTGACGAGTACCGGTACAAGCGGCATTTCGATTTCATAAAAGAGATGCTCGGCGGACTGTTCTTTCAATTCTTTTTCAAGTACGTTCTTCAGTTTTAAGGTAACGTCCGCATCTTCGCAAGCGTAACGATAGACATCTTCCGCCGGAAGATCGCGCATATTCTTTTGGTTTTTGCCTCTGGCTCCGATGAGTTCATCAATGTGGATGGTTTGATATTGCAGGTAGATTTCGGCAAGGTAGTCCATGTTGTGCCGAAGTTCCGGTTGCAATACATAATGGGCGAGCATGGTGTCGAAGAGTTTCCCTTTTACCTGTACTCCGTAATTTTGGAGAACAATCATATCGTATTTGATATTTTGCCCTACTTTCATGGAATTTTCATTTTCGTAAAGAGGACGAAGCTCGTTTACGATTTTTAACGCCTCGTCACGATTTGCAGGAACAGGTACATAGTAAGCCCGGTTTTCGGCGTCACTGAAGCTCATTCCCACCAATTCGGCTTCCATTGGTTCGGTTCCGGTAGTTTCAGTATCTATTGAGAGAATTTCAGTTGTAAGTAACTTTTGAATAATCTCCTTTCTTTTTTCTTCTGTATCAATGAGTTGGTAGTCTACGTCGAGCATTTCTAAGCGCGTGAGATTTGATTTTTTTGCGCCATCCGTCCCGTCGCCTGCAAAATTTGCAAACAAATCGCCTTGAACGGGACCGTTATTTTCGGGAGTTGCACTCCCGGTCGGTTGGGCAAACAGAGTTCCGGCATAAGGATCGGGTACGGTGGAATTGGAAGAAGAGGGAAGGGGAGTATCCGTCTTTTTCAGAACACGGTTGATGAGCGTGCGAAATTCCAATTCTTCGAAAATCTTACGAAGTTCTTCTTCGTTCGGTTCTTCGCGGACGAGTGTATTCATGTCGAGCTTGATGGGCACGTCCACTTTGATGGTCGCAAGGAATTTGGAGAAAGTAATCATTTCCCGGTTTGCCTCTACTTTGGTTTTAAGCGCGCCTTTCAATTGGTCGGTATGGGCAAGCAGGTTTTCGATGCTGCCGAATTCCGCTACCAGTTTCTGCGCGGTTTTCTCGCCCACGCCCGGACAGCCGGGGATATTGTCGGAAGAGTCTCCCATCAGTCCCAGCATATCGATGACTTGCTCTGTGGACCGGATATCGAATTTGGCTTTTATCTCCTCGATGCCCATGACTTCAAATCCGCCGCTATGTTTGGGACGGTACATAAACACGTTGTCCGATACCAGTTGGCCGTAGTCTTTATCGGGGGTCATCATATAGGTGGTGATACCTTGCTTTCCGGCTTCGGTGGCAAGGGTACCTATCACATCATCGGCTTCATAACCGGGGACTTCCAGGATGGGAATGCGGTAAGCGCGGATAATGTCTTTTATGATAGGTACGGAAAGGCGGATAGCTTCGGGAGTTTCTTCCCGTTGCGCCTTATATTGTTCGTAAGCTTCGTGGCGGAATGTCGGCCCCGAAGGATCAAAAGCTACTCCTATGTGCGTAGGATTCTCCTTTTTCAGTACTTCTTCGAGGGTATTTACAAACCCTAAAATGGCGGAAGTATTGAATCCTTTGGAGTTGATTCGCGGATTTTTGATGAACGCATAATAAGCACGATATATCAATGCGTAGGCATCAAGCAAGAAAAGTTTATCGGTTGAATTCATAGATTTATCCTTTTTTTCATGGTAAAAGTACAAAAAAATACCGTATTAACTGTTTTATTACTATTTTTGTGCTCAAATAGCGATGTATGGACAGTATATCCCTCATAAAATCCCCGATTTCTGCGGAGTTGGAAGACTTCAAAAAGCATTTTGACAGTTGCCTTTCCAGTTCTAATCTTTTGCTGAATAGCGTAATTGCGCATATACGGCAGAAGAATGGGAAGATGATGCGTCCGATTCTGGTTTTGCTTGCCGCGAAGCTGTATAATGAGATTTGTCCGGCAACGCTCCATGCCGCGGTTGCCTTGGAACTCCTGCATACGGCAAGTCTGGTGCATGATGATGTAGTGGATGAAAGCACCGAACGTCGGGGACAGCTCTCTGTAAATGCTATCTTTAATAATAAGGTGGCTGTGCTTACGGGGGATTATTTGCTGGCAACGGCTTTGGTGGAAGTAGGGATGACACGTAATTACGCCATTATAGATGTTGTTTCAAACTTGGGTCAGGACTTGGCGGAAGGGGAGTTGTTGCAGCTTTCCAATGTCAGTAATCCCGAATATTCCGAAGATATTTACTTTGACGTCATTCGCAAGAAGACGGCTGTACTGTTTGCAGCCTGTATGAAGGCAGGTGCGCTTTCGGTGGGGGCCAGCGATGAAAAGGCGGAATATGCACGTCTCTTTGGCGAATATATCGGTCTTTGCTTTCAGATTAAAGACGATATATTCGATTATTATGAAAGTAAGGAAATAGGTAAGCCTACCGGTAATGATATGCTGGAAGGAAAGCTGACCTTGCCTGCATTGTATGCCCTTAATTCAACGCATGATAAACAAGCAAAAGAGATTGCTGTAAAAGTGAAGAACGGAACGGCGACAGCTGGTGAAATAGCCCGGTTGATTGAGTTTACCAAAGAGCATGGCGGCATTGAATACGCTACGAAAGTCATGGTGGAATTCAAAGAAAAGGCACTTTCGTTATTGGCTTCCATGGAAGATACGGATGTCAAGAAAGCGCTTGTCTGTTATCTGGATTATGTAGTGGAACGTGAAAAATAATTTCATCCTGCCATTCAAAGCGGAGCGAAGAATGACAGGATGAGAAACTTATCTTTTTATTTGGTGGCGGTTCTTAAAAGAACTTCATTTCCTCGCCTTTGATTTCCGAGAGTAGAAGATTTGCCAAACGGCTTGTACCCAGACGGAACAGTTCGTTATTCAGCCATTCCTCACCCAGCACTTCTTTTACAATGGTATAATAAATTAATGCGTCGTTTACGCAGTTGATACCACCTGCCGGTTTGAAACCTATCTTATTACCCGTCAGCGCATGGTATTCCTTGATAGCCTGACACATTACGTATGCTGCTTCCGGAGTGGCGGCAGGCTGCTGTTTTCCGGTAGAAGTTTTGATGAAATCGGCTCCTGCATACATGGATAGGATAGAGGCTTTCTTGATGTTGGCTGCCGTTTTCAAAGCTCCGGTTTCCAGGATTACTTTCAAGTGATGCTCCTTACAGGTAGCTTTCAGCTCTTGTATTTCATCGCACATGGTTTCATAATCTCCGCTGAGGAACTTTCCTATGGAAATTACGATATCTATTTCATCGGCTCCTTCCATGATTGCCATGGCTGTTTCGGCTACCTTTACTTCTATAAAAGTCTGTGAAGAGGGGAATCCTGCCGATACGCAGGCTATCTTTACATCCTCCACTTCCAGCGTATCTTTTACTACTTCCGCAAAGTTGGGATATACACAAATAGCCGCCACGTTCTTCAAATCGGGAAATTCTTCGTCAAACTGGTTTACTTTCTGAGTAAACTTCATGACGCTTTCATCGCTGTCCGTACTGTTGAGAGTGGTAAGGTCGATGCAGTTGAACAGGAATTTCTTTACTTCCGGAGTGTTGTTGGCAGGCACTTTCTCTGCGATTATTTTAGCTACTTCTGCAGCTATTTCCGCATCGTTCAGATTGGTGTTGTACTTCGCCAAGGCGGCATCATACTTGCTCTGGGTGGATTCATTATTCTCCATGGTCAGATAATTTAGGGTTATTGATATGTCTTGTTTGGTCGCGTTTGGTCTTCTTCTCTATGCTGCGTGCAAAGGCCTCGGTGATATCAACTCCGGTCTGATTTGCAATGCAGAGAAGTACCCAAAGGACGTCTGCAATTTCTTCCTCAACGTTGTCTTCTTCTCCTTTCTTGAAAGACTGGTCGCCATATTTGCGTGCCATAACTCGTGCCAATTCACCTACTTCTTCGGTCAATATGGCCATATTGGTGAGCTCGCTAAAGTAACGTACTCCATATTTCTTGATCCAGAAATCTACCTCTTGTTGTGCTTCTTTTAATGTCATTATTCCTTGTTTTTTGTATCCATACAGATGGTCACAGGGCCATCGTTCAATAATTCTACTTTCATATCGGCTCCAAATTCACCGGTACCTATTTCTTTACCTAATGCTAAACTCAATTCTTTGCAAAATTGTTCGTACAACGGAACAGAAATTTCCGGTTTCGCCGCCCGGATATAAGAGGGACGATTACCTTTCTTGGTTGATGCATGCAGCGTGAACTGGCTGATTACCAGTATGTCACCGTTGATGTCGAGTATGGATTTATTCATAACGCCATTCTCGTCGTCAAAGACACGCAGGTTGACAATCTTTTTACACAACCAGTCGATATCCTCCTTGTCGTCCGTTTCTTCTATGCCTACCAGTATCATAAATCCTTTTTGAATGGCAGACTTACAAGTTCCGTTGATAGTGACAGACGCATGTCCGGTACGTTGTATAACTACTCTCATGTTTTAGTTCTAAAAAATTAATTTTGCGGGTTGCAAAGTTACGAATAAATTCGTGATTGTCACGGTATAAGACCGGAATTTGTGTTGAAAGACTATTCACCTGTGAAATATTCCTTTATGATTTTTGCTTTTGCTTCGCCAACTACCTTGATAATCGCCTCCGCCGGTGCTTCTTTGATGCGTTTTACACTCTTGAATTCCTTTAGCAGGGCATTCTTGGTTTTGTCTCCGATCCCTTTTATCTCGTCTAAGGCCGAAGCTACCTGCCGTTTGCTGCGCTTGTCGCGATGGAAAGTAATGGCAAATCTGTGTACTTCGTCCTGTATCTGCGTCAGCAGGCGGAAAAGGGGAGAGTTTTGTTTGAGTCCGATTGTCTGCGGCGGGAAACCGTACAGCAGTTCCGATGTGCGATGTTTCCCGTCTTTGGCAAGTCCGGCAATAGGGATATCGAGGTTCAGCTCATCAATAATCTCTTTTACGGCGCTCATTTGCCCTTTTCCTCCGTCGGTGATAAGAAGGTCGGGTAGAGGAGAGTTCTCTTCGATAGCACGCTGATAACGCCGTTTGACAGCCTCTTTCATGGACGCATAGTCGTCGGGCCCTTCCACGGTTTTGATATTATATTTCCGATAGTCTTTTTTAGACGGCTTTCCTTTAATAAAGACAACGCATGCCGCAACAGGATCAGAACCTTGAATGTTGGAGTTGTCAAAGCACTCTATCTGCATAGGCAACCTGTCGAGGTGCAATTCCTGCTGAATTTCTTTTAAAAGGCGTACTGTGCGTTGTTCCGGATTCAGCTTTTCCGCTTGTTTCAAACGGTCGGCTTTGTATTGTTTTACATTAAGGATGGAAAGCTCGAGCAGCTTTTTCTTGTCACCGCGTTGCGGGATGGTAAAGGTGACATCTTTAAGTTCCATATCCAACTCAAAAGGTACGATGATTTCGCGGGAAAGGCTCTTATACCGTTCGCGCATCTCAATAATACCCAATGAAAGAAGCTCCTCTTTTGTTTCGTTCAGCCGTTTCTTGTATTCGAAAGTGAAAGCTTGGTTGATCGCTCCGTTTGTAATATGCAGATAGTTGATGAATGCGGATTTTTCGTCATTGTCTTCTTCAATGGAGAATACGTCAATATTGTGCAATACGTTGCTTACCACCTCTGACTTAGAGCGGTAGTTCTCTAATAACAGGTATTTCTCTTTGATTTTCTGTGCCTCCTCAAACTTCATTTCCGCAGCAAGTTCCTGCATCTGCTGATATAGCATTCGCTCTATTTCTTGAGTGTTGCCTTTGAGTATTTCTTTTATTTCAGCGATGTTTTTAAGGTACTCTTCCTGATTTTGCTTGCCTATACATGGTCCTGCACAGTTTTTGATGTGGTATTCCAGACATACATTGAATTTCCCGGCCCGAATGTTTTCGGGAGAAAGATTTAGGTTACAGGTGCGTAACGGGTACAAATGTTTAATAAGATCGAGTACTGCATACATGGATGGTATATGGCTGTATGGGCCATAGTAGGAAGAGCCGTTACGTATAATTCTCCGTGTTTTGAATACGCGAGGGAAATACTCGTTCTGCACGCAGATAGACGGATAGGTCTTATCGTCTTTTAGCAACACATTATAGCGAGGTTTGTATTTCTTGATAAGATTGTTCTCCAGGAGCAAAGCATCCTCTTCCGTATTGACCACGATATACCGGATATCTGCAATCTTGCTAACCAATACACGCGTTTTTCCCGGTTCATGTTCTCTGTTGAAATAGGAAGATACTCGGCGTTTTAAGTTTTTCGCTTTCCCTACATATATAATCGTGCCCTCGGCATTCAGATATTGATAAATACCGGGGCTTTCGGGAAGGTTCAGAACGATGCCTTTCAGATAATCATTTGTTTTTAGCTCTTCCATTGATAACAAAAGATGATAAGGTGATAAAGCGGTAAGGTGGTAAAGGGGGCGGATGCAGCGACGCGGTGGTTGCCATTTTACCTCTTTATCACCCTATCCTTTTACAGAGTCAATACGGATTCTACATTTACATCTTTACTGAATAAGTCTTTTCCATGTAAGTCTTTCAATTCAATAATGAAGTTTACGTATATCTTTTGTGGATTCATTTTTTTCACCAATTTGCAGGCTGCTTCCATGGTTCCACCTGTAGCCAGGAGGTCGTCATGCAATAATACGACATCATCCGGTTCGATAGCATCTTTGTGTATCTGTACCGTATCTTTGCCGTATTCTTTATCGTAGCTTTCCTCGATTGTTTCTGCCGGTAGTTTTCCGGGTTTACGCATGGGAACGAATCCGGCACCTAAACGGGTAGCAAGAATGGGCCCCATGATAAAGCCTCTGGATTCTATACCTACTACTTTGGTTATTCCTTTATCCTTGTACATTTCATACAAGGTATCCGAAAGTTCTTGCAGTGCAGACGGGTTTTTAAACAGTGTAGTTACGTCGTAGAATAAAATTCCGGGGATTGGAAAGTCGGGAATTTCCCGAATGTTCTTGGCAAGTGTTTCTTTGCTCATAATCAATTTATTTAATACGTTTATTGAATTCTTTGTTTCACGTGGAACGTTAGCGCTTATCTCCCGCAAAGTACCAGTAATACGTTGATGTCACTCGGCGATACTCCCGGAATTCGGCTTGCTTGGGCTATTGTCTCCGGGTCGATCTTAACTAACTTCTGTCGGGCTTCGGTGGAAAGGGATTGAATGGAATTATAATCAAACTTCCCTTTAATTTTTATACTTTCCAATCGTGCCAGCTTATCTGCTATGATTCGTTCACGTCCGATGTAGCCCTCGTATTTTATAAGTATTTCTGCCGCTTCGATAATTTCATCTTTTCTGTCCGTAATTTTATCCAGTTCCCGACGGAAAGCGCTGACATGCTCTGCCATATTTTCCAAAGTTACTTGCGGACGATTTATTAGGTCTATCAATTTGCATCCCTGACGGAGTGGAGTAGTACCGAGTTGTTCCAATACCGGGTTTATTAGTGTCGGTTTCATCGAATAATTCCGGGTAAACTCTATAATGTTTGTAACGGCTTCACGTTTACTTCTTAATAATTCGTAGCGGTCTTTTTGGGCAAGCCCCAATTTCCAGGATCTTTCGGTAAGTCTCATATCGGCATCATCCATACGGAGAAGGATGCGATATTCCGCACGTGAAGTAAACATGCGGTAAGGTTCGTCAACACCTTTGGTTACCAAATCGTCGATTAATACGCCTATATATGCTTCGTCGCGTGCAAGTGTAAAAGGTTCGCCGCCATGACAGTTGATATGTGCGTTGATACCCGCAATGATTCCTTGTCCGGCTGCTTCTTCATAACCGGTCGTTCCGTTTACTTGTCCGGCAAAGAAAAGGTTTTTGATTTTCTTCGTTTCCAACGTGTGTTTTAGTTGTGTAGGGTCGAAGAAGTCATATTCTATGGCGTAGCCGGGACGGTAAATAACGAGATCGCGGAATGCGGGAATCTTTTTCAGCGCTTCAATCTGTATGTCCATCGGCAAGGAAGAAGAAAAGCCGTTCAGGTAAAGTTCCTGTGTCGTTTCACCTTCCGGTTCCAGGAAAAGCTGGTGCTGTTCTTTGTCGGGGAAGGTTACGATTTTGGTTTCTATGCTGGGGCAATAACGGGGGCCTATACTTTGAATCTGTCCGTTGAAAAGGGGAGAGTCCGGCAATCCTTCACGAAGGATACGATGCGCTTCCTCGTTGGTAAAACAAGTCCAGCATGGGAGTTGCTTCAAATGGCGTACGCCGTTGTTCATAAAGGAGAACTTGTGGAAGTCGTTTTCCCCGTCTTGAATGTCCATATCTTCGTAGTGTACGCTCCGTCCGTCGATGCGTACGGGAGTTCCCGTTTTCATTCGTCCGTATGTGATGCCATGTCGGGCGATGGATTCGGTCAGTTGATATGATGCGGGTTCTGCCATACGCCCACCCGGAAGCATGGTGTGTCCTACGTGCATCAATCCGTTCAGGAAAGTTCCGGCAGTCAGTACAACGCATTTGGCGCGGAAAGTTACTCCCCAAAGGGTGGTGAGCCCAACTACCTCACCGTTTTCAACGAGAATTTCGCATACGGTGTCTTGCCAGATGTGCAGGTTGGGAGTATTCTCCAGGATTTCACGCCATGCCCAAATGAATTTGTTACGGTCGCATTGCGCACGCGGGCTCCACATGGCAGGGCCTTTGGAACGGTTTAATATGCGGAACTGGATAGCTGTTTTATCGGTAACCAATCCCATATATCCGCCTAAAGCGTCTATTTCGCGTACAATCTGTCCTTTGGCAATGCCGCCGACGGCAGGGTTACAACTCATTTGGCCTATTTTATTCATGTCCATTGTGATAAGACAGGTCTTTGAGCCCAGATTTGCGGCAGCGGCAGCGGCTTCACAGCCGGCATGCCCGGCGCCGATTACAATAACGTCATACTTAAACTCCATTTGTTCAATCTCTTTTAAAACCTTGCAAAGGTACTAAAAAGTTATTTTGTAGCCGCAATTTCCCTCTTTTCCTTGTGAATTCTTAGGAAATACTTCCTTTGAAACCTTCCGTATTCCTTGTGCGTAATGCAGACTCGCAGCTTATAGACCTCTCTTCCTTTTTAAAGAATATAATAAAGGAGGATTATGTATACGATAAAACAATGAATTGAAAGAAGGGGTATTATGTTTATTTTGGATGTAATATTAAGGAAGTATGGAGCTTTTTGTAAGATAGCAGTGCATTTTTACTTATTAATGCTAATATACTAGTTGTATTTCTAATACTTTTTACTCGAAAAGTGTTAGAAATATATTATTTGTATTAGGTTTAATTTATTGATTAATAATGTGTTATACTTTGCTTCTTATCCTTTGTCGCATAGCGAGCGCTTTGTTTTCGGCTGCTTCCATAATCTCCCGCTCTCCCGGACCTTTATCATTGATGCCGCATAGGTGCAGGATGCCGTGAATGATGACACGATATAGTTCCCGTTCATAATCATTGCCGGCAAATTGTTCGGCATTGGTACGTACCGTGTCGAGGCTGATAAAAAGATCACCGCTCAGGCGATTACCTTCGCAATAGTCAAAGGTGATGATGTCCGTGTAATAATCGTGTTGGAGATACCGGCGGTTTACTTCAAGAATTTTCTCGTCCGAGCAGAAGATATAGGCAATTTCACCGACTCTTTTTTCATAAGTGGCGGCCACGGCCTTAATCCATTCCGTAGTTTCACGTTTCTTGATTGCGGGCATTTCAACACCGTCTGTCTGATAACTTATCATATTGTTGCATTTATTTATATTGAATACAGAACTGCAAAGATATCGAGATACGGAAAAACTCCTTCGCTTTTTTCAATTTTCTTCCCTGTATCTTTGTGCCCCTTTTCAATTTCCTGTTTTTAAAAGAAGAACATATAACTGATGATAATAGCGGCAATGATACCGGAAAAGTCCGCTATCAGGCCGCAGGTAACAGCATTACGGGTTTTTGTGATACCTACACTGCCGAAATAAACGGCAAGGATGTAGAAAGTAGTATCCGAAGCGCCGCGTGCCACGCAACTCATACGGCCGACAAAAGAATCGGCGCCGTATTGTTTCATTGTGTCGATCATCAATCCGTTGGCTCCGCTGCCGCTTAATGATTTCATCAATGCGGTAGGCAGCGCACCTACAAAGCTGGTATCCGCTCCGAATAATCCGACGACGTAACCGATGCCGTTTACTATTATATCCATTGCCCCCGAAGTACGGAAAACGGCGATTCCAACGAGGAAAGCTACCAGATAGGGGATGATACGTATGGCGGTTGTAAATCCTTCTTTGGCTCCTTCTATAAAAGCGTCGTACACATTAATCTTCTTCCATAATCCCCACAAGATAAAAAGAAGGATGATGGAAAAGAGTATGATGTTGGCAACCAGCGTGGAGTAAATCCCCATTTCTTCGCGGCTTATTTGGGTAAATAAGTAAATAAGTCCGGAAAAGAACAGGCTGATGCAACCGATCAGAATAAGAATAGGTTTGTTCAGTAGGTTTATCCGTTGTGCAATGCTGACGGCGGCTACACCGACAATAGTAGAGATAGCGGTCGTAATCAGTGTGGGAATGAAAATGTCCGTAGGCTGTGCAGCGCCCATTTGCGAGCGGTACATCATGATGCTGACGGGTATCAGTATCAGTCCGGACGTGTTCATTACAAGAAACATAATCATCGGGTTGGTAGCGGTGTCTTTCTTCGGATTCAGTTCTTGAAGTTCTTTCATGGCTTTCAATCCCATGGGAGTGGCGGCGTTGTCCAATCCCAGCATGTTGGCGGAAAGATTCATGAAGATAGAACCCATGGCAGGGTGCCCTTTGGGTATTTCCGGAAAAAGACGGCAGAACACAGGGCTCAACCAGCGTGAAAGCGCGTTTATCATACCGCTGTTTTCACCGATTTTCATGATACCCAGCCATAAGGACAGAATACCGGTCAGTCCTAACGATATTTCGAATGCTGTCTTGGAGGAGTCGAATGTAGAGTTGACAAGTTCCGTAAATATATCCGTATCTCCCATGAACAGGAGCTTGCAGAGTGCTACAATGAAAGCGACTACGAAAAATGCTACCCAGATGTAATTTAAAACCATGTGTCCTTACCCTTTTTTCTTAAATGTTAATAGTTACTTTCGTTGGCAAGATTCCATGCATTGAGGAAGGATGCCTTGGTTATTTCTACAATTTTCTCCCAGTTTAGCGATGCGGCATGGTCCGATGGCTGATGATAGTCGGGATGACCGTCGGTATGATACCAGATGATAGGAATGCCGGACAGGGCGAACGAGGCATTGTCACTTCCGCTCACAGGATTGTCCCAAGAACGGTAGTCGGGCTGCAGTTGCAAGTTGTAACGGGCGATATCCTGTTTAAGCCAATCGCCGAAAGCGGGATGGGCGGCTGTGTAGAAGTAGACCACATGCTGCGGTTGTTCAGGCTTGTTGTTACGTCCTATCATGTCAAAGTTGAGATAACTCTTTACCTGTTTAAGGAACGGACAATGCTGTACGAAATATTTTGAGCCGAGCAATCCCTTTTCTTCTCCGTCCCAAAAAGCGAAGATGACGTTTCTCAGTGGCTTTTGTCCGCTGAGGATAAACGCATGTGCTATCTGTAATACGGCGGAAACCCCGGAAGCGTTATCGTCCGCACCGTTATATATCTTGTCATTAGCCAACGTTTCGTCCATACCTAAGTGGTCGAAGTGAGCGCCTATAATGACATATTCATCGCTGCGTCTGCCGGGAATGTATGCCAGCACATTATTCATTTTCAGCGAACGGTGTGTGCCTTGCTTGAGGATTGCAACGGAGTCAAGGTGTACCTGCCAGCGCCCGCGTTGTTGTCTTTCCCTGCTGCATGCCTCAAAAGACTGGTAATAGCCGTTTTCATCCAAAGGGCGGATGCCGTCTTGTTTCAGACGGGATACGATATAGCGGGCCGCCACTCGCGAACCGTGCATACCTGCTTCACGTCCTTGCAGTTCATCATCGGCCAGAAATTCCACGATTGCTTCTGCGGAAGTACGGTTGATGCTTTGCAATCCTTTTTCAAGCGGGGATTGCGCATGCAAAGACAGTATGGAAAAAAGGAGGCAGGCGGTTCCTAAAGACACTTTATGCATATTGTTCCGTTTTTAATAACTAAGCATATCTGTTGCAAAATTAAAGATAACTTTTCATAGTTTCTATAGATTTGTCGTATTTTTGTCCGTTGGCAAAGCAATTCAAGTACATGTAAATCAAAGGCAGAGTAATGAGAAAAAGGAAAATCCTATCGGAAGATGCATTGCAAAATAATCCGATTTCAACGGAAGAAGTAGCGGTTACTGTTGCAGATATCCGGAGAGAATTGGAGGCGTATGCCGATCCGGTGAAAAGAGAATATCTTCCCCGTTTTTTTAAGACGGGAAAGGGGCAGTACGGTGAGGGGGATAAATTTCTGGGTGTAGTGGTTCCGAATACCCGTACGGTGGCAAAACAATACAAAGACGCTCCTTTTGATGTGATGGCGGAGCTGTTGCAAAGTCAGTGGCACGAGTGTCGGCTTTGCGCTTTGCTGATGTTGGTAGAGCGCTTCAGGAAAGGCGATGACAAGGACAGAAAACTTATTTATGATTTCTATCTGTCGCAGACGGACCGTATCAATAATTGGGATTTGGTAGACTTGTCTGCCCCGGGCATTGTGGGGGAATATCTGAAAGATAAATCCCGAGAAGACCTTTATCGCTTGGCGGACAGTGGATTGCTTTGGGAGCAACGTATTGCGGTGGTTTCTACTTACACGCTTATCAAGAACGGTGATTTCGCCGATATTCTGGCCCTTTCGGAGCGGTTGTTGCATCATCCGCACGATTTGATGAGGAAAGCGGTAGGTTGGATGCTGCGTGAAATGGGAAAGAGAGATAAGGACTTGCTGGTGCAGTTTCTCGAGAAACATTGTAAGGTGATGCCACGTACGATGTTGCGCTATGCCATAGAGAAATTCCCGGAAGAAGAAAGGAAGGAGTTTATGAAACGTTGAAAGATTTCTTTATCTTTGTCGTTATATATACTGATTTTGAATGGAACAAGAAGATTTTAACATACGCGAGCATCAGCTGACCAGCAAAGAGCGTGATTTTGAGAATGCTCTCCGCCCTCTGAACTTTGAGGATTTCAGCGGACAGGATAAGGTCGTTGATAATTTGCGTATTTTCGTGAAGGCCGCCCGTCTCAGAGGAGAAGCCTTGGATCATGTATTGCTGCATGGCCCTCCCGGATTGGGAAAAACTACGCTTTCCAACATTATAGCCAACGAATTGGGGGTGGGTTTCAAGATTACTTCCGGTCCGGTACTCGACAAGCCGGGCGATTTGGCGGGTGTCCTCACCAGTCTGGAACCGAACGATGTGCTTTTCATTGATGAAATACATCGGCTGAGCCCCGTAGTGGAAGAGTATCTGTACTCGGCTATGGAAGATTACCGTATTGATATCATGATAGATAAAGGTCCGTCGGCACGAAGCATACAGATTGATTTGAATCCGTTTACTTTGGTGGGCGCTACCACTCGTAGCGGTTTGCTGACAGCTCCGCTACGTGCCCGTTTCGGTATCAATCTTCATTTGGAATATTATGACGATGATGTGTTGGGCGGCATCATCCGCCGTTCGGCAAACATATTGGACGTACCCTGTTCCACAAGGGCTGCTTCGGAAATCGCAGGCCGAAGCCGGGGTACGCCGCGTATTGCCAATGCTTTGCTGCGTCGTGTAAGAGACTTTGCACAAGTGAAAGGTTCGGGTAGTATCGATACGGAAATCGCTAATTTTGCGCTCGAGGCGCTCAACATTGACAAGTATGGTTTGGATGAGATAGACAATAAGATACTTTGTACGATTATCGATAAATTCAAAGGCGGTCCGGTAGGTCTGACGACTATTGCTACGGCTTTGGGTGAAGATGCAGGCACCATCGAAGAGGTTTATGAACCGTTCCTGATAAAGGAAGGTTTCCTGAAGCGTACTCCTCGCGGGCGTGAAGTAACGGAACTGGCCTATAAACATTTAGGGCGCAGCCTTTACAGCAGCCAAAAGACGTTATTTGATAATGAGTGAGAAAGAAAGCTAAGATGTTTACGTTTCTTAGGTAATTGATATATTATATATGGCGAACGTTAGGATTTGGAGAGTATTGGGGATGCTTTTGGGACTGGTTGTCTGTTCATCCTGTGGGGACGATAATGAATATCCTGTATTTAAGTTCGGTGAAGACGGGACATGCTATTACCCGTCCGTAAGCGCCATTTCCCAAGAGAGTTTTGAGGAAACTGTGGTAGGCTACGGTTGGAAGCATGTAAGTACTCATGAAATAAGGGAAAATGGCGAATGCCTGAAAGAGGAATACTATGCCGGTTTGGACGGGGCAGGCCCTTCTTATTATTATTTCGAGAGTGCGGCCTCGCTTAAGACTTTCATGCATGTGGACGCCTATCCTGTCAACGGATTCAGAACTTCCGCATATAAGTATATCGATGCGAATCGCGTGGTTGTTAATAATCAGCACATGATATGGCAGATATTGTCTGTGGACAAGGGTTTACTGAAAGCTGTGGAGTATCTGGGTGTACGTGCAGATGGAATCAAGGTTTACGGATATGTCACTTACAAGAGAATGACGGAACAAGAGTTGGCAGAGTGCCGGGAGTCTTATCCGGTAGATTTATCGAACTTGAAAGATTTGGCAATTTCGGTAACCGAAGAAAATGTATTTGTCAATGGCAAAGAGTTTGAATTTGATGTATTGGAAAGTAACGGAGCGTATATTGTCAAAGCCTTAAATGAGGGGACATGCAGTATTACATATAACGATAACCACGTAAAAGTGAAGCTGCTGAAAAGCAGCGCTACGATAACCGTATCCGATATATTGAAACATAGAAGATTCTGGCTTTTTTCCACAGATGAAGAATTGGAGCCGACAGGAACAGATATCTACGACTTTACTTATACAGAGCTGATACTCGATAAGAGCAAAGAACTTGTGGCTCCCGATGGATACGTGCTGAATTATAAGTCTGCACGTATGGAAACAAAGGCTCGTGAAGAATATTATGGCAGTATATTGAGTAAGTACAATCCTTCCGGGCTGGCAGTGGTGGATACCGACAAACAGGTACGCTTTTTTCGGTTGAATAGGGGTGAAATCTACCTGAACGAGCTGCTTCCACCAACAGTACTTGATGAGCTGGCAGAGGCGGGTGAAGGACATGTGATAGAATATAAACTGGAATTGGTGAATGCTGCCGGAGCGGTATTTCAGGTACTTCCGTTTAAAGTTGTTTATAAATGACAAGTAGTTCATCCGGGTTTTTCCGTAATGCGCCGCTTGCCATAAAATAAAGAATAACGTGGCTGGATTAAAATCATTGGCAAAAGAAACTGCCATTTATGGGTTGAGCAGTATTGTGGGGCGTTTCCTTAACTACTTGTTAGTACCCGTATATACTATGGCCTTGTCTGCGCAGTCGGGAGGCTATGGAGTCGTGACGAATATTTATGCATGGGTGGCTTTGTTGCTGGTGCTGCTGACGTGCGGTATGGAAACGGGCTTTTTCCGCTTTGCCAATAAAGGAGAAGATGACCCGATGCGCGTGTATTCCACTACCTTACTCAGTGTGGGTATCGGTGCGCTGACATTCCTTGCTCTGGGGCTGTTGTTTCTCCAACCTATCGCCAACTGGCTGGAGTACGGAGAGCATCCCTGGTATGTGGGAATGATGATGATTGTAGTGGCAATGGATGCCATTCAAAGTATTCCTTTCGCTTATTTGCGTTATAAGAAACGTCCCATTAAGTTTGCGGCGCTCAAGCTGTTGTTCATTTTCCTGAACATAGCCTTGAACTTGATTTATTATGTCTGGATGAAAGGCGATGATGTAGCATATGCTTTCCTTTTCAACCTTGTATGCACCTCTACCATTATGCTTTGCATGATACCCGAATTGCGTGGCTTCGCTTATGTGCTGGACAAAAAGCTGTTGCGGCGGATGCTTGCTTACAGCCTGCCGCTGCTGGTGTTGGGCATTGCGGGTATTCTGAATCAGGTGGCGGACAAGATTATCTTTCCTTTTGTGTATCCTGACGAGGCGGAAGCCACCGTACAGCTCGGTATCTATGGAGCCGCCAGTAAGATTGCAATGGTGATGGCGATGCTGACACAGGCTTTCCGTTATGCCTACGAGCCTTTTGTGTTCGGTAAAAGTCGTGATAAGGATAATAAGCAGGTGTATGCGCAAGCCATGAAGTTCTTTATTATCTTTACGCTGGTCGCTTTTCTGTCGGTGATGTTCTATCTGGATATTCTCCGGTACATTATCGGGCGTGACTATTGGCCCGGTTTACGTGTTGTTCCTATCGTAATGGCTGCGGAAATCTTTATGGGAATTTATTTTAATCTCTCTTTCTGGTATAAGCTGATTGATGAAACGCGTTGGGGGGCTTATTTCTCCTTGATAGGTTGCACGATTTTGGTGGTGATGAATATCCTTTTAATTCCGAGGTTCAGTTATATGGCTTGTGCATGGGCAGGGTTTACGGGCTATGGTGTCGCAATGCTGCTCTCTTATTTTGTCGGTCAGAAGAAGTACCCTATTCAATATGATTTAAAGTCGATAGGGCGTTACGTGTTGTTGGCTGTGGTGCTTTATGTAGCTGCGGAATATGTGGCTATTGAAAATATTTACCTGCGTATGGCGTTCCGTACGCTGTTATTATGTGTGTTTATAGCTTATATTGTAAAGCGTGATTTACCGCTTAATCAAATACCTGTTATCAATCGTTTTATCCGAAAATAAATTTATCTTATGGAACAGCCGGTCAATCCTAACAGAAACACATTCGCCATCAAGAACTTTCTGAGAGAGTATCTCGATTTACGCAAAGATAAAGACAACGAACTCGAAACGGTGGATTCCATCCGTAAGGGTGTTGAGTTTAAGGGAGCCAATTTGTGGATTCTGATATTTGCCATCTTTATGGCTTCACTCGGTCTGAATGTCAATTCTACCGCTGTAATTATCGGTGCGATGCTTATCTCGCCGTTGATGGGACCTATCATGGGTGTGGGGCTTTCAGTCGGTCTGAATGATTTCGAATTGATGAAACGCTCACTGAAAAGCTTCTTGATAACTACGCTGTTCAGTGTCACCACAGCTACCGTCTTCTTCTTGGTCAGCCCTGTTGCCGAAGGACAGTCGGAGTTGCTGGCGCGTACTTCACCTACGATTTATGACGTATTCATCGCATTAATGGGTGGTCTTGCGGGGGTAGTGGCGCTCTCCACAAAAGAGAAGGGTAATGTGATTCCGGGTGTTGCCATTGCTACGGCGTTGATGCCGCCGCTGTGTACGGCAGGTTATGGGCTGGCAACGGGTAACCTGATTTATTTCCTCGGTGCATTCTACCTTTATTTCATTAACTCCGTATTTATCAGTTTGGCTACTTTTATCGGCGTACGGGTAATGCACTTCCAGCGCAAAGAGTTTGTAGACAAGAACCGTGAAAAGAAGGTACGGAAATATATTGTGTTGATAGCCGTTCTTACGATGTGCCCGGCTGTGTACCTTACGGTAGGGATTATTCAGGACACTTTCTTTGAAAGCGCAGCCAACCGTTTTGTCAACGAACAGCTTGCCTTTGAGAATACACAGGTATTGGATAAGAAAATCCACCATGAAGGTAAGCATCATGAGATACGCGTGGTCTTGATAGGTCAGGAAGTGCCGGAAGCTTCTATTGCCATAGCCCGTAGTAAAATGAAAGAGTATAAGTTGGAAAACACCAAACTGGTTGTGCTTCAAGGTATGAATAACGAGGCGGTAGACATTTCTTCTATCCGCGCCATGGTGATGGAAGATTTCTATAAGAACAGTGAACAACGTCTGGTGGAGCAGAAACAACAAATATCTTCGCTGGAAAAAAATCTGGAACAGTACCGGAAATACGATGAATTGGGTAAGAAGATTATCCCTGAGTTGAAGGTACTTTATCCTTCCGTTAAGTCGGTTTCTATTTCTCATGCGCTTGAATTGACGGTCGATTCGGTACGGATAGATACCGTTACACTTGCTGTCTTGAGATTCGGCAGGCATCCGGATACTCATGAAAAGGAGAAAATAACCGAATGGCTGAAAGCGCGCACCGGTTCCAAGCAGTTGAGGCTGATTGCCGAATAATATCCGGATAACTGAATGACAGACTGCAAAAATAATAAAGTAAAGAATAAAATGAGATTGAGATTCGTAATTATAACCGTTTGTTGCTTTCTCACATTGGCTGTACAGGCAGATGAGGGCATGTGGATGTTGGGTAATCTGAATAAGCAGACACGCCGTACGATGAAAGAGCTCGGTTTGCAAATGCCGGCGGATAAGCTGTACAGTTCCAAACGTCCCTCGTTGAAGGATGCCGTAGTCAGTTTCGGCGGTTTTTGTTCGGGAGTGGTCGTGTCGGAAGACGGATTGGTATTTACGAATCATCATTGCGGTTTCAGCTGTGTCCAGCAACATTCTTCTGTGGCGCATGATTATCTGAAAGACGGCTTTGTTGCGCATAACCGCAGCGAGGAATTGCCGAATCCGGAACTTTATGTCCGTTTTTTGTTGCGGACGGAAGATGTTACGAAGCGGGTGCTTGGTGCGGTAAAGCCTGAGATGACCGAATCGGAACGTGCCGGTGCGGTGGATTCGGTGATGTTTGCCATCAGTGAAGAAGTGGCGCATAAAGACTCTACTCTGGTAGGAATCGTAGATGCGTACTATGGCGGCAACGAATTCTGGTTATCCACTTATCGCGACTATAACGATGTCCGGCTGGTGTTTGCGCCGCCTTCTTCGGTAGGTAAATTCGGTTGGGACACGGATAATTGGGTATGGCCGCGTCATACGGGCGATTTCTGCGTATTTCGTATCTATGCCGATAAGAATAACCGCCCGGCGGATTATTCGCCGGAAAATGTCCCTTATCATCCCGAATACGTAGCACCGATTTCTCTGGACGGATATAAAGAAGGTTCTTTCTGCATGACATTGGGCTATCCGGGCAGAACGGAGCGTTATCTCTCTTCGTTTGGTATCGAAGAGATGATGAATAATGATAATCAGGCGCAAATAGATGTCCGGGGCATCAAGCAGGCTATTTGGAAACGCGAAATGGATAGGAGAGACAGTATCCGCATAAAGTATGCTTCCAAATATGACGAGAGTTCCAATTACTGGAAGAACAGCATCGGAGTGAACCGGGCTATCCGGAAACTGCATATTTTGGAAAAGAAACGTGCAATGGAGCAGGAACTGCGCCGTTGGATACAACAGACGCCTGAAGAGCGTGAGAAGCTGTTGCGGTTGTTTCCTGATTTGGAACTGGACTATAAAAATGCCCGTGAAGCCAATCATGCACTGGCTTATTTTGCCGAATCTTTCCTGAATGGTCCCGAGCTGGTACAATTGGCGTTATCCATTTTGAATTTTGATTTCGAAGGGGAACAGAAAACAGTTGTAGCCAATCTGAAAGCGATTGTGGAAAAATATGCCAATCTGGATTTGGAAATAGACAAGGAGGTTTTTACGGCTATGCTGAAAGAATATCGTTCCAAAGTAGATTCCACCTATTTACCGGAGTTTTACGGTACGATTGCCACCCGGTACGGCGGTAATGACAAGGCTTATGTAGATAGTCTGTACGCCGCTTCGGAATTGACTACCCCTCGCGGATTAAAACGCTTTTTGGAGCGGGATACCACGTATCACATCTATGACGACCCTGCCATAAGCCTGGGTATCGACTTGATTGGCAAGATGTTTGAAATCAACATGCAGACGAGAGAGCCCTCCATGAATATTGCCCGTAATGAACGTTTGCTGAATGCCGCCGTACGTAGAATGTATTCGTCCCGTAATTTCTATCCGGACGCCAATTCTACCATGCGTTTAAGTTTCGGTACGGTATGCGGATATACTCCGTTTGACGGTGCTGAATACGATTATTATACAACGACCAAAGGTATTCTTGAAAAGGCGAAGGCCCATGCGGGCGATGTGGATTTTGAGGTGCAGCCGGAACTTCTTTCTTTGCTCTCCAATCGTGATTTTGGCAGATATGCCGATGAAAAGGGAGAAATGAATGTTTGCTTTATCTCCAATAACGATATAACCGGCGGAAATTCGGGAAGCGCCATGTTCAATGCGAAAGGCGAACTTCTCGGACTGGCTTTTGACGGCAATTGGGAAGCGATGAGCAGTGATATACTCTATGAACCGAAGATGCAGCGTTGCATCGGAGTCGATGTACGCTACATCTTGTTCATGATAGAGAAATACGGTAAAGCCGGAAATTTGATACGGGAGCTGAAAATAGCTTCCGGGAAATAGCCGGTTATGCTATCCCCCTGATGCGGTCGTCAAAGGCGGACAATGCCGCTTTGGCTCCTTCACCCATGGCTATGACAATCTGTTTGTAGGGTACGTCGGACACGTCTCCGGCTGCATAAACACCCGGGAGTGCAGTACGGCAGAACGAGTCTGTCTTGATTTCACCGATCGGCGTCGTTTCCAATGTGTCCCGGAAAGGTGCGCTGTTGGCTGCCAGACCGATTTGTACGAAGATGCCGTCCAAAGGATAGTCTCGTTCTTCGTCGGTGACGCGGTCTTTAACGCGGATGCCGGTTACTTTCTCTCCGTCGCCTAATACCTGGGTAGTCTGTGAAGAAGTGAATATCTCCACGTTGGGAAGACCTCCGGCTTTTTCCTGCAATACCTGGTCGGCTTTTAGCGTATCGGCAAACTCGAAAACGGTAACTTTCCTGCAGATTCCCGCCAGGTCGATAGCGGCCTCTATGCCGGAGTTTCCGCCGCCTATGACGGCTACATGCTTACCTTGGTAGAAAGGACCGTCACAATGCGGACAAAAGGCTACACCGCGTCCGATGTATTCGGCTTCCCCCTCTACATTCAGTTTGCGCCAGCTTGCGCCTGTGGCAATGATTACCGCAGGAGCTGTGAACGTTTCTCCGCCACCGGAGAAAACCTTTTTCTTTTTACCTTGAAGTTCTGCTTTCTCAATTTTCCGGTCTTCAAAAATCTCTATCGGATAATGTCCCATATGCGTCCTGAGTGCATCGGCAAGCTGTGAACCTGTTGTCTGAGGTACGGAGATAAGATTCTCGATGCCTACGGTTTCTTTTACCTGTCCGCCTATTCTCTCGGCGATAATGGCTACGCGCAATCCTTTGCGGGCGGAATAAATGGCTGCTGAAACTCCGGCGGGACCTCCGCCCAAGACCAGCGTATCGAACCCCCTTAAGGTGGGCGCTGCATTATCTTGCGGCAGGCTTCCGAAAGTATCTTCCAGCTTTTTCAGTAGTTCCCCTAAAGAGCCGCGTCCCACATGAAGCGGTTTCCCATTGGCGTAAACGGACGGTACGGCTTGTATTTTCAGCGTATCCGCTTCTTCCTGAAAGACGGCTCCGTCTATTGTATCATGGGTGATATGGGGATTCAGCAGCGCTACGACATTGAGTGCCTGCACGATGTCCGGACAGTTGGTACAGGTCAGCGATACATAGGTTTGCAGACGGATTGGTCCCTGCAAGGCCTTGATGCGTCGGCTGATACCTTCATCCGGAAGATTTTTGCCCTTTCCATCGGCGTTTAGTACGGCAAGAAGAAGAGAGCTGAACTCATGTCCACCCGGAATGGCACGGAATCTTATCCCGGTTTCCTTTTCCTCTTTCAGGAGCGTAAACTCCAGTTTGGGCTCGTCGGTTTCGGTCACCTCACAGGACAGCTTGTCGGAACAACTCGCTATGTCATTCAGAAAATCAATCATTTCACCGGCCTGCTCATGTTCCGGGTTACAAGTGATGTGAAAAGTATAGCGGGCTTCCAATGGCTGGAAAATGCTCCGCACTTGGTCTAATATATTTGCTTCTAACATGATAATGCGGGTTTTAAATGTTGGAGTATATAAAAAAAGACTATCTCATTTCTTTTACTTTTGCAAGGAAGAAATAGAGATAGTCTTTATATGGCAATGTCTATCGTATGGGGGTACGATTAAATCTTACCGACTAAATCGATGCTTGGCTTCAGCGTTGCAGCGCCTTTCTTCCATTTGGCCGGACAGACTTCACCGTCGTGAGTGGCTACGAATTGCGCAGCTTCCACTTTACGAAGCAGTTCATCCGCATTACGTCCGATGTTGTTGTCCTGAATTTCGGCAATCTTGATTTTTCCTTCGGGATTTACGAGAAATGTACCGCGATAAGCCATACCTTCTTCTTCAATCATCACACCGAATGCACGGCTCAGTGTACCTGTCGGGTCTGCCAACATCGGATATTTAATCTTGCGGATGCTTTCGGAAGCATCGTGCCACGCTTTATGTACAAAGTGAGAGTCTGTGCTTACAGAATAAACCTCTACACCCATGGCTTGGAATTGGTCGTATTTTTCTGCAATATCTACCAGTTCGGTAGGACATACAAACGTAAAGTCTGCCGGATAGAAGAAGAAAATGGCCCATTTGCCTTTTACATCTTCGTTAGTCACTGTTTTGAAACTTCCGTTTTGGAAAGCCTGAACTTTGAATTCAGGGAGTTGGGAGTTGATAATCGGTTCCATAATCATACTTTTTAAAAGGTTTGGTTTTTTGTTTTACAGATGCAAAAATATAGCATTTTTCTCCGGTAGAACAAAAAATCCGATTGAAAAGTTTTATGAGCCGATAGACAAAATCTATACGAGTACCTGGGTGGCTTTCAGGGAGAGCATTTCTTTAGGTACTGCGGCTGTTATCTCTTGGGTAATTGTTTTTAAAAGCGTGTTACGGATAAAACTACGGTTGGTCAGCATGATAATTTGCCGGGTAGGACAGGGAATGGCAAAAGGGCGTACCAGTTCTTTTTGCGTGCCGTCCAGTTGCAAGACAGCCAGTTCGGGAATGAAAGTGATGCCCTTACCGCTTTCTACCATGCGCATAAAGGTTTCCATGCTGCCCAGATGATAGGCTAACTGACTGGCGCGGGCTGCCTTCAGCTGGCAGAAACGCTCCAACTGGTCGCGAAAGCAGTGTCCCTCATCCAGCAGCCAAAGCTGTTCTCCCGTTAAGTCGGAAGTCCGTATTACTTCATTGCTGAAAAGGCGGTTCTCCCGCGCAATATAAGTGTAGAACTGCTCGTAGAATAGCGGTGTTTGTTGGAATTCTTCCATTCCCGCCAGGCCGGCTACGATTCCGGCATCTATGTCTCCCGTTTGCAGCGCCTTTTTGATATCGTTTGTCTTCATCTCGACCACTCTGATGTCGAGCTGCGGATATTTTTTCATTAGTTGTGGAAAGAAGCGCGGCAATAGGTAGGGAGCTATGGTGGGAAGGATGCCCAGTTTGAAAACTCCGCAGAGTGAATGTTTTTCTTCTTCTATGATGTTTTTTATGCGATTTGTCTGAACTAACACATTCTGAGCTTGTTCTATGATGTGAACGCCGATGGGAGTAGGGCATACAGGTTGCTGGCTGCGGTCAAAAATCTTAGTGTCCAGCTCTTCTTCCAGCTTTTGAATCATGGCGCTCAAGGTGGGTTGTGTAACCCGGCAATATTCGGCGGCTTTGGCGAAATGACGGAACTGATTGACGGCGAGTATATATTCCAGTTGTTGTAAAGTCATGGTAAACAGGGCTTTTGAATGTTATATATAGAATCGTTCTATGCAAAGATAGAAATTATCTGTTTGACAAGCATTTATTTGCCGCTTATCTTTGCAACGAAAACAAAGAAAAATAGTATGAACTTTTAAAATAGAAAGATTATGAAGACTTTAGATTACTTACATTTGAATGAAAATAAGGTTGCTGACGTAGTATCGGCATTACATCGGTTATTGGCGGACTTCCAGGTACATTACACCAACTTACGCGGTTTCCATTGGGATATTAAAGGACATGGGTTCTTCGTGTTACACGGCAAATTTGAAGATATGTACAATGATGCCGCGGAGAAAGTGGACGAAATCGCAGAACGTATCCTGATGTTAGGCGGTACGCCCGAAAACAAATTCAGCGAATATCTCAAGGTTGCCAAGGTGAAGGAAATCTCCGGTATTACTTGTGGCGGTGAGGCTGTTGACCATATCCTCGAAACTTACAGCCATCTTATCGGTGAAGAAAGAAAAGTGATTGAACTGGCCAATGAAGCCGGTGATGATGCCACTGCCGACTTAATGACCGGTTACTTGAAAGAGCAGGAAAAAATGGTTTGGATGCTCGTTGCTTTCAGCACTAAGAGTTGTGCGAAATAAGAGATAAAAAGTAATAAGACGATAGGGTGATAAGGTGATGACACATTGCTTTATCACCTTATAATTTTACCATTTTATCGCTCTGTCACTTATCATCTTTTCAGAATAATGACGGTTACGGCTGAGATAATGAGCAGAATACCCAGTGCTATGCTTCGGGTAAGCGGCTCTCCGAAAATGGTAATGCCGACGCATACCGCCGTTACAGGCTCCATGGCCCCCAATACGGATGTCAGTGTGGAGCCTATGTTTTTGATGGCGCGTACCAGTGCGAGATTGGATATTACGGTAGGCACCAATGCCAGCATCACCAGATTGCCTAATGTGGTGCGGTCCGGAATGGCCTGCAATCCTATGCCGGAAGCTTCTGTCCCTATGAACAGCAGGATACCGCCGAATAAAAAGACGTAAAACGTCATTTTAAGCCCTTTCATTTCAAGATTTTTCAGTTGGCTTACCGTTACCAGGTACAGCGCATATCCCAGCGCAGAAAGCAAAACAATGAATATGCCGAGCCCGGTGACACTTCCCGTACTATCTCCGCCGGACAGGAAGAATACACCGGCTACCGCAAGCGCGATAGCCGCCATGCGCCACAAAGACTTTTTCTCATGGAAGAAAATCATCATGATGAGCGTGGTCAGCACCGGATACATGAAATGAAGGGTGGTAGCCACACCGCTCGACATGAACTGATATCCCCAAAAGAGGAAAACGGCGGAACTGTCGTAAAGGCACGCCAGCAACAGAAGCGGCAATATCTCTTTACGGCGGATGCGGAAAGATTGCTTGTCGAGCAGCAATATGCCCGCCAATGCCAGCATGGCGAAAAGAAAGCGGTATAGCAGGATAGACCAGAAACCCATTCCTTGCTGCATGGCAGGAATCGTGAACAACGGAATCAATCCGAAGCTCGCGGAAGATAACAGCCCGTATAAAAAACCGTTGACCTTATTCACGCCGCTTATCTATTTCTTTTTGGGTGTCCGCCTTGCCCAGCCTTCTTCGCTGAAGTCGGGTTCTGAATCCTTAAACTCGTTGTTGCCCTGGAAGAACTGTTTCCAATCATCTTTTTTGCCGCGCGCCTTGGTGTACCCGCGTTCTTCGCGACTGGGTTTGTCCTTTTTCTTCTTGTCGGTAGCTGCATATTCGGCTTTGTCCTTGCGCTTGCCGGCAGGTTCGCTGCGGCGGTCATCCTTATAGCCGCGTTTTTTGCCGTCAAACTCCTTTTTGCCATAGTTGCCGCCTTCGGCTCTGCGTTTTCCCTTGGGAGCGTCCTTTCCTTCCTCTCCCGCAATTTCTACGGAAACCTTACGGCCGTTCCAGTTGGCGCGGTTCAAGGCTTTCACGACGTTGTTGGCTTCTTTTTCTTCCACTTCGAAGAAAGAGAACTTTTGCATCAGGTCGATACGTCCCAGTTCGACACGTCCGCGGGTATTGCTGTTTAGAAGACTGATCAGCTCATTCGGGAAGAAATTGTCCATTTTGCCGAGATTGATGAACAGGCGTTTAAAGCCCGGCGCTGCCTGACGGGCGCTGCTACCGCGTTCGCCGCTTTTTGCGCTGCGTTCGCTGCCGGTGGCGATCTCTATTTCCTCACGGTCGCGATAGTAGTCCAGGAAACGGTTGAATTCGAGAGAAACCATGCGTTTAATCAGGTCTTCTTTACTCAACCAGTCCAGCTTGCGGTAAATGTCGGGCATGAAATCACAGATTTCATCCTCATTTACTTTTACTTTCTCAAGTTCGTCAATAACCTTCAAAAGCTGCTTCTCACAGATTTGCTTGCCGGTAGGCATTTCTCCCTGAATGAATTTCTTGCCGATAATGCGTTCTATTTCACGCATCTTGCCTTTTTCACGCAGGTTGATGATGGCGATGGATGTACCTGTTTTTCCGGCGCGTCCCGTACGTCCGCTGCGGTGCGTGTAGCTTTCCGTATCATCGGGCAGGCCGTAATTGATGACATGGGTAAGGTCATCAACGTCCAAGCCGCGTGCGGCCACATCGGTGGCTACCAACAGCTGCAGGTTGCGTATGCGGAACTTCTGCATGACGGCATCGCGCTGCGCCTGGCTCAGTTCGCCGTGCAAAGCGTCGGCGTTGTAACCTTCCTGCATCAGTTTGTCGGCGATTTCCTGTGTTTCCTTACGGGTACGGCAGAAAATGATACCGTATATCTGCGGGTAATAATCCACGATACGTTTCAGAGCGGCGTATTTATCTTTGGCATGAACGGTGAAAACCACGTGTTTCACGTTGTTTGTGCCTTCATTCTTGCGTCCGATGGTGATTTCCTTGGCGTTGTGCAGGTATTTTTTGGAGATACGTGCTATTTCAGGGCTCATGGTAGCGGAGAACAGCAGCGTGTTGCGCTCTTGGGGCACGTCTGCCAGAATGGCGTTGATGCTGTCCGTGAATCCCATGTTCAGCATCTCGTCCGCTTCGTCCATAACTACATTCTGTATGGTGGAGAGGGAGACGGTTTTGCGCTCCATAAGGTCGAGCAGGCGTCCGGGAGTGGCTACGATGATATGTACTCCCCGTTTCAGGGCGCGTATCTGGCTCTCGATGGATGAACCTCCGTATACGGGCAGTACCCGCAGGCCGTCGATGTATTTGGAATAATCATTCAAATCGCCCGCAATCTGCAAACAAAGTTCGCGGGTAGGGCAAAGAATGAGTGATTGGGGAATTCTGTTGTTAACGTTAATTTGCTGTATAAGCGGCAGACCGAACGCTGCGGTCTTTCCTGTTCCTGTTTGTGCCAGTGCTACTACATCATTATTTTCTCCCAAAAGGTAAGGGATTACTTCCTCTTGTACCGGCATGGGACACGCATATCCCATTTCTTCAATGGCGCGGCGTATCTCCGGCGACACACCGAGCTCTTCAAATGTCTTCATTAAATCTTTGTATATCTTTATATTTCGGTGCAAAGATAATGCAAGCCGGGAGCAGAATAAAATAAACTCGTTTATTTTTTATGCCGAGGCGCAGCTTATCTTCGCATTCGGTGCAAAGATAAGAGTTTTTTGGCGATTAATCACTAATCACTGAGCAAAATACTCCGTAGCCTCTTTATTTCGTCCTTGCTCAGTCCGATGCCTTTTTGCAGATAAGTATCCATGTCACCGTATTTCCGCTCCGCTTCGTCTTTGGCGGCATTCAGGAAGTCTTCACGCGCCGAGAACAGGGTGGTGATGGCTTCCTGCGAGCGCGTAGGCAGTCGATAGGCGTATTTCGAGGCTCTCGGAATGTTGAAATAGTCATTACTCAGCCGGTAATCTTCCATGATTATGTCCTCGTTGACACCCAGTGCGGCGAGTACCAGCGCGGAGACGATACCTGTACGTCCTTTACCCGAAGAGCAGTGGATAACTACCGGATAGTTGGTTTTATCCAATAAAATATCGAATATCTGCCGGTATTCTTTGGTATATTTGTCTATCAATGTACGGTTCATCCGTTCCACCATACGATAGACGGTATCGCATTTTATCTTTTCTTCCCGTATTCCTTGCAGTATATCTTCCATGTCTCCGGTAGCAAGCGGAATATGCACGACATTGAATCCTTTCTGCAGCGGGGACTGTCTGCCTATCTCCGAAGGAGTCCGCAGGTCGATAAGTGTTTTGATTCCGAGATTCTTGAGTTCCCTGCGTGAGCAATATTCAAGGCTGTCTATCTCCGCCGAGCGGTAAATCATTCCCCAGCGCATCTGTTTTTTGCCGGGGTAGGAAGGATAACCGCCTAAATCGCGGAAGTTCTGTATACCGGGGATATTGACGTTGCGAGTGGCAATCTTTACACGATATTTGTCTCCGAACAAAAGGGTGTAATAGTAACGTTTGGTAGGGTCGTTTGTGATGATGGTCATTTTCAAGTCCGAGATATCGGCTACGGCCACGGGAGTGTCTTCCGGTATGAAATCAGGATCGGTCGAAGCATATACTTTCACATTTCCTTTGATGAGGGGAGCCATTTCCCACTTAACGATACAGTTCCCTACGTTGTTTTCTTCGCATACAACGGATATATGTGGAGCTGTGCCGCCGCAAGAAGGGAGCAACACTGCCAGCGCAAGCAAGTTCAACAGATTCTTGTACATAATTCGTAAACTCTCTAAATGTCGTTTACAGCAAATATATAGTTTTTCGCCGCAGATTATACAGCGTGCAGGAAGCTTTTATAATTTTTAAATGATAATTTATTTTTAGGTACGGATCGGAGAGAACCGTCAATACTTATATCTCTCCGCAAACTCGCGCGACACCGAATTGCTGTAACTTTTGCAGACTTCCGCGGCGAATTCCATACCGTAACGGATAATCTCGTCCCACCCGGTTTCGCTGACCGTGTTCAAGTCGTCGTAACGGACGTCATATTTCAGCAAGCCGTAGATGATGCCCGCATTGAAGTTGTCACCCGCTCCGATGGTACTCACGGCTTTCAGCGGCGGTATGTCGTATTCTTTGGAGACGGAAGCGGTGCGGAGCGTTATCTTTTCCGCTCCTGCCGTACACAGAAAATTGGGACAATAGAATTTTATCTTGTCTCTGTATATTTTGTCCGCGTCGCGCAAATTGTACATATAGAAGAAGTCTTCCTGCGAACCGCGTACAATGTCGGCGTATTCCAGATTTTCAATGATGGTCGGCGCCAGCTTTATAGCTTCTTCCTTGTGGGAAGAACGGAAATTGGGATCGTAATAAACGATGGCTTTCTTTTCGCGTGCCCGGTCGAGCAACTCCAACACTTTCTCGCGCAGCACCGGATTCAACGCGTAGTAAGAACCGATGACGACGATATCGTCTTCTTCCAGTTCGGGGTAGATGACATCCAGCCGTTGTTTGGGATAATTCTTATAGAAAATATATTCAGCGTCGCTGTTATCATTCAGGAAAGCGAGCGATACGGGAGATTTCCCGTCGGGAAATACGTTGACGTGGTCTGTGGAAATATGATTGTCGCGCATGAACCGGAGAATGATATCGCCCACATGGTCGTTGCCTGTCTCACTGATGAAACAGACGGGAACGCCGGTACGGCTCAATGAAACGATTCCATTGAATACGGAACCGCCCGGAACGGCAGCCGAAGGTTGCTCATTACGGAAAATGACGTCCAATATCGTTTCTCCGATGCCGATTACTTTACGCATAATGATCTTGATTTTTCTCCGAGGTAACCGCCGTGATGACGTTTGGAGTAGTCTTCAATGGTAAATCCGGTTCTCTGCATGGTCTGCACGACCAGAATATCGCCTATAACGGTCATTACCGTTGTGGAAGTGGTAGGAGTCATGCCCAGTGTGCAGACCTCCTTGGGGCTTCCCGTGCTGAGGCATACATCCGATTCCTGCGCCAGCGGACTGTCCGGATTGCCCGTAATAACGATAAACTTCAGCCGGGGATTCAGGTTGTGCGCCAATTGTGTCAACTCGACAATTTCGCGCGTCTTGCCCGAATTGGAAATGAGCAGCAACAGGTCGTTTTCCTGCAGAATACCCAAGTCTCCGTGTTGTGCCTCGCTGGGATGCAGAAAGACGGAGGGAATGCCAGTCGAACAAAAGGTAGTAGCAATATTCATAGCTATTTGCCCTGCCTTGCCCATGCCGGAAGTTACCAGTTTCCCTTTTTTGCGGTGTACTTGTTCTACGATGAGTTCTACCGCTTTTTCGTATGCGTCCGTTACGGGGATATTCAATACGGCTTGCGCTTCTTTCTGCAAAAGCTCTTGAATGGATGCTATCATTGTTTCAATTTTGATTTATGAATTATAAGTCCGCAAATATCCGTAATTTTCCATAAACGGCAATAAGTTTTATTGTATTTTTGTGCCCGCAAATTGTTTGTAACGTAAGAATGAAGAATTTAACAGAAGAAATACAGCCTCGCTATCATCTGCATACATTGCCGAACGGCCTGCGCATCATCCACGAACCGTCTTTGTCGAAGGTGGCTTATTGTGGTTTTGCGGTAGATACCGGAACGCGCGATGAACTCGAAAACGAGCAGGGCATGGCGCATTTTGTGGAGCATCTTATTTTTAAAGGTACCAAGAAGCGTAAAGCGTGGCATATTCTGAACCGCATGGAGAATGTGGGCGGCGATTTGAACGCTTATACCAATAAGGAAGAAACCGTAATTTATTCCGCGTTCCTTACCGAACACTTCGGACGCGCTTTCGAGCTGCTGACGGATATCGTGTTCCACTCCACGTTTCCGCAACGGGAGATTGAGAAGGAGACAGAGGTCATTATAGACGAAATCCAGTCGTATGAGGATAATCCTTCGGAACTGATTTTTGATGATTTTGAAGATTTAATCTTTCGCGGACACCCTCTGGGACGCAATATTCTCGGTAATCCGGAGCAGCTGAAGAAATTCCGCAGCGAAGATGCGGCCGCCTTTACTTCCCGCTTTTATCATCCCGGCAATATGGTGTTCTTTGTGTTGGGTAATATGGATTTCAGGCAAGTGGTGCGCTGGGCGGAGAAACTGTTGGCTGACATTCCGGCTGTGGCTGTCGATACCCGTCGTACGCCTCCGCCTTTGTATGTTCCGAAAAATCTGGTTTTGCATAAAGATACCCACCAGGCGCACGTCATGATAGGCAGCCGGGGATACAATGCCTACGAAGACAAGCGTACGGCGCTCTACCTGCTGAACAACATTCTCGGCGGTCCGGGCATGAACAGCCGGTTGAATGTGGCCTTGCGCGAACGGCGCGGTTTGGTCTATAATGTAGAGTCCAACCTGACTTCCTACACCGATACCGGAACTTTCTGCATTTATTTTGGCTGCGATCCTGAGGACGCGGCGCTCTGTACCCGCCTTGTGTATAAAGAACTGAAACGCCTGCGTGATACCCGGATGACTTCTTCCCAGCTTGCCGCCGCCAAAAAGCAGCTTATCGGCCAGATAGGCGTGGCTTCGGACAATAACGAGAATAATGCCCTCGGCATGGCGAAGACCTTCCTGCATTACAATAAATATGAAACGGCCGGAGCTGTGTTCCGGCGTATCGAGCAACTTACTCCCGAGATTCTGTTGGAAGTGGCGAACGAGATGTTTGCAGAGGACTACTTATCGACTCTTGTTTACGATTGACAGCCTTCTCAGCCGCTGAACTTAGGTATTGAGGCGGGGATTGTTATGCCGGGCCCTTATTGAATTTAATTCGTCAGACGGATGTTTCCCGTTCGTTCAACAGTTGTCATCCTTTCGTTAGACAGCCGTCTAACGAAAGGATGACAACTGTCTAACGAATTAGGATTGGTGGTTCGGCTACTTGTTTTTGGAATGCTCCTTTGCTAAAAATGCCTTATTCCCGCTTATTCTCTTCAGGTTGTTCCAACCGCTTCCTGCTGAATTCGCAACCGCAGTACAGTTGGTTATAGAAATCATATTCTTTGAGGAGCTGGTTGCGGCGGTCTTGCAATCCGCCTTTCCGCCAGTTCTGCTCCCAAAAGATTGTACCGGGATAAAGGGCGGCTGCCCGTTTTCCCGCTTCGTTTATTTGGTCGAGGCTCTTCCAACGCGAAGACGCGAGGGTAGTGGTAAAGACAGAGAAGCCGTGTTCGGAAGCATAGCGTGCCGTTTCCGTCAGGCGTAATGTAAAGCATTTCAGGCAACGGCCGCCGCGTTCCGGTTCGTCTTCCAGTCCCTGCATTGTGTTCCGCCAATGGGTGTAGTCGTAATCTGCATCGATGAAATCGAGGTTTTGAGACGTTACAAAGCGAATGGCTTCCTGTTTTCTTATTTCATACTCCTCTTGCGGATAGATGTTGGGATTACAGTAAAACACAGTCGGGCGGATGCCGTTTGCCAACATGCATTCTATGATGGCAGAGGAACAGGGAGCGCAACAGGAGTGTAGCAAAACTCTGTTTTCACCGTTGGGAGTTTGAATTTTCAGCATAGCGATGAGTACTTTAAACTTTCAGTTTTATCTTGCCTTTCACCAGCAGTCCGGTCAACTGTACGATGACGATGGAGAAGACAAGCGATTTGAGCAGTCCCGGTACGCCGCTTCCCAATACTTCCGGATAAGTCCAGCCTGCTAATTGCTGAACGGAGTACCATATATAGGGAAGAATGTAGCAAGTGAGCGTTGCCGTTCCTGCGGGTTTGATTATATCGAACCGGCTTGTATTGCCCTTTACGTCGGTCAGCCAATAGAAGAAGCCGAATAACGGGAAGAAAGCGGCAAGGCAATAAAACAGCCAGGACGGGGTAGCCTGTATCTTGGAGATAATCCAGTATGGATGTGAAACCAGTGCAAGGATGAGCATGCCGACGCCGAGAATGCAGAGCATACCGATGAATTTGCCGGGGTGTTCGCGATCGGCGTAGCGTTGCATGAGTAAGGAGGTCAGTAATCCCGACATTCCGAATGCATGCAGCGTCCAGTCACTGGGAATGAAAGGAAGCAGCAGGATACGGCTGCCGTACTCTTCCGGGATAAGGCCGGAATGGCTGATTACGGCGAGTGCTATCACTGCAAACCATGCAATCGCGTTTTTACGCAGGCTCTCGCGGGTAAACAGGTAGATGCCGGCACATACGGCATACGTCCAACCGATAAGACCGAGGATTCCCCACCAGCCCGTATGGAACGGTTTTCCGTTGAGGTCTTTATAAATAACCAAAGCTGCGAGCAATACCACGCCTGCCACTTTCATTACGGTGAAAAGGGCTTTTTTTGTGCCTTCGGCTTTGGGATATACTCCCCATGTCAGGAAGAAACCGATTACCATAAGGATAGTAAACCAGGAATGGGAAAGGCCGCCTTCGATGCCGCCGCTGTTAAGCGAAAACAGTCCCATGGCGATGAGCGCTACCGTACGCCAGAATATATGCGCGATGACCTGTGTGGTAGTATCACCCTTTTTATAACGGTTCTGTATGGCAAAAGATACCGACATGCCCATGCAGAACAGGAAAGCCGGGAAGATGGTATCGGAAAATCCCAGCATGTCTTCATTGATATCGGCGTGCATCAGCCAGTGGGGGACATTCTTCAATCCGGGAATGTCGTTTACAAAGAGCATGAGGAACATGGTGAGTGCGCGGAATACATCTACTGCGGCAACTCGTTGGAGTGCTAAGTTTTTCATAACAAATCTGTTTTGGGGGTTAGGGCACAAATATAGGAAAGAATTTTTCAATATGGGAATATCAGGCTGTAAAAAAAGAATTCTGCCATTCAGAGGAGCTTGCGATGAAGAATCTCCTCTCTTATATGTTAAGGAGAAGAGATTCTTCACTCTCTTCAGAATGACAGAATGATATGTCAATTAGAGTGTTGGTACTTCCTCTTTGGACAAGTGTCCTTTAAGAGTGTCCTTATTCAAACAATGATTTGGCAATTCCCATTTCCAGTCCTCTCAGTTCCGCCAGTCCTCTCAGACGACCGATGCAGGAGTAGCCCGGATTGGTTTTCTTCTTCAAATCGTCCA
>OLRF01000029.1_pt1 | contig 198304 bp, 134 predicted proteins | sample 1672061 | NCBI WGS metagenome assembly OLRF01 (sample SAMEA3136641, study PRJEB25190) | human gut metagenome | reverse complement strand
ACCAAAAGGAAAAAGACATCACCGGAAGCGTGAAAAGGGCAAACCACAACAAAGGAAGTATGATTGTTTCCGATCCGACGGAACTTGTTCAGCCGGGTGGCAACAATCATTCTTCCCGGTTTGTCCGGCTGTGTGTGGGCGCCTGTTTCATTCATGGGGCAGGCTGACACACTCTGCATTCACTTTCCGCTTCCGGCAAAAGAGACAGCGAAAAAAGAAAAATCATTTGAAAACCCGTAAAAGCACCTCTTGGCATAGGCGCAAAAGAAAGGGGCATTGCTTCATCTGTCTAAACATCGTTTAGGCGTGAGGCAATGCCCTTTTCTCCAGCTATGCGGTAGTCGGCACACGTTTGTTCCAAACTCGTTTTGGGCAATGGTGTGCCGACGGACAATACCGCTTTTACGGAAAATTCTTATGAATGAGGGGATAAAAAACGGGAGTTTATATCAAAATCTCGAATTAAATAGCTACTTTTGCATACGAAGAGTTCTTTGAAGGTTACGCAACGCGCAGAAGGATAATGCAGTAGATAACTAACTAAATCGTAACCTATTACTATCAAGAGCAATTAACCTACGCTCATTTCCAATAAATTACACTCTTTTCGTAACTTCATGCTGCAAAAGTACATATATTTTATCTTTACAGACAAACTAAACAATGATTATTAACAACCTTCCGTTCAATAAATATGTGATAAACCATATTTATAGCAACATCGGACAAGTCCTCTATCCCTTTTCCCCTTATTTTTGCATCGTGAACAAACCGATAGAATATATGGAAACCAAGAAGACAACCCGGGAAGAGTATCAAAAATGTGTGAATGCAGTGGTAGATTATATCAATCTCCACCTCGGAGAAGAAATCGACCTGAAATCACTGGCCAAGATTTCCCATTTCTCTCCTTTCTACTTTCACCGCATCATGAAAGCTTTTTTGGGCGAACCCATAGGTACGTTTATTGTCCGGACACGTACCGAAGCAGCTGCACGGTTGTTGCGTCATTCCGAACTGCCGATAGCCGACATCGCTTATCGCATCGGTTATTCGTCACCCTCGTCGTTGTCTAAAATATTCAAACAGTTCTATGGTATTTCACCTTTAGAATATCGTAACAATAAAAACTTTGTAATTATGAAACCAGCCATTATCCGTCCGGAACTCGAACTGAAACGAGAAATCAAAGAGCTCCCGGCCCGAAACGTGATTTATATCCGATTATTCGGAGACTATAAACTGAATGATTATTGCGGCACATGGATACGCCTTCAACAGTTTATCCAAGAGGAGAAACTGCCAATGGGAGAAGTGATGCCCTATTGTATTTATCATGATGACCCCAAAGTAACTCCGGTAGAAAAACTGCGTACCGATGTATGTATGGTTATGCCAGCTGCCGTAACACCTAAAGGTGATATCGGCTTCAAACAGCTTCCGGCAGGACGTTACGCCATATTCCTATATAAGGGGTCTTATGAGCACCTGCAAGCCGTGTACGATACAATCTATGGAAAATATATCCCTGAAATGGAATGTACTTTCAGAAATGAAGCCAGTGCCGAACGATATCTGAACAATCCTGCAGAAACAGCACCGGATGAACTGTTAACAGAGATTTATATTCCTATAGAATAAATTTCGATACCGAACTTTCATTATAATATTTATAAGTTTATGATTTAGTATTCGTACTTTTGTGAAGCACTAAACAAAAACAAAAATGAAGCAAGAAGTATTGTTTATAATATTAAATGAATATGCCGACTGGGAAGGCGCTTTCATAGCAGCCTGCCTGAACACGGGAGTAATGCCGGGCAGCGAAGTGATGTATACCCCAAAAGTCGTTGCCCCGACATTGGATGCTGTGCGTTCTATCGGCGGTTTCCGTACGCTACCCGATTATAGTTTCCGGACGATGCCCACAGATTATGCGGCATTGATACTGATAGGCGGCATGCAATGGAATTCTCCCGAAGCGGCACAAGTGGTTCCTTTGGTGAAGGATGCTCTACAACGTGGAAAAATCATTGGCGCCATCTGCAATGCCGCCTCTTTCATGGCAAAGCACGGCTTCCTTAATAACGTAAAACATACGGGAAATACCATACAACAGTTGAAGCTTTGGGGTGAACAGAACTATACCAACGAAACCGGTTATGAAGAGAAGCAGGCCGTCAGCGACCAAAATATCGTCACAGCCAACGGCACCGGGCAGCTGGAATTCTGTCGCGAGCTTCTTTTGTTGTTAAAAGCCGATACGCCGAAAAGAATTCATGAATCCTATGATTTCTATAAAAACGGATTTGTAAGATAAAGAACAACCTATATTTTTTCCTAAAATCGCTGAAAACAGGATATCAAAATCCCCATCCTTGAAAATAAGGATGGGGATTTTATAAATCAATTATGTCTTCCTATAGATATAAAAAGTATTTACAACGATAAACTCATAGACAGTGTTTGAAACTCATCAACAAACACATTTTCTAAATCAAGTTTTAATTTATCAACAGTCTTCTCCAGTTTTATATCAAGACTCCTATTAGGAGACAATAAAACCTTACTCTTTCCGTAGCTTAACAAAAAAGGAATATCATAACGATTGTCTATACGATATGTGATATGAGTATCATTCTGCGCAATCTGCGAAACAGACAAACAAGCTAAACAGAAATCCATCAGCAATTGCTTATCTCCTGCTAAATATCCATCAAAAAAAGCTAATGTACGCCTGCTAAACATAGCTTCTTTAATAGAAGCCTGCGAACGGTCTTTTGCAAAAATAATAGTCATAGGACGACGATAAGGAACAGCAACTGCACAACCCGCTCCATGTACTCCATCATTAGCATATATGGAAGTATGTACATCGGAATTACTAAATACAGTTAAATTTTTCTCATGCGCCCATCTCAAGGCCCGAGGATAAAACTCCGTATTATTAAAAACCTCAATGCCATGAATCATCTTATTTTTAAAAAGATTCTCCTGAAATTCATGAATACGACAAGTATCCACAGCCCAAGCCGGATGATTCCAAAGCACAAAAGCTCCTTGTGAAATAGCAGCCTCAATAGCGGCCTTAGGATCATCTACTTTTAGTTTGTTAGAATCTTTCACAAATAATGCATTAAAATGACCATAAATAGGTTGTTTACGAGTTATTTCTGTTCCCTTAATTAAGATAATACCACGCTCTACAGCACGTTTTTTAGCCAAATTATAAGATGTATTTTCATCTCCTGTAATGTATTCGCGATTAGTTTTATACTCAATATGATCAGTAATAGCCAAAACATCCAGCCCGGTCTTCCATGCTTCGTCTACGCGCATATCCGGCGATACCGAACCATCAGAAAAATATGTATGTGTATGCAAGTCTCCTTTAAGAGTAATAAAACCATTAATCTGATTTGGAATCCTCATCTCCATACGAGTATTTTCTGCATAGCGTGGAAAATTTATCTTATTTACATTTTGGGCACACAATCCCTCTATTGCCAAAATGCTTATTATCAACATTATTATTTTATTATGCATATCTTTTATTTTTAGTGAAATCCAAGAATGAACAGGATACATTTCATCCTGTTCATTTCTACTTTTAATTAACAATCATCAATATCCCTAGATCACATAGGGTTCTGTGTTATATATCCTTGGCTATTATCTATTTCTGATTGAGGAATAGGGAATAGCTCCGAATATCCGGGTCTAAAAACAGCATTAGGTTTAACAGCCTTAAAAGCTGGAGAACTTAAAACAGCCTCTGCCTTCCCTGTGCGAACTAAATCAAAATAACGATGTCCCTCCATAGCAAATTCATAGCGGTTTTCGTTTATGATAGCATCAAATAGAGCTTCGCCTGTAGCCGTCGTATTATCCAATAGACCTGCACGACGCCGCACTTTATTCAAATATTCACGAGCCAAAGCATCATCTGTACCCAACTTACAAACAGCTTCAGCATAAATTAAATATACTTCTGAAAGACGTATTATACGTAAGTTGTTTGGCATGGTAAAAATACTTTCCGTACCAATTCGTTCTGATGGCTTTATATATACTTTTTGATTATAATATCCCGTTCTATTAAATTCCAGTGAACTAAAATCTGCAGCTGTTTCCCAATTTTCTAAATCTTGAATTGTCAATAAGGTAGCGTCTTTGCGCTCATCTCCAGATTCAAAGGCATCTGCCAATAGTTGTAATGGCTGATTACCACCATACCCAGCAAAAGGACGAGGCCCTTGAGCATATGCACTATAATTTCCTGTTGTGGTTAATCCTTTGTCATCTGATTTATGACGGAAATTAATTTCAAAGATTGATTCTTTATTATGCTCATGCAGCATAGAAAAAATATCCTCATAATTCTCCATCAAATCGTATTCTGCCGGAACTAAAGGTAACAGGTTATCCTCTATAGCCTTTTTGGCTTCAGCATACTTTCCTTGATAAAGATATACTTTCGCAAGAAGCGCCCAAGCCGCATCTGACGTCGCTCGCCCTAAATCTTTTGAATCAAGCTCTTTTTTACGAGGTAAATTCTGAGTAGCGTAAGTTAAATCCGACTCTATTAAAGCATATACTTCTTCTTTAGGAGAACGTCTCTTATTTTTATCTGCCAGTACAGGTGTCGCTGTTATTAACGGTAAATCTCCCCAAGTTCGTACTGCCTCAAAATAAAAATAAGCTTTTGTAAAATACGCCTCTCCTATTAAATAATTTTGCTTATAATTTTTAAATATACCCGCCTCCATTTTCTCTATACCTTCAATAGCCTGCATAGCGCGATTGATAGCTCGAAAACAGGCGTTCCATCTATCACCTATACGACCGTAATCAGCATGAAAAGCCAAATTCTCCCAACGTCTTGCAGCCGAAACATCATTATCACTACCACTTGCTGTTGCATCGTCAGATGTAATATCGCCAAATGACCAGATGCTACGTGTATACCTATAATCTTTATAAATAGACGTTGCCCCTACTACTGCAGCAACCGCATCATCCTCTGTAACAAAGAATTCTTCATTCGTAAGTTGCCCTAATGCAGACTTATCCAAAAAATCATCACAACCGACAAAAGTCATAGCACTTAATGTCAATATTAATATCTTATTTAAAGTTTTCATAGCGTTTACTGTTACAAATAATTAATACTATCATTTTAGAATGTGAGACTTAACCCTCCCGTAATTGTACGAGACTGAGGATAAGTACCATAATCAAAACCACGGCTCAAATAATCGGTAGAAGACAACTGACCAATCTCCGGGTCTGCACCACTATAATCCGTAATTGTAAACAAATTTTGTCCACTAATATAAATACGAAGGTTTTGAATCTTAATTTTTTGTATCAATTGTTTTGGAAAAGTATATCCTAACTGAATATTTTTGAGACGAAAGTAAGAGCCATCTTCTACATAAAAATCGGAGATACGCATATTATCATTATTATCATCTCCATTAATACGAGGAATATTCGTATTTCTATTTTCAGGAGTCCAAGCATTCAAAACCGCACGATTTTTTTGGAATGTAGTCCCTGTAGAGTAAGTATATGCCCGATTTGCATTAAATATTTCATTACCATAAACACCCTCAAAAAAAGCTGCAAAATCAAAATTCTTATAAGTCAATGAAATATTTAAACCATAGGTAAAATCAGGAATAGGACTACCTATAAAGGTTTTATCCGCTTCATCCAATTTACCATCGGACTTTCCGGTCAAAGTTTTGCCATCCGCTGCGAAACTATCTAAATCTAAGAATACAAAATCTCCCAAACCTGCATTGCGTTGTATTTTTTTTACTTCGGCCAATTGTTCTTCCGTCTGTACTAATCCCCCCGTTTTATATCCCCAAAATTCACCAATAGCAGAACCAACCTGCGTTTTTGTAGCATTACCTCTACTATATACAGAGCCACCGACCAATGCATCACCTGTACCTAAACTTAATACTTTATTATTTACAGTAGCAATATTTCCACCAACAGTCATAAATAAATCTTTTGCCAATTTTCCTTGCCATTGCGCTGAGAACTCGAAACCACGATTACGCACACTACCCACATTTGTTACCGGGCCACTCTCAAAGCCTAAATGGGCAGGTATAGGTTCAGTAAGTAGCATGTCTTTCGTCGTCTTTGAATAATAATCTGCAGTCAATGTCAATGATTTAAAGAGAGTTATATCTAAACCTATATTCGTGGATTCCGTTGTTTCCCACTTAATATTAGGATTGGCAACTGAAATAGCTGTTACTCCTTGGTAAACTTCCTCCGGATTTCCATATAAGTATTGATATTGACGAGCGGAAGTCAAGATATTCTGATATAAATAATTACCTATATTCTGATTACCAATTTGTCCCCAACCACCACGTATCTTAATCATATCAATCCAATGAGCATTCAGATTCTTAAAAAACTTCTCATTAGAAAGTTTCCAAGCTAAAGAAAAAGAAGGAAAAGTTGCAAAACGGTTATCTTTTCCAAATTTAGAGGAGCCATCTACACGAAAACTTGCAGTAGCCAGATAACGATCGTCATATCCATAATTAATACGTCCCAAGAAAGAAAGCATAGAAGACTCCCAAGCTATGCCATTGGCTATTGCCGAATTTGCATTTTGCGCAGCATCAATATATTGCAAATTTGAAGAACTCCCAGGTACACCATTTTTACTTGCAGAGAAGCTTTCATTACGAGTACTTTCTAATGTATATCCAGCCATTACTTTCAAATCGTGCTTTCCTTTAAAAACTTTATCATAAGTCAAGATATTCTCCCATAACCAATTCAGATAATTAATATTCCCTCTGGAAACCGTACTTTCTGCAGTTTTCTGTGAAGGACTTACATCATATTTTGGTATAAAATCATAATCATCCATTCTACGAATATCCACTCCGAAACTAGTTTTAAAACTCAATCCTTTAGCAATATTTGCAAGTCCATATATAGAGCCGACCAAATCTAAACTTTTACGTTTGGTATTTGTATATTCAATTGCTGCCACCGGATTATAAATATCAGCATATGATGAATATCCCCAACTTCCATCGTCCTGTTTTACCGATACTACCGGTTCCATCTTCAAGGCTGTACTCATTATAGAAAAAGCTTCATCACCCTCCAATATAGTATGACGGGTAGAAAGCGAAGCTGACAAATTTGTTCCAATTGTAAAAATATTATTTATCTTATTGGCAGCATTTAAACGCAATGACAAACGTTCATAATCAGTACCCTGAATAGTACCCTCCTGACTAAAATAACCTGCACTGGCAGTATAGGTCAATCCACCTTGTCCACCACTCATATCTACATAATAATTTTGTACTGCAGCAGTGCGGGTTATTTCATCAATCCAATCAGTAGAGACATTACGATCGACTTTTGACAAGTCTATTGGACTCGTACGAGTTTCATTTATTTTCATTTGAAAATCATACCATTCCGGCCCACTCAATAAGTTTAAGTTATTTATTGCAGTTTGTACACCGTAATAACCATTGAAATTAACTATCGTTTTTCCAACCTCACCAGTCTTGGTAGTAATAAGTATTACACCATTAGCCCCTCTTGAACCATAAATGGCAGAAGCAGAAGCATCTTTCAATACTTCCAAAGAAGTTATATCATTAGGATTTAAATAAGAGATATTACTTACCGGCATTCCATCTACTACATAAAGAGGCTCAGAATCATTAACCGTACCGATACCACGAATACGAATTGTGGGTGTAGCACCCGGTGAACCAGACTGCGATGTGATTGATACACCTGCAATACGTCCTTGCAATGCTGTCCCGACATCTCCAACAGGTTGTTTTGCCAAAACATCTCCTTTAACAGAGGCTACGGCTCCCGTGATATCGCTCTTTTTAGATATGCCATAGCCTATCACTACTATTTCATCTAATAATTTGGTATCTTCTTTCAATACAACCCGCAAATATTTACCCTTAACCACTTGTTCAAGCGTCTGATACCCTACATAACTAACAACAATCACAGCATCAGAAGCAACATCATTTAATATAAAATTACCATCCACATCTGTTATGACTCCATTTGCGGTTCCTTTTATCAAAACGCTTGCTCCTATGATAGGGATATTATTACTATCAATCACTGTGCCTGTAATTTTTCTACTATTTTGAGAAAGAGCCGCACTTTTTATTATATTTATATTTCGACCATTAATAGAAAATGACAGCCCCGTCCCTTTCAATGCCAAATCCAAGACCTCATCCATTCTTTTGTCCTTTACATCAACAGTCACTTTTATATTGTTGACATCAGCATCAGCATAAAAAAATAAGTACTCGCTTTGTTGTTCCATATGTGAAAAAAAATCAGTCAGTAGAACACTCGTTTTATTAACAGATATTTTTTTATTCTGCAAATAATCATCCGCAGCAAACACATTGTCCGTTGAGGCAAATATGAAAGATAAAGTAATAGCAAAAGCAATTATACCTTGCTTTACATTCTTGCATAAAAAAGTAGTATATAAGTTGTTTTCCATATTTTTGACGTTGTTTTTCTAGTAAAATAATGTATACAAATAACACATGAAATACTGTTTCGGTCAACAAAAAGAGCCCAAGCCCTCATGTCATAATACAATTCTATTTATGTTTCATAAGCAAGTCATATTAGTTTAACACTCAATAAATGTAGTATATACCATTCTCTTCTTTCCATTTTATATGTATTGTACGATTGATTACATCCAACACATTATGAAATGCAATATTCTGTTCAAAACTACCTGTAAACTTTAATTCTGGATTAAGTAGCTTTTTATTATTGATAATTATTTTCACTCCATAATCGGCTTCCAATTTCTTCATCAATCTCTCAAATGGCAACGAGCGATATTTAAATAATCCTTCTTTCCATGCACTTTCCTGTTCCGAATCTATTTCAGTAAGCTCCAAATTGCGATTATTTTTATTAAATAAGAGTTTTTGATTGGGCTTCATTAACACACTCTGTTCACTACTTACAAAACGTATGGCCCCCTCTAATAATACAGTTTCAATTGTACCGGTTTCCTCTTTGTTACTTGCCGTAAATTTTGTACCTAGAACTTTTACTATTGTCCCATCCATATCCACAATAAATGGAGAAACTGTATTCTTTTTAACATCAAAATATGCCTCACCAATTAATCTGACACGTCTCTCTTTCTGACCATAATCATCGGTATAAGAAACTTTACTGTTTCTATTTAATATGATTCTGGTACTATCCTCCATAAAAAAGGTTGAGATACTATTTCCTGTCATATATATATATTGTTGAGAAATTCGTGGTGTGGTTTCTATCATCATAAAAAAACTCAACGTCAAGATAATAAGCAATGATGCAGCAACTCCACTGTAAACAACCATTCTTTTTCTCCTAGAATTCCTCATATCCAACTTTGCTATTTTCTGCTGAAGTTTCTTAAAAGAATTTTCAGCTGTCATTGGATAATCATATTTTAAATTTGCATTCCAATAACTTTCTATTTTTTGAAATTCTTCTCTGTTTTTCTCATCTGCATTTAACCATTGTGCAAATTCAACAATATCATCATAAGAATTTGTTTTGGTTAATATCCGCATTATTATTTCATCCATTTTCATATAATTCAGTTTGCTATTCATTTAGTTAGTCGCAAAAAAAAAGAATCCCCCTTAGTCATATTACTTATTTTTTCTATTTTCGCTTTAAAGACTAAGGGTATTTACCTATTTGCTGCGACTATTTAAGAAACAAGAAGAACCTATTTCGTGAAAAACGCTGAAGAAATAACTCACTGTATCCAAAGAATTGCACTGAATGATTCTCAGGTTGCATTAAAAGAGCTATACACCTATTATTTCTATGATCTTCTACGTTATAGCATGCTCTATACCTCCAACCCACGTGATGCAGAAGAAGTCGTATCAGATACTTTCTTCATGGTGTGGAATAACCGAAAACAACTTTTAGATATAAAAAACTTCAATTCATATATATATACTGTAGTTCGCAACAAATCAATAAGTCAGTTTCGTGCACTACATATAGAAAACCAAAGTATAGATAATATTGCTATTGATATTTTTGCTCATACTAATATTACTCCGGAAGATGAATTAATTTCCCAAGAAGAAATTTCCGAAATTAACTTAGCAATTAACAGTCTGCCTAATAAGTGTAAGATTGCTTTTAAACTCGTAAAAGAAAATCATTTAAAATATAAAGAAGCAGCAGAAATACTCAATATTTCAGTAAAAACATTGGAAGCCCATTTAACAACGGCTATGAAAAAGATTCGAGAAAAACTGAAAGACAGCATATGATTTCTAATCATTACTATCCAATTTATTAGTAAAGTTCATTATTTATAATAAAAAAGAGTACAGCTACACCACTTATGTAAAATATCACCTATATGTTAGTAATTGGGGTATTGGTATTCTGCATACAATTGTTCCCCTACTTACTAAAAGCAGGGAAACAATTACTTCCACACTCACAAGAAAAATCTATAAATACGAGCCGGATAAGATTTAACTCCCCCCCTTGTTCGTATACAATGAAGCGGTTGGAAAGGTATTCAAAAATGAGACAGCCTTAGTTCAGGCTCAGTCCATACGTACCTAAGGTCTCCATCTCGTCTGCCGTATAACTTCCCTGGGACTTGATATGCTGTACTTCCTTCATGAATGCCTCGGCATGAACCAGAAAGTCTCGGAAACTCTTCATCTCTCGAGGATGTCCTTCCACCGTCGGCAAACGTTCGGCAATGTCCAACTGAATAACCAACTTCATCATTTTCATATCCAGCCGGGCCATATCGGGAGAGGGTTTGCGCATACACAATTGCAGAATACTCTGCATCGTGGTAGACATCCTGTTCATGGCAAGTATCTGTTCCTTCATCGGGTTATCATTCAGCAATACCTTCTGCGCTTCTTCGGTAAAAGGAGACAGCATATCAAGAATATTCTCTTTATACTCCGCCATCTCGACGCTCAGCCGGTAATTAACAGGTAGCAGTTTATCGGCAGCAGACTTATCTTTTGCTTTCAGCGAGGAAAGATACCGATTGAAATTAGCATAAAATTGCTTTCTAACCTGAAACAACTGCATAAAGCTCTGTTTCAGATTGCGCCGGGTTTCTTCATTAAAATACGTACCGGGGTTGACGACCGATGCAGAATCTTTCTGAGAGAAAGCCGGCGGAACAACAGCCGTCAGTATCGGCGCATCCCCATTCTGTTCCATATATCCCAATACGGAATTCACATCCTTCTCCACCACCAGATTCTTCAATAGGGCGAGCGAGGCATTGTAGTACTTTATCACCTTATCCGCCTGTTCCACTTCCGCAGCAGAATATTTTTCGGAAGTTTTCCGCTGAACACCGCTACCGCAAGCAGTCAACATAAGAGTAACCGCAAACGCTCCCGCAAACATTAAATTCTTTCTCATAAGGTTTCCTTTCATTTTTTAATATGCACGTACCATTCGCATGTACGCTTTTATTCACTAATTTTGCAAATCATTATGCGGAACAAACAAACGATGAAAGAGATAGGTTCCGGTATATCGTTTAATTTTCAAGAAAAAGATGCAAAACACTACTATAAAAGGTTTTCTATATGCGGCACTCTCCTCGTCCACATTCGGACTGGCGCCTTTCTTCAGCATATCATTGTTGATAGCGGGATTCTCATCCTTTGAAGTGCTGACATACCGCTGGGGAATCGCTTCACTCATTTTGGCAATTGCCGGTATCATATTGGGAGAGCGGTTCCGAATCACCGGGAAAGACTGGCAGACCGTATTCATACTAAGCCTGTTCAGAGCCACCACCTCATTCAGCCTCGTGATAGCCTACCAAAATATTGCCAGCGGCGTAGCATCCACTATTCACTTCATGTACCCTTTGGCGGTAGCGCTCACCATGATGCTGTTTTTCAAGGAAAAGAAGTCTTTCTCCATCCTGTTTGCAGTGTTCATTTCATTGATAGGCGCGGCGTTACTGTCATCGGGCGAGATAGATTTCAAAGGCGGAGATACTGCAACAGGACTGATCGCCGCCGCCATTTCCATATTCTCGTACGGCGGATATATTATAGGTGTACGGAAAAGCCGCGCTGCCAGCATCCCGTCTACGGCACTGACCTGCTATGTCATGGGATTCGGAACCCTATTCTATATTATAGGCGGCTGTCTGACAGACGGCATCCGACCGGCAACAGACGGCCATGCATGGCTGAACATCCTCGGACTGGCAATACCGGCAACGGCCGTTTCCAATATCAGTCTGGTAAAGGCAATCAAACATGTAGGCCCCACGCTTACATCCATCTTCGGAGCATTGGAACCTCTGACCGCCATAGTCATCGGATGTTGCGTATTCAAAGAAAGCTTCACATGGAGCAGCGCTATCGGAATCGCCCTGATTGTGACGGCAGTGACAGTAGTCATCCTGCACGAAAACGGCACGGGCAAAGTGCGCAAGTAATCCTACTTCGTCCGCTTATAATCCGCGATAAATCCTTCCATCATCCACTTTGCCAAAGCCTGGCGGTTGGAGCTGATAACGAAACGACGTTGGTCGAACGTATTCTGGATATTGCCCAATTCCACAAAAACGGAAGTCGGCGCGGCTTTCAGCAATACATAAAGGTTGCGTGAACTGACAGTCCCCTCAAACCCGCGGTTCGGCTGGTGTTTGTCGTACTTCGACTCGAAAGTTTCTTTCATGGTAACCGCCAGCTTCTTTCCCAACACGCTTTTCGGGGCATGGTAAAAGAAGACATCCGTCTGCGCGCTCTTGCTACGGCTGTCTACGTGCAGAAAGATGGCCCGGCAATACTTATATTTCTGACGGTCTTTCCGATAGAGTTCATTGATTTTGGCACAACGCTGTTGCAGACGGGCTACCTGGTTCAGCGGAATAGCTTCTCCCATACAAGTTTCCCGCTTACTGTTGGATAGATAGCGGTCGTCACGAATCCCGTCTTTGGCATCCTGAATGATGATACGTACTTCCGCCCCTTCCTGCATCAGGTTACGGGCAAGGCGTAAGGCAACATCATAGGCATATTCATCCTCATGCAACTCCACCTTTCCTATTTTTCCGATAGCTCCCGGGTCGGGACCGCCATGCCCGCTGACTACATAGAAGCAAGCGCCCTGTAAGCGGTTGGAAGTCACTTTCACATCAGCCAGTTTCTTCCCGAACAACCGTTCCCGAACCGCTCCCTTTTTGCCGGCGGCAGATTTGGATGAAGCGGCGGCAGAAGTCCCCTTCTTCAAGGAAGGCAATATATACTTCACTCCCAATCGCAGTTCCTCTTTTCCACGCAGACGTTTCTCGTTCAGCTTCATAAACTCGTTATAGCAGGCTTTTCCGGGACGCTTGTTCCGCTCCAGAAAAGCGGAAATACCCTCACCCGCCTTGGGTGTGGCATATTCTCCCTGAGCAGAGACCTCAAAAACAAGAAAAGTACAAAAGAGGATAGCCAGCAAGCAAAATATACGTTTCATATTCCCGTTATTCGTCATTTATTCGTATCGGCAGTAAATTTTCAACTGCTAAATTATTGCATTTTACCATTCACGCGTACAAATTTATATTTTTTTCCCTACTTTTGCGACAACTTACGCGTTTTAAAGAAAAGAAACTCTAAAAACAGATAGCATTATGGCAAAGCAATTCAAGCCGGAGACACTGTGCGTACAGGCAGGGTGGACTCCTAAAAAGGGTGAACCCCGTGTACTCCCCATTTATCAAAGTACAACTTTCAAATATGACACCAGCGAACAAATGGCTCGTCTGTTCGACCTCGAAGACAGCGGTTACTTCTACACCCGTCTGCAGAATCCTACGAACGATGCCGTTGCCGCCAAGATAGCCGCTCTTGAAGGCGGTGTAGCCGCTATGCTGACATCGAGCGGACAGGCTGCGAATTTCTATGCTATCTTCAACATCTGTCAGGCAGGCGACCACTTCGTATGCTCATCCACTATCTATGGCGGAACATTCAACCTGTTTGGCGTAACAATGAAAAAACTGGGCGTCGACGTGACTTTTGTCAACCCGGATGCGCCCGAAGAGGAAATCTCCGCAGCTTTCCGTCCGAACACCAAAGCCTTGTTCGGCGAAACGATCTCCAACCCAACGCTGGAGGTTCTCGATATCGAAAAGTTTGCCCGCATCGCCCACAAGCATGGGGTGCCGTTGATTGTAGACAACACTTTCCCCACTCCTATCAACTGCCGCCCGTTTGAATGGGGAGCCGATATAGTAGTCCACTCCACCACCAAATACATGGACGGACACGCCACCAGCGTAGGCGGCGCAATTGTAGACAGCGGTAATTTCGACTGGGACGCGCATGCTGACAAATTCCCCGGCCTCTGCACTCCGGACGAATCGTATCACGGGCTCACTTATACAAAAGCTTTCGGCAAACTGGCTTACATCACGAAAGCTACGGCGCAGTTGATGCGCGACCTCGGCAGCATCCAGTCTCCACAGAATGCCTTCTTGCTGAACCTCGGTCTGGAAACGCTGCACCTGCGTATGCCTCAACATTGCGGCAATGCCCAGAAAGTCGCCGAATACCTTTCCAAGAATGATAAAGTGGCATGGGTAAACTATTGCGGTCTGCCCGACAATAAGTACTACGAGTTGGCACAGAAATACATGCCGGGCGGTTCGTGCGGCGTTATCTCCTCCGGGCTGAAAGGCGGTCGTGAGGTATCCATCAAATTTATGGATTCACTGAAGCTGGCTGCTATCGTAACCCACGTTGCCGATGCGCGTACCTGTGTGCTTCACCCTGCCAGCCATACACATCGTCAGCTTTCTGACGAGCAATTGTTGGAAGCCGGTATCCGTCCCGACCTTATCCGCTTCTCGGTGGGTATTGAAAACGCGGATGACATTATCGCTGATATAGAGCAAGCGCTGAACGCGTAACCAAATAAATTTCGCACCACAGCGAAAAAGAAATATCGCTGTGGTGCAAAACCTTTTTCAGATGATTTCGGCCTGATAAGCCGGAAGTCTTATTCCACTTTCAACGTAATCGGCAAACTCGCCTTACCCTGATAGAATGTCCCTGCCTTAACGACCGAAGCATCGCACTTCACCGGTATTTCCCACAAAGCGGAATTTACAGTCGGTTCTGAACCATCCATTGTATAACGTATTTCAGCGCCTCGAATGGCTGTATTGGCGTAAAGTGTACCGTCTTTCACCAGCAATCCCGGATGCGGCAGGCGGAAATTGATACCGTTCTTCGCCCAATAAGGCATTTCCATATCACTGATTTTTTCATAATACAGCGCCAGCGCTTTGTCGAAAGCTTGTTGTTCCTGTACGCCTCGCAGTTTTTCCCATGCCGGATAAGCATTCCAACCACGCTCTGCCAGTCCCATGATTTTCGGGAAAAGAAGATATTCCACACCGCTGAAGCTACGGATTGTTTCGGCAAACAGCTGACCTTGTACACCCAGAATATTCTTTCGGCCTTCTGCCGTCAGAACAGTTTTTCCTTTTTCCGCTTTATCCAAATCAACAGAATCCCCTACTCCGTCCGTACGCAATGAACGATAGATGCTGAAAGGAAGCATGGAAAAAGAGATTGCCTCATCCACATAGCCGCCCCAGTCGAGTCCGCGCTCATCAGGATGCCCGTTGTAAGCCATATCCATATAGAAATTGCCCACATTGCAGAGAATCACCGGATAACCGTTGTTGGCAATCTGATAAACCACTTCATCGTAGCCCGGAACCGTATTCCAGCAGTACACGCCTGCCGCCTGAGTCCGCAATTGCCGGTGAGCCTCTTCGGTATGCCCCAAAGCCACTTCCTGCCACCCGCTGAACTTCAGACCGTTCCTTTGCATGATGCCGGCCATTTGCGTGATGAAATACTCTGCCAAATCATGCGGTTTCGTCATACCTTCCTCTTTCATCAATGCCCGGCACTTGGGAGAACCCAGCCATACACCGCGCGCCACCTCATCACCGCCAAGATGCACCGTAGTCAGCGGTACTCCGGCTTCCTCATACATAGCCGCAAGTTCCTGAATCACTTTCTCCATAAAGCGGTAGGCAGAAGGCATGGCCACATTTATCACATTGTCTGTATAATACTGCACGGACGCATAGCGGGAAGTATCTTCCGGCTCACTCAACAGATATTCGGCGGCCTTTTCCATATCCGTATCCTTATACCTGTTGTAACGTGCTTTCATGGAAACGATAGCCGCACGGGCATGTCCGGGAGATTCTATTTCCGGTATGACGCGGATATGCCTTTCGGCGGCGTAACGTAGCAAACCGATGAAATCCTCGCGGGAGTAATGTCCGTTGCCTACCGTTGAGGCATCCGGGTCATAGCCGCCATCGTAACAGGGATAGAGGCATCGGCTCTCGTCAGTGGTATGTCCGCGACGGCTGCCTACGGCCGTCAGTTCTTCCAGTCCCGGAATTTCCAGACGCCATGCTTCGTCATCCGCAAAATGGAAATGAAGCACATTCATTTTGTAAGAAGCGAAAATATCCACCAGCTTTTTCAGATTGTCCGCGGTAGTGAAGTTACGGGCAATGTCTATCATCTGCCCGCGGTACAAAAGGTCGGGATAATCTTCCACGGACATGGCGTCCAGCCGGTACGGCGCTTTTTTATCTTTCAGCATCGCCAGCAAAGTCTGCGTACCGTTGAAAACTCCGTGCGGCGTGGCGGCGCTGATTTTTATCCGGTCGCTGCCTATAACCATATCATAGTATTCATCGTTCACAGCTTTCGCCTTGTCTGCCAAAGTTTCCAAAGCAATTGTGACGGGAGCTTGGCCAACTATCTCCAAACCATACAAGGCGGACAGTTTCTCTTTCAGCAGCTTCGCCTCGCCGGCATACTCGTCCGGATAAACCAAAGCCACCTTACCGTCCAGCACAACACCACCCTCGGCAGGCGTTACTTTCTTTACCGACGGCAATATATCCGACTGCTTCAAAGCCGGCGCATGCGCCAAACGGAGGTTCAATTCGTATATCTTAACCGCATCCGGATAGCCGGACAGTGATTCCGGCGAGGGCAGCCCAAGCGCATTCAGCGTTACGGGAAGCGGCTTGCCTTCCTTACCGTCTGTCGCAGCTACCCAATAAGTACCCTCGGGCACATGCGAGTTCCGGTCCAGCTTGTAAGAACACAGGAAAGTGATACGCATGGAATCGCCGGGTGCCAGCGAAGTGAAGCTTTCCGTCGGATACATCTTAAAGAAGTTTCCGTTCACCGACTCCACCTTAACGGCAGGATTCCCCGCCTGCTTCACATTGCGGGGAAGCTGTGAATAATAGATTGTCCAATCTTTGGGAAGAGGAGCATCGGAGATGTTTTTAAGAACAAAGGAGTTCTCATAATAGCCGGGAGCAATGTCGCTCGCCCCCATTTCCCAGGTCAGGGAAACCGGAGCTTCGGATTTGTCACTCGTTCCGCATCCCGCCCAAAACGGCACGGTGCAAAACAATAATCCTGCAAGAGGAAGTTTCAAAATTTTCATAAAATACTTGTGTTAAGTTAATAATCGGGGGTAATTACTTAAATCTACTGCCAAAAATAAGCATTTTTAGTTTATTTACTGATAAATCTAATAGAAATTATCAGTCACAAGCTACAATTTAGAACTTTTATCTCTAAATTTGCGACCAAATTATAACCATTTTAACTAATCTACCATGGCTAAGATAACCAAAGAAGCTGCCTTGCTTTATCACTCGCAAGGCAAACCGGGAAAAATTGAGGTAGTGCCGACCAAGCCCTACAGTACACAAACCGATCTTTCACTCGCTTATTCTCCGGGCGTTGCGGAACCTTGTCTCGAAATCGAGAAGAATCCGCAAGACGCGTACAAATATACAGCAAAAGGTAATCTGGTAGCTGTAATTTCCAACGGAACCGCCGTTCTCGGTTTGGGCGACATAGGCGCGCTCAGCGGCAAGCCCGTTATGGAAGGAAAAGGGCTGTTATTCAAAATTTATGCCGGTATCGATGTATTCGATATTGAAGTGAACGAAAAAGACCCCGATAAGTTTATCGAAGCGGTCAAGGCAATCGCCCCCACTTTCGGCGGTATCAATCTGGAAGATATCAAAGCTCCTGAATGTTTTGAAATAGAACGCCGTCTGAAAGAAGAGCTCGACATCCCCGTGATGCACGACGACCAGCACGGTACAGCCATCATCTCCAGCGCCGGACTGCTGAACGCCCTGGAAGTGGCAGGCAAGAAGATTGAAGATGTAAGAATCGTGGTGAACGGCGCAGGCGCTTCCGCCACCTCTTGCACCAAGCTATACGAGTCGCTCGGCGCGCGCCGTGAAAACATCCTGATGCTGGACAGCAAAGGCGTCATCACCAGCGACCGCGAAAACCTGACCGAACAGAAACGTTACTTTGCAACCGACCGTCGCGACGTGCATACCCTTGCCGAAGCCATCAAAGGCGCCGACGTATTCCTCGGCCTGTCCAAAGGCAATGTATTGACACAGGATATGGTACGCAGCATGGCCGACCATCCCATTGTGTTCGCCCTTGCCAACCCTACTCCGGAAATATCTTACGAGGACGCCATGGCCGCACGCCCGGATGTATTGATGTCTACCGGCCGTTCCGACTATCCGAACCAGATTAACAACGTCATCGGCTTCCCCTACATCTTCCGCGGCGCGCTCGACACGCAAGCCAAAGCCATCAACGAGGAAATGAAGATTGCCGCGGTACACGCCATCGCCAACCTCGCCAAGCAACCCGTACCCGATGTAGTGAACGAGGCCTACCATGTAAACAACTTCACTTTCGGTCCTGAATACTTCATCCCGAAACCGGTAGACCCGCGCCTCATCACCGAAGTATCTTGCGCGGTAGCCAAAGCTGCCATGGACAGCGGCGTAGCCGGCAAGAGCATCGAAGATTGGGATGCCTACAAACTGCAACTGCGCGAACTGATGGGCTACGAAAGCAAACTCACCCGCCAGCTCTACGACACTGCCCGCCGCAACCCGCAGCGCGTAGTCTTTGCCGAAGGCATTCACCCGAATATGCTGAAAGCTGCCGTTGAAGCCAAAGCCGAAGGTATCTGCCACCCTATTATATTAGGTAATGACGAAGCAATCGAGAAATTGGCGAAAGAACTCGACCTCAGCCTCGAAGGCATCGAAATCGTAAACCTGCGCCATCCTGACGAATCGGAACGCCGCGAGCGTTATGCACGTATCCTTTCCGAAAAGCGTGCCCGCGAAGGCGTTACCTACGAAGAAGCCAACGACAAGATGTTCGAGCGCAACTACTTCGGTATGATGATGGTGGAAACCGGCGAGGCCGACGCTTTCATCACCGGATTGTACACCAAATACAGCAATACCATCAAGGTAGCCAAAGAAGTAATCGGCATCCGTCCGGAATACAAGCATTTCGGTACCATGCACATCCTTAACTCCAAAAAAGGTACGTACTTCCTTGCCGACACGCTCATCAACCGCCATCCCAACGCGGAAACACTGATTGATATCGCCAAACTGTCGGAATATACCGTACGTTTCTTCAACCATACGCCCGTTATGGCCATGTTGAGCTACTCCAACTTCGGAACAGACAAAGAAGGAAGTCCGGTAAGCGTGCACGAAGCCGTGGACTATATGCAGCAAAACTATCCCGACCTTGCCATTGACGGCGAAATGCAAGTGAACTTTGCCATGAACCGCGAACTGCGCGATGCCAAATACCCCTTCACCCGTCTGAAAGGAAAGGATGTGAATACGCTTATCTTCCCGAACCTGAGCTCCGCCAACTCCGCATACAAATTGTTGCAGACAATGGATATGGATTCCGAGCTTATCGGCCCGATACAAATGGGGTTGAACAAGCCTATCCACTTCACCGACTTTGAAAGCTCCGTACGCGATATAGTAAACATCACTGCGGTGGCGGTTATCGACGCCATTGTAGATAAAAAGAAAGCCGGTAAATGAAAAGACGATTATCCAAATTCCAAATAGTTTGCATTACGCTTCTTTGGGCGGCACTTTGTTACATCGTCTTGACTTCCGCCGAACGAATTGACGGGCCAATCATTCTAACGCTTATCATTTCGGCGGCATTGGTATTCATTCCTGTAATAAAAGCTCTCAAAAGAGGATAAATAATATCTTTTTATTCCTTTTTGCGGGATAAAACAACATTTTTGCTGTTTTATCCCGCATTTTCTTTATAAATTGTTTGCTTGTATCATTTTTATGTTTACTTTTGCAACCGCAACGAGAGATAAGGCGATAAGGTAATAAAGTGATGAGGCTTACACTCATGTTCATCGCACGATGATACAAAAGCAACGCCATCACCCTACCGCATCACCACTTTATAACACAAATATGTAACCAATTTAAAGAAATAGATTATGAATGCAGCTAAGGTATTAGAAGATTTGAAAAGACGGTTCCCCAACGAACCGGAGTATCATCAGGCAGTAGAAGAAGTTCTTTCTACCATTGAAGAAGAGTACAACAAACATCCGGAGTTTGACAAAGCCAATCTGATTGAACGTCTTTGCATCCCCGATCGCGTTTACCAATTCCGTGTTACTTGGGTGGATGACAAGGGTAACGTACAAACCAACATGGGTTACCGTGTACAGCACAACAACGCCATCGGTCCGTACAAAGGCGGTATCCGCTTCCACGCTTCCGTGAACCTGTCCATTCTGAAATTCCTTGCTTTCGAACAGACTTTCAAAAACTCACTGACTACCCTGCCTATGGGTGGCGGTAAAGGCGGTTCGGACTTCTCTCCGCGCGGCAAGTCAAACGCAGAGGTTATGCGCTTCGTTCAGGCTTTCATGCTGGAACTGTGGCGTCACATCGGTCCCGAGACTGACGTTCCCGCCGGTGACATCGGTGTAGGCGGCCGTGAAGTAGGTTTCATGTTCGGTATGTACAAGAAGCTGACCCACGAGTTTACCGGAACATTTACAGGAAAAGGCCGCGAATTCGGCGGTTCGCTGATTCGTCCGGAAGCTACGGGTTACGGTAACATCTACTTCTTGCTGGAAATGCTGAAAACCAAAGGCACAGACCTTAAAGGTAAGACCTGTCTGATTTCCGGTTCGGGTAACGTAGCCCAGTACACTGCCGAGAAAGTATTGGAAATGGGCGGTAAAGTTTTAACGATGTCCGACTCCGACGGTTACATATACGACCCCGCAGGTATCGACCGTGAAAAACTGGATTACATCATGGAGTTGAAGAACCTCTACCGTGGACGTATCCGCGAATATGCAGAGCAATATCCGGGCGTTAAATACGTAGAAGGCGCACGTCCCTGGAGTGAAAAAGCGGATATTGCCTTGCCGTCCGCCACTCAGAATGAAATCAACGGTGACGATGCCAGAAAACTTATCGCCAACGGTGTAATGGCGGTATCCGAAGGCGCCAACATGCCTTCTACTCCCGAAGCCATCAAAGTATTCCAGGAAGCCAAGATTCTGTATGCTCCGGGTAAGGCGGCCAACGCCGGCGGTGTATCGGTATCGGGTCTGGAAATGACTCAGAACTCCATCAAACTGGGTTGGAGCTCCGAAGAAGTAGACGAGAAGCTGAAAAGCATCATGAAGAATATCCACGCCGCTTGCGTGCAATACGGTACGGAAGAGAACGGTTACGTGAACTATGTGAAGGGCGCTAACGTTGCCGGATTCATGAAAGTAGCCAAGGCCATGATGGCACAAGGTATTCTGTAAGAACAGGCAGCCATAGTATAATAAAACAGAGGCGGGAAGATACAATGTTCCCCGCCTCTATTTTTTTATTTAATAATATTGTCTACATTTACTCCCCGTTAAAAGAGATTTCAAAACGATATGACAACAAAAGAAATTCCCGTACTGCTCCTTACCGGTTATCTGGGCAGTGGCAAAACGACCTTGGTAAACCATATTCTCGCCAATAAACAAGGTATCAGATTCGCGGTTATCGTCAATGACATAGGCGAGGTAAACATCGATGCAGACCTCATCCAAAAAGGCGGCGTTGTGGGCAAGAAAGACGAAAGCCTCGTTGCGCTTCAGAACGGTTGCATCTGTTGTACGCTGAAAACGGACTTGATAGAGCAAATAGGCGAAATCATGCGGATGGAGCGTTTCGATTATATCGTCATCGAAGCCAGCGGCATCTGCGAACCGGAACCCATTGCGCAGACCATCTGCTCCATTCCCCGCCTGGGCGGCATGTACACCAAGTATGGCATCTGCCGTTTGGACTGCATCACTACCGTAGTGGACGCCCTGCGCCTGCAAAGCGAATTCTCCTGCGGCGACGACCTTACCCGGAAAGGGATTGACGAAGAAGACATTGAAAATCTTATCATCCGGCAGATTGAATTCTGTAATATCATTCTTCTGAACAAGGCGGCGGAAGTAAAGCCCGAAGAGCTGGAACGCATCAAGCTGATTATACGTACCCTGCAACCCGCGGCCGAAATCATCGAATGCAATTACGCGGATGTGAATTTAAAGAAGATTATCCATACAGGCATGTTCGACTTTGAACGGGTGGCTACTTCGGCGGGATGGATTCGCGGAATAGAGAAACAGGCCACCGAAGAGGAAGAGAAAGAAGCGCACGGACATCACCGCCACCATGAAGACGGGCATGCGCATCCTCACGAAGAACACGAGCACCGTCACGAAGCGCACGGACACCATCATCACCATCACGAAGGGGGCGAAGTGGAAGAGTACGGCATCGGCACTTTCGTTTACTACCGCCGTCCGGCATTCGACATTCACAAATTCGACCACTTCATCGCCACCAGATGGAGCCGCAACATCATCCGTGCCAAAGGTGTATGCTATTTCAGCCACAACCGCGACATGTCCTACCTCTTTGAACAGGCAGGCGCCCAGAAGCAACTGACCGAAGCCGGCTTGTGGTACGCCACAGCACCCGAAGAAGACCTGATTGAATTAATGCGTCAGGAACCCGGTCTGATGCGTGACTGGGATGAAAAGTACGGAGACCGTATGCAGAAGATAGTCTTCATAGGACAGTACATGGACAAAGAGCAGATTATACGCGACCTCGACGAATGCCTTGAATAAGGCACATTTCCGTTTCCACCGGAGAAGACGGCTGTTTCCCTAATGGAAACGCCCGTTCCCCTTAAAGGAAACCCGAATTTCCAAGCAGGGAAACCGAAGTTTCTACCGTAGGAAACTGACGTTTCCCTTTAAGGAAACCGGAGTTCCCGCCATGGGGCAGCCACATTACGCTGCATTCCAGCCGGCTATCCCCACCAGTCATACCGTTCTACGTACTCGTCGAAGTAGTCATCAAGCCGCAGGCCGAGAGCTTCCGCCTGGCTGACAATGTACTGCTGGGCGGTAGGGTCGATAAGGTATTCCCCTTTACGGGCGAGGTAATAGTTCTTACGTCCGAAGTAGGAAATAAGCCGCAAGCGGAATGTGCCCGCCACCCGAACCGTCAGCAACTCTGCCACCCGGGTGAAACCGCGGGCGTAGCGCACCGGCGTATTCGGACGGTAATATTCGCACTCTCCTTTCATCGACTCCAACTTCCGGGGACTAAGCGTAGGCAGGAACGGATATTGCGGGGAAGCGTTCCGCAAGGCTATATAGCGCAGGCAGGTAAAGCGTTTCGTACAATCGGCAGAGGCACATACACCGAAGTTGTAAGGCGCCTGCGAATTCTCTAAGTTATTCATTTATTTTACAGATTAGTTTGTCTCAACGCTTCATAGACAGCCGGATGCAGGAAATAGCGCACGTCCCTGCCCTCTTCCATCGCCTGGCGGATAAAGGTAGAACTTATTTCGAATGTGGGCGAAGAGGCCAGTTTTACATTTTGAGGTAAAGTATTCCCGTCCACCGCATAACCGGGACGGGGATAAATAAGAATAAAGTTTTCCGCAAGAATACGCTCCGACTGATACCAGCGGGAAAAGAGCGCCCAGTTATCAGAACCTATGATAAGGTGGAAAGTATCTTGCGGGTAAGCCTGTTTCAATTTATCAAGCGTATGGACGGTATAAGACGGGCGCGGCAGATGAAACTCGAAATCGGAAGCCCGGAACTTGGGATACCCCTCGATGGCAAGCCGCACCAGCTTCAGGCGAAGCTCATCGCTCATCAGAGAAACTTCTTCTTTCAGCGGATTATGCGGTGTCACCATAAACCAAACCTCGTCCAACCCTTCGTATTCACAAAGATAATTGGCAAGAGCCAGATGTCCGATATGTACCGGATTGAACGAACCGCTGAAAATACCTATATTCACTTGGTAAATTGAAAATTAAGAATTGAGAATTAAAAAATGCCGGAAACTATGCTGTCAAAGTTCTCCTTTCAGACGCTTCCAACAGCCGTAAATATTTACGCCGCTTATGAACATCACGATAAGCATGGCTGCGGCCGGAGTGTATTCCTTCAGGTCGACATTCAATATAGCCAAAACAATAGCTCCCAGAAACAGAACGATATTCAGGACTAACAGGAGCTTATTGGCTCTCGGCGATAGCTTTTTGATTTTGGTCCGCTTCATCGGTTCAAGAATTGAGTTATTACTTTTAAAGCTTCCGCTTTAGCCGTCTCCAAATCATCGTTCACAATCACCGTATCGAACTTCGGCGCGAAACCCAGTTCGTATTCGGCTTTCGCCACACGGCTCTCGATTACTTCGGGAGCATCCGTGCCGCGACCTACCAAACGCTTCCGCAGTTCTTCCACCGAGGGCGGCTGGATAAAAACGGACAAGGCACGCTCTCCGTAGAATTTCTTGATATTACAACCGCCCACTACATCTACGTCGAATACAACATTCTGTCCGGCCGCCAACTGCCTTTTCACCTGCGCTTTCAGCGTTCCGTAAAAGCGGTCCTGATACACTTCTTCGTATTCCAGAAACTCATCATTGGCGATGCGGCTCCGGAACTCTTCGGGAGTGAGGAAGAAATATTCCACACCATTCCGTTCGGCGCCGCGTGGCGGACGGCTGGTTGCGGAGATAGAAAAAGCCAGGTTCAGGTTCTGCGTCAGCAGATAGTTGATAATTGTGGACTTGCCCGAACCGGAGGGGGCGGAAAATATAATCAGTTTACCCATCTATGGTATTTGCTATTTGACGATTGACAATTTACTATTTAATACGCTGCATGAATATTCGGGACTTGTTCCTTACATCACATTCAGGACTTGTTCCTTAATCTGCTCCAACTCATCTTTCATCTGCACTACAATCTTCTGCATTTCAGCGTGATTGGATTTACTGCCCAAAGTATTGATTTCGCGTCCCATCTCCTGCGCGATAAAGCCTAACTTCTTGCCTTGTCCGCTGCCGCTCTCGAGCGTGCTGATAAAGTATTTCAGATGATTGGAAAGACGTTGCTTCTCTTCATTGACATCAAGTTTCTCAATATAGTAGATAAGTTCCTGTTCCAAACGGTTCTTATCATAATCTACGCTCAATGTCTTTTCAAGGGCATCCGTGATACGGTCTTTGACCTTTCCTACTCGTTCCTGCTCGTACGGGGCGACCGACTCAAGCAACCGGGCTATATTCCCGATTTTCTCACGGAACTTCTTCTCCAACGCCGCGCCTTCCTGCTTGCGGAAATCTATCAGATGCCCGATAGCCTCTTCTACCGCTACGTGAGCCACCGCCCACTCCTCGTCACTCAATTCCTGCGTTTCATTCTTCGTCATTACGTCCGGCATACGAAGCAGTGTAGCAAACCAATCGGCAGGTTCGGGGATACCGGCAGACGCGGAAATCTCCTTAATCCGCTTATAGTACGCCTCTACCAACTCCTGGTTGATAGGAGTGGCCAGTTGTTCCGCATCTTTCTTTTCAATCCAAAGGCTGAAATCGACCTTGCCGCGTTCCAGCATCCTGGATATTTCATTGCGGATTTCCATTTCCTTTTCCCTGTAAAGCGGAGCGATACGGGCAGACAAATCCATAGCTTTGCTGTTGAGCGACTTAATTTCAACATTGATTTTCTTATCGGGCAATTCGGCAGTTGCTTTGCCATAGCCTGTCATAGATTGTATCATAACAGTATAATTTTATTTTCTTAGCTAATTATCAAATAGTTACAGTCCGCATAAATCTCTCTCGCCCGTAACTCTTCTCCAAAATATCCGACAAAGATAGCTATTCTCAATGATTATTTATTGCATTCATTGAGAATTCTTTGAGCAAATGTCAAACCAAGCTTTCCTACAAACAACTTGTGTAATCGAAACAAATCACGTAAATTTGCCACAATAAAATTCAGAATAGAAGTTATGTCATGTATCTTGCACATTGAAACGTCCACTTCAGCCTGCTCCGTAGCTGTGAGCGAAGACGGGCAGAACGTTTTCAAAAAAGAAGACCTGAACGGTCCTTCACACGCAGTATCATTGGGAGTATTCGTGGACGAGGCGTTGTCGTTTGCCGACAGCCATGCCATGCCGCTGGATGCCGTTGCCGTAAGTTGCGGCCCCGGTTCGTACACAGGATTACGCATCGGTGTATCCATGGCGAAAGGCGTTTGTTACGGCCGGAACCTGCCTCTCATCGGCCTTCCTACCCTGAAGGTGCAATGCGTGCCGGTGTTGCTTTATCACGACGATTTACCGGAAGATGCATTGCTGTGCCCTATGATTGACGCCCGGCGCATGGAAGTGTACGCCGCCGTGTACGACCGCGCACTGAAACCCGTACGTGACATAGCAGCGGACATTGTAGATGAAAACTCATACCGGGAGTTCTTGGATAAGTCCCCCGTCTACTTCTTCGGTGACGGTGCGGCCAAATGCAAAGAAAAGATAGTTCATCCCAATGCGCATTTCATCGACGGCATCCGTCCACTGGCAAGCATGATGTTTCCACTGGCGGAAAAAGCAATAGCCGAAGAAGATTTTAAAGACGTTGCCTACTTCGAACCGTTCTATTTGAAGGAGTTCGTAGCGAGCCAACCGAAAAAACTTATTTAGTGATGAGTGTTTAGTGATTAGTGATTAATGCCATGCGGCATAATAGCGCAGCCTACTAATCGCTAAACACTAATCACTAATCATTAATCGTTAATTACTAAAAGATTATGCAATATAATACTCAACAAAAGCGGATGCCTTTGCCCGAATACGGACGCAGTATCCAAAACATGGTAGACCATGCATTGACAATCGAAGACCGCTCCGAACGTCAACGTTGTGCAAACACGATTATCAACATCATGGGAAATATGTTTCCCCACTTGCGTGATGTACCCGATTTCAAGCATAAACTTTGGGACCATCTTGCCATCATGTCCGACTTCAAGCTGGACATTGATTATCCATACGAAATTATCCGCAAAGATAATTTGAAAACCAAACCGGAAACAGTCCCTTATCCCAGTACCAAAATACGTTACCGCCACTACGGCCGTACTTTGGAAGTACTGATTAAGAAAGCCATCGACTTCCCCGAAGGAGACGAGAAACAAAATCTCGTTGCACTGATATGCAACCACATGAAGAAAGACTATATGTCCTGGAATAAGGATACTATCGACGACCGCAAAATAGCGGACGACCTTGCAGAACTGTCCGACGGCAAACTGCAAATGACCGATAGCCTTCTCCGCCTTATGTCTGAACGGATCGAGCAGAATTATCGTCCGAAAATGAATAATCAGAACAACAGGAATAACAATAGAAATAATAAAAGAAAATACTAAATAAAGCGATTAGTGGTTAGTGATTAGCGATTAGCGTTTAACGCCATACGACATCACCATTCCGCCACTAATCACTAACCACTAATCACTAACCACTACTTCCATGGCCTCATTTGTAATAGAAGGCGGACACAGCCTTTCCGGTGACATTTATCCTCAAGGAGCGAAGAACGAGGTGTTGCAGATTATCTGCGCCACGCTGCTCACCGCCGAAGAGGTGACAGTGCACAACATACCGGATATTCTGGACGTGAATAACCTGATTCAACTGATGCGGGATATGGGAGTGAACGTATCGAAAAAAGGCATCGATACATACAGCTTTCAAGCGGCCAATGTTGATTTTGCCTATTTGGAGAGCGACGAGTTCCTGAAAAGATGCTCCAGCCTGCGCGGTTCGGTTATGCTCGTAGGACCAATGGTGGCGCGCTTTGGCAAGGCTATGATTTCCAAACCGGGCGGAGACAAGATAGGACGCCGCCGTTTGGATACACATTTCATCGGTATACGGAATTTAGGAGCCGACTTTGTTTACAACGAAAGGCGGGAAGTCTACGAAATATCCGCCCGGCAGTTGCAGGGAAGCTATATGTTGCTGGACGAAGCATCTGTAACGGGAACCGCCAATATCGTAATGACGGCTGTACTGGCGAAAGGTAAAACAACCATTTACAATGCCGCCTGCGAGCCTTACATACAACAGCTATGCCGGATGCTGAACCGTATGGGCGCAAAAATAGAAGGCATCGCTTCCAATCTGCTCACCATCGAGGGGGTAGACGAACTGCATGGAACAGACCATACCATTCTTCCGGACATGATTGAAGTAGGAAGCTTCATCGGTATGGCGGCCATGACGAAAAGCGAGCTAACCATCAAGAACGTTTCGCACGAAAACTTAGGTATCATCCCCGACAGTTTCCGGCGTTTGGGCATCAAAATGGAACAACGGGGTGATGATATCCATGTACCTGCACAGGACACCTATCAGATAGAATCCTTTATCGACGGTTCTATCATGACAATAGCCGACGCTCCCTGGCCCGGCCTGACACCGGACTTGCTGAGCGTATTACTGGTAGTCGCCACACAGGCAAAAGGCAGTGTGCTGATTCATCAGAAAATGTTTGAGAGCCGCCTCTTCTTTGTGGATAAACTGATAGATATGGGAGCGCAAATCATTCTGTGCGACCCGCACCGTGCCGTAGTAATCGGACATAATCACGGCTTCAAACTGCGTGGCGGTAATATGACGTCACCGGATATCCGTGCCGGCATCGCTTTGCTGATAGCCGCCATGAGCGCCGACGGTATCAGCCGTATTCATAACATCGAGCAGATAGACCGGGGGTATCAGAACATAGAAGGACGGCTGAATGCGCTCGGAGCGAGAATAACGAGAATATAAACGTGACAAGGCGATAAAACGAGATGATACGAAAAGAAGAAGTATATAAAATAGGTATATTCAACAAACCTCACGGCATTCACGGAGAATTGTCATTCACCTTTACGGATGATATTTTCGACCGTGTAGAGGCTGAATATCTCATTTGCTTGCTGGACGGGATATTCGTACCGTTCTTTATCGAAGAATACCGTTTTCGCTCAGACACCACGGCTCTCGTCAAACTCGAAGGAGTAGATACGGCGGAACGCGCACGGATGTTTACCAACATTGAGGTTTATTTTCCAGTGAAACATGCCGAGGAAGCCGGACCGGGAGAACTCAGTTGGGATTTCTTCGTAGGTTTCCGTATGGAAGAAGCGCATCACGGCAAACTGGGTGAAGTAACGGATGTAGATACTTCTACCATCAACACTTTGTTCGTGGTAGATTATAAAGGAGAAGAATTGCTGATTCCGGCACAGGAAGATTTTATTATGGACATCGACCAAAAGCATAAGGTTATTACGGTAGACTTACCGGAAGGGTTACTCGCTTTGGACGATACGGAAGAGGTGTAAATAAGGCAGTAAAGTGTAAGGTTCAAAGTATAAATAGAAAAGTTTATAAGTGACAGCGAATAAGAAGAAAAAAAGAAGAAAAGCCTTCTGGAGTAATATCAAGTTCAAATACAGGCTGACCATTACGAACGAGAATACCCTCGAGGATATTGTCACATTACGTGTGTCCAAACTGAACGGAATCTCCGTACTGCTTTCCGTACTGACGGTACTCTTTCTTATCGCCTCTCTGATTGTCGCTTTCACTCCGTTGCGCAATTACCTGCCCGGATATATGAACAGTGAAATTCGCGCACAGGTCGTAGAGAACGCCTTGCGTGTGGATTCACTCCAGCAACTGGTGGACAGGCAAAACCTGTACATAATGAATATTCAGGATATTTTCCAGGGTAGAATAAAAGCCGATACGGTTCATTCCATTGACTCGCTGACGACTGTACGGGAAGATTCACTCATGGAACGTACGCAACGCGAGGCTGAATTCCGTAAACAGTACGAAGAAACGGAAAAATACAACCTGACAAGTATCACCTCACGCCCCGAAGTAGACGGACTGATATTCTACCGTCCCACCCGCGGTATGATTTCATCTCCCTTCAATGCCGAAAAGAAACACTTCGGAACGGATATAGCCGCCAATCCGGGAGAAAGCGTATTGGCTACTCTGGACGGAACGGTCATTCTGAGCACCTACACGGCCGAAACCGGTTATTTGATAGAAGTACAGCATAATCAGGATTTTGTATCCGTCTACAAGCATTGCGGTTCTCTGTTGAAACGTGAAGGCGATACCGTAAAAGGCGGAGAAGCCATTGCTCTGGTAGGAAATACCGGACAACTGACAACCGGACCGCATCTGCACTTCGAGTTGTGGCACAAAGGAAGGGCGGTGAATCCGGAACTTTATATTGTATTTTGAGAATGAGAAATAAAATATAAAGTAAGATATAAGGTATAATTTATAAATCTGAAATCATAAAACTGATGAAGAAACAAATTGCCATACTTGGCTCTACCGGTTCTATCGGTACACAGGCATTACAGGTCATAGAGGAACATCCCGACCAATACGAAGCCTATGTACTGACTGCTAATAACCGGGTAGATGATCTGATTGCCCAGGCTCGCAAGTTCAAGCCCGAAGCAGTGGTAATAGCAAACGAAACGAAATATCAACAACTGAAAGACGCGCTTGCCGACCTGCCGATTAAAGTGTATGCCGGTGAAGAAGCTTTATGCCAAATTGTAGCGGAAGCTCCTATCGACATGGTACTGACCGCCATGGTAGGCTATGCCGGACTGAAGCCGACCATGAACGCCATTCGCGCGCGCAAAGTGATAGCTCTCGCCAACAAGGAAACATTAGTCGTAGCAGGCGAACTCATCAATGACTTGGCGCGTTTCAGCGGCACTCCTATCCTACCGGTGGATTCCGAACATTCCGCCGTATTCCAGTGTTTAGCCGGAGAGGTAGGCAATCCCATCGAGAAAGTTATACTGACAGCCTCCGGCGGTCCGTTCCGCACTTGTACAATGGAACAGCTTGCCACCGTAACCAAAGCACAGGCTTTGAAACACCCCAATTGGGATATGGGAGCCAAAATCACAATAGACTCTGCTTCCATGATGAACAAAGGCTTTGAAGTGATTGAAGCAAAATGGCTGTTCGGCGTACGCCCCGACCAGATAGAAGTAGTGGTACATCCGCAATCCGTCATTCACTCGATGGTACAGTTTGAGGACGGAGCGGTAAAAGCGCAGTTGGGAATGCCGGATATGCGACTGCCCATTCAATACGCATTCTCTTATCCGGAACGCCTGAAAGCGTCTTTCCCCCGACTGGACTTCAAGCTATGTACAGACCTGACTTTCGAGCAACCGGATACGAAACGTTTCCGTAATCTGGCGCTGGCATACGAAGCCTTGCATCGCGCAGGAAATATGCCATGTATCGTCAATGCCGCCAATGAAGTGGTAGTAGCCGCTTTCTTACGGGACGAAATATCGTTCCTCGGCATGAGCGATGTCATTGAGAAGACAATGGCACGCGTCTCTTTTATACAGAAACCTACTTACGAAGACTATGTAGCAACTGACGCAGAAGCCAGACGAATAGCCAAAGAACTGATAGTTAAAAATTAAATTGTAAATAATAAAATAGTAAATAATTAGATGGAAACATTCTTGATTCGTGCCCTGCAACTTATAATGAGCCTTTCATTGCTCGTAATAATCCATGAAGGCGGGCACTTCCTCTTCGCCCGCTTATTTAAGACACGAGTGGAAAAATTTTGTTTATTCTTTGACCCGTGGTTCACTCTGTTCAAGTTTAAACCAAAAAACAGTGAAACAGAATACGGCATCGGTTGGTTACCTTTAGGCGGGTATGTCAAAATCGCAGGTATGATAGACGAATCCATGGATACCGAACAGATGAAACAGCCTGTACAACCGTGGGAATTCCGTGCCAAACCGGCATGGCAACGTCTGCTGATTATGGTAGGCGGTGTATTGTTCAATTTCCTGCTGGCGTTGTTCATCTACTCCATGATACTCTTTACCTGGGGAGACGAATATGTACCTTTGCAGAAAGCTCCGCTGGGTATGGACTTCAACGAAACGGCTAAAGCGATCGGTTTCCGTGACGGTGATATATTAGTTTCCGCCGACGGCGTTCCTTTTGAACGCTATGGAGGCGATATGCTGACAAGCATCGTCGATGCACGTCAGGTTACCGTATTGCGTGAGGGACAGGAAGCATCCGTATACATTCCCGAAGATATGATGGAACGCCTGCTTGCCGACAGTGTTCGCTTCGCTTCATTCCGCTACCCGTTTGTCATTGACAGTATTATGCCGGGACAGCCTGCCGCACTTGCCGGATTACAACCGGGTGACAGCATCACGCAATTGGACGGACGTAATATCGCTTACTTCGACTTTAAAGAAGAAATGCAGAACCGGCAAAAAGCGGCTGACGACAGTACCGGCCATCTCCTCACCCTGACTTACGTCAGAGCCGGAGTAGCGGATACCGTAACGCTAACCGCAGATTCTTTATATCAAATCGGCATCGCCGCATCCCTGCAGACAAACAAGCTGCTGCCTGTTGTCAAGAAAGAATATAGTTTCTTCACGTCTATTCCTGCCGGAGTTACTTTGGGGGTAAATACGCTGAAAGGTTATGTCAGCCAGATGAAGTATCTTTTCTCTAAAGAGGGCGCCAAGCAACTTGGCGGTTTCGGAACAATCGGCAGTATATTCCCTGCAACATGGGACTGGTATCAGTTCTGGTACATGACGGCATTCCTTTCGATTATACTCGCTTTCATGAACATTCTGCCCATTCCGGCATTGGACGGCGGACATGTTTTGTTCCTCATCTACGAGATTGTAGCACGTCGCAAACCCAGCGATAAGTTTATGGAGCGTGCACAAATGGTGGGAATGTTCCTATTATTCGGCCTGCTAATCTGGGCAAACTTTAACGATATACTCCGGTTCTTCTTCTGATAACAAGATACAAAAAAACACATCGTCTGTTATGGTCAAACAGATGATGTGTTCAGTACTGACAGATGGTGCATTTCATATAAACGCATCATCTGTTTTTTTATATTCTTATACCAAGTGTGCAATCCACTCCTCGCGGTCGCCCGGCAGAAGGTCGATAACCGGAATCTCAACCATGGTATAGCAACCCGGTTGCTGACGCATTGCGGCACGCGCCACACATACCAGCACTTGCGCGGTAAGCGCAGGATTATTGATACGCATATTGAATTCGAACAACTGGTTCTGCGTTTTTCCTGAAACGCCTTTACGGGTCAGGTTTACACCATGTCCCATATCGAGCAACGCGTCTACGCTCGGAACAAGTTTCACATGCGTCTCATCATTTACAAAATACGGATCGGCCTTGATAGCGGCAGCTACTTTCTCAAATTCGTAACCGTCGTTCAGCTCGATGTAGACCATACGGCGATGTATACCCGTACCGGTAGGAATAGTCATTGAGAGGGCAGCTTTTACACCTTCGATGGCTTTTACCGCCACCGTATGTCCCATACTCATACCCGGACCGAAGTTGGTATAAGTAATTCCCTTCGGCGCAATAGCTTCCAGCAAGGTGCGTACAACGGAATCGCTTCCCGGATCCCAACCCGCAGAAATAATAGAAACAGTGTTATGAGCTTTCGCTTCAGTATCCAGGGTACGACGTAATGCCGGAATGCCGGTATGAATATCGAAACTGTCTACCGTGTGAATTCCAAGCGCCAATATCTCTTTAGCATATTTCTCAACGCTACGTGTAGGAGTACAAAGGATGGCCACATCCACATCCTTCAGCTCTTTAATATCTTTCACAACGGAATACTCACTCAATTCCGCAGGACGGTTCTCCGCCCCCGCACGACGTACTACTCCGGCTATTTCAAAATCAGGAGCCGCTTGTAATGCCTCAAGTACAAAATGTCCGATATTGCCATAACCAACGATGGCTGCTCTTACTTTTTTCATCTTTTTATCGATTTTAGTTATCAACTTTCTATTTTATGAGCGCAAAAGTAAGCATTTTCATTTATATCTTAGTATAGAAGAGTTCAAGTTTCACAGAGTTTTTCTTTTTTTAGAGACTAAAAGTCAATAATAATTCCTACATTCGCAGAATAGGAATAATAATTATATGATAGAATACATTAAAGGTGAAATTGCCGAGTTGAGTCCGGCAAGCGCAATTATAGACTGTAACGGTTTGGGGTATGCCGCAAATATCTCCTTGAACACATATGCCGCCATACAAGGAAAAAAAAGCTGCAAACTATATATTTATGAAGCTATCCGTGAAGATGCATATATCCTTTATGGTTTTGCAGACAAGCAAGAACGTGAGTTGTTTCTGCTGTTGATTTCCGTATCAGGTATCGGTGGCAATACGGCCCGTATGATTCTTTCAGCCTTATCCCCCTCCGAATTGATAAATGTTATCAGCACGGAGAATGCCAATCTGCTGAAAACGGTGAAAGGAATCGGTTTAAAAACAGCCCAGCGTGTGATAGTTGACTTAAAAGATAAAATAAAAACCGGTGGAATGGTTTCCGGAGCGGCCGATATAACCGGTCCTGCCTTTACTGCCGCCAATGCGCAAGTACAAGAAGAAGCTGTGGCCGCCCTCACAATGTTGGGATTCGCACAAGCTCCTTCGCAAAAAGTAGTAATGGCCATCCTAAAGGAAGATGCCAATGCACCGGTAGAACAGGTTATCAAACTGGCTCTGAAAAGATTATAACCCCATACATATTATTCACACATTAAAAGCAAACAAACAATGAAGCCAGTTCCTATTCTCATGAAACAATGGTTGGGCGCCAATGAGCGCACGCGTGTGCTACCCGGTGACCAATGGTATCTCAAATTTGCAGCGAGTATCTTCCCGCTAGTACAACAATCTCCTCTGTTCAAGGAAAACGACTATGTGCAAAAAGACGCCACGGTCTCGCTCTGTATGTATTTTCAAGATGTAATTGCCCAAACCGGCGGTTGGAAAACATTCACCGAATCATATTATGCGCTGTATAATACGTATCTTCCTTTCTATCGGTTATCCGACAGCTACATCCCCGATGAAATCAATCCGGAAGATATTGCATTTGTACTGTGGACATTAAAATCCCACTTCGCACTCTATGGACCGGATGAATACACATTGCAAGATCCGTATGATAAGGACTTGCTGGATTTGGCTCAAGAAGTTTATAAACTGATGGATGAAGAATTTGAAGAAGCGCCTATCAACGAAGAACCCTCTTCATTTTTATGGGTAATGGGACCGGATTTGTTAGATATGCCTTCCACTCCTCTTCCGGAAATCACTCCTGAAACAAAATTGAGCAAGGATGTTGAACATTGCCTGGAATACAGCGGTGGCAAATCTTTACTATACTTTGCTACCTATAAAGAACTCTGCAAATTCTTTGTTGAAGTCCTGAGATGGGAAGATACTCCTTCCGCTCTACTTCCCGACTTACAGTATAAGAAAGAATTCGTAATATACGCCAATGCCAAAGGCATGCTAATAGCCCATAATGTAGCCGCCTATTTTTGTGAAGGGCACAACCCGATGTACAATGCCGAACGCGCTGCTGCCGAAGGCTACAAACTCTTTTGCCGTCCGGGAACCTGCCCGTTCGACTTAATAAAGTACGGTATGCTCAAAGGAATATTACCCGACGTGCAGCTTCCATTTACCAACGGCAAAGAAGTATTACAGAAAAATTGGGACTTTATCGCCCGTTATTATCTATGTGAATATTATGAAGGTGAGTAAAAATACACAATCGCACCCCAATCGGAACAATAAAGCCAAACCTACAGGAAAGAGAATCGGTAAATCAAAACCATCTAAGGCTAATAACCAATTGAACAGAAGGGTGAAGTGAGTGATAAGCGGTTAGCGATTAGTGATAAGTGATTAGTGATTGCCATACGGCATAATTGCCAGCTAATCACTTATCACTAATCGCTAACCGCTTATTGTTTATTGTTTATTGTTTATCATAATTCTATGATTTCCTCTTTGCACCAAGTCAGTTTCTCCAAACCATCGGTTGTTACAGCCCATGAGTTTTCAATTCCGACAGGACCTATACCGGGCAAAACGATTTTGGGTTCCAGAGCAAAGACCATACCCGGCTCCAACTCCTGCTTCATACGGGGCGCCAGTACGGGCATTTCATTTATTTCCAGGCCAATGCCATGACCTATGAATTTCGCTTTTTGGTCTACTCCCATAAAGTAATCCGCAAAACCGGCTTTCGTTACTATTTCAATAGCTTTGTTGTACATATCTTCACAAACAGTTCCCGGTTTTGCCATCGCCGCAATCTCCTCTTGTATTTCTATACACGTCTGATGCGCGGTATATGCCTGTTCCGGCAACCTGCCTATGGAAAATACACGGCTCATATCACCCATATAGCCATAGAAATTTCCACCCATATCTACCATAAAGCACTGTCCCGCTTGCAGGAGAGTACCACTCACACCGCCCGGCAAGGAAGGATCGAGCCCTTTACCGCCCAATGCAAAATCATACGGAGAGGGAACCGCCGCATTGTCACCGGCCAAAAGACTTCCCATAAAAATCTCCATACTCTGTCCGAATACGCGGAATATCCCCAAACATCCCTCCAAACGCATCAACCGTTCTATTTCAATGGATAGCTGACGGTCGGTCATTCCCGGCTGATAAACCGAGGGAATCTGTTCGTACGCCTTTGTATGAGCAGCTCCGGAACGACGGAACATTTCAATTTCTATCGGAGTCTTTACGCTTCGAGCCTGACGAATCAACGCGGTACCGCAAGGCACAACCTCTGTTTCGGGAAAACAGGCAGCCAAGCGATTATATTCCGTAAAGGATAATTCATCACCTTCCAGCATCAACTTAGCAGGCAAAGGCAAACCACATTCCTTCAACAATTCGGTAATTTGTTCCGGCTTACGGATAGGATAGATATGTTCGCCCTCGATATCATTAGGGCGTTTTATGAACAAACGCGCAGGAGCATTCAACGGCAAATATAAATATCCGCTGACAACGCGACCGTACGTATAGATTAAGTTTACATTGCAGGTGATAAGAGCAGCATCAATGCCTTGCTGAACCATGAGAGCACGTATCTTATCACGTCTTAATTTCAATTCCGGTTGTAACATCTCTTTGTTATTTATTATTCTGGAATGCAAAGGTAAGAAAAATAGTGATTAATCATTAACCGCCCATCATTAAAAAAGATGCTGCCCACACCTTCGCAGGCCGGGGCAGCACAAACCACAAATACAAATACAACTAAACAAAGTTTTTCCTTAGATAATTCCCTGACCCATCATGGCATGGGCTACTTTCATGAAACCGGCAATATTAGCGCCTTTCACATAGTTAATGTAACCGTCAGGTTCGGTTCCGTATTTCACACACTGGGTATGGATACCGTGCATAATGGCGTGAAGTTTTTCATCCACTTCGGCTGCGCTCCAGCTGATATGCATAGCATTCTGTGACATTTCCAAACCACTGGTAGCCACACCGCCCGCATTCACAGCCTTACCCGGTGCATACATAATCTTGTTTTCGATAAATAGGTCGATGGCTTCGGGCGTACATCCCATATTGGAGATTTCACCTACGCAAGTCACCTTATTATCAATCAGATGCTGTGCGTCTTCACCATTCAGCTCATTCTGCGTTGCGCAAGGCAAGGCGATATCGGCTTTCACTTCCCACGGACGTTTACCCGGAACAAAAGTAGAACCCGGGAATTCATCGGCATACGGAGCTACAATATCATTGCCCGATGCACGAAGCTCCAACATATAATCTATCTTTTCGCCACTGATACCGTTCGGGTCATAAATATAACCGTCGGGACCTGAAATGGTAATGACTTTCGCCCCCAACTGGGTAGCTTTGGTAGCTGCTCCCCAAGCCACGTTTCCGAAACCGGAGATGGCAACCGTCTTACCTTTAATATCGATACCTTTGGTTTCCAACATCTGATGTACAAAATACAATCCGCCAAATCCTGTTGCTTCAGGACGTATCAATGAGCCGCCGAATTCCAACCCTTTACCGGTGAAAGTTCCCGTAAACTCACGCGTCAGCTTCTTATACATACCGAACATATAGCCCACTTCACGGCCGCCCACACCGATATCACCGGCAGGCACATCCATATCCGGACCAAGATGACGCCATAATTCAAGCATGAAAGCCTGACAGAAACGCATCACTTCCGCATCGCTCTTACCGCGCGGAGAGAAATCGGAACCACCTTTACCCCCCCCCATAGGCAGAGTAGTCAACGCATTTTTGAAGGTTTGTTCAAATCCCAAGAATTTCAGAATAGAGAGATTTACAGAAGCATGGAAACGGATACCGCCTTTGTACGGACCGATGGCGTTATTGAACTGTACACGATAACCGAGGTTCGTCTGCACCTCGCCTTTATCATCTACCCACGTAACGCGGAAAGTAAAAATACGGTCAGGTTCAACCAATCGTTCTATAATCTTTGCCTTCTCGAACTCAGGATGCTGATTGTAGATATCTTCGATAGAAAGAAGTACTTCCTTTACGGCTTGAAGATATTCAGACTCGCCGGGATGCTTTGCCTCCAAAGAGGACATGATACGTTCGATATTCATAATATTACGTTTTAAAGGTTCTTACCTCGTTATTCAATAATAATTCGAGCAAAATGTCAATAAATAACATTGCAAATATAGGAAAACTTTTCAAAACACCTAAACTCTACGGCAATATTTTGATTAAATAATAATAAAACGTCAAATCTCATAAATTATAAAGAATAACAAAAACAGAATCGAACAGCGCCGTACAAGTGTCTTGCAAAGGTAATACTTCATTCTTCATTCCTCATTCTTCATTTAAATTGCTACTTTTGTCCTCCGAACTAATAAACCATGAGAAAACATGCTTAGTAAGTTTAAACTAAATCAGCTCTATTTCAAAGATACGCAGTTTGCAAACCTCATGACACGACGTATCTTCAATGTGCTTTTAATCGCCAACCCTTATGATGCTTTCATGCTGGAAGACGATGGCCGTATCGACGAAAAAATCTTCAATGAATATACCTCGCTCTCCCTGCGTTACCCGCCGCGCTTTACACAGGTATCTACTTGCGAGGAAGCGCTGGCCCAACTATCGTCCATGCCATACGACCTTATCATATGTATGCCGGGAACAGGAGATAACGAGGGATTTGACGTAGCGCGAACCATCAAAGGACGATACGAGCATATTCCCATGGTAATTCTAACGCCGTTCAGTCATGGCATTACCAAACGTATTGCCAACGAGGACCTCAGTTCGTTCGATTATATCTTCTGCTGGTTGGGAAATACCGATTTACTGGTGTCCATCATCAAACTGATTGAGGACAAAATGAATCTGGAGCATGACGTCAGTGAAGTGGGCGTACAGATTATTCTTCTGGTAGAGGACGGAATCCGCTTCTACTCCTCTATCCTGCCCAATCTTTATAAATTCGTATTGAAGCAGAGCCAGGAATTTTCTACCGAAGCGCTGAATGCCCACCAACGTACGCTACGCATGAGAGGACGCCCTAAAATCGTCCTTGCGCGTACCTATAATGAAGCAATCGGCATATACGAAAAATACAAAAACAATATACTGGGAGTTATCACAGACGTTCGCTTCCCCCGTGTAGAACGTGGTGAAAAAGACGCGCTTGCCGGTATCAAGTTATGCGCCGCCATACGAAAGGAAGATCCGTTTGTCCCGTTGATTATACAATCTTCCGAATCGGATAACGTTTCGTACGCAGCTAAATATGATGCGTCTTTCATCGATAAAAACTCCAAGAAGATGGACGTAGACCTGCGACGTATCGTATCGGACAATTTCGGTTTCGGCGACTTCATCTTCCGTAATCCCGATACGCTGGAAGAGATTGCCCGCGTCAAAAACTTGAAAGAACTCCAAAACATCCTTTTTGCGGTTCCGGCAGAGTCGTTCCTCTATCATATCAGCCGCAATCATGTGAGCCGCTGGCTCTATTCGCGTGCCATGTTCCCCATTGGCGAGTTCTTGAAACCTATTACCTGGAACAGTCTTCAGGATGTAGATGCCCACCGTAAAATCATTTTCGAGGCAATCGTAAAGTATCGCAAGATGAAGAATCAGGGTGTGGTGGCTGTCTTTAAGCGTGACCGCTTTGACCGCTACTCGAACTTCGCCCGCATTGGCGACGGTTCATTGGGCGGTAAAGGACGTGGCCTGGCATTCATTGACAATATGGTGAAGCACCATCCGGAATTCGACGAATTTGAGAATGCCCGCGTCGCCATACCCAAAACGGTAGTGCTTTGTACGGATGTATTCGACGAGTTCATGGATACCAACAATCTGTATCAAATAGCCCTCTCCGATGCGGATGATGATTTGATTTTACGATACTTCCTGAAAGCCAAACTGCCCGACCGCTTGGTTGAGGACTTTTTCACTTTCTTTGATGTAGTAAAATCACCTATCGCTATCCGTTCTTCCTCACTATTGGAAGATTCGCATTACCAGCCTTTCGCCGGAATATACAATACTTATATGATTCCTTATCTGGACGACAAGTATGAAATGCTCCGCATGCTCAGCGATGCCATCAAGGGAGTTTACGCTTCTGTATATTTCCGTGATTCAAAAGCCTATATGCAAGCAACAAGCAACGTTATTGACCAGGAGAAAATGGCAGTCATCCTGCAAGAGGTAGTTGGTAATCAGTATGGCGACCGTTACTATCCATCCATGTCAGGTGTAGCACGCTCGCTCAACTACTACCCTATCGGGGATGAAAAGGCGGAAGAGGGCATTGTCAATCTGGCGCTCGGATTGGGTAAATATATTGTAGACGGCGGTATGACACTTCGCTTCTCTCCCTATCACCCCAACCAGGTCTTGCAAACCAGCGAGATGGAGATTGCACTAAAAGAAACCCAAACGCGTTTTTATGCGCTCGACCTGCGTAATGCCGGTCATAACTTCTCCATTGATGACGGTTTCAACCTATTGAAATTACATGTTAAAGAGGCTGAGAAAGACGGTTCCCTCAATTATATAGCTTCCACCTATGACCCTTACGACCAGATAATCCGTGACGGTTTATATCCGGGTGGGCGTAAAGTGATCACCTTTGCCAATATCTTGCAGCATGATGTATTCCCACTGCCCCGTATCTTACAATTGGCATTGAAATACGGACAGCAGGAAATGCGCCGCCCTGTTGAAATCGAATTCGCAGCTACCATGAGCCGGGAAAAAGACAAGACCGGCACATTCTATCTGTTACAAATCCGTCCGATTGTCGATAGTAAGGAAATGCTTGATGAAGATCTTACAGCCATTCCCGATGAACAACTATTGCTCCGTTCCAACAATTCATTGGGACATGGAATAATGAATGAATTGCAGGATGTAATTTACGTAAAAACCGATGATTATAGTGCTTCCCACAATCAGGAAATAGCCTGGGAGATAGAAAAACTGAACCAGCAATTCTTGAACGAAGGAAAGAACTACGTCCTGATAGGCCCGGGCCGCTGGGGCAGTAGCGATACATGGCTCGGCATTCCTGTAAAATGGCCTCATATCAGTGCAGCACGTATTATTGTAGAAGCCGGGCTGACAAACTATCGTGTCGATCCCAGCCAGGGAACGCACTTTTTTCAGAACCTGACTTCTTTCGGTGTCGGTTATTTCACAATCAACGCGTTTATGAATGACGGTGTATATAATCAAGACTTTCTGAATGCGCAACCTGCTGTACATGAGACCAAATACCTGCGTCATGTACACTTTGAACATCCGATAACAGCTAAGATGGACGGAAAGAAAAAGCAAGGAATAGTATTACTACCCGAACCGTAACATTTTATAATTAAAAATAAGCTAAAAAGTACATTAATCAACTTTTCTTTTTTTGTAGGAAATGGGACAAATGATGTCCCATTTTTCATTTATCGCTGTAAAATAGAGCTTTACACGGTTATTTTATTGCCAAAAAACAGTATCTTTGCGCCCAGTTTCAAGTTTTAATAGGTAAAAAAGATAATTAAGTATTGTCAATGGGCAAAAAATACACAACTATTTTAACTCTGTTTGTCATAATATGTTTTCTGTTATCAGGATGCGGCAGGGATGAAGGACAGAATACCGGATATGGCACCATGTCTTTACAAGTATCTGCAAATGCCAACGTAATAGAATTGAAGCCGCATGCTAATACACGCAGTAATAATTCTACAGACTCTGTTGTACACACAAGAGTTGAAGAAGAGAGTGATTTTGTCCCTGATGCCGGAGATTTTAAAATCGCTTTATATAAAGAAACATCAGCTAAGACCAATACAAAAACAGAGACTTCAAAAGCCGGTATACTCCAATATGAATGGAATAGTTTAAATGAGTTTGATCCAAGTAGTAAAATAGCTATCGGAGCTTATACATTAAAAGCTACATACGGTGAACTTAACAAAGAAGGATTTGATGCTGCTTGTTATTCCGGAGAAACAGATATTATAATTCAAGACCACCAAAATACCCCGGCTGAAGTGACTTGTTACCTTAACAATGTAAAAGTCAATGTTGAATGTTCCGAAACGGTAAAAGCATATTTTACCTCTTTTGAAATCAAAGTATACTCACAAGCCTTAAAAGAGATAGAGATATCTAAAAATGAAAAACGTCCTCTTTATATGTTACCCGGTTCTCTAACGGTCAGAGCCCACTTCGTTAAACAAAACGGTAAGGAAGGTACAGTAGAACTGGCACGAATTGAAGAAACGGAAGCCCGTCAGCACTATATCATTCAGGTAGATTTAAATAACGGGAATGCCGGGGGAGCCATCCTGAATGTAAATTATGCCAAAGTCAAAAGCGAAGAGACCGTAAATATAGACTTATCAGATGAAGCCCTGAATACAGCCGCACCAATATTTACAGCTACATGTCTGGATGTATACGAGGGACATCTTATAACATTACGCGAAGGTGTAGCTTCCGATTTGAAGGAACCGGTGAAAATAACTCTTAACGCACGTGCCGGAATCAACAGATGTATTCTCAACATAAATTCCAAATTTCTCCAGAGTAAGGGTATTCCCGAGGAAGTCGACTTAGCAGCACAAGATGAAAAGTCTGCAAGTCATAAAGCTTTACTGGAAGAATACGGTTTACGCATTGTCGGTTTAGATGCTTCCAAAGATAAAATGGCACTGATAGATTTCACAAATCTTATTACCATGTTACAGTATGTAGAAGATTGGGAGAAAGATACTTATACTTTGAACGCAACAGACCTTTTAGGAAAAGTGACTACCGACCCCGTTAAATTCCAGGTACAAGCCCGTTCCAACCAATTTGCCTTAATGACAGATGCTAAAGAAGTATTGATAGGTAGTACAGAATCTGAAACGACTGTCAGTTTGGATGGAACGGAGAATGATATCAATCAGGTTACTTTCCAATACTCGGAAGATGAAGGACAAACATGGAAAAGTGCAAAAGCCGAGTTCATTGAGCAAGAAACAGGAACAATCAATTATCGGGTTAAAATAAAAGAATTAGAACCTGTTAATAAGAAACTTCAAATTCGAGCTTGGTATGGTAGTAAATGTTCTGAGACTAAAGTGCTGAATTACTATATACCTAAATTTCGTATTGAACCCATAGAAGAAGAGATATGGGCATGGAAAGCTGCGCTGAAAGTTGTGGCAGAATCAGGTGATGAGAAAGAGACGGAAGCTATTGCCAAATACATATCATGGAGTAGTAGTGCCGGAGTAAATGCTGATGGTGTACAGAAATATGTCCTAAACGGTTTAAAGGCAAATACGAAATACGCAGTAAATGCTATTTGTAATAATGAAGTAAGCGTCGAAGCATTTGAATTCTATACAGAAGGTGGGAATCTAATAAATTGGGATTTTGAAGGTACATGGAATCAACCAGAAGCTTATAAAAAAACAATAAACAATGGTGGTGGACATGCATGTGTAAATCATAATGATGTAAATAGTAAAAACCAAATGTATAATAAATATACTTTTAATGTCTATGAGCCTACAAATTGGTGTACTGTCAACTCCAAGACTATTCCTAATAAAGGAGTTGAAAATACTTGGTATATGGCATCTTCAACAGATCAAGACATGGGTGAAACTGGGTATGGTGTACGAATAAGAAGTGTAGCTTGGGACAACGAAGGAGATAATATAGAAGTAGTAGGAAGTATTTTTAATGGTCATGATAAATATGCGTCATTAGAAACACGGAACACACCACCTAATGGGGTTAAATACAAATCTGCAGGACGTCTATTTTTAGGAAGTTACCAATATGACCATATTACTAATAAAGAAACATACAATGAAGGCATTACATTTACCTCTCGCCCATCAAAGTTAATTTTCGACTATAAATATCAACTGTATAACCAATATAACAGTGATATGGGATATGTAGAAATTAGAGTAGAACATCATGATGAAAGTGGTAATATAACCATTTTGGCCAAAGCTATAAAAGATTTACCCCAACAAGATAGATATATCACTGAATCAATAGACTTAAAGCCCCAATACAAAGAGCAAGGGTTTGAATATGGCAGTAACTGTCCTAAACCAACTCATATATGTTTAATGTTCTGTTCGTCATTATATGGAAAAGAGAAAAAACAATCTGCAGAACAAAATATAAGTGTGCCTGAAATTAAAGATAGTAAAATGGTAGCTACTCTGATAGGTAATGCCCTTTATATAGACAACATCAAATTTGAATATAAAAATTAAAAAGATATGAGCAAATTCCATTACATCCTGACATGCATCCTAAGCGCTCTGCTAATTACCTCATGCGGACGTGAAGCTTTAGACTACAACAAGGAAGAGTTGATAGAAGCCGGTGAAGGACAATTGAGTTTCAGCCAGTTCAATGTAAATGTGGCTACCCAAGCAAGGAATACTCGTGCTGTTGACATGAATAACTATACAGTTACTCTGTACGATGCAACCAATAAAGCTATCAATACCTGGACTTATAAGGATATTCCTCAAGTACTCAACTTGACTGCCGGTAAATATTATATCTCCGTTATTTCCCATGAAATGAAGCAGCTTGATACAGTACCTTATTATGCAGGCAAATCGAATGAGTTTGAAATCGAGGTAGGTGAAATTACCGAAATAGAACCTATCATCTGTACTTTGGGGGTAATCGAAGTAAAAGTTTCCTTTGAGGATAAATTAGTAAGTTATATGAATAATCCCCAATCTACTACTGTAGAGATTCTACTTGATAAAAATGTAATCTATAAGTATAGCGGGGTAACCGATTGTCCACCCATCTACATTGCTCCCGACAAAGGTGAAACGACTATTATCACAGCCATATTCAATAGTACCATAGACAGTTCTTTAGAAACTACTACCACAACACGTGATTTGGTGGCAGGAGATTCATTCCAGCTCGATTACTCCATAAAAGTAGTAGACACCGATGGCACTATTGCCGATTTGGGAACAATGAGTCCAACTTTGAGAATAATCTCTCAGGGAATAATCAAATATTGGCCTAAGAATCTTGATGATATTGTAGAAGAAGTTATACCGGAAGGTGGAGATGAAGACAAACTTCCATACATAGAGGGTGACGGTTTTAATATTGCCAAAGAGCAAATTATCCCGGACGGCGGTATGATTTGTAAAGTAAATATCAATGCACCCTACGGAATAGCTCATTTAAAAGTAAGAATAGACTCCCCTACTTTGACACCCGCTATTTTATCTTCTGTGGGATTGGCTGCTGAATTCGATTTAGCATATCCCGGTAGTTTAGAAGAAGGGCTAAAAGGATTGAAATTTCCTGTTGGAGACGAAGTTATAGGAGCTACCAAACTTATTTTTGACATATCTCAGTTTACCGGTTTGATACCACCTTTCGACAAAGGAGTAGAACATTCCCACAAATTCATTCTGATGTTAGAAGATGTAAATGGAAATGGAGTTACCAAAACACTGACATTAGTCAGCAGCAGAAAATAAGTAAACAGAATCATGCAGAGAAGCAGATACTATATATATTATCTTTTAGGCATATTATTCCTGCTGGTAAGCTGCCGTGAGGAAGAAATAATAGGCGAAGGTACGTTGCGATTGAAAGTCACAATGGATGGTGACGTAACCACTTCCACTGTAACGCGTTCAACAGAATCCCTCACAGACAAGCTGAATGAGAATTGCCAAGTACAAATCCGTAATTCCGAAGGTGGACTGTTGCGCGATTATAAAAAGCTGGGCGAAGTGCCCGAAACATTACAATTCCTTTCAGGCAGTTATAAGGTGGAAGTAAAAGCAGGTTTTAATGTACCGGCAACATTCGATATGCCTTATTATGAGGGCGAAGCCCCCTTTACCATAAAATCCGGGAGTGCGGAAACGATTGATGTCAATTGCGCCATACAGAGTACGGTAGTACAAATTGTATATTCCGATGATGTATCGGAGACTTTCAAAGATGCTCAAGTCACGGTATCGACTTCTACCGGAACATTAACTTTTGATAAAGCCCATCCGGATGTATTGGGATATTATATACTTCCCAGTGGCGAGTTGGAACTGAACTGGCAAATAACTGCGGTAGCCCAAAACGGAAAAACTTTCAATAAGTCCGGAACAATATTGCAAGCGGAACGCGGAGTAAAGTATATCCTTACCCTACAAAGGGAAACGACCGATTCTACAGAAGGCGGTGGTATTTTAACAATCAAAGTGCAGGAAGAACCCCTAAGAACAATCTCGGAAACCATTGTTATCAGTAAAAATCCGGATATAACCGGCAATAACGGATTAGACTTAAATAAAACTCTTTTTCTAAATGTCAATGAAACTAAAGAACTGAATATATCCGTTCGCGCCACAACAGCATTGGAAGCCCTTACTTTGAGTTGCGAACAGTTCAAAGATTTGGGCGGACTTCCCTTAAACTCTTTCAACATATTGGGAATAGCCGACAATTTAAAAGAAGAGATTAAAGCAGCCGGTATAAGTTGCACAAGCGAATATGATGTAAAAAAAGAGATTGCAACAGCCAATTTAACAATCTCACCGGATTTCATTCGGAAATTTACCGACATTGAAAGAGAAGTGGTTATCAAGTTATCAGCTCGGGATGCCAACCAAAAACTCAAAGAAGAAAAACTTGATATTACCGTTTCTAATGCAGTCGCATTAACTACACCAATCGGGTTAGAGGATATATGGACTTACAGTGCCACATTACGTGCTACGCTTAATCTGAATTTATATCAGCCAAGTATAGAAAAACTATCTTTCATCTACTGGACAGAAGAAGGCAATGAGGACAAATCGTTGAGGACAACAATCGAAGTCGACAATGCTACCGGAGTAAAAGAAGATAAAATAGAGTGTCGTATTACCGACTTAAAGCCTAAGACAAAATATTATTATCAGGTAAAAGCCCAGACTCAACAGACAGAGTCTGAAATATGTACTTTCATTACCGGTGGCAACTCTCAGTTACCCAACAATAGTTTCGACCATTGGAGCCAAAATGGGAACGCTTGGATGTTGTATGATTCTGAAGTTGAATATTTCTGGGATAGCGGTAATATCGGTACAATGAATGATGTTCCTTTTAATGCCGGAGCCAATACTACAACCAATGATAATGGAAGTGTCCGTATGGAAACTCACAAGCTCAAAGTGTTATCTATCATTAAGCTTGCGGCCGGAAATGTATTTACCGGTAATTTTGTAGAAACGGACATTTCTGCCCAAACAGCGGAATTATCATTCGGCCGCCCTTTCACAGACCGGCCTCAGAAGATGTCTTTCAGATATAAATATTCACCGCAAACAGTTGGAGAGGATTTTAGTAAAGAGGGGTATATCACGAAAGGAGAAACCGATATAGCATACATTTACATTGCTCTGATAAACGGTTCACCTTTCAAAATCAAACCGACCGATTATATGTTTAACAAGAATGACGCTCGCGTTATAGCATATGCTGAATTCTCGACAAACGAAACCGTAAATGAATTTACTGAAAAAGAAATAACATTAGAGTACAGTAATAAGACAGTGAAGCCGACACACATCTTGGTCGTTGCGACATCGAGTAAATACGGCGATTATTTTGCAGGAGCCGTAGGCAGTGTCTTATGGCTTGATGATGTGGAATTAGTTTATGAATAAAACAGCAATAAAATCAATATTATTTTTCTTCTTCCTTTGTAGCCTCGCTCATACAACAAAGGCGCAAGGAATGAGAAACATAACCATGCAAAAATTTGTACCCAAGGGACAATGGATTGTAGGCAGTTCGGTTTCATATTCGCAATCGGAACAAAAGGACTACAATTTTCTAGTTATAGAATCGGTATCGGGTGAAGGATATTCATTTAAAATCAGCCCGCTCCTATGTTATGCTTTTGCAGATAACATGGGAGCAGGCGGACGTTTTGCCTATAAACGGACCCTGACAAAGATAAATCAAATGGATTTGGAGATTGGTGAAGACCTGAATTTCAGTTTAAACGATGTCTATTCTCTAAGCCATAGTTATTCCGGAGTAGCCATGTTCCGAAATTATATCAGTTTAGGGAATAGTAGACGATTTGCACTTTTCGCAGAATCACAACTCATTTTCGAGGGCGGACAGTCAAAGTTCGTCAACGGCAAAGGAGAAGACCTTACCGGAACTTTCAGCAAGAACTACAGTTTAGAATTAGGTGTAGCTCCCGGATTAGTGGCCTTTATCAATAACTATACAGCTGTTGAAGTAAACATCGGCGTACTCGGTGTGCATTATGGACATACGCGCCAAGTGACCGATCAGATACATATTGCCAATCAATCATCCAGCTCCATCAATTTCAGAATTAATATATTCTCTATCGGAATGGGTATTGCTTTTTACTTATGAAAATGCGTTCAATGAGTACATATATCAAAATACTATGCGGTGTTTGTCTGTTCTGTCTATGCTTACCGCTATCCGCCCAAACAGACACCTTAAATATAAAAAAAGAGGTAGAGATTCTCGCCATTCCCGATACAATTCCTGAAAAGCAGTTTATCGGACGGTTCAATCGGGGGATTATCAACCACCTGTTTGTAAAACGAAAAACCTGGATGACAGGTTTAACCGTATCCTATGTCGGATATGACAGTGAGGATACGCAGTTCCTTTCATTACTGAAAGATTTTGACTGTGATGCCAAGCTGCTCACCATCAATCCGTTTGTCGGATATTTCATTAAAAACAATATATGCATTGGTATCAAAGTAGGCTATCAGAATGTACATGCCAATTTAGGCAATATAAGCATAGACATTGACGATGATTTGGATTTCTCTTTAAAAAACATGTCATTCGATGAGCATTTGTTAAGCACTACCGTATTCTACCGTTCGTATGTGGGATTGGACAGAGGAAAACGTTTTGGACTTTTCAATGAAACTTCGCTTTCATTTAATAACGGAAGTTCCAATTATAAACGCGGAAGTGAAGAGAATTTCAAAGACACCCAAACACGTATTCGCGAAGTTCATGTCGGATTGAATCCGGGCGCTACAGTTTTTATTATGGAGAATATAAGTGCGGAACTTTCATTCGGCGTAGTCGGATTCAAATACCGGGAGGAAAAACAAACAACTAACGGTGAGAGTTCAGGGTGGCGTAAGTCGAGCGGAGCCAATTTTAAGATTAATCTATTGAATATAAGTATCGGTATCGTTGCCTATTTATAATTATGAAAAATAAAATACTGCATATAAGCATCCTATCCATTTGTATATTGTCAAGCCTGCAACTCTATACATCATGTATCAGCAATGATATTCCCTATCCTGTCATTCCCATACGAATACTTTCATTGGAAGTGGAAGGCGGAAGTACCACTATCGATAATAATACACGTACCGTCACCTTAAACATGGATGAAACCGTAGATTTGCGAAAAGTCACAGTCACGCAATGCACTGTCACCGAAGGCATAGAAGCGCCTATCGCTCCCGGAACGGTGTTAGACCTTAGCACTCCTCTTACTTATACCTTGTCATTATACCAAGACTACGAATGGACTGTACAAGCAGTACAGAACATAGAGAGATTGTTTTCTGTTGAAAAGCAGATGGGAAAAGCCGTCTTTAATACCCAAACTCACCAAGTACTGGCTTATATCAGCAGGTCGTCGGATATCAGAACGGTCAAGGTCAAGAAATTAAAACTCGGTCCGGCTGATATTACAGAAATCAACGAGACACAGGTAGCGGATGTTACAGACTTCACACTACCTAAAACCGTAACCATTACCTATCACGGAGATATAAAAGAGACATGGACAGTCATGGTTTCCCGAAGTGACAAGAACGTCGTTACCAATGAAGCCGATGCATGGGTTAATGTGGCTTGGCTACATGGCAACGGCGAAGACGGTGCAGACAACGGATTTGAAATCAGAGAATCGTCTCAAACCGAATGGACTAAAGTCTCAAAAGAAAACATCACCGAAAGCGAGGGTACATTAACGGCCTGTGTGAGCGGTCTGAAAGCAACGACCAGCTATACATTCCGCGCCTATTCCGGAGATGAATACGGCGATGAGATGACATTCACCACAACAAGTGCCGTAGAGCTTCCCGACGGCTCCTTCGACAATTGGCACCAGGAAGGCAAGATTTGGAATCCGTGGGCCATTGACACCACCCCTATCTGGGATTCGGGTAATGATGGAGCTACCACGCTGGGAGACAGTAATACCCAACCTACGGGAGATACCTGGAACGGTAAAGGGCAGGCAGCCAGATTGGAATCCAAGTTTGTGGGAGTCGGTTCTATAGGTAAATTCGCTGCCGGAAACTTATTTATCGGAACTTATAAAGAAACGGACGGCAGTAACGGAATACTTGACTTCGGTAAACCGTTTACAGCCCGACCTACCAAACTCAGGGGACATTATAAATATACGACAGCTCCGATTGCCTACGTATCGTCCGGATATGAGCATCTGAAAGAAAAGCCGGATACCTGTGCCATATATGTAGCATTGGGAGATTGGCCCGAGCCTGTTGAAATACGGACAAACCCCTCTAATTTGGCCGTATTCAATAAAAATGATTCACATGTTATCGCCTATGCCGAGTTTTACAGTGGCGAGACTACAACTGAATACAAGTCATTTGAATTAACACTGGATTATCGGGACACCGGTAGAATCCCCACCTATTTGATATTGGTGTGCTCCGCCAGCAAATTCGGAGATTATTTTGTAGGCGGTCCGGGAAGTATACTCTATGTGGACGATTTCAGTTTTGAATATGATTACTAAGCTAAAAACTACTCATTCCATAAGAAAAAAAGACTCCCTCAAAATCTTATTTCAATCGCCGCAGCGTTATCACCACCACCTCGCTCGGCGCAAACAAACGTACGTTCTTACGGGACGTACCGATACCATTAGTAATGATAATCGGCGTATTATTTGAGTTATACCTCAACCCGGTAAGGAAACGCTGCCCATAACGAGACGGAATGACAGGAGCATACAGTCCGAATAAAGTAACCTGTCCGCCATGCGTATGTCCGGCAAGCACAAGGTCGGTATTGGTAACAGGAACATCCTCGGCATAGTCGGGAGTATGCGAAAGCAATATAACGAAGTCATCGGGAGAGAGCGAAAGCGTAGGCGACTGCCCGTTCTGTCCAAGATTGAAAGGATTGCGTACTCCGGCTATCACAATCCGCCCACCGTTTCGTTTCAGAGTATCGGCTTCATGCTCCAGTAAGTGAATACCTTGACGTTCCATTTCCTTCAGGATATCATCATAACAAGCCTCATAATCATTGTTTCCAAGAACGGCATAAGTCCCCAAAGGCGTTTTCACAGCTCCCAATGCCGCAATGACATCCGGAACATACTCACAACCTTCATGCAAATCACCGCCTATCAGCAGAGCATCGAGACGCAAATCATTCAGCAGGCGGGTTATATCCCTCAATCCTTTCTTCCTCAGCAAACTCCGGTAATGCAAATCGGAAACAAACCCCAGCCTGCATCCGTCGAACGCGGCAGGTACATCACGGTGTGCAAACTCATACTTCCTGACACGCTTCACATTCTTATATCCGGATGCCGAAGACTTGGACATCCGAATGGAATACTCTTCAGGGAGAGGTGAGGTAAAACTCCGCGTAGACTGACACGAAGAAAAGAACAGCAATCCCAAAACAGAAAAAAACAACAGGCTCTTACACCCTCTATAACACAACACCTGACCCATAGACTTATCTTTATTGTTTGATACAATGAATAATTTTACCCGAACAGTAGTGCAAAGATAACAAATCCTTTAACTATCTTTGTGGTATAACTTTCTAAAAGAACAACATGAAAGCAATAACGACCAACTCGTTCTACGCATGGATACTCGCCGCCCGTCCCAAGACATTGACGGGAGCTGTCATTCCCGTACTGATAGGCTCTTCCCTGGCATTCGCCGATGGAAAATTCGACATCATACCGGCACTGCTATGCGTATTGTTCGCCTGCGGCATGCAGATTGCCGCCAACTTCATCAACGACCTTTACGATTATCTGAAAGGCAGCGACCGTGCAGACCGCCTCGGCCCCGAACGCGCCTGTGCACAAGGCTGGATTACCCCCATAGCCATGAAACGGGGAATAGCAGGAACGCTTATATTCTCCTGCCTCATGGGTTGCGCCCTGCTGCAACAATGTTGGGGACGCTTACCCCACGGCGGCTGGGAACTGATACTGTTAGGGCTGCTCTGCGTAATATTCGCATTCTTATATACCACCATCCTCTCCTATCAAGGATGGGGCGACCTACTCGTATTGGTTTTCTTCGGCTTCATCCCCGTAGGCGGAACTTACTACGTACAAGCCCATATCATTACGGCCGACGTATGGGTAGCCTCGCTCATCTGCGGCCTGGTAATAGACACCTTACTGGTCGTAAACAACTACCGCGACCGGGAACAGGACGCTCTCAGCGGCAAGCGCACACTGATTGTCCGCTTCGGCGAACCTTTCGGCCGTTACCTATATCTGGGATTAGGCATAGCAGCCGCCTTGCTCAGCCTGTGGTTTGTTTACAACGATAAAATAGAACCGCTTGCCTTCATTTGGGCTCCCTGTGTCTACCTGTACCTGCACGTACTGACATGGCGTAAAATGGCAGCAATACGAAGCGGTAAAAAACTGAACAGCATATTAGGTGAGACCTCACGTAATATGCTGTTCTTTGGCCTGCTGCTGAGCCTTGCCTTTATTCAGTAACTATTATTTCTTTCCGTACATTCTTTCGTAGTACTTCTGATAATCGCCGCTGGTCACCTCTTCCACCCAGTCCTGATTATTCAGATACCATTCGATGGTCTTAACGATACCGACTTCAAATTTTGTTTCGGGATACCAGCCTAAGGCGTCCGTTATCTTGGTGGGGTCGATGGCATAACGCTGGTCGTGGCCTAAACGGTCTTTCACAAACGTTATCAACTCTTCGTTTATCCAGCTGATGTCAATCTGTCCGTCGGCGTCTTTCACTTGTTTTTTCAAGACTGCGCGATATTTCGGTTCTTCTTCCATCAGACGGCGGATAGTGGCGATAGTCAGTTTCACAATCTCCAGATTGGTCTTTTCGTTATGGCCGCCTACATTATAAACCTCACCCTCTACGCCTTTGCGCACAACGAGGTCGATGGCTTTGCAATGGTCTTCCACGTACAGCCAGTCGCGTACATTGCTGCCGTCACCGTATACCGGAAGGTTCTTACCTTCGAGGATATTCTTTATAATCAATGGAATCAGTTTTTCCGGGAAGTGATACGGACCGTAGTTATTGGAACAGCGGGTAATGGTAACCGGCATTTTATAGGTATCATGATAGGCCATCACCACCATATCGGCACTGGTCTTAGACGCACTGTACGGGCTATGCGGACACAGCGGCGTATTCTCCGTGAAGAAACCTTCCGCTCCCAGCGAACCGTAAACTTCGTCCGTAGACACCTGGTGATAGCGCACTCCGTTACGCCAGGTAGGATAACCGGATTCGTCCTTTCCCGTTACCCACGCACGACGAGCGGCATCCAGCAGATTCTGAGTACCCAGAATATTAGTCATAAGAAAAAGCTGAGGGTTCTCGATACTGCGGTCTACATGGCTTTCTGCTGCAAAGTTCACCACATAATCGAATTTATATTTCGCAAACAGTTCGTCGGCAAGAATGCGGTCACAGATATCGCCTTTAACGAAAAAACAACGTTCATCATCAATATCTTTGGCAACAGTACCCAAATTTCCGGCGTAAGTCAGGGCGTCCAATATTACAACTCTTATATCATCGTGCTTCGCCAGAATATACTTTATATAATTAGCTCCGATAAATCCGGCAGCGCCGGTTACAAGATAAGTCTTCATAAATTAAAAATTGAGAATTAAAAATTAAGAAATAGAGAAGTCACATGCTTCTTGTCAGCGGTACGAGTCCGCAAGTTCCATCAAATACTTGCCATATTCCGTCTTGCCCAGTTGTTCACCGAGGCGATGGAGCTGGTCTACATCTATCCATCCTTTGCGCCATGCTATCTCCTCGATACAGCTCACACGGAATCCCTGACGGTTCTGTATGGTAGCAACGAAATTGCTGGCTTCGAGCAGACTGTCGCAGTTACCCGTATCAAGCCAGGCGAAGCCACGGCCGAAAAGCTCTACTTTCAGTGTACCTTCTTCCAGATAAAGACGGTTGAGGTCGGTAATTTCATATTCACCGCGGGCGGACGGTTTCAGAGCGGCGGCTTTTTCCGTCACTGTGGAGTCATAGAAGTATAAACCGGGAACCGCATAATTGCTCTTGGGCTGTGCAGGCTTCTCTTCCAAAGAAATGGCCTTACCGTCGGCATCAAATTCCACCACACCATACGCACGCGGGTCTTTTACATAATAACCGAAGATACACGCGCCTTTCTCGATGGAAGCGGCACGCTTCAACATGGCGGAAAAGCCCTGACCATAGAACATATTGTCACCCAGAATAAGGCATCCCGGCTCACCGTTCAGAAACTCCGCTCCGAGCACAAAGGCCTGCGCCAATCCGTTGGGATTCTCCTGTACCTTATAAGAAAAAGACATGCCAAGCTCCTCGCCTGTTCCTAACAAATCGCGAAACATGGGTAAGTCGCGCGGAGTGGAGATAATCAGCACTTCACGTATTCCCGCCAGCATCAAAGTGGAAAGGGGGTAGTAAATCATGGGCTTGTCGTAGACAGGCATAATCTGCTTGGAGATAGCCTTGGACAATGGATAGAGACGAGTGGCGCTGCCACCTGCAAGAATAATTCCTTTCATATTTCAGTTCTTTATTGGATTGACTTCAAATGTAGAATAAAATAAGAAGGAGGACAATGCCCCACGGCTCTCGTTGCTATTCAAGGCGCAAAGTTCAGAAAAAGTTCTGACATGGCAAAATTATACAGTCAAAATCAGCCTGCAAGCTCTATGACTTCAAGGTCTTTAAACACACCGCCGTCTATAACGAAACGCACCATCGTACGCACCTTGTGAAAACCGTAAATACCTGCCGCACCGGGGTTTATATGAAGCATACCCAATGTCTTGTCGAACTTCACCTTTAATATGTGCGAATGCCCGCTGACGAACAGCTTGGGCGGACGTACCAGAATGCTTCCCTGTACGGACGGATCGTACTTACCGGGATAACCGCCGATATGTTTCATCAGCACCTCGGCACCGTCTACCGTAAAACGGAGCACCTGGGGATAAAGCTGACGCAGGTCTTGTCCGTCTATGTTGCCGTACACCGCGCGAAACGGACGGAAAGCCGCCAATTTCCGCGCAACTTCCAATGTACCGATATCACCCGCATGCCATATTTCGTCACACGGCTCGAAGTATTGCAAGTACTTCTCATCCCAATATCCGTGCGTATCCGACAGTAAACCAACTTTTGTCATCTTTCCTTTGTTTATATCTGCAAAGGTAGCTATATTTGGAAAATAAACCTAATCTTATGGAGAGCAGATATTTCAAGCGCGACATCAGTTGGCTGTCATTCAACTACCGGGTACTCCTGGAAGCAGAAGACGACACACTGCCGCTGTACGAGCGCATCAACTTTATATCCATATACTCGTCCAACCTGGAAGAGTTCTACAAAATACGTGTAGCCGACCATAAGGCCATCGCCACCGGCGCCGCGCATAGCGATGAAGAGAGCGTACAGTCTGCCATGCAGCTGGTAGCCGAAATCAACGAGGAAGTAAACCGCCAGCTGGAAGAGCGTATCCGCATCTATGAACAGAAGATACTGCCCGCACTGCGGCAACAGCACATCATTTTTTATCAGAGCCGTAACGTAGAGCCTTTCCATAAAGAATTCCTGAGACGCTTCTTCCGGGAAGAAATCTTTCCATATCTCACTCCCGTGCCCGTCAGCAAGGACAAAATCATATCATTCTTGCGCGACAACCGTCTGTATCTGGCCGTACGCCTCTATTTAAAAGGTGTGCCCTCGGACGATCCCAACCGTATACAATACTTCGTCATGAAGCTGCCCTACAGTAAAGTGCCCCGCTTCATTGAGCTGCCCAAGCATGAAAAGAACTATTACCTGATGTTCATCGAGGACATTATCAAGGCCAATATCAATACGATTTTTCCCGGTTATGACGTAGACAGCAGTTATTGCATCAAGATTTCACGGGATGCGGATATACTGATAGATGAATCGGCCAATACATCCGAGATTATAGAGCAGGTAAAGAGTAAGGTTAAAAAGCGCAAGATAGGAGCAGTCTGCCGTTTTGTATACGACCGTGCCATGCCCGACGATTTTCTGGACTTTCTGGTAGACGCTTTCCGCATCAACCGTCAAGAGCTGGTACCCGGCGACAAGCACCTCAACATGGAAGACCTGCGGCATCTGCCCAACCCGAACAGTGCCGTACGCCCCATCCGCAAGCCCCAGCCCATGAAGCTGACTTGCCTGGACGAACGGGAGTCCATCTTCCGGTATGTGGAGAAAAAGGATTTGCTGCTGCACTATCCCTACCACTCTTTCGAGCACTTCATCCATTTCCTGTACGAAGCCGTACACGAGCCTACCGTACGCGAGATTATGGTCACCCAGTATCGTGTCGCGGAAAACTCCGCCGTTATCAACACCCTGATAGCCGCTGCGCAGAATGGCAAGAAAGTAACCGTTTTCGTGGAGCTAAAAGCCCGCTTCGATGAGGAGAACAACCTGGCAACCGCCGAGATGATGAAAGCAGCCGGCATCAATATCCTGTTCAGCCTGCCCGGACTGAAGGTACATGCCAAAGTAGCCCTTGTGCTGCGCCGCGACAGGCAAGGACACAAACTGCCCAGTTATGCCTATATAAGTACCGGAAACTTTAATGAGAAGACAGCCACGCTCTATGCCGACTCCGGCCTGTTCACCTGCAACCCGGTACTCGTAAACGACTTGCACAACCTGTTCCGCACTTTCCAGGGTAAGGAAAATCCCGTATTCCACCGTCTGCTGGTAGCGCGTTTCAATCTGATACCCGAACTGAACCGCCTCATCGACCATGAGATAGAACTGGCAAAAAGCGGAAAGCAGGGAAGGATTATCCTCAAAATGAACGCCCTGCAAGACCCCGCCATGATAGAGCGGCTGTACGAGGCTTCGCAGGCGGGAGTCAAGACAGACCTTATCGTACGGGGTATCTGCTGCCTGATTCCCGGACGGAAATTCAGCCGTAACATCCGTGTAACACGTATCGTAGACACTTTCCTCGAGCATGCCCGCGTATGGTACTTCGGGAATGGCGGAAAACCGAAACTCTTTCTCGGCTCACCGGACTGGATGCGCCGCAACCTATACCGCCGCATCGAAGCCGTAACTCCCATCTTAGACCCGGACTTGAAACGGGAGCTGTCTGATATGCTCTCCATTCAGCTATCGGACAAACGCAAGGCCTGTTTTGTGGATGACCGCCTGCATAACCGTTGGAAATCAGCCCGTCCGCAAAAGGAGAAGATACGGTCGCAATATACTTTCTACGAATACTTGAGGGACAAGCAACGACAATCCCCCTCATAACATAACCCCTCAACATTGTAAAGTAGCCCCTCAGGCTTCCAAAATATTACTTCAGGAAGCGTAAAGGGCTACTTGTATTTTGCACATATACCGTGCTATCTATTGTTATCCTGAACTACGATGCGCGTGTCAACGAGCCGCTACGGTAAAGTCGGCAGACAACCCCTCGGCACTGCTTGTTCCTACCCATAACCTGAAGTCACCCGGTTCCACGCCGTAAGTCATGTCATACCCCCAAAAGGCAAGCTCGGAAACAGGCAGGGAGAATGAAACGACCGTAGACTCTCCTGCCTTAAGTGCCACACGGCGAAAAGCCTTGAGTTCCTTTACCGGACGGGTCACCGAGCCTATCTTATCCTGGATATACAGTTGGACAACTTCCACACCGTCATACCGCCCCGTATTCTTCAAATCCACTGTTACAAGCAGTTCACCGCCTACGGTAAGCATGTCCGAAGCCAACTTCAGATTACTATACTCGAACGTCGTGTAAGACAAGCCATAACCGAACGGGAACAACGGCGTATCACCTGCATCAAGATAGAATGAACGGCATCCTACGGAAGTCTGCCCCGCCTCAACAGGAATTTCGTCTATCAACATTTCGGTAGGATTGGCAGGACGTCCGGTATTATTATGCGCGTAATACATAGGTAGTTGTCCCGTCATACGCGGGAAAGTAACCGGAGTCTTTGCACTGGGATTGACCTTTCCGAACAGAATGTCGGCAATGGCAGGGCCGCCCATTGTACCCGGGTGGAATGAGTAAAGCACAGCATCCGAAGCCTCCACCTCTTTACCGATAGTGAGCTGGCGACCTGCCATGACTACCGTCACCAACGGCTTGCCGACAGCAGACAATGATTTTATAAGTTCGCTCTGCGCTCCTTGCAGGTCGAGGTTGGCAAGTGAGTGCGCTTCACCCGAAAGAATAGACTCCTCTCCTACAAAAACAATTACCGCGTCCGCACGGCGTGCCGCGCTTACGGCTTTCACAATACCGCTCCGGTCCTTGTCGCGGCTATAAGCCAGCGCAGGTTCGAATATGACATTCACCTTGTCGCCGTACATCTCCTTAATGGCTTTCAACGGGGTAACGGTATGTTCCTTTTCGCCGTCGAACACCCATGTTCCCAGTTGCTCGTACGGAGCGTCCGCCATAGGACCGACGACGGCTATCGTACGTACATTATCCGTCAGCGGAAGTGTCCCGTTACTGTTCTTCAAGAGAATTACCGATTGTTCTACAGCTTCTTTTGCGGCCTTCAGATGTTCCTCCGCGTATTTCACACGTTGCGGTGTAACGATATAAGGATTATCGAACAAGCCCATACGGAATTTCAGGCGGAGAATATTACGCACCGCATTGTCTATCGCCTGCATGGACACTACATTTTCCTCCAAAGACCGCTTCAGGTTCTTGATAAAGGTCTCGCTCACCATATCCATATCCACCCCGGCATTGACCGACTTCTCGGCGGCATCCTTACCGTCTGCGCAGAAGCCGTGATTTATCATTTCGGCAGCCGAAGCCCAGTCTGTCACTACCATTCCGTCGAACTTCCATTCATCGCGCAGGATGTCTTTCAGTACGAACTTGTTTGCCGTACCCGGCACGCCGTCGTTATCATTGAACGAAGTCATGAAAGTGGCACATCCCGCATCTACTGCGGCCTTGAAAGGGGGAAGATACACATTACGCAACACTCTTTCGGGAACAAACGTAGAATTATAATCTTTACCGCCTTCGGAAGCGCCATAAGCCACAAAGTGCTTTGCACATGCTGCCATTGAAGTAGGGCTGTTCAGTGAGCTTCCCTGAAAGCCCTTTATCATTGCCGTACCCATTACCGAAGTCAGATAAGGGTCTTCTCCGCAACTTTCGGCGATGCGTCCCCAACGCGGGTCGCGTGAAATGTCTATCATAGGCGCAAACGTCCAGCGGATACCATCGGCAGAAGCTTCCACGGCAGCTACACGTGCACCGCGCTCTACTATCTGAGGATTGAATGTGGCGGCTTGCCCCAGCGGAATGGGGAAGATAGTCTTATAGCCATGTATCACATCTCGGGATACCAACAGGGGAATGCCCAAACGGGACTCCTCTACCGCCACTCTCTGTATCTTGTTCACCAATGCCGAATCGGTATAGTTCAGTATAGAGCCTACCTCGCCCTTACGTACCTTGCCTGCCAGCTCGTCGAAATCCCACGGGCTTAGCTGGTTCATCTGCCCCAACTTTTCTTCAAGGGTCATCTTGTCGAGCAAGGCTTCCACTTTGTTCTCTATTTCCAAATCGGCATTCGTATTTTTTGTACCGCAAGCTGTCAGCGACAAGGCGGCAACGGCTACGGTAAATAATGTATTGGTCAGTTTCATATATAAAGATTAAAATTTAGTTTACAGCAAGAGTAGCTGTCATTCAGAACGTAGCGAAGAACCCCTTCTCTGCGCACACATCAGGAGAGTAGATTCTTCGCTACGCTCTGAATGACAGATAGAATAAGTTAATTATACGTATATGTAGCAATTATCTTTTCAAAGAATACAGTAAGTATCATTAAAATTATACGGACAGTTTGCATCAGAAAGCACAAATCGGATAAAAGACATCTTCACCACCAGGATTGCCATGCCAATTGTTTTCTATTCCATCAGTCATTAGGCGCAAACCATGACTATCAGAATTTGGACTCTCATTATAAAAAGTAATGGAAGGAATAGTACCCCGCAATTCATCCGCTCCCTCTATTTTCTTCAATGATTTGTCTACGCGTTCTTTCCCTGACGTAGAAGCATCCTCTAATGCTGCATCTTCACCCTTTATAAGATATGTAAGTTCTTTGAATGAAGGAATATACCAGGAAGTGGCATTAGGTATACCTTCCGTATGGTTTGTCAAAGCTGTGAACGATATTTCATCACTAGTTAATGCCAATAAGCCCTGTGTCAATTTATAACCATTGCATACTTCTTTACTTGTGTAATAAATCTCATCTATTTCTTTTAAAGCGTTTCCTATATCAACTGAACTTCCAGTTCCAAATAGTTGTCCCTTCTTCAACGAAACCACCAAACCGTGTTTTTCTTTATATCCGCTCAATTGCTCCCTCAATTCGTTCATCGATTTAAAATCTTCGAATTCCCCATCCTCCATTACATGGAACACAACACCCTTACACGTCAGTTCGTCAGGGATAGTGGCGGCATTACTTGGAATGATAACGACTTGATTAGAATTAGCTTTGGACACGCAGTAGAAATCACCGGCAGCCACTGTTCTTTCATCACTCTCCCCTGACGATGCCGTGCACGGGAAAGTATATTGCATACCAGGTGCTACAAAGATAGAGGTATTTATCGTTTTTGCCGATACCTCATCCGATAGAGTATAGAAGTATCTAAACCCATTTTGTGTCAACTGCAAGCCGTCTTTCACCAGACAGACATAAGCACCGTTCAAAGTAGTCACAGTGTACGTATCATCGCCAATGGACAGTCCTACGTCGGACATATCCATATTGTATTCAAAATCATGATCTCCCACTGTTACAACGGACTTGGCCGAAAGCTCTATTAGGGAAAAAGCGTGTTCGAAGTTGATATCCAGTTCCGGAGTAGGATTGGCAATCTCGCATACCAGCAAATCCATTTGCTTAAAATCGTCTAAAGAGCTTTGATCGGCCTTTATCTCCACTGTGTTCTTCAAGGCTTCTAAAGAAGCTACATTCGTTGGGAGACTCTCGTTGTACGGATAGTAAGCGATAATCTTGCTTATGGCAGAAGTATAATATGCGTCATCACCGCCAACCCAGCCTCCGGCTTCCGTATAGGAGAATGGAACGTTGCCTATCTGTTCATTATCATCTATCAGTATAAGCCCGAGTTTATCATCGTTCTCAAACTTTATGGCATAGCCCGTATAGGATGAACGCGTACTCTGATTTGCTCTAAAACCGGTTTGCTCTACTGTATGGATAGTGAGAATGTCATCAGAAGCACCTGTTGCGCTTTCTTCGTCCAAGCCCGGCATATTATCTTGTGCGCAAGCCGAGAGCAACAATAACACAGATGCCAGTCTGATATATAAATATAGTTGTTTCATAATAGTTTATTTTTTAGTGATTGATTAGAAAGTCAGAATAAGACGGACTTTGTATTTAATATTCACGTAATTCCAATGGTCACTATTTTGCAGGCTTCCGTTCGCGAATTCTACCTTGTAAGCAGCGGCATCACCATCAAACGAACTGTCCCAATATGTACTATTCAATGCCGTGTAATGAGGTATTGTAACATTCTTAAGAACATCCAAATCCTTCAATTGCGTATGAGAAGGCAGATACCAACCGGACGTGCCACTCGGTACATCTTTATCTCCAGAAGTTGATACTGCCGGTACTTGTACACCTACGTCTTCAGCTTGCTTTATAAGATATTGCGTATTAGGATAGCCCAAATACTTAGTGGTAATTCCACCACCTATACCCCACTCCGGATATCCGTTTCCATACAAAAAGGCACCTTCCTGAAGTTCTCCTTCCCTCCATATGAAGCCAGTCGTGCCATCACTGTTCTCATCAGCCAAAGCCACTACATAGCCGCGGATATTGTCTTCAAGTTTTGAACCTGCATAATTTGCAATATCATCCGTAGCATGCTTGCCTATCTTATATATTATACCTATTGTATTGCCATCTTTATAATCCGAGCCGAACTTTCCGTCTTTATAGAAGTAATAACCTATTTCCATATACTCCTTAGTGTATGCCAACTTTATGTCTGAACGGATATTGCTGAAAGTAAACGTAACCGTACCACTACTCTGAGCTACCGTACGTACCCGGTCACATAAACCTTCGAAATTGATACCGCCGCTCGGTTTACTCTCCTTATAAGTTATGGAGAAACTATTATCAGTATTGATTATAAAGCCTTGCTCATCCAAGCCATCATATCCATAACCATCCATTTCTTTTATTTCTTCAGGAATCACAACCTTAAAATTAGCATCCACAATATCACCACCATCGATATTCCCATTGCTCCAACCTATTTCACCGGACTCCATATCCACTTTCAATCCCTGTTTGCTGACCGATAAGTAATACCGCTGCCATACATTAGGCAGCAAGTCACCCGTCTTCTTCGCCACATCGTTCGCATCGTCCTTGCTCGGGGTATACGTATATACGTCTCCTCCGATTTCTATCCGTATCAGAGGCTTTCCCCACATATCACCCGACACCAGCATGGCTTCTCCGTTTCTGTAATATTCTCCTCTCGTATTGTGAGTAGCAATCAGTTGGTCTGCCTCGCCTACCGGTGTCACCTCACCATCCGTGTACATTACCGCTCCATAGCCTACAAACGAAATCTTCGCGTTGTTCACCTCTTCTTCCGTGTACCCTTCAAACTTCTGAAGCTCCCACCACATCCGGGTCATCCGGTGCTTAAACACAAGGCGCATATTCTTGGAATTGACTTTGGCGGTACTTACCAGCAAATCGCAGTCAAAGAGTTTCTTCTCCGTAGTCTGGTCTGTCAGGTCTATCGGTTCATCGGTAAGCGGGCTCCATGCCAACACGTCGTAGCTTGTTCCGTCCCACACATAAGGCGTATCCTCGGTAGACATTTTTCCGTCGGCTGCCACTTTGTAGGTTTTCACGGTTTCGCCTACTTTTATGCCTACCAGTTCGTCACCGTCCCATTGATTATTTGTTATTCTGCTTACCGCCTTGCCTATCTGGGCGGAGAAAACGATGTCACCTCTCTCCCGGCTGTTATCCAATCCGGTTTCATCCGTGCACGAAACGAGCACAAGGGACATAACCGCCATAAGTCCTATATAACAGTTGTGTATATTTATTAGATTCATAATTCTGATTCTTTAAAAGTAGATTGACAATTTAATTAAGGTCGGGCTCTAAAAGTCCTTTGTCGGAGTCTGCTCCGTTAAAGTCCCAGCTTCCTATCGTTCCGTTGGAAGAAACGTCGCCTCCCGCGGCACCGGGTTGTTCGGGACTTGTCGACTTGCGGTACACCCTTACATAATCCACATACATACTTTGGGGAAATACGGTGTCTTCCGTAGGATTGCCGCCGAAAGTTCCTCCTACCGCCACATTCAGGATAATGAAGAACGGGTGGTCGAACACCCATTCGCCATCGGTTACATCAACAGCCTTTACTCTTTTATAAAGCACATTATCCACAAAGAAGTCTATTTTAGTTTCATCCCATTCTGCCGCAAACACATGGAAGTCGGTGTCAAACCGCTGTTTCTCGTATCCAAACGTCTGGGTTATGGCGTTTCCCGCCGAATGCCCCGGAAGATGCAAGGCGCTCGATACGATATTGGGCTGGTATCCCTTGTTCTCCATAATGTCTATCTCGCCGCATGCAGGCCATTCGTCCGTAGCGTAGTTGGCGCCCAGCAACCAGAATGCAGGCCAGATGCCCGGACCGTACGGCAACATCAGACGCGCTTCAAAGCGTCCGTATTTCTGTTCAAACAGTCCTTCCGTCTTAATTCTGGCGGAAGAATACGTTATCCCCTCATAGTTGTCCTCCAATGCGGTTATCTTCAGGCATCCCAGGTTGTTGTAAGTTGCATAAGAGGCGTTCTCTACTCTGTCGGTGTAGTTTTGCAGTTCCTGGTTGCCGTTTCCCGTAACGCCCGTTTCGTGCACCCATTTCGAAGGATCGGGTTTACCGTCTTCGGTCGGCGTATCAAATTCATCCGACCAGGAAAGTACCCATTCCGTACGCTCGATGATTTCCTCATCCTTTTCGCAGCTACCCAGCAACAATGATAAGGAAATGGTAAATAAGCCCAATAATACGATTCTATAATGTTTCATAAGTCATCATCTTTAATAAAAATAAATATTATCCAAAAGAATGTTCTTGGTATTACTGTCACATCCCAGAACCAGTTGCGTTATCTGCTTGCCCGCATCGTTCAGCGGAATATCGAGCGAAAGCCATTGCCCCGCTTTGAAATCGGGATGCGTGGCCTTTGTAGCCAAATAGACAATATTGTTATTGCTGTTACTTTCGTGTATCTCGACTTTGAATTCAGAGCCTGTACCTATCTCGTCCATGCTCAATACATCCAAATGAAGATGTGTCATCGCCGAGCAATCGGCAACCGAATTGAATACGATGCCCACAAAGTTCAGATTGCTGTAATATCCGATATGATTGTCGCCGGTATCCATATCCTCATACTCCGCTGTGGAGTACTGCCACCGGGGATTCCAGTTGGCGGTAATCTTGTTCCTATAAGAATCGCTGAACAAAGAGAGTACTTCCGATTCATTTCTTTCGGGCGTAGGAGCGAAATCATAACAGTGCAGTTTTATCTGTCCGCCCGCCTCTTTCAAAGAAATAACCGCCTCTCCGCTTTTATGAACCGTTATGGCGTTATCTGCCACAGAAGCCACATCCGGGTCGGAAGATTCGAAGGTGAAGAACTTCGAGGAAACCTGCATCGTCTGGTTTACTCCATTCGGCAGGTTTATGGTTTCCGTAAGTGTCCCTATATTCACTTTTCCGGGGAAGCCGGGTCGTTCCACATCCTCTATATGGGCATGAGCCAACGTACCGAGGTATTCAAACTTAACCTCATCAATCCATATCGTATAGCCCTCGCCATCCACCGCGCCGGCGGAATAATAGAACAAGCCTTTTTCCGAAAGCAGCTTCGCCGCGTTGGGAATAGGAATAATAACCTTGTTCCAGTTGGCATTCAGCTTTACGTCCTGTAATCCTATCAAATAGTCTTCCGTGTCATAATTTCCTATCCCGACTTCCATTTTAGCCGGCACGGAAGATTTGGCATAGAATGTCAACGCGTCATACTCCGAAAGATTTCTGCCGGTAGAAGAATAGAAGACACCTCCCGCATAGTTGCCCATCGGGTCGCTCGGAACAGGCACTTCCACTCTTATAGATGTAGTACCGCTGTATTTGGTATCCGTATCCGTATCGAAATTTGTCACTTTTCCCCATGCCTGATACTGCAAATCGGACGAGAATCCGTCGATAAATACCTCCGACAGATTGGGGTAAGTCGCCAACACATCCGTATCTATCTCCCTTGTGCATCCGGACAGCGAAAGCACAGCCACCGCAACCAGAAGTTTGGCTGATATATTGTTTTTGTATTTCATAAGTATCGTATTTATTTATCCGTTGATTAGAAAAGACTGAATGCTATGTAAGTTCTCACTTCCCATTCGTTGCCGCGTCCCGCACCGATGATATCCGTACTCGACTCAAAGCCGCCTACTCCGTCCGCAACATATCCGGCGACATAGCGGGGAGAGTATTGGTCCAATGTCCTGTACGTACCTCTGATACCCACACGGGTAGACAACTTGCCAAGCCATTTAGGCTGCGCGAGGTTGGTGGACAAGTCCAGCATACCCTGGAAAGGGAAAGTCAGGTTAAAATCCTTGTGGTAGTCATAAGGCCCCCAGTCGTTGAACTTTGCCTCCATGTTCAGTCTTAATTTCTTATAAATCATTCTCACTTCGGCACCGGCCCTTCTGATAAGGCGCGCATCGTCTCCATTAGCCTGACCCGTTCCGTAGTATGCGCTTCCTATTATTCCGAAATCATTGGTGATGCGCGAAGTTATTTTAAGGTTCGTTTCCCAGAGATCGTGCGCCGGGGCAGCTCCCCCAAAGGCAAAAGTGGAACGTCCGTTAGCCTGTATACCTATCGCCGCATCCTGTGAAGTGGGATGATGACGGTAAATAAAGCCCAATGAAGCGGCAAACGGAGCATCTTCGTTGTTCTCATTCTCCCAGTCGTACATCCATGTGGCGGGTGTAGGGTCGTAGGTCAACAGAAGCTCGCCCGCAGTCGTTTCCCTGTTATCTCTCACGGCAAAGGGGTCATCGAGGATATTTCTGGGTCGGCCGGGAGCATTCACGCCATTAGGCATCGGGCCTACAAGCGGTTTCTGCCATAAGAAATTAGGCGCTATCTGGAAATTGCCTATATTATAGGTAAAACCCGCAAGAACATTGGACTGGTTTCCGCTGCCGCTATCTTTCAGCCGCCACCCGGTAAGCGTACGGGTATAGTCCGTTCCGCCTTCGGCCACCAATCCCATTATCGCACCCTGCGCATAGGCGTTGAACCGGCCGCCGCTATAAGTAAGCTTCAGCTTGCCGCCAAACGTATCGGAGGTCTTCACTACGTCCGAATAGACAACGGCATCCGCCTTATCTTCCTTGGTAGCCTGAAATGTACGTCCCACCAACGTCGTTCCCGACCATAAACCGCCGGCCACGATGTTGAAACGTCCGAATGTCCGCCCTACCATAAGGGAAGCCCTGGTGTTCTTGGGCGAAGGAATGGCGTATGACGTAGTAGAGCCTCTGCGTTGCGATAAGTCGTAATGGAAAATACCGGCTACATCGAACTTGCCTATATTCCGTTGATACTTGACGAGCAAAGCCGGGTTCGCTCCCCACCACAATTCCGGACCGAAGGCCGCTTTAAAGCCTTTAAAGAATCCCTTACCTTCGATTTCCGTCCCGAAAGGGGCTTCACCGCCATAAATGTCCATATTGTCGCCATAATTGGCTTCCGGATAAAACCCGAAGAAGTCTCCTTCGTATCCCCAATGATAGTGCCCCTTGCGGAAGAATGTTTTCAGGTTAAAGAGTTTGCCGTTCCAGTCAAAGCCCGCGCTATAAAGTTTAAACCGTTCCAACGGACCTAAATCCACATACTCGCCGTTTCCGTCCACTATATATCTGGAACGTCCCCTGTTCTCATAGAATATCTCATCTATCGGGTTCTCGGCTACATTTCCCAGAAAGTTTACGGTAACCTCCGCCTGCACATTCTCCGTCGGATTCGAAGCGACGCCTACATAGAAAGACTCCGTATGGTCGAAACCTTTAAAAGCGGGAAATTCGGTAGGCACATCCGGTTTGGAGCTTGGAGTAGTCGTGTGCGTCCCTCCCGTATTGTAAGTCGAAAATTCTCCTCTAAGCTCGCTGAGCCGTATCAACCGGGTGGTTTCACCCTGCAAGGCAGCCTTGTCGCTACGGGCGGATAAGACAGAAGACATTACGTTTATATCGGAAAACTTATTCAGGATTGAGGAAGTATTGGTTCCCGAAACATAAGGATTAATCTTATGTATATCTCGCAGCACATAGTATGCGGCACGCGGATAAAGCTCGTATATCCCCCTGTTGTCAGGCGTTCCTTTGGCGCATATGCCAAACCACTCCTCATTCATATTGTTTTCTCCCTCCACGTGGTCGAACAAATATCCGCCGTTGCTCCACGAAGCCTCGGTGTCGTGTACATCCAGATTGGTCGTCTGCCCTGATTTCCACCATCCGTCGGCAAACTGGAAGGTAAAACCGCCGATGGAGTTATTGTTGTTGCCTACTCCGGCCGCATTCAGATATATCTCCGCCCAGTTCTTGAACAATATATCCGCCTGTTCCTTTTGGGCTTCTTTCATCGTTACGGCATTGAAGGCGTCCGAACCGAACTCGGTAAACAGTACCGGCTTTCCATATTCCGCCTTTACCCTGCTGAACAAATCACCGAAAGAGTCGCCGCGATAGCAGTTCACGCCAAAGATATCAACATCCTTGCACTCCCGGGCTATGATGTCGAGGAACAAAAGGTCGCCGTTACAAATGGCTATGGGATAGGATGCGTTCATCTTCTTCATTTCTACCGCCGCCTCATTAAACAATTTATAGAGATGAATTGCCTGAATGGTAGATTTACGGTCTTCCACCGGAATATCTTCGGTTTCGGCTCCCTGCCAGAACAAACCGTAGTTGTTTTCATTACCGAGCAGATAGAGGAGCAATCCCGGTGTATTATCATATTCTTTCACCAGTTCCTTGGCCTCATCCAACAGGACTTTCCGCACTTCAGGCAAAGAATAGTCGGTATTGCTCATCCACGCGCCGTTCAGCGTCACTCCATAACGTCCGAAAGAGCTGTATATCATGGTATAGATACCGTATTTCTCATAAATATATTGTATCCACCTGGCAGGCACACCCATATGCTGCCTGATGGCGTTTACTCCCATATTCTTCAATAAAGACATGTCAATATCCAACGCGGCTTTAATCACGTCGTCCGGTCTGGTCCATAAAGAATACGAATAGTTGGTCCCTATCGGGAAGTAATCCCAGTTCATGCCATTCACCATAAAAGGCTTGCCGCCTACAAGCAGTTTAGCTCCCGTATGGTCGTTCAATACAGAAACTTTCTCCTGCTGTGCCCGCAGAGGACCTGCCAGAAGAATTAATAAAGATAATAATAATGCATTTTTCATAATTAGTAAAAAGATAACAAATTAGCACTCTGTGAATTGTTTTTTTCTTGTCTCATAAATTAAATTTAAAAGGTAACACTATTTTTAATTTTCTGAAACAAAGGTAACATGGCAGTACATACCATGTATACGCAAGTAAGCAGTAGAAGTAAATAAGCGTTAATATCACTTCGCTGATTACCAGCAACATAACAAACACAAAGAGTAAACTTTTTCCGATGATAAATGATAAAGACACCTTTCCTATTTCTGCATTTTCCCTAACAAATGCACTCTTTCGGCAAATTCGTCTTTAGGGATAGCTGCCTTATTCCGGGTCTTCAGCCGATTGTTATAAACCGTCTGCGGAGAGCAATGGAGAAACTCCGCAATCTTTACACTGTCGTTTATTCCGAGCCGGACGAGAGCATATATTCTCAACTCCGTATTCAGGAGTTCGCCTTCTTTCAGGACAATTCTTTCTTCATCACGCAAAAGAGAATTGAAGTCCTCCACAAAATCCGGATATACATGAAGAAAAATAGCGTCGAAGCTATGGTAAAACTCTTTCAGTTCCCCCTGTACAATGGTATTGCCCGAAACCAGTGATTTTATATCATCTATTTGACCTGCTTTAAGCTTCCTGCCGATGTTTTTCCTATACTCCTCGAGTTTGGTGATATAATTGGAGCATAGAGAAAACACATATCCTATGTATTCCTCTTTTACATAATTGGATTCCAGCAACCTGTTATTACTTTCCTTCAACCGCTCGTTTATCTCGCTGAGCTCCTTGTTTACATCCGCCAGCATCCTGTGGGCATCGGAAAGTTCTCCAACGTGCAAGTTAAGAAGCCGGTTCGCTTCATCCAGTTTTTTGCGGGAACGCGACAATTTCCCGAACTGAAGGCAGATGAACAATACGGATACGAACAAAACGACGGACAAGATGCTGACAATGCGGAGCGACTTACGCAGTTTGCTTTCCTGCATTTCATTCCTTTGGCTGTAAGCATGCTGAAGTTTGTCCATTACCGCCGAAATATTTATCACACGTACCCTGTTGGGATATAACAAGGCCGCCTTCAGGCAATGGCTTATATAGACATACCCCCTGTCTATGTCTCCTTGCAGGTAAAGCATATTGGAGAGTTCTTCCAAAGAAGCTATATCGCGGTTACAGTTTTTTATATCCGCTATCGCCGAGCAGGCCAGATACTTTTCGTAATTATATTCATCGCCCTCATTATAATACATAACGGCAAGCGCATAGGCGTTGATAGCGTCAGTCCGGGTGGCAAGCAACGACTTATCCACTATCTCCTTTAGCTTCGCTTTTATGCTGTCGCCTTCCGCGGAACGGGGATACTCCTTGTGCAGCGATGCGCAAAAGCTATAATACGAAGGATGTTCAGGCGTAATGTGATGCTTGGCCTCATGCTTTAATTCCGTTTCAAGAGTATGATAAGAGTTTACCAGTTCCAGACGGCTCCCGATAAATTGCACCAGGTGCGAGTACAAGTATATTTTCGTATCATAATATTGAAATATCGTCTCCTCACCCAGCGAAGCCATGTCCACATGTTGCAGCTCCTTTTCGGCTTCGTGCAGCAGACCTTGAGCCGTAAGAAGAAAAACTTTATTCAATATCCACTCCTGCTTCTTGTCTTTCCGCCCCAACAAACCCGCTATCTCTATATTATCATCCACATACGCCATAGCCGAATCTGCATTATAGACAAAATATTCATCATACAACATTTTGTTAATCCACAGTTTGTCTTCCAGTTTCAATGCCGAAGCCCGCTTGCCCTGCAGTTCTTCTATCCTTTCTTCTTTCTCCAAAACATACTTTCCGCTGTTTGCCAATACCGAATCCAGTCTGGCAAGCAGCAAACTCATTTCGTTACTTCTGGAATAAAGCGTTCCAGAGACGACAAGCAATAACAATAGTGCCGATATCCTTCTCATCATAAAAAAATGTATCACATTAATTTACATCTATCTTATATTATATTTTACTATAATGAACAAAAGTACAAAAAATAATATTAACAACAAGCAGACCATTTATACAACCCTCTATTCGCCGATGTAACATTTCTGTAACATATATGACATTTCCTTGCAACACGAAAAACGTTCCTTTGCAGCCGGAAATAAAATACATGTTATGGAAACTATCTACTTATGCATTGTCATCTTCCTGTTCGTCCTCGCGGTCTTCGACCTTGTGGTGGGTGTCAGTAATGATGCGGTTAACTTTCTACAATCTGCTGTCGGAGCAAAAGCAGCATCGTTCAAGACCATACTGTTCATAGCGGGTATCGGCGTATTTATCGGCGCTTCCCTATCCAACGGTATGATGGACATCGCCCGCCACGGTATCTACCAGCCGGAGCATTTCTATTTCGCGGAAATCATGTGTATCCTGTTGGCTGTGATGCTGACGGACGTGGTGCTGTTGGATGTATTCAACACCATGGGAATGCCGACATCCACTACCGTGTCCATGGTCTTTGAATTGTTGGGCGGTACGTTCGCCCTCGCGCTTATCAAAGTGTACGGCAGCGACACTCTCGGACTGGGAGACCTTATCAACACCGACAAGGCATTGTCCGTCATCATGGCTATATTCGTGTCGGTAGCCATCGCTTTCTTCTTCGGTATGCTGGTACAATGGCTGGCGCGTATAGTCTTTACCTTCAACTACACCGGGAAGATGAAGTACAGCATCGGTATCTTCGGCGGTATCGCGGCTACTTCCATCGTCTACTTCATGCTGATAAAAGGCTTGAAGGACAGCTCGTTCATGACACCGGAAAACAAGCACTGGATACAAGACAACACCGCCATGCTTATCGGCTGTTTCTTCGTATTCTTTACCATATTGATGCAGGTGCTGCATTGGTGCAAAGTAAATGTGTTCAAGATAATCGTGCTCTTGGGAACTTTCGCCCTTGCCCTCGCCTTTGCCGGCAACGACTTGGTGAACTTTATCGGTGTGCCTCTCGCCGGTTACTCCTCTTTCATCGACTATACCGCCAACGGCACTGCTGCCGGACCCGACGGCTTCCTGATGACTTCGCTGCTCGGCCCCGCCAAAACGCCGTGGTATTTCCTTATCGGCGCGGGCGTCATCATGGTATATGCGCTGTGCACATCCAAAAAAGCCCATAATGTAATCAAAACTTCCGTAGACCTTTCCCGTCAGGATGAAGGTGAAGAAAGCTTCGGCAGCACCCCCATAGCACGTACATTGGTACGTTTCAGCATGACGGTGGCCAACGGGCTTTCCAAGGTAATGCCCGAAAGCGGCAAACGCTGGGTTGCCACCCGTTTCCAAAAGGACGAAGCCATTATCGCGGACGGTGCGGCATTCGACTTGGTACGCGCTTCCGTCAATCTGGTACTCGCCGGCCTGCTGATTGCCTTGGGTACTTCGCTGAAACTTCCGCTCTCCACCACTTACGTCACTTTCATGGTAGCTATGGGTACCTCGCTCGCCGACCGTGCCTGGGGACGCGACTCCGCCGTATTCCGTATCACCGGTGTGCTGAGCGTTATCGGCGGTTGGTTCATTACTGCCGGAGCAGCGTTCACCATCTGTTTCTTCGTTACTTTCGTCATCTATTTCGGCGGAACAATCGCTATCGTCGCCCTTATCGGCCTGGCCGTATTCATGCTGATACGCAGCCAGGTAATGTACAAGAAGCGTAAAGAGAAAGAAAAAGGCAACGCCACCATCAAGCAACTGATGCAAAGCACGGACAATATGGAGATTCTGGAACTATTGCGCAAGCATACCCGTGAGGAACTCGGCAGAATACTGGAATTCACCGAAGATAATTTTGAACGTACGGTTACCGCCTTCCTGCACGAAAACCTGCGCGGATTGCGTCGTGCAATGGGTTCCGTGAAGTTCGAGAAGCAATTGGTAAAACAGATGAAGCGTACCGGAACGCTCGCCATGTGCCGCCTGGACAACAATACCGTTCTCGAAAAGGGACTTTATTACTATCAGGGCAATGACTTCGCCAGTGAGTTGGTATACAGTGTAGGACGTCTTTGCGAACCGTGTCTGGAACACATTGACAACAACTTCAAACCGCTCGATACAATCCAGAAAGGCGAATTCGCAGACGTAACGGAAGATATCGTGTACCTGCTTCAAGTCTGCCGTCACAAGCTGGAGAATAACGATTACAGCAACTTCGAGGAAGATATACACAAAGCCAACGAGCTGAACGGCCAGCTTGCTCACCTGAAACGTGAAGAATTGCAGCGTATTCAAAGCCAATCCGGCAGCATCAAGGTCAGCATGGTATATCTGACGATGATACAGGAAGCGCAGAATATAGTGACCTACTCCATCAACCTGATGAAGGTGAGCAGAAAGTTCCAGGCGGAAGAGTAGCCAAAGCGGCCAAGAGAGTATATCAAAATGAAAATCGCTCCGTCCAGAATGACGGAATGATAACCGAAACCCGTTCAGTTCGTCCCGTGAGATGTTTTATTTCGTCTTACGGGACGATTTATTTTATCCCGCAGGACGAATGTTTTCATCCCGTGAAAGGAATATTTCCGTCCTGCGGAACGAATATCTTTATGCTGCGGAGCAGACTCATTTTTTCGTAAAAAGGGACAAACAGAACAAGTATTATATATTATTTTTACCCAATAAAACCCGCTTTAGGGTTCAGAAGGTTCAAAGGTTCACTATGACCCTATTTGGCGGCCCCTTTTGAAGACATTTATTTGATTTACAACATATTGACTATTTCAACAATCCCTAATTCAATCAATTTCCGTTCTCATGCGGATTTACCGCATTGTAAGGATATATCCATTACCGCCGATTGTAGGATATACACAAAAAGGATAATCAGCAGGATATAGTAAAAAAACAAGTCATTCCATACTTGCTTGGAAGTGATTTTCGGGGGGTAAAGGGGTTCAAAGTGAACCTGACCCCGAAATGAACCCTAAAGCCTCGGACATACCGATAAAAACGCAAGGTAAAACACTAATTACCAAATAGATGGGCTACATCCGCCGTTTTATCTTTTCACCACTCATTTTCCCGGATTTCCCGTGATTTCCCCCTTCTCCGGTAAACGCCATGTTAAGAAAAAACATGTCAAAGCCTACTTCAGTCCCATCTTTTCCGCCCGTTGCAGCATAAACGCGCGGGCGGCTTCGTACTCATTGGGAATGATGCCGTCCAATATGGCGTCCTTGATGGCGCTTTTCAATGCCCCGACCTGCCGGCAGGGCGGCAGATTGAATGTTTTCATAATCTCCTCACCGCTGACAGGGGGCTGGAAATTGCGGATACGGTCGCGTTCTTCCAAGTCTTTCAGTTTCTGGCGCACCAGTTGGAAGTTGTTCAGGAAGCGTTGTTTGCGCTCCATGTTCTTGGAAGTGATATCGGCCTCGCACAGCGTCATAAGGTCGTCTATATCGTCTCCCGCCTCAAACAGCAAACGGCGGACGGCGGAGTCGGTCACCACATCGTCCGCTATCACGATGGGACGCATGTGCAGCCCCACCAGTTTCTGCACGTATTTCATCTTCTCGTTCATGGGAAGCTTCATTCTCCGAAAGATGTCGGGTATCATCTTCTCGCCGATGAAATTATGGTTATGGAATGTCCATCCGGCACGGGGTTCCCAACGTTTGGTCGCCGGTTTGGCTATATCGTGCAGCAGGGCCGCCCAGCGCAGCCAGAGGTTACCGGTCTTTTTGCTGATGTTATCGAGCACTTCGAGCGTATGGTAGAAATTATCCTTATGCGCTCTGCCATTGCGGGTTTCAACGCCTTGCAGGGCAACCAGCTCCGGAAAGATAAGTTGCAACAGGCCGGAACGGTCTAAGTCGATAAATCCTTTGGACGGAACGGGAGACAGCAATATCTTGTTCAGTTCATCCGCAATGCGCTCTCTGGATATGATGGAGATGCGTTCTTTGTTACGGCACAAAGATTCAAAGGTATCATCATCGATGTAGAAATTCAGTTGGGTGGCAAAACGGATGCAACGCATCATGCGCAAGGGATCGTCACTGAAAGTAATGTCCGGGTCGAGCGGCGTGCGGATGGTTTTCTCCCTCATGTCCGCCATTCCGCCAAAAGGGTCTGCCAATTCTCCATAGCGTTCCCGGTTCAGGCACACCGCCAAGGCATTGATGGTAAAATCCCGACGGTTCTGGTCGTCTTCCAACGAGCCGTCCTCTACAATCGGCTTACGCGAGTCGTGCGTGTAGGACTCTTTACGCGCCCCCACGAACTCCACTTCCGTGCCGTGATACTTTAACTGCGCCGTACCGAAATTCTTGAAAACAGAAAGGTGGGCGCCGCGTCCCAAACGCTTGGCAAGCGCCTCGGCCATCGCAATGCCGCTGCCCACCACCACCACATCGATATCTTTGGAAGGGCGTTGCAGGAATATGTCGCGCACGTAGCCGCCGACTACGTAACACTCCAGCCCCAACTCATCCGCCGTTTCGGAAATCCGCTTAAATATGTTGTCACTGAAACGCTGCTTCAGTTCTTCTGTCGTCAATTCAATCATTTGCCAATAAATCATTTTGAGGGTGCAAAGATACGGATATTATTTTTTATTTTTGTCCCCACTAACATCAAGAATGAAAATTATGAAGAAAGCAGTGTTCCTTGCGTGCCTCTGCTGCACGCTCTTCTCTTGCAGCAATGTGGAGAAAAAAGCAGGCGAGAAACTCCAGGCAGCCCGCGAAGCGTTTCAACACGGAGATTACAGCGAAGCGAAGATACAGATTGACAGCATCAAGATACTCTATCCGAAAGCTTTTGAAACACGGCGCGAGGGTATCGGGCTTATGCAACAGGTGGAGCTGAAAGAGCAGGAGAAAACACTTGTCTACCTCGACAGCATGCTCCAAGACAAGCAAAAAGAAGTGGACGCCCTCAAGAAGAATTATACTTTCGAGAAAGACGCCGAATATCAACGGACAGGCAATTACCTGCATCCCTCGCAAGTGATAGAAAAGAACCTGCACCGCTCTTACCTGCGTTTCCAAGTAGATGAAACAGGGGTTATGAGCATGACTTCCATCTATTGCGGTCCGCACAACATTCATCACTTAGCCGTAAAAGTTACCGCGCCCGACGGCAGCTTTGCCGAAACTCCGGCTTCCAAAGACAGCTATGAAACGACCGATTTGGGAGAGAAGATAGAAAAAGCGGATTATAAGTTGGGAGAAGACGGCAATGTAATCGCTTTCCTCAACCTGAACAAAGACAAGAACATACGTGTCAACTATCTTGGCGAACGCTCCTATGCCACTGTCATGACACCGAATGACCGCAAGGCGGTGGCGGCTGTTTATGAACTGGCGCAGTTACTGTCTTCCATTACGGAAATCAAGAGAGAGATGGAAGAAGCCAACCTGAAGATTGGGTTCGTGAAACGCAAGATACAGGAAAGAGCAAGCAAAGATATAAAATAACGCTTCGAGCATAGTTGGTGACAGCCCGTTACGCAAAACACAGTGAAGCGTCTACTCCCCGCTCATAAAGAGAGCAGATGCTTCATTGCGTTCCGCCCCCTCTCTTATAAATGAGGATTCGCATTCGTCTCCTTTTCCGGAATGGCATATAGATAATACACACTGTTCGGTACAAACTTCGTTCCGTCGGGGAAGGAAGTAAACCAATGGCCTTCGGGATTATATTCTTTATAAGTATCGCCTTGCTGCCAGCAATCGTATTTCCGCTCCGCTTCCTCTTTCGTCAACGGTACACGCTCTACGGAACGTTGCGTACGGAGAATATCGGTAATGCCGAATCCCTCCCCCCACAGTTCGCGCCGGCGTTCCAGCAAAATATCATCGATAAGCCGGTCTTGCGTCTTCCCCGTCAGGTCATAGCCGGCAAGTCCGCGGGCATTGCGTAATGTGTTCAACGGTTTCACGGCGTCTTCCAACCGTCCCTCGCGAGCCAGCGCTTCCGCCGCTATCAGATACATCTCGGCGGAACGCATCACGACAATATCACCGGTCTGGTCGGCGCGGATACGGAACTTGCGATAACCCAAATAACCTTCACGCATCCACTGGAACAAATCCAGGCGAATATCCCCCGCTTCGAAAGTGTCCTTGAAGTGCGGGTCGGCCATAAAGCTGTTATATGCGTCGGGCGTCACCACATCGATATAATAGAAATTATAGCTGGCATCGGACTGGCTTACGGACTGAGGATGTCCCCACATCCACTCGGTATTGGATATATCGTTAAAGCCCATATACGTTTTGGAGTCCGTCATCAAAGCATATCCATCGGCAGCCTCAAGAGCAGCCCCGGCGGCTTCGTCCCATTGTCCGGTAAGCAAATACGCACGTGCCAGCAATCCGTTGACGACGCTTGAATCCGGTTTGAACTTGGAATTGTCGTCCGGACGGACATACCCTTCAAGAAGCTCCTTGGCCTTATTCAGGTCTTTGAATATCTGCGTATATATCTCTTCCAGAGTAGCCTTCCCTTTAGGCTCTGTCGTAGAGGCGGTAGGCTCCGTATAAAGCGGAACAGCCGGCGCGGCAGGGTCTTTCAGGTAAGTAAACTGGTAGTGCTGAGCCAGATGCAGATAACAGAAAGCCCGCAAAGCATAGGCTTGTCCCTGTGAATGACGGAAATCGGCCGTATCATCGTCACCGGTGGCGGTAATGGAAATGGCCGTATTGCAATTGTCTATGGTTTTGTACATCAGATACCAGGCAAATGCGGTACGGTTGTTGGCAGGCATCCCCACATCGTTAAACTGATAGGACGAGTTGAAGCCGTACATCGGACGCGACACCACATCGTCCGCCATCATATCGTCCTGCAGCATCAGGGCGCGATAACCGATATTGGCATAGGTGCTGCTGTACTCGAACAGGTTATACCACGCGCCGTTAAATATCCGACCGGCATTGGAAGGTACGGGGACGATACCCGAATCTACGGCGTCCGTAGGTTTGTTATCGAGAAAATCTCCGCCGCACGAAGACAGGACGGATAATAATCCCAGTGTGAAGACTGCTATATTTTTAATTGAAGTATTCATGTGAACAGTGATTTAGAATGAAACATTAAGTCCGCCCGAAATGGAGCGCATGGCAGGATAACGGTAATAAGTCAGTCCTGTAATACCCTGTTCCGGGTCCATTCCCTGATTCTTGGAGAAAGTCAGCAGATTGTCCGCCTGCACAAAGAGCTGCAGACTGCTGAGGCTGATTTTCTTTATCAACGGTTGCGGGAAGTTATAAGACAGCGTAATGTTCTTCATCCGCAGGTACGAGTTGTTGAACAGGTTACGGGTAGAGTTGGAGTTCCAGTTATTGGACACCGTTTTCAAGGCCGGCACGTCCGTATCACGGTTCTCCGGTGTCCAACGTTTCAGTATCTCGGTAGACCAGGCGCGTCCGGGATTGCTTCCATTGCTCCACAGCATCGTAACGTCACGGTCTACGATATAGCCGCCTATACTGTACGCGAAGATGGCGGACAACTCAAAGCCTTTGTATGAGAACGCCGTATTGAAACCGCCGTAAACTTTGGGAAGCGAGGACTTATCCACGTAATAATAATCCGCCTGGGCATAATCGTTGGTAGTAGTGCGCCCGGTAACATTACCCTGCGCGTCCTTTACATTCCTGTACCACAACGGATCACCGTTATCAGGGTCTACCCCTGCCCATTCGCGCAGATAGAAATCGTAAACCGAACGTCCCTCTTTCAAACGGGTAACCCCGGTAACAGGCATGTCTTTCAACGGTAGGTCGGTCACGACATTCTTGTAGTGCGTAAGGTTGACGCCCATACGCCACATAAAATCACGGGTGTGTATGAGCGTTCCTTTAAGGTCTATCTCAAAGCCCGTATTCTTCAATGCGCCTATATTCTCATCCATCGAGGTATAACCCAGGGAAGTTGCCAAAGGACGGGAATACAGCAGGTCTTTGGAACGGCGCTGGAAGAAATCGAACGAACCGGAGAAACGGTTGTCGAACAATGAGAAATCAATGCCTACATTGAGGTTGAGATTAGTCTCCCATTTCAAGGCGGGCGTTGCAAGGCGGTCGGACACCAAAGCGTTCTCACCTGCTTGCGAAACGATGGAATACAGCCCACTGCTGGCATAGTAAGTACCCAGATTGTCATTGCCTTGCGCTCCGTAGCTGGCCTTTAAGGTCAGGGCGGAGAGCCAGTCGGTGGCGCTCTGCATGAATTCTTCGCGGTCTATGCGCCACGAAGCTCCCAATGACCAGAAGTTGCCCCAGCGTGTGCCCGGCGCGAAACGCGAAGAACCGTCGCGACGGTAGGAAGCGGAGAAGAAATACTTGCTCCGGTAGTCGTACCGGGTATTAATAAGATAGCCCAACAGTGAATAGTCAATGCGATACCCCGTACCTGCGGTTACAAGCGAACCGACAGCCAGCTCCGGCATATCGGGCACAGCCATGTTACTGCGTGCGGCCTGTAACACATCATAACGGTAAGAGTAAGCCTCTTGTCCGGCAAGGATATTGAAATGATGCTCGCCGACAGTCTTATCGTAAGTCACAATATTATTCCATGTCCAGGAGAAAGTGCGGGTATATTCGCGGCTTGCTCCGCCACCCGTATTGACCGCAGGACCAATCTTGGGGTTGGTATAATCCAGCGTATTGTAATCTATCAGGTCGAAATTGAAGCTGGTCTTGAAATTCAATCCTTCCAAGAAAGTGACCTCAAGGAAGGTGCGTCCGGAGAACTCATCCCGCATACGCTCGGATTTATCATTGGGCAAGGTTGCGGGCAGGTTCCAGTTGGCCGTGGCTCCTGACGGCCGGTAGGAACCGAAATCGTAAATCCGCTTTCCTTCCGAGTCGAGCTTGTATGTGCCGTCGGCGTTCATCTCGTACACAGGGTAGAAATCGGGCATTAAACGTCCGGCGTTGATGACATTGCTTGTCTTGGTATCGGACGACACCGGATAGTTCTGTATGGAGTGGGCGTAGCTCATATTCACGCCGCCACGCAACCAACCGGTTATCTCGCTCGAGATATTGGAACGCAGGTTGAAACGTTGGTAACCGGATTCAAGGGCAATACCCTTGTCATTCAGATAACCGGCCGAGAAATAGTACTGATTGGTCTTTCCGCCTCCGGAAACATTCAATCCGATTTCCGTACGCAACGCCTGTTGCTCCATTTCTTTCTGCCAGTCCACATTCCAAAGCGGAGTGGCTCCGGCAAGCAGCTTGCCGTCCGTGCCCACCGGTTGCGGATAGTTGGGGCCATAAGGGTTAGGTCCACCGCCCATCAACTTGCCCACCAGGTCTTTAGAGGCCTGTGCGGCTGCGGTCTGCGGAGTATATTTATCCGTATTCAGAGCATATTGGTTGCGCAATGCTTCCCAATAGAGCTCAAAGTACTGATCGGTACCGACACGGTCGTAATCGCGGATAGCCCGGCTGGAGCCGCCGAAGCTGGCATTGACGCTGACCGTGGTTTTCGAGTCGGTCTGTCCCTGCTTGGTGGTGATGATGATGACACCGTTGGCCCCACGCGAACCGTAGAGGGCTGCCGAAGCGGCGTCTTTCAAAACCGTCAACGAGGCTATATCTTCCGGATTAATGGAGTTGATGCTGCCGTCGAAAGGTACGCCGTCCACCACATAAAGCGGAGCGCTCGAAGCATTGATAGAGCCGATGCCGCGAATACGTATTTCCGCATCCGTACCCGGCTGGCCGCTGGGCGCGCTTGCCTGAAGTCCGGACACCGTTCCCTCGAGCGCACGCGACACGTTGGATACCTGCATCTTGGCTATTTCGCTCCCCTTGACCGTAGAAGCCGCTCCCGTAAAGCTATACTTCTTGGCAGTGGCGTAAGCCACCACCATTACCTCATCCAGTTGTTCACTGTCCGGAATCAGTTCCGCATTAATGACCGAACGCCCATTGACTTTTTGTTCGGTGGTTTTCAGCCCGATGAAGCTAAAGACCAGTGTAGCGTCCGCCGGTACGGTAAGGGTATATTTTCCATCGACGTCGGTTACCGTTCCGTTGTGAGTTCCTTTCACCAATACCGATGCTCCCGGCAAAGGTTCCCCTTCCGACATCACAACGCCCGATACACGGATATCGCCGCCCGGAGCGGCATATAACGTCACCACGAAGAGTATAAACAGTGAGGTTAAGAAAAAGCGCAGTTTACTATTCATTCCGTTAAAGTTTGGTTAGACTTCATTAACAGAAGAAAATAAACTTTGTTCAGCTACACCTATTTTTTTTCACTCCCGCTATCCGCGTCGTATACGCTTGTTAATTCAATTAAGAGGATTCCGTCCCTTTCCTGTCGGGAGCCTACCACTTCAGCCTGGGCAGGAAACTGCTCAGACAGTCGCGCAATGCCTGCAACGTAATAGGCTTTACCAATACTTCCGAAGCGCCGCTTTTGATGGCGTTTTCACGGTCGGCGGAGAACGCGTAGGCCGTCTGCATGATGATAGGTAATGTTCCGCCTTCCTCACGTATGAGTCGCGTAGCTTCCAATCCGTTCATAATAGGCATCTTGATGTCCATCAGTATCGCATCCGTTTTGTCACGATTCTCGTGAAACAAAGAGACGATCTCCTCACCGTTCTTCGCCCACATTATCTCACACCTTTTTCCTATAATAGCTTTTATTAATTTAAAATTACTATCATCATCTTCCGCGACGAGAATGAGCGGGCGGTAATCTACTGATTGATTTCCGATTTCCATGACCTATATTATTGTTTGTCCGAGACAAAGATATAAAAAATAATATATTTGCATTATCTTTGCACCTTATTTTTAAAAATGACATAATGATTTCTATTGACGGACTCGCCGTAGAATTTGGCGGCACAACCTTATTCAGTGACATATCTTTCGTAATCAACGAAAAAGACCGTATCGCCCTCATGGGCAAAAACGGAGCCGGAAAAAGTACGCTGTTAAAGATACTTGCCGGGGTGCGGCAACCTACCCGCGGTAAAATTTCCGCTCCCAAAGATTGCGTCATCGCCTATCTTCCCCAGCACCTGATGACAGAGGACGGACGCACCGTTTTTCAGGAAACCGCGCAGGCCTTTGCCCACCTGCATGAAATGGAAGCCGAAATAGACCGTATGAACAAAGAGCTGGAAACCCGTACCGACTACGAAAGCGACAGCTACATGGAACTTATCGAGCAGGTGTCCGCCCTAAGCGAGAAATTCTACGCCATCGACGCCACCAATTACGAAGAGGACGTTGAAAAGGCATTGCTCGGCCTCGGATTCACAAGAGAGGACTTTAACCGCCAGACCAGCGACTTCAGCGGCGGCTGGCGCATGCGTATCGAACTCGCCAAACTGCTGTTGCAGAAGCCGGACGTGCTCTTGCTGGACGAGCCGACCAACCACCTGGACATCGAGTCCATCCAATGGCTGGAAGACTTCCTTATCAACAACGGGAAAGCCGTTATCGTCATCAGCCACGACCGCAAATTCGTGGATAACATCACGACCCGCACCATTGAGGTAACCATGGGACGCATCTACGATTACAAAGTAAACTACTCCAAATACCTGGAACTCCGCAAAGAACGCCGCGAACAGCAGCAAAAGGCTTATGACGAGCAACAGAAGTTCATCGCCGAAACCAAAGAATTCATCGAGCGTTTCAAAGGGACCTATTCCAAAACCCTGCAAGTGCAAAGCCGTGTCAAGATGTTGGAGAAACTGGTACTGCTGGAAGTAGATGAAGAAGATACCTCGGCCTTGCGGCTGAAGTTCCCGCCCTCTCCGCGTTCCGGCAACTATCCGGTCATTATGGAGAATGTAGGAAAGACATACGGAGAGCACGTCGTGTTCAAAAATGCCAACCTCACGATAGAGAGAGGCGACAAAGTGGCTTTCGTAGGCAAGAACGGCGAAGGTAAGTCCACGCTGGTAAAGTGCATCATGGGAGAACTGGAACACGAAGGAACGCTTACCATCGGTCATAATGTACAGATAGGTTATTTCGCCCAAAACCAGGCATCCTTGCTGGATGAGAACCTGACCGTATTCCAAACCATCGACGACGTGGCCAAAGGCGAAATACGCAACAAGATACGCGACTTGCTGGGAGCTTTCATGTTCGGCGGTCCGGAAGAGTCCATGAAGAAAGTGAAAGTGCTGTCCGGCGGCGAACGTACACGACTGGCCATGATTAAGCTGCTGCTGGAACCCGTAAACTTGTTGATTCTGGATGAGCCTACCAACCACCTGGACATGAAAACCAAAGATATTCTGAAACAGGCTCTCATGGATTTCGACGGCACTCTGATACTCGTAAGCCACGACCGTGACTTCCTGGACGGGCTGGTGAGCAAAGTTTATGAGTTCGGCAACAAACGGGTAACCGAGCACTTGAGCGGCATCTATGAATTCCTTGAAAAGAAGAAAATGGATTCGCTTCGCGAACTGGAACGGTAAACTTTCATTAACTAACTTCCCGCAACAAATAAATTGCTCCTGTTGTTTCATTTCCATAAATCCTTAACTACGAATTAAATGAAACAATATGACGCTATCATCATAGGGTTCGGCAAAGGCGGGAAACTGCTGGCAGCCGAACTTGCCAACCGTAACTGGAAAGTGGCAATCATTGAACGTTCCCCGCAGATGTACGGGGGAACATGTGTAAACGCAGGGTGCATTCCCACCAAGACGCTTATTCACGAATCGGAACAGGCCGAACGGCTCTACCGGGACGATTACAGCAATCAGGCCAAGTACTATGCGCTCGCCGTCGGACGGAAAAACAAGCTCGTGTCATTCTTGCGGGACAAGAATTACGAACATATAAAAGCCCATCCCAACATTACCTTGTATGACGGTACGGCATCCTTTGCGTCCAACGATACGGTAAAGGTCGTTTCCCGGGATAAAAAGGAAATTCTCCTCAAAGGGAAAGAAGTCTTTATCAATACCGGGTCTACCCCTATCCTGCCCGATGTGGAAGGCATCAACGGAAGTAAGCATGTGTTCACCAGCGAAACGCTGCTCCGGCAGAGCAAGCTTCCCCATCGCCTGCTCATTCTCGGCGCCGGAGCCATCGGAATGGAACTCGCCACGATGTACGCGGGCTTTGGAAGCCAAGTCACGCTATTGGAATCGGGCAGCCGCTTCATGCCCAAATCAGACCGGGACATCGCGGAGTCCATGCTGGAATCTCTGAAAAGGAAAGGCATCGAGATACGTTTGAACGCCTATGCCCTGTCCGTATACGATACCGCCGACGGCGTGACACTGACCTATACGGACAATGCCGACGGTACTCCCTACTTTTTGGAAGGAGACGCCCTGCTGCTTGCCACCGGGCGCAGGCCGATGACCGACGAGCTCAATCTGCACGCGGCCGGCATACGCACCGACGCTCAGGGAGCCGTCATTGTCAACGGGCATCTTCAGACTTCTTCCCCGCACATATGGGCCATGGGAGACGTAAGAGGCGGCGCTTTGTACGACTATTTATCCATCGATGACTTCCGCGTTATCGCCAACCAATTGTTCGGCAACAAGAAGCGAAATACCGATGACAGGGTTCCGGTGCCCTATGTAATTTTTACAGACCCGCCGCTGGCGCATATCGGCCTGACCGAAGAAGAAGCCGTGAAACGCGGTTATTCGCTCCAAGTGTCCCGGCTGCCTGCCGCCGCCATACCGCGCGCCCGTACATTGCAGCACATAGACGGTATGATGAAAGCCATCGTCAACGCGCATACGGGACGCATAATAGGCTGTACCCTGTTTTGCGTCGATGCGCCCGAAGTCATCAACCTGGTATCGCTGGCCATGAAGAACGACTTGCATTACAGCGCCCTGCGTGACTTCATCTTTACGCATCCCAGCATGAGCGAAGGATTAAATGACTTATTCAAGGCTTTTTAGCATCTTGCGTTTGGCAGTTAAATGATTAACTTCTATCTTTGCGGCCAATCAAAGAGAGAAGAATGAAAACGAAAAGGTACATCGCATATTTCCTGTTCTTCATCAGCATGATTATGCTGATAGTACCTGTCATTCCCCATCATCACCACGAAGACGGCGCAATCTGTATGAAAAACGACCTGCCGTCCGACGGATGCTGTCATCATCAGGGTCCTTGCAACGAGCATTGTTGCTGCGACACCGGCTGCATGACCACTCATTTCTACCAACAGACGCCCAGTTCGGACAACAGCAACTTACAGCCCTGTTTCGTGTGGGTACATACTTTATTTTCCGAACCGTTGCTCAAACTCCTGACTTTACCCGAAGAAACAGGTATAAGGCAAGAGTTCGTCTACTTGGAATCTCTTCATGGCACGTTCATTACACGTGCCACAGGGCTTCGCGCGCCACCTTTTGTTCTTGCCTGACCGACAGCCGCCGAAAGCGGCCATGCTGCCGGCACCGGAATGTATGCAACTCGGTTGCACCGTCCATTCCCTAATTTTGCAATCCGAAACAAGTTAAGAACAAAAACAATTATCATGAAGAAGTTTATATTCATGGGAGTTATAGGATTATTCCTGTTAGGCTCCTGTAACAGCAAGTCCGGTGAAGGACATAATCACGAAACGGAAGAACACGCTCATGCGGGGCATGACCACGAAGGGCACGACCATACGAACGAAGGCGCCGGCCATAAGCATGACGACGGACATGACCACGGTGCGGAAGCCGCCGCCGCGCACAGTGACGAAATCATATTGCCGCCGGCCAAAGCGCAGGCTGCCGGAGTAGAGGCGGACATCATCGAGCCGGGCGTATTCAATCAGGTAATAAAAACCAGCGGTCAGGTAATGGCCGCGCAAGGCGATGAAAGCGTTGCCGTAGCTACGGTGGCGGGCGTAGTTTCGTTCCATGGCAAAGTAGTAGAAGGTATGAGCGTGAGCAAAGGCACGCCGCTCGTAGTGCTCTCATCCAAAAACATGGCAGACGGAGACCCTGTACAAAGAGCACGCATCGCTTACGAAACAGCCAGGAAAGAGTACGAACGGATGAAAGAGCTTCTCCCCAATAAAATCGTTTCGGAGAAAGACTTCGCCCAAGCTCGACAGGCGTATGAGAACGCCCGTATCAGCTACGAGGCCGTTGCCAAGAACCATTCGGCTCAGGGACAGGCCGTGCCTTCTCCTATCAACGGGTATGTGAAAAATCTGTTAGTAAAGGAAGGCGACTATGTTACCGTAGGCCAGCCGCTCGTAAGCATCACTCAAAACCGCAGACTGTTCCTGCGCGCCGATGTTTCGGAGAAGTATTATCCTTATCTCCGCACCATCGGTTCCGCCAACTTCCGTACTCCCTACAACAATAAGGTATATACACTGAAGGACTTGAACGGCCGCCTGCTTTCTTACGGAAAGGCATCGGGCGACAACGGCTACTATGTGCCCGTTACCTTTGAATTCGATAACAAAGGAGATGTCATTCCCGGTTCTTTTGTCGAAATATTCCTGCTCTCCTCTCCTATGGAGAACGTTATTTCACTCCCCCATACAGCTCTGACCGAAGAACAAGGCAGTTTCTTCGTATATCTGCAAGTGGATGAGGAAGGATACAAAAAGCAACTCGTCACTCTCGGAGCCGATAACGGCGAGAAGGTGCAAATCCTTTCCGGCGTCAAAGCAGGTGACAAAGTCGTGACCCAGGGCGCTTATCAGGTGAAACTTGCAGGCGCTACCAACGCAATTCCGGCGCACAGCCACGAACACTAATTCGGTGATGAGTTATTAGTTATAAGCTATTTGCTGATAAAAACGCGTAACTTGATAACTTGATAACTCATAACTCACAACTCATAACTAAAGAAATCATGCTAAACAAGATTATACATTTCTCTCTTCAGAACCGCATACTGGTGCTGGTGGCGTCGGTACTGCTGCTGATTGGCGGTACGTATACCGCAATGCATACGGAAGTGGATGTGTTCCCCGACTTGAATGCGCCGACCGTGGTTATCATGACCGAAGCCAACGGCATGGCGGCCGAGGAAGTGGAACAACTGGTTACTTTTCCTGTGGAAACAGCCGTAAACGGCGCTACGGGAGTACGTCGCGTACGTTCTTCGTCCACCAACGGCTTCTCCGTCGTATGGGTTGAATTCGATTGGGAAACGGACGTTTACCTGGCACGCCAGATTGTAAGCGAGAAGCTGGCGGTTGTCAGCGAATCCCTTCCCTCTAACGTAGGCAAGCCGACCCTCGGCCCGCAATCGTCTATCTTAGGCGAGATGCTGATTGTGGGACTGACCGCCGACTCGACTTCCATGCTCGACCTGCGCACCATAGCCGACTGGACTATCCGCCCGCGCCTTCTTTCTACCGGCGGCGTGGCGCAAGTGGCCGTGCTGGGTGGCGATATTAAAGAATACCAGATACAACTCGACCCGGAACGAATGCGTCATTACGGTGTAACCCTTACCGAAGTGATGAACGTTACGCGCGAGATGAATCTGAATGCCAACGGCGGGGTACTTTATGAATACGGAAACGAATACATCGTACGCGGGGTAATCTCCACCGACCGGGTAGAACAACTGGCAAAAGCCGTAGTCAAGCTGCAGGACGGCGGTGCACAGACCGCAACCGCCAACGCCCGGCCTTTGGCCGCCGCTTCTCCCGTATTACTGGAAGACATAGCGGATGTACGTATCGGAGCCAAGCTTCCGAAACTGGGTACGGCTTCCGAACGCGGCAAACCCGCCGTACTGCTGACCGTGACCAAGCAACCCGCCACAAGCACTCTGGAACTGACCGACAAGCTGGAAACATCCCTGAAAGACTTGCAGAAGAACCTGCCGTCCGATGTGAAGGTCAGCACCGACATTTTCAGACAAAGCCGCTTTATAGAAAGCTCCATCGGTAACGTACAGAAATCACTGTTTGAAGGCGGTATCTTCGTCGTTATCGTCCTGTTCCTGTTCCTTGCCAATGTACGGACTACCGTAATCTCGCTGGTGACGCTTCCCTTGTCACTGATAGCTTCGCTGCTGGCGTTGCACTATATGGGATTCACCATCAACACAATGAGTCTCGGCGGTATGGCTATCGCCATCGGCTCGCTGGTAGATGACGCCATTGTCGATGTGGAGAACGTGTACAAGCGATTGCGGGAAAACCGGCTGAAGCCGGAAGCGGAACGCCTGTCGATACTGGAAGTCGTGTTCAACGCTTCCAAAGAAGTACGTATGCCTATCCTGAACTCCACGCTTATCATTGTGGTAAGTTTCGTTCCGTTATTCTTCCTGAGCGGCATGGAAGGCCGGATGCTCGTACCTCTGGGTATCGCGTTCATCGTGGCGCTGGCTGCTTCCACGGTCGTGGCGCTGACAGTGACGCCCGTACTGTGTTCCTATCTGTTGGGAAGAGAAAAGATAAAAGATGAAAAACGTTCCACCGGCGACTCGCCGGTAGCGCGCAAAATGAAAGAATGGTACGGCACGGCTCTTACCTTTGTGCTGGGGCATAAGAAGAGCGTATTGGGCGGAACCATCGGCCTGTTTGTGGTGGCGCTTGCCTGCTTCTTCACATTGGGACGTTCGTTCCTGCCGCCGTTTAATGAAGGTTCGTTCACAATCAACATATCGTCCCTGCCGGGTATCTCGCTGGAAGAAAGTGACAAGATAGGACATCGTGCCGAAGAGCTGCTGCTTTCCATCCCCGAAATACAGACCGTAGCCCGCAAGACCGGACGTGCCGAACTGGACGAGCATGCCTTAGGCGTGAATGTCTCCGAAATAGAAGCTCCGTTCGAACTGAAAGACCGTTCGCGCAGCGAGCTGGTGGCCGACGTACGCGAAAAGCTGGGCACGATTGTGGGCGCCAATGTAGAAATCGGGCAACCTATCAGCCACCGTATCGACGCCATGCTGTCCGGTACGAAAGCCAACATAGCCATCAAGCTGTTCGGCGACGATTTGAACCGTATGTTCTCTTTGGGTAATGAAATCAAGAACACCATTCAGGACATTCCCGGCATTGCCGACCTGAACGTGGAACAACAGATCGAACGTCCGCAGCTCATCATCGCTCCCAAGCGGGAAGTGCTTGCCAAATATGGTATTTCCTTGCCGGAGTTCTCGGAGTTTGTCAATGTATGCCTTGCCGGTGAGTCCGTATCCCAGGTATATGAGAAAGGAAAAAGCTTCGACCTGACCGTACGCGTAAAGGACGACTTGCGGGATGAAATGGAAAAGATACGCAACCTGATGATCGATACCGGCAACGGACAGAAAATACCGCTGAACTATGTAGCGGAAGTCCGCTCGGCAATGGGTCCGAACACCATCAGCCGCGAGAACGTGAAACGGAAAATCGTAATCTCCGCCAACGTGGCCGACCGTGACCTGCGCAGCGTGGTAAACGACATACAGGAACGTGTGGACGCCTCGGTGAAACTGCCGGAAGGTTATCACATCGAATACGGCGGTCAGTTTGAAAGCGAACAGGCCGCAAGCCGCACGCTGGCCTTGACTTCATTCGTGTCCATCGTGGTGATATTCCTGCTGCTGTATCATGAGTTCCGTAGCGTAAAGGAAAGTGCGATTATCCTTATCAACCTGCCTTTGGCATTGATTGGCGGTGTATTCGCCCTGCTCATCACAACGGGCGAAGTCAGCATTCCCGCCATCATCGGCTTTATCTCGCTATTCGGTATCGCCACCCGAAACGGTATGTTGCTGATAAGCCATTACAACCATTTGCAACAGGAAGAAGGGTACGGAGTGTACGACAGCGTGATACGCGGTTCGTTGGACAGATTGAATCCGATCCTGATGACCGCCCTGTCCAGTGCGCTTGCATTGATTCCGTTGGCACTCAGCGGCGACCTGCCCGGCAACGAGATACAAAGCCCCATGGCAAAAGTTATTCTGGGCGGATTGCTGACTTCCACTTTCCTGAACGGTTTCATTATTCCGATTGTTTATCTGATGATGCACAAGAAACCGGCAATTACAGGTGGACACGATAACGAGTAAATAACTTAATAACAGAATGTATGAAACATATACTTATAGCCGCCGCCCTCCTCTCCTGCATAGGGATGAGGGCGCAAAATACAGGCATCGACTCCGTACTTCGCCAGATAGAGGCGAACAACAAGGAATTGCAAGCCAATGCACAGCTTATCTCCTCGCAGAAGCTGGAAAACAAGACAGAGAACAATCTGCCTGACCCTACCCTCTCGTACGCCCATCTTTGGGACTCCAAGAACAGCAGTGAGACCGTAGGTGAAATGGTTGTTTCCCAGAGTTTCGATTTCCCTACGTTGTATGTAACAAGGGGAAAGATGAACCGTCTCAAAACCGGAGCGCTGGACGCACAGGCAGCAACCGTACGCCAACAGATATTGCTGCAAGCCAAAGAGGTGTGCCTGGACATCATCATGTTGCAACATCAGCAGGAACTGCTCGACGCCCGATTGAAGAACGCCGAGGAACTGGCCGCCATGTATGCCAAACGATTGGCGACAGGAGATGCCAATGCGCTGGAAACAAATAAAATCAATCTGGAATTGCTGAATGTCCGTACCGAATCCCGTACGAACAGCACAGCCCTGAACAATAAAATCAAGGAATTGCTGGTGCTTAACGGCAACCGGCCGCTTACTCCCGGCCGCCCCTTTCCCGACGGCACGGCAACACCTACCGCCCAAGCCCTCGGCCTGACAGAGTATCCCGCCATTCCATTGCCGGCCGATTTCCATCAGGTATGCGATGAACTATTGGCAGCCGACCCTTCCCTGCAATCGTTCGACAACGAGAGTGCGGCAGCCCGCAAACTTATTTCGGCAAGCAAGCAGGGTTGGTTACCGAAGCTGGAGTTGGGCTATCGCCGCAATACAGAGTCAGGACATCCGCTGAACGGCGTTGTCGTAGGCTTCTCCTTCCCTCTGTTTGCAAATAAAGGAAAGGTAAAGATAGCCAAAGCGCAGGCTATGAACATCGACTTCCAGAAAGACAACGCAAAAGTAAAAGCAAGCTCCGAACTATGGCAGCTCTATGAAGAAGCCCGCAACCTGGACGCCTCCATGCAAGAATACAAACAGACCTTCCAAGACCAACAGGATTTGACGTTGCTGAAACAGGCTCTTACAGGCGGACAAATCAGCATGATAGAGTATTTCGTAGAGGTTTCCGTTGTTTTCCAAAGCAAAACCAACCTTTTGCAATTGGAAAATCAATACCAAAAAGCAATGGCACGGATATATAAGAGCAGGTTGTAGGAGTTATGAGTTATAAGTTATGAGTTATGATTCGTAACTTATAACTCATAACTCATAACTTATAACTATTTTTGGTTTTTCCGGCAAGTGGCCGCTGCGAATGCGCCATTCCTGCGGATAAAGATTATTGGCACGGTTACCGATATTCTTGACAAAACCAAGAGGCATATTCTTATACGTGAGTAAAACCACTCCGCGAGGGGCTGCATCCGAAAGGGTGACAGCCTCTTTTCGTAAATAGGCAACGGCCTGTTCATAGGATATTTCTTCGCGAGGGAAAGCATCCGGTGCCAATGCATGGCTCACAGCCAGCGCATGAGCGGGAATCCAGTCTTTACCTTTCTGTCCGGCAATCTCCAATCCGGCCTGCACAATGCGCACAGACGACTGCAATGCCGATAGTTCCGGAAGATAGCGTTTAGGGAAAGCGCTGACACTACCGCCTTTTTGAATAAACTCATATATATCCGGAGCAAGAAGCCATTCCGCCAATACCGAAAGCTGCTCTTTAGAAAGCCCCGGAGTTTTCATCCCTTTCCCCTGGGGTTTCCTTCCCTTTCCCCTGGGGTTTTCTCCTCTCACAGCCGGAGTTTCAGAAGCTTTGTCCAGGGCAAACGCCTGTTCAGCCCTGGGCTTACGGACGCTCGCCCCCGGCTTGCGGAGAACAGCCAGAAAGAAGCCTTCACCCTTTGTCTTATGAGGCAAAAAGCGGTAAACCGGAAACCGCTCTCCCTGCAATAAATTACCCGTTATATTCCAATCTTCCGCCACATCGAGCGGGAGTACTTCCGCGCCGAATTCATCTTTTATCCAACGGACGTTTTCTTCATTCTCTTTCGTATTATACGTGCAGGTGCTATATATCAATATCCCACCCGGTTTCAGACAAGGCCAGATATCCGAAATAATTCTCCGTTGCCGCTGCCGGCAGATTTCCACATTCTCCGAACTCCACTCGCTCACGGCGACAGGGTCTTTACGGAACATGCCTTCACCGGAACAGGGTACATCCGTCAATATCACATCAAAGAACTCTTCCAACGGTGTAAAGTCCGACGGATCGCTGTTAGTAACCACAACGTCGGGATGTCCCCACTTAGTCAGGTTCTCGGCAAGTATTTGGGAACGGTTGCGAATAACCTCGTTCGCTACCAACAAGCTATTTTCCGGAAGGATACCGCGAACATGCGTCGACTTACCGCCCGGAGCGGCACAAAGGTCGAGCATCACTGCCGGTTCTTCGCCCGCATATTGTCTTAAGGCCTGTTCCACAAACATGGACGAGGCTTCCTGCACATAATAGCATCCTGCATGAAACAAGGGGTCAAAAGTGAACGTCAGGCGCTCTTTAAGATAAAAGCCGGAAGTACACCAGGGAACCGCGCTCTCCCCGGACTGAAAGCCAAAAGGCTTTAACGGGTTCAACCGGATGCTGACGGGTTGCTCCGACTCCAAAGCGGTTACTAATTCCGTATACTCCTCATCTCCCAGCAGGGCGCGGGTATAGTCTATGAAAGAAGCGGGTAGTTCCATGTGTCGTACTGTTTTATGCCGGCAAAGGTAACATAAAAAGGCGATACAAAGAACTACCCGCAACTTCTTAATAGCTTATTTTTACTCCTGCAAAGTAAGAACGGGGCATGCCGGGACCATAAATATAACCGGAATCTCGCTTGCTGCCACGGTCAAAATCTTTTTGATAGGCATTAAAAATGTTCCGTACACCTGCATTCAACTGTATACCGATATTCTTATAAACGGTAAAGTCATAGCCGACTTTCAAATTCAGTTCCCAAAAATCAGGAGTATTCACCGCTATGTCTTTCTCTATATATCCGGCTTTGTGTTCTACCAGCATGCTGCCGGTATATGTACCGGAAAGAGCTACCAGCAAAGACTTCAACGGATTGTAGGTAAGCGTGAAATATCCGTAAGTATCAGGGGTACGGAAAATGCGCTTTTCCATTGGCACCGTCTCATCGTCACTCCAAGTGCGCGCATTCTTGTAATCGGCCTTTTGTAAAGTAATGCCGGCCTGCAACTGCAGCAAGCTCAGATAGGCTATCTTTCCCTCCAATGTCAGTCCATACACTTTCGCACCTTTTTCATTATAACGCTCATTAATGATTGTACCGTCACGCACTCCTATCTCCCGCAAAGCAAATACGTCCGACAGATTGGTATAAAAGCCCTCTAACAGAAAGTTCCCCTGAAATGCTCCCCAACGATGGTACACATCGGCGGAAACGCTAAAGCTCTGCGACTTTTCCTCCTTTAAGTTATCAGCCAACTCAATCATGGAAATCGTCCCGCCGACATTCTCAATATGCAAATCTTCGTCAAAAGCCTGCGGGGCGCGGAAGCCGACTGAATAGCTGGCACGTAAATTGACGTTTTCAACCGGATTAAAGCGAATGTTGGCACGCGGGCTGAATATCACATGATTGATTAAATTGTGTTTATCAAGGCGTCCACCCAAAAGAATGCTCCACTGCCTGTTTCTCCATTCATTCTGGAAAAAAGCGCCGGCAATACGTACCTTCTGGTTTGTATATCGGTTGTATCCCCACATATCATCTTTCAGATTATCCTGGTTATACTCTACTCCGCCCGTCAGGTCCGAAGGCATAAAAAGACAACGGTCGAAATGGTAGATGTATTGCGAGCCTGCCACCCAGGTGAAGTCCTTAGTCGCTCCGTAAGCATTCAGGTCTTGATTACCACCATAATAGCTATCCCGCCCTATGTGCTGTGCAGAGGCATATATGCTCAACCGATGTTTCTCATCGGGAGAAAAATAATCGAACTTCAAGCCACCGCTATTAATGGAATGCCGTAATTGCTCCGCAATATTCGCTTCGTGGGGCGGACGGTTCAGCAAGTCGCCGCCACGACGGAACTCCTGCAAATGGTGATACTCGAATGTCAGCTTGGAATACGCGCTCGTTTTCAGAAAAGACCGAAAACCCACTGTCTGGTTCTTCAGTTTAGGAAGTTCCGTAAAGCCGTCTCCGTCACTGTCATACCCGCTACGTTCACGGTTTTGACCGAAAATATATAATCCCGCCTTACTGTTATCCGTCACAAGAGAAGCATTCATCGTGGTACTGTTATTCCAACTCGAGGTCCCTCCTACTCCTGTGATGGTGTGTGATAGCTGGCCGGAATTGCGCAACGGCTCTTTGGTTATAATATTGATAGTACCGGCAATAGCAGACGAACCGAACAGCGCCGAGCCGCCTCCTCTCATAACCTCTACACGTTCAATCATATTAGCGGGTATCTGCTCCAAACCATATACCCCTGCCAATGCACTGAATATAGGTCGGGAATCTATCAATATCTGCGTATAAGGCCCGTCCAAACCATTAATACGCACTTGCTGAAAGCCACAATTCTGACAATTAGTCTCCACCCTTACGCCCGGCTGAAAATTCAATCCTTGAGACAAAGTAGCAGAATTGGTATTCTCAAACAACTTGAAATCCATTACATTGACTAAAGTAGGGGCCATGCGACGTGTTGTTTCACTACGATTGGCGGTTACTACTACTCCATCCAAAGCAATCAAGTCTTCCTCCAACTCGAAATTCTCTTCCAGCGTTTTCCCCCGTTTCAAAGTCACTTTGCGGCTCTGTGCTTTATAACCTACCGCACTGACTTGAAGAATAAAATCACCTTCCGGCAGGTTTTTCAAAAAATAATGTCCCGTGGCGTCAGTCATCGCGCCAATGGTCGTACCTTTTAAAGATACGGTAATATAAGGTAAGTGCTCCTGAGAGCTTTTCTCTAATACGTGTCCGATAATATTAGCATCGGAATTATTTAAATCTTCGGCATAGGCAGTGGCTGAGAGCAACAGACATACCGCTCCTACCACAAAAAAATATATATATTTCTTCATGTACTCTATTCTATAAAATGATGGTTAATACTATTGAATTCCTTACTCCCGCTTCCGGGAACCGCATCAGCAAGAGAGAGGGGGTGCCCGCAGGTTGACGCTGCTACAAGGTTTAACATATATAATACGTTCTATCAACGATGTTCCCAATATGCGTAGCACGAATAAAAAAGCCGACGCGGCAGTCAGAAGTTCCGGAAGCGAAGAAAGGATAAAGGAAGAAAGATAAAAAATCGTTTCCAATTGTACCTCTGTATGCTCATGCTCCCCTTTAAACGGGTGAGAGTGTACAATAATCACCCCATTCACCACATGCGAGTGAGTAAACAGAGTAATTCCTCCCAAATAAGTTATGAATAAGAGAGGAAGGAAGATTCTTATTATGCTCCGCAGTTTCTCCAAAATACTTTTTTTAAGATTAAACGGATTATGAGGGTAAAAGTTCTTATAATTGCAAATAATACCTACATATTGTTATAAATAACCTGCGAAATATGGCAACCATTACAAAGTTTTCCGTCCTGAATACAACCATTCTAAAAAAAATATCGTCTCTTTGCAACTTTCCGGATATCCGGATGCGTCTAACACACAAAGAAACCAATAAAAACAAAAATAACATGATTATGAAACGTATCATCTTCGCATTAATGACAGCCATGATGCTCTGCACGTTGGCACAGGGAAAGAACAGAACCGTTACGGAAAACGACAGTCTGGGAAACAAGCAGAGAGTTATAGAACTGAGGGACACCATGATTGACGGAAAAGCCGTTACGGACACCCTTAGCGTCATGACTTACGAAAACAGCCCAAGCAGCGGCACGGAAAACCATAAGGATTACAAGCACCACAGCAGTGCTTACGATTTCGGCTGGAACCTTGGTCATGACGCCAAAGAGGCGGCTATCGCCATTACGGCCATCGTGTTCGTATTCGGATTCCCTCTGGTGATTGTATTCATCATATTCTTCTTCCGCTATAAAAACCGGAAAGCCAAGTACCGCCTGGTAGAGCAAGCGCTGGCCAGTGGGCAGCCGCTACCGAAAAACCTGTTTAAAGAGACCGACTCGATAGATATCCGCAGCAAGGGAATCAAAAATGTGTTTGTCGGTATCGGACTGTTCATCTTCCTTTGGGCCATTACCGACGAATTCGGACTGGGCTGCATCGGTCTGCTTATAATGTTCACAGGCTTCGGACAGCTCGTTATCTACTACACGCAGCAGGACAGAGTGCCTAAAAACAAGGAGAAAGCCGATACTGCGAGGACGGCCTTTCCGGAAAAGATTGAAGAAAAATGAGTCAGCTCAATGATATATCGTTAGTCGCACAGGTCGTGGTGTTTCGCAACACCAGGGCCTTCGACCAGTTGGTAGGAAAGTACCAGTCGTCCGTACGGCGATTCTTTCTGCACCTGACCTGCGGCGACAGCGAATTGAGCGATGACTTGGCGCAGGATACATTCATTAAAGCGTACACCAACTTGGCCTCGTTCAAAAACTTATCCAGTTTCTCTACCTGGCTCTACCGTATTGCTTATAATGTATTTTATGATTATCTTCGCACCCGTAAAGAGACAGACTGCCTGGAAACGCGCCAAGTGGATGCACAATGCAGTACGCTGCAAAACGACATAGGACGGCGCATGGATATTTACCGTGCGCTGAGTATGCTGAAAGAAATGGAACGAACCTGCATCACTCTCTTTTACATGGAAGACCAGAGTATCGAGAAAATTGCAGGTATTACCGGTTGCCCCGCAGGAACTGTAAAAAGCCACCTGTCACGGGCCAAAGAAAAAATGGCTACCTACTTAAAACAAAATGGTTATGATGGAAAACGATGATAAACTCTTAGTTGCTTTCTTTGACGAAAACCGGCAGGAAATACCGGACAATGGTTTCACCCGCCGTGTGATGCGCCATCTGCCCGACCGTACCCGACGGATTTCACAATTATGGGCAACGTTTTGTTTCACACTGGCGTTAGTGCTGTTCTTTGCTTTCGACGGTCTGCAACTGGTACTGGGCACGCTCCGTGAAACATTTACCGTTGCCACCCAAAGCGGAGTTACCGAAGCCAGCCCCAAATCTCTATTGGTCGCAGGCATAGTGTTGCTTTTCCTGCTCTATCGAAAAATATGTTCGCTGGCTTAAACGCCGCGGTTATTGCGAACCGTATTTTCCTCGCAGGATAAATAAACTTCCCCGCAGGATAATGTACTTAGCCCCTACCTTATTTACAGTAAGGCAAGGGCTAATTTTTTATAAACGAATGAACATATCTCAATGATATATTGTATATTTGCCAACTCATAAAACTAAATAAACTTACAAAGTTTTGAGACAGGCTCTATTCATCATATTATTTACTTTATTCTTTGGAAGCATCCGGGCGCAAAGTACCAGCGACTCTCTTGTAATGGGCTATATGCGGGAAATGGGAATCCCCCTGACCTGCAACAATAAAGTTGAACTGTTAATGACCGGCCGTGACAAATTCACCGATTTATTTGAAACGATTCGCCATGCCCGGCATCACATCCACCTGGAATATTTCAATTTCCGTAACGACTCTATCGCCAACGCTCTCTTTGACTTACTGGCGGAAAAGGTAAAAGAGGGTGTAGAAGTGCGTGCCATGTTCGATGCGTTCGGTAACTGGTCGAACAACCAACCGCTGAAAAAGCGTCATTTGCAAGCGATAAAGGCACGCGGCATCGAAATTGTCAAATTCGACCCTATCACCTTTCCTTATATCAACCACGCCATGCACCGCGACCACCGCAAGATTGTCGTCATCGACGGAAAAATCGGTTATACAGGCGGAATGAACATTGCCGACTATTACATCAACGGTCTGCCCAAAATCGGTAAATGGCACGATATACACATGCACATAGAAGGAGATGCGGTACGCTATCTGCAAGGTATCTTCCTGACGATGTGGAATCAGGAAACCGGACAACACATCGGCGGTCCGGCCTACTTCCCCGACCTGCCCCAATTTCCGGACAGCATAGCCGAGGAGATTTCGATAGTAGACCGTACTCCGCGTGAAACGCCCCGTTCCATCAGCCATGCCTACGCCGTTTCAATAGAAGCCGCCCGGAAAAACATCCAGATAGTAAATCCTTATTTCGTGCCGACGAAATCCATTCGTAAAGCCATCAAGAAAGCGTTAAAGAAAGGTACGGAAGTGGAGATAATGATACCGGCAGTATCGGACATTCCTTTTACTCCCGAAGCTTCGTTCTACATCGCACACAAACTGATGAAGCGGGGAGCAAAAATCTACTTGTTCAAAGACGGATTCCACCATTCCAAAGTAATGATGGTGGACAGCTCTTTCTGCACAGTAGGCACGGCAAACCTCAACAGCCGCAGTTTACGCTACGACTATGAGACAAACGCTTTCATCTTCGACCCGCTGACAACGCATCAACTGAACGGCATGTTCGAAAGGGACAAGAAGAACAGTACCCTGCTTACTCCCGAAATATGGAAGAAGCGTTCCGGCTGGAAGAAGTTTATCGGTTGGGTGGGTAATTTGCTGACCCCGTTCCTATAAGCCGTTCCACTATTTTTTAATCCCGAATCTTTAATTTCCCGAGAACTTTGTCTACCTTTGGCAAAGCGTTTAATAAATAACCCATGAAACAATATTTAGACTTGCTCAACCGCGTGCTGACTGAAGGCATAGAGAAAAGCGACCGCACGGGTACGGGTACCATCAGCGTATTCGGACATCAGATGCGTTTTAATATGGACGAAGGTTTTCCTTGTCTGACAACCAAAAAACTCCATTTGAAATCTATTATCCATGAACTGCTATGGTTCTTAAAGGGGGATACGAATGTAAAGTACCTGCAAGAGAACGGGGTACGTATCTGGAATGAATGGGCTGATGAAAATGGGGATTTGGGACATATCTACGGTTACCAATGGCGTTCGTGGCCGGATTACAAAGGCGGAACAATTGACCAAATCAGTGAAGCGGTGGAAACAATCAAACACAATCCAGACTCACGCCGTATTATAGTGAGCGCCTGGAACGTCGGTGATTTGGACAACATGAATCTGCCGCCCTGCCACGCATTCTTCCAGTTTTATGTAGCCAACGGACGGCTCAGCCTGCAACTTTACCAGCGCAGCGCTGATATTTTCTTGGGAGTGCCTTTCAATATCGCATCGTACGCATTGCTCCTGCAAATGGTGGCGCAAGTGACCGGACTGAAAGCAGGGGATTTCGTACATACTTTAGGAGATGCGCATATCTATCTGAACCATTTGGAACAAGTGAAACTCCAACTGAGCCGTGAGCCGAGAACGCTCCCGCAAATGAGAATCAATCCGGATGTGAAGAGTATCTTCGACTTTACGTATGAGGACTTCGAATTAGTAAATTATGACCCGCATCCGCATATCACCGGAAAGGTAGCGGTATAAAAAGATGTCCTTTATCATTGAAAACCATTTGATTATATTAGATATATGATTAGCATTATTGCCGCAGTAGACCGCCGCATGGGTATCGGTTATGAAAACAAGTTATTATTCTGGCTCCCCAATGACCTGAAACGCTTCAAAGCGCTTACTACGGGAAATACAATCATCATGGGACGGAAAACGTTTGAGTCACTCCCCAAAGGCGCCTTGCCAAACCGCCGCAATATCGTCTTGTCTACGCATCCCGACACCCAATGTCCGGGAGCAGAAGTGTTCCCCTCTCTTGAGGAAGCCTTGAAAAACTGCGAGCAGGATGAACAAGTCTATATCATGGGCGGAGCCAGCGTGTACCGTCAGGCGCTCCCTCTGGCAGATGCACTCTGTCTTACTGAAATAGATGCTGAAGCTCCCCGGGCGGACGCTTACTTCCCGGACGTAGACCTCGAAATCTGGCAAGAAAAAAGCAGGGATGCTCATCCGATAGACGAGAAGCATCCCTGCCCTTATGCTTTTGTCGATTATATCCGCCGATAGGATTATTCTTCCTCATCGTCTATTACTATCGGCATCTGACGTTTAATCGCTTCATGGAATGAAATCAGCGTTTCCGTACGTGATAATCCCAACGGTTGCAGCTTATCATGAATAATGCTCAACAGGTGATGATTATTCCGTGCATACAGTTTAATAAACATATCGTACTTACCTGTAGTAAAGTGGCACTCCACGATTTCGGGAATAGCCTCCAACGCTTTTGTTACGGCATCAAAAGTAGCGGGATCTTTTAAATAGATTCCGATATATGCACAAGTTTCATATCCTATCTTCTCCGGATCTATAACGTATTCCGAGCCTTTCAATATTCCCAGATTGGTGAGTTTCTGGATGCGCTGGTGAATAGCCGCTCCAGAGACATTGCAGGCTCTGGCTACTTCAAGGAAAGGAATGCGCGCATTATCGGCGATCAACTGCAGTATTTGCTCGTCTAAAGTATCCAATTGATGATGTCCCATTTCTAATCTCAATAATTAATTAAATGAATGATTTCACCGTATTCCGCTACGGCAATGTGCAAAGTTAGCCATTTTTTCTCCAATAAAAATACGAATTATAACTTTTCTTGCTAAAAAGAGAATAATCGCATATACCGGGTTATACAGACAAAAATCGTATCTTTGTGAAATGATTAAATTATAATGGATATGAAAAAGTATATTGTACTCTTACTCTGTTTAATAACTGTCGTGCCCATTTATGCACAGGTCTTCACCGACCTTTTTGCAGATAAAACTCTTCGTATAGATTATATCTTTAACGGCAATGCATCCGAACAAAGTATCTGCCTGGACGGATTATCTTCTCTTCCCGCCTGGGCAGGACGAAAGCATCATCTGGCAGAGCTTCCATTGCAAGGCAACGGACAGATTGTTATGCGTAATATAGCCGATGGAAAGATTATTTATACCACATCCTTCTCTTCGCTCTTTCAGGAATGGCTGGAAACCGATGAAGCCAAAAGTATAACCAAGGGATTTGAAAATACGTTCCTTCTTCCCTATCCGCTTCAGCCGGTGGAAATAGAAATAACCCTACTCGACCCACGCCGTAATGTTCGTGCCTCTATGAAGCACATTGTGCGCCCGGATGATGTTTTAATAGCGCAAAAAGGTATCTCGCATATCACTCCGCACAAGTATCTGCTACAAAATGGCAACCCGGGAAAATGTATTGACGTAGCCATTCTTGCAGAGGGATATACTCCTCAAGAAATGCAGACATTCTATGAAGACGCCGGCATTGCCTGTGAAAGTCTTTTTGCGCATGAGCCTTTCAAATCTATGAAAGAGCGGTTCAATATCGTAGCTGTAGCCAGCTCTTCCATCGACAGCGGAGTCAGCGTACCAAGGCTGAACGAATGGAAACACACCGCCTTCGGTTCTCATTTCAGTACGTTCTATTCCGATCGTTATTTAACTACATCGCGCGTAAAAACAATTCATGATGCCTTAGCCGGAATACCCTATGAACACATTATCATATTGGCCAACACAAAAGAATATGGCGGTGGCGGTATCTATAACTCATATACCCTCACTACGGCTCATCATCCGATGTTCCGCCCGGTAGTGGTACATGAATTCGGACATAGCTTCGGCGGACTTGCCGATGAATACTTCTATGACAATGATGTTATGACAGATACCTATCCTCTGGATGTAGAACCATGGGAACAAAATATCAGTACGCAAGTGAATTTTACATCAAAATGGAAGGATATGCTTGCCAAAGATACTCCCATCCCTACTCCAACCGGTAACAGTGAGAAATATCCGATTGGAGTGTATGAGGGTGGCGGCTATTCGGCAAAGGGCATTTACCGTCCTGCCGATGATTGCCGCATGCGTACCAACGAATACCCTACTTTCTGTCCCGTGTGCCAACGTGCCCTGCGTAGAATAATCGAATTTTATACCGAATAACAATAATCAAACTTCAAAAGACTGACCCTATGATTAAATTTCAACGTATCGCAACTTCGGATACAGCCTTGTATGATTACATGGAAAAACTGATGACAACCTCTTTTCCTCCGGAAGAATATCGCTCATTGGCAGAACTACGTAATTATACAGATGCCAAACCGTATTTTTATTGCAATATTATTCTCCATGATGACAATCCAATCGGTTTGATTACATACTGGGATTTCGGACATTTCTATTATGTAGAGCACTTTGCTATCGATCCGTCCCAACGCAATGGCGGTCATGGCAAGAATGTTCTAAGCCATTTGTGCCAACAGATAAATAAACCTATCATTTTGGAAGTAGAGGCACCGGAAGAGGAAATGGCAATACGCCGTATTAATTTCTATAAACGGCATGGCTTTACCTTATGGGAGAAACCGTATATGCAACCTCCCTATAAACCCGGAGATGGCTATCTTCCCATGCTGTTAATGGCTTATGGCAATCTGGAGTGCGAAAAGGATTTTGAATACGTAAAAGAACGTATTTATCGGGAAGTATACAATGTACAGTAAAAAATAAAGGCCGCTTGCTACAAGCGGCCTTTATTTATATAGTCTGAATTAACTTCTTACTGACGCGGTTGCGCAGAATAGTTAATCTTCAATGCATAAGCTTTACGAAGAGCCTCTTTGATATCTGTTACGATACCCATCTTTGTATCTTGGTCAACTTTCAAAGATACTGTCATTTGCGGCTGATCCTCTTCTTTCATACTGGCACGTTCACCAATAATATAGTCTTGGATTGCAGCAACTTCAGCATAGCTGTCATTCAACTGGATACGGCTTTCATTACCTAATTTCTTACGGAACTCAGCAGTAGGTTTTCCTACATAGATAAACGTAACCAAAGACTTCTTTTCAAGTTTTTCCAACTCAGTAGCTTGCGGAACCTTAAACTCAACCTTCAATGTTACCTCACGCATAGTCGTTACAATCATAAAGAAGAACAACAGGGTGAAGATAAGGTCAGGCAGAGAAGAAGTGTTCAACGCCGGCATTTCTTTTTTACCAGTCTTATTAAATTTTCCCATTACTTCTTATCTCCGTATTTTTTAGGTTCTGCCTCAGAGATCTTCTGAGGATAAATATCACGAATTGCCTTTTGTTGCTCATCGTTCAATTCAGCATATTTCTTTTGCCATTTTTCCTGAGCCAATTCATCACGCAACTCATTATAAGCCGCTACCAACTCATTTTGAACAGCAAGATATGCTTTGTAAGAAGAGCCACGGTCACAACGCAAAGAAACCACATGCTTTTCTGTAATCATCATGTTACCAAAGAAAGGAATATCTTTCGCATATTTCTCCGGTTTGGTTTCATCATTATACGGATTGGCAATAAATTCTTTTGCTTTAGCACGTAACTGTTCTGTTGTGATATAGTCGTTTCCGCACATCAACTGGTCGTTCATATTCAGGAAGACCTGCAATACGTTGCGCTCTTTCAACTTAATATCGTCATTTTTCTGGTTCTGTTCCGGTGGAGGCGGCAAACGTCTTGCCAAACCACGGTCAGTATCCATAGACGTTGTTATCAAGAAGAAGATTAACAACAGGAAAGCAATATCCGCCGTAGAACTTGAGTTAATATCAGGAACTTTTCTTTTTCCTTTTGCCATTGTAATTACTCTTTAAATTGAGTTATCTCAATTGATTATGATAATTTCTTCTTAATACTACTAAAGATGATTGCAAGCACTGTTGCCGCAAACAAAATATAGATAGAATAAAGGAACATATCAGTTATCTTCAACCAGAACGGAACATTGTCTGTACCATCATAACCCGGGATATTGAGAGGTTCTTCACTACCCATAGCCCATGCAATAACAACAACAGCAACCAATACGATTACACCGATTAAAGACTTTAATGCAGTTCCGGGATTATCTTTCAAGGCAGTTCCGAATTGGAACAGGAAAGCAGCCACTGTAGCAACGACAGCTATACCAAACAGGCCATACATCAAATAGATCAAGGCATCAGTTTGGGCAGGTTGCCACATTTCAGAGTCAACGCTCATAAGTACTGCATCGCCTTGAGCATCTCCACCGAAGTAGAATAAGCCCAACACTACCAAGATGGCAGCGAACATTACGTACAGTACGTAGTATGATACTTTATATGATAACTTAGCCATTTTACTTATTTTTTGTATTTCAAGTCATATTTGATAACCATATCCAACAGAGAGATAGAAGAATCTTCCATTTCGCTGGTCAAAGCTTCGATCTTAGACAAGATATAGTTATAGAATACCTGCAGAATCAAAGCAACGATCAAACCGAAGATAGTTGTAATCAAGGCAACTTTCATACCGCCTGCAACAACCGTCGGAGAGATATCACCTACTTGTTGAATCTTATCAAATGCCTGCACCATACCGATTACAGTACCCAAGAATCCTAATGACGGAGCCATTGCGATAAACAGTGTGATCCAAGAACAGCCTTTTTCCAGATAACCGGCTTGTACACCACCGTAAGAAACAACTGATTTTTCAACAACATCGATACCCTGGTCGATTCTCATCAAACCTTGATAATAGATAGAAGCGATAGGACCTCTTGTGCTGCGCGCAATGTCTTTGGCAGCTTCAACGTCACCTTTTTCCAAAGCAGCTTCAATAGCAGCCATAAATTTCTTGGTGTTGATTTCAGCCAAGCTCAAATAAATGATACGTTCAATACAGAAAGCAAGACCGATAACCAATGCGATAGCAACCAAACTCATGAAAGATGCAGTACCTTCAATAAATTTAGTCTTGATTTCTTTGTGAATACCGCCCTCTTCAGCTACAACAGCAGGAGCTGCAGCTTCGTCAGCAGGAGCTGCTTGTGCTGCAGGAGCAGCTTGTTCTGTTTGTTCAGCAGCAGGAGCATCTTGAGCCTGAGCAAGTTGAGTTGAGCCAAATGTTAAGACTCCCATCACAGCAACAATTGCAAATAACTTTTTCATTGTGTGTCTAATTTTTAAGATTAATTAATTAAATTACTTATTATGTTTATTTATTGTTTTTCTCTTATCTTAAATCTTGCGGAGAGACGGGGATTCGAACCCCGGATACCCTTTAGGAGTATACACGCTTTCCAGGCGTGCCTCTTCAACCACTCGAGCATCTCTCCAATCTACGCCTTCCTTGAAATCGGGTGCAAATTACAAAAAAAATGCGAACCACAAGCGTTTTCAGCTACAAATGTATTCTTTTTTTTGTTCTTCCACAGCATTCTCAAAGTTTTATCCTCAATAAAATCTCAAAATTAATAAACTTTAAAATCTTTGGAACGTTATTTGAGTATTCCAAACACTTTTAAGGCATTTTCAGAAGTGATACAACCTACTTCCTCAGGCGACTTACCGTATATTTCCGCTACTTTTAACAGAGTATCCTTTACATTTGCGCTCTCGTTTCTCTTCCCCCGATTCGGCACAGGAGTAAGATAGGGAGAATCGGTTTCGAGAACAATCCGTTCCAAAGGAATATTTCGCAAAACTTCCGGTAAGCCCGATTTTTTGAATGTTACTACACCATTGATACCAATAAAGAAATTAGAAAACTCCAATATTCGAAGGGCCTCCTCCAATGTTCCCGTAAAGCTATGAAAGACGCCTGCCAAAGGAGAGGCCTTATAAGGTTTCAACACATTATATATATAATCGAATGCCTCACGACAATGAATGACTATAGGTAACTTATACTCCAAGGCCCATTGTATCTGCTGCTCAAAAACGATTTGTTGTTCCTTCAAAAATGTTTTATCCCAATACAGATCCATTCCGATTTCACCAATTGCCACATAGTCATTCGGCATTACCAAATATTCGGACACAACGGCCAATTCTTTCTCATAATCGGCATTCACAGATGTCGGATGCAATCCCATCATCGGGTAGCAATAACCTTTATAGTCCGAACAAACACGAAGCATCGGCTCTATGGTCGTACTATCGATATTAGGCATAAAGATATGACTTACTCCCGCTGCCTGAGCACGCTCCATTACTTGCGGCAAATCAGATTGAAATTCTTCCAGGAAAAGGTGGGAATGTGAATCTACTAACCTCATTTCGCTATCTCTTCTTTCGTTTTTTCACCGGTACGGTAATAATAAATCAAACCATAGCCGCGACACAAATCCAAGCGTTTTTCATTCGGCATCACCTCGGCATACTTCCGTTCTACCTGATTCCAGATATCTAAAATCAGAGTATCGGCCTCGTCTCGCATGGAAGCAAGAGTTTCCAGACTGCGAGCTGTCAAAGCCTGCAAATTCTTCTGTTTCTCATAACTCTCCATAAAAATATCATAATGAACTCTGACTTTAGCAATGGTAGGATTATAGATAGGAATCCCCCCTTGAGAAGTACGTCTATTCTCACCGTCAACGACCTTACGTCCCCATTCCGCCAAAGCTGTCTCTGTAGATAAATCCGGAACATTATGATTTTTAATATCCAATCCGTAATATTCTTTATGAGCGGTACGCACTTCCGAACGAATCACGGCCAGGTTCAGGACTTGAATGAAATGCGAAATATAAAGACGGGCAATCTTTACATTCGACTGATGCTTACGTCCCGCCTTTGCCTGACGTTCAAAACATTCCGCATAATAAGCCTGTGCAGCTTCAAATTTCATCAAGAAGTTCCGGGCATCCGTAAGAGTCTTTAAAGACACTGCCAAATCATATACGTTATATATATCACCTTTCGCAACTACGGCCTTTAACGCCCGTATTCTTGCTTGGTCTGTATTTGGTAATCTCCTATAAGGCATTTGCTAATCGGATTAATATCAGTTACACTTCCCGGTACATCAGCTCTTTTATAAGCTTCTCAAGCTCTTTTTTCTTTTCATCCGCTACATTCACAGCCACCAGACTATCCATCGCCCTATTGCTGTATTCCGTTATTTTATTCTCACAAAGAGTTTTAACCCCTATCTGATTATACAAATCGGTTACAGCTGTAATCTTCTCGGCCGGATTAAAATCCACAACAGTTATCCAATGTTGTAACCGGCTTGCCTGCTCCTGACTCGCATGCTCCAAAGCTTTAATCAACATATAGGTTTTCTTATTACACAGAATATCTCCACCGATATTTTTCCCAAAGACAGCAGCATCACCGTACACATCCAACAAGTCATCTTTCAGCTGAAAAGCCACTCCCATATTCATTCCGAAATCATACAAACGTGCCGCGTCATCCGCAGAAGCTCCTCCCAACAATGCACCGATTTTCAAGCTCGCAGCCAACAACACGGATGTTTTCAGGCGAATCATCTCCAGATATTCCTCCTCTTTTACATCATTCCGTTGTTCAAACTCCATATCCATTTGCTGTCCTTCGCATATTTCAAGTGCAGTCAAACTGAATAAATCCATTACTTCTTTCAAATGCTCTACCGGACACTGCGCCATGAACTGATAGGCCAATACCAACATTGCATCCCCCGAAAGAATAGCCGCATTATCATTCCATACCTTATGTACGGTTTCTTTTCCACGACGTTTATCGGCACGATCCATCAAGTCATCATGTAGTAATGTATAATTATGATATACTTCAATACCTGTTGCCGATGAGAACGCAGGTTCAACATTCTCCTTATAAAGATTATAAGCCATCAACATCAGTACGGGACGAATTCTTTTCCCACCCATTGACAAAACATAGGTGATAGGATCATACAAGCCCTTCGGGCTGCGAACAAATCGCAAATCCGCAATATGAGAATTTATTTTTTCGAGAAGCTCGGAAGCTGTAAACATAAGTATTTCAATTTAGGAGTGGTGGAGAATGAAAAGAGGCTGCTTTTAGGCAGCCTCTTTACGCTATAAATAATTTTATTACTGCAATCGGAACATTACAGGCACCGTATACTTCACACGTACTGCCTTACCACGTTGCATACCCGGTTTCCATTTCGGCATTGAGCTAATCACGCGGATAGCTTCCTTATCCAAATACGGGTCAACACCTCTAAGCACTTTAGCATCTACGATACTACCGTCTCTGTTAACAACGAACTGTACGGTTACACGGCCTTGAGTTCCGTTTTCCTGAGCGATAGTAGGATATTTGATGTTCTTGCTCAAATACTGCATCAAGCCAGCCATGCCACCGTTAGGGAATTCCGGCATCTGCTCTACTACCTCGAAAATAGTCTGTTCTTCCGGTTCTTCCTCTTCAACAGCTACGGGAACATACTTGATTTCTACAGCCTGATTGGTTTCCTCGGATGTAGCGATAGTAGTTTCTTCCACATCGGCATCATCATCCACGATTGTCAAAGTTTCTGCAATCGAAGGAGCTTCGGGAGGGGGAGGAGCTACCTGCTCGGGTTGTTCCGTAATAGGAATGATTTCCTCTTCAAATACAAGGTCGGTAATAGCCTGGCTCGTATCAATCTTGATATCACGTTTGGTCCATTCGAATGCGATGAACATAAACGCGAGCACAATCACGTAACCGACGAGCAGCCAAGTTGACTTTTTGTTCTCCAAGTCTGCCTTAGGTGTCTTTTTAATTTCCATAATTTATAATATAATTTTAGTGTTTCTCATTTGTGGCAAATATAGTACTTTTCCCACGATTGTTCTTGCTTAGCTGTGTTTTTTTACACAATAAGCAGTGCATTTTCATTTTTTTAATTCTTCAAAAGCCCTCATCAGCTTTTGTGCCACAAATGTAACGAGATATTTTAAAAATACCGTATCTTTGGCAAGAATTTTAGATGAAACATTCAAAATTTTCTATAAGGAAGAGTTTTTCTATATAAATATAGTATAAAATCATTTCATATGAAAAAGATAACAATCGCAATCGACGGCTTTTCATCATGCGGAAAAAGTACCATGGCCAAAGACCTTGCCCGTGAAATAGGTTATATTTACATAGACAGCGGAGCCATGTATCGTGCCGTTACTTTATATAGTATAGAGAACGGTATATTCACAGGTAACGACATCGATACAGAGAAACTGAAAAAGCAAATTAAGGATATTCATATATCTTTCCAACTGAACCCGGAAACGGGACGCCCGGACACATATCTGAACGGAGCCAATGTAGAGAAAAAGATTCGTACAATGGAAGTGTCTTCCCGCGTCAGCCCCATTGCCGCTCTCGACTTTGTACGTGAAGCGATGGTGGCCCGGCAGCAGGCGATGGGAAAAGCCAAAGGTATTGTAATGGACGGCCGCGACATCGGCACAACCGTATTTCCGGATGCCGAACTTAAGATTTTTGTAACAGCCTCCCCCGAAATCCGTGCACAGCGCAGATACGATGAGCTAAAAGCCAAAGGAGAAGAGGCAGGTTTCGATGAAATTCTGGAAAATGTGAGACAACGGGATTATATAGACCAGAATAGAGAAGTAAGTCCGCTTCGCAAAGCCGATGACGCGCTGTTGCTGGACAATAGTCACATGACCATTTCTCAACAAAAAGAATGGCTGGCCGAGCAATTCGACAAGGTTTGCAAATCATAATCCTAAAACCTGCAATATGGCAAAAGTTGAAATAGATGAAGGTTCCGGTTTCTGCTTCGGAGTAGTTACCGCAATCAATAAAGCGGAAGAAGAATTGGCCAAAGGCGGAACATTATACTGTTTGGGAGACATTGTACATAACAGCCGTGAAGTGGAACGTTTGAAAGCAATGGGGCTGATCACCATCAACCATGAGGAGTTCAATCACCTGCGCGACGCTAAAGTATTATTACGGGCACATGGTGAGCCCCCCGAAACCTACATAACCGCTAAACGTAACAATATTGAAATAATCGACGCCACCTGTCCGGTAGTTCTTCGCTTGCAAAAGAAAATCAAGCAGGAGTACACTCAGGAAGATAATGAAGAAAAACAAATCGTCATATACGGGAAAAACGGGCATGCCGAGGTATTGGGATTGGTAGGGCAAACCACAGGGAAAGCAATCGTTATCGAAAAACTTGAAGAAGCCAAAAGCTTAAATTTCAACAAGAGCATCCGTCTTTATTCCCAAACCACCAAATCACTGGATGAGTTCCAAAAGATAGTGGAATATATAAAGGAACATATATCTCCGGACGTTACTTTCGAATATTACGATACCATATGCAGGCAAGTTGCCAACCGCATTCCTCATATCCGAAAATTCGCCGCTTCCCACGACTTGGTGTTTTTTGTCAGCGGAAAGAAAAGTTCCAATGGAAAAATCCTGTTCAACGAATGCAGGAAAGTCAATCCGAACTCACATCTGATTGACAGTGCAGAAGAGATAGACAACCAGTTACTCATTGGTGCAGAGTCCATTGGCATCTGTGGAGCGACTTCCACGCCCAAATGGTTAATGGAAGAAATATCCAAGGCAATAAAATCACGAATTTAAAAAGCTTTTGTTATCTTTGCCAGCAGATTTTCAAGGTAATTATTAACACTAAACAAGGAGATTGTTATGGGAACAATTAAGTGTATCGGTATTTTAACATCGGGCGGTGACGCTCCGGGAATGAATGCGGCGATTCGTGCGGTGACACGCGCAGCTATTTACAACGGACTTCAAGTAAAAGGCATATATAGAGGTTACAAAGGTTTGGTAACCGGTGAAATCAAAGAATTCAAAAGCCAGAATGTAAGCAATATCATCCAATTGGGCGGTACTATCCTGAAAACAGCGCGTTGCAAGGAATTCACCACTCCCGAAGGGCGTCAGATTGCATACGACAACATGAAGAAAGAAGGCATTGACGCCTTGGTAGTTATCGGTGGAGACGGTTCTTTGACAGGCGCACGTATCTTCGCGCAGGAATTCGACGTACCATGCATCGGCTTACCGGGAACAATTGACAACGACCTTTACGGCACAGATACAACCATCGGCTATGACACCGCCTTGAATACGATTCTGGGTGCTGTGGACAAGATTCGCGATACGGCAACTTCACACGAACGTCTTTTCTTCGTTGAAGTTATGGGACGTGACGCCGGTTTCCTCGCCCTGAACGGCGCTATCGCATCCGGAGCAGAGGCAGCCATTATCCCGGAATTCAGCACCGAAGTAGACCAACTGGAAGAGTTCATCAAGAACGGTTTCCGCAAATCCAAGAACAGCAGTATCGTACTCGTTGCCGAAAGCGAATTAACCGGCGGCGCCATGCACTATGCCGAACGTGTGAAAAACGAATATCCTCAATACGACGTACGTGTTACAATCCTCGGCCATCTACAACGTGGTGGCAGTCCTACGGCGCACGACCGTATCCTTGCCAGCCGTTTGGGTGCGGCGGCAGTAGATGCCATTATGGAAGGACAGCGCAATGTCATGATAGGTATAGACCATGATGAAGTGGTTTATGTACCTTTCACAAAAGCCATCAAGAACGACAAGCCTATCAAGAAAGACTTGGTCAATGTATTGAGAGCACTTTCCATTTGACAAAGACCTGTAAAATATAATGCAAAAGGCGCAAGACTCCACTCTCGCGCCTTTTGCATTATAACCACTTCTCCACAATCCTCTCCGTACTGTCCCACAACTCCTGCATCTGCACATGGTCGGTGAACTTTCCGGAAAGCGGTTTCGGACGGCAACTTACATTCAGAGTACCCGTACGTTTTCCCGCATCCTCATCCAGCAGCAGATGAACAGCCGTTGCGGCCCCTTTCCTGGGAGTACGGATGAAAGGACGGAAAAGAATATCCGTCAACGGGTCGAACCACATGTGCATCGTTATGATATTGGTGGAAACAATGCCCGGGTCAGCCGCATTAACCACAATACCTTTTTCTTTAAGACGGGCAGCCAGATTAAGAGTAAACAAAGTCAGCGCCAGTTTCGTATTACTGTACACAGGAATACGCCAGAAGCCTCCTTTCCTTCCCTGAAGAAAGAAATCGGGAAAGTCGAGACATCCGACAGCATAGGTACAAGATACCATATTAACGATACGGCTTCCCTCTCCCATCAGAGGAAGAAGCTTGCGTGTCAATAAATAAGGAGCGACATAATTAACGCTTACCGTACGTTCCAAACCATCCTCCGTGATACGGCGGCACGTTTCCATCGTCCCCGCATTATTCATCAGCAGACTGACAGCATCGCCACGTTTCAAAACGGTTTCGGCAAAAGCCGCCACAGACGCAAGCGAAGACAAGTCTACGCCCAATACCTCAAGATGCGGATTGCCTGTATCTCGCACCAACATTTCCCTCACCTTCTCCGCCTTTTCCGGACGGTAACAAGCCATAATAATCTTATATCCGGCCTTAGCCACAGCGCGCGTTATTTCCGTTCCCATACCGCCGTCTGCACCGGTTATGATAGCAAATTTCACGTTTATCTGTTACAAATTATAAATTACAAAATCCAAGAAGACAGTAATCATCCTTTCGCTTCAAATCTCTCAATCTCCCGCTTCAAGCAAGCCGGAAGCTCCTCGCCCAAATGCTGATGACAAGCCATTTCAATGGAGTACATCCGTGCTATACAATAGTTGCTATGCCTGCAGTTACAGCGCGCATTCTCCTCATCACGCATACGGTTCACAAAGCCCGGTTCATTAAGTAGCGCACGCGCCATTTGTACGGCATCAAAACCATCGTCCAAAACCTCGTCTATTTTGGAACGCGACACCAGTCCGCCTACGTATATCAACGGCATCTTCAACTCCGCACGGAACTTCAAGGCATCTTCCAGGAAATAGGCTTCTTTAAACGGCACAGCGGGTATCATCCACTTACCTGCCATGCGTACTCCGTACTTCAACCACCAGCACGTCATATAATGCGTCATGCTGCGAATCGGCATTTCCCCGCGCATCACATACATAGGGGCTTTGCTTACAAACCCGCCGCTCAGCACCAGCCCGTGCGCTCCCGACTGTTCGAGACGCTTGGCCACCTGCATCGTTTCGTCCATCTCCATGCCACCCCGGAATCCGTCACGCATGTTCATCTTCACAAGTACCGCCATATCACTGCCGGCAGCCTTCATCACCTCTTCCATTACCATATCCATAAAACGCATACGGTTCTGCAACGAACCGCCGAATTCATCTTTACGATGATTGGTAGAGGGTGAAAGGAACTGGCTGATAAGATAACCATGCCCTGCATGGATTTCCACAGCATCAAACCCCGCCTCACGCGCCAAATTCACCGAACGCCCGTAGGCACGCGCCATCTCCGGTAATTCATCGGCACGCAGCCCTCGTACAAAAGTGGGTGAATACAGGTTAAAGCCACCGCTTGCACCGACAGGAGTACATCCGCAAATACTTTTATGCGACATATTCCCGCAATGCCCCAACTGAATGCCGGCAGCAGCGCCCTCCGCGTGTATCGCATCAGTCAGCTCGCGAAGTCCCGGAATGATTTCAGGACGCATCCACAACTGGCGGTCAAAAGAAAGGCCGCTCCGGGTAACAGCGGCATAAGCCACGGTGGTCATACCGATACCGCCCGCCGCGACCGAGCGATGATAATCGAGCAGCATATCCGAAGGCGCATTGCCCGGACACATACTCTCAAAAGCGGCCGAACGGATGGTACGGTTGCGTAAAGTCAGCGGTCCGAAAGTGACCGGTGTGAATAATTTTGATTCCATGTGATGATTTATGATTTCAGATTTACGATTTATCAACTTTCAATAACCCACCGCTCAATAGATACAAGGTATGATGCGTTTGCGCTTTCCCACCGCCTCATCGCCGAATTCTTCCCGATAATAACGGTAAATGGCATCGGCACGGGGAACAAGATTGGCAAAAGTCCACCAGACAAACACCCATGCAGCGGGTGAAGCGGTAAGTATGGCAAACCCCGTCCATTCCACTAATTCACCGAAATAGTTGGCGGAAGTGACATAACGGTAAAGACCCTTTGCCGGAAGATAATGCTTCGTGTCGCCCGGCTTGCGCAGATGCCGTACCACATAATCGGAATGGAGATTGATGAACATACCCGCAAAAAACAGCAAGGCTCCCGGCAAAGCATTCGGCCTCAACCAATAAGCCCAGCCGTCGGCATACAGTCCTTCGGGAGCAAAATAGAACAAACCGCCTGCCTGCATCATCCCATTCAGGACATTGAATACAATCCCCATAACCATAATCGCTATCGGCATCCGGCTCTTCCCTTTCAGCAGAAAAGGAAAAACAAACGAACGCTGGAAATAATGCAATTGGAATAACAGGAAGAAAATATATACCGGCACAGCAAAGCCTGTCCCGCTCCTGCCCCACAGCCAGAACATAACGATGAACACCGGCGCTTCCATCAGCATCCATGCCAGCTTGTTGTTAATGGAATATCCCCATGATGCCGTACGGAACATTCCGTATCCCGCTTTGATAAAATAAAGTGCGATGAACACAAAAAGCGCGGTCGCACTCATCACTCCCAAGAATACATGAAATCCTTCTTCGCTCATACTCTTTCATTTAGGTGTTGCAAATATAAAGAAAACTCATGAAAGTCAAACCGTTTTCCTGCAAGAATCTAAACTGACAAGAGAGGACACGTAAACCTGAAGGTACTAAAGTTTATTCGTTCCACCGCGGAGTACATTCCGTTCCACCATGGAGAAAGTTTCGTTCCACCGTGGTGGAACGAAACTTTCTCCATGGTGGAACAAATAAGGTATCGCTGTCCGACTCCTTAATCGTTGCGGCGATACCTTACACAATCCGGCAATCTGATGCTTATGTCTGCTAAATGAATTCTAACGCTTCTTGATAGGGATATAAGTCACATCATCCAATACATTCTTGTACGCCGGGCGGATGATACGTTTACCTTCGAAGTTCAGTTCCTCATTGCGGTGTGCACACCAACCTACGATACGAGCCATAGCAAACAGCGGTGTAAAGATTTCCTGCGGCAAGCCAATCATCTCATATACAAAGCCGGAATAGAAATCAACATTGCTCGAAACGGTCTTTCCGTTATTCTTCACACGTCCAAAGACTTCGATAGCACGTTCTTCCAGCAGTTCCAGGAACACGAACTCACGTTCCTTACCTTTCTCGCGGGCAAGGTCACGGGCAAGTTCCTTCAACAGTATGGCACGCGGATCGGAAATGGTATAAACGGCATGACCGATACCATATATCAGCCCCGTCTTGTTATAAACCTCCTTGTTCAACATACGGGTAAAGTAAGTATCAATCTCATCCACATTTGTCCAATCCTGAATGTTCTCCTGCAAATGGTGGAACATATCGGCAACCTGAATATTGGCACCGCCGTGAAGCGGCCCTTTCAAAGAACCGATACCCGCTGCAATAGAAGAATAAGTATCCGTCCCGGTAGAAGAAGTTACACGTACAGTAAATGTAGAGTTGTTACCGCCGCCATGCTCTGCCTGCAACACCAGCAACAGGTCGAGAGTACGAGCATCCAGTTCCGTATAATCCTTTTTCAGCATATACAAGAAGTTTTCTGCGAGAGAAAGATTTTCCTGTGGATGACGGATGTGCAACGAACGGCCATGAGTGGCATGGCGAAGCATATTGAAGGCGTAGGCTATGATAGTTGGGAACTTTGAAATCAGTTCGATGCTTTGGCGCATCAGGTTATCTCGGGAAGTATCATCGGCATTCGGGTCGAAACGATACATCTCAAGCACACTACGTGCCAGAATGTTCATAATATTGTTTCCCTCGAGTTCAATGATATTCATCTTCGTTTTCTGTTCCAACGGCATATTATCGTTTATCAGTTCGCGAAAGGAAATCAACTCTTCCTTATCGGGAAGGCGACCGGAAAGCAACAGATAGGCTACCTCTTCAAAGCCAAAACGTTTTTCTTTAAGAATGGCATGCGCCAAATCCTCAAGGTCGTAACCACGATAGAATAATTTACCCGGAATAGGCTTTAACCCACCGCCCGGAATACGTTCGTAGCCTACTACATTACCAATTTTGGTCAATCCGACCAATACCCCCGTTCCATCCTCATTACGCAAGCCGCGTTTTACATCAAACTTCTTGAACAGTTCGTTCTCAATCCTGGTCGCTTCTTTCAGGTCCTCAGAGAGCTTGTAAATCAAATATTCCTTCTTCATAATTATGTATGTTTTTTATTATTTTTCGATTCTTTCCACAATTTCCCGTGTAAAAGCAGATGTAGACAATGAGACACCACCCTGCATAAAGCGAGCTAAATCGGCAGTGGCACGACCTTCCGTAAAACTATTCTCCAATGCTTTCTCTATTAGCAAAGCCGCTTCTTTCCAGCCCAGATGTTCAAGCATCATCACCGCTGAAAGAATGATAGAACATGGATTTACAACATCTTTTCCGGCAATATTTGGAGCCGTACCATGAGTAGCTTCAAAAATAGCGTGACCTGTCTTATAATTGATATTGGCGCCCGGAGCGATACCGATACCGCCCACCATGGCAGCCAGTTGGTCGGAAACATAATCACCGTTCAGGTTCAGTGTTGCAATGACCGAGTATTCTTCGGGAATAAGCAGCGTATTCTGCAAAAAAGCATCAGCTATACAATCTTTGATAACAAGACGCCCGTCCTCTATTTCTTTGCCAAATTCACGTTCCGCCACTTCGTACCCCCATTTCTTGAAACCGCCTTCGGTGAATTTCATAATGTTGCCTTTGTGCACCAATGTCACAGAAGGCAGATTATTTTCGAGTGCGTACAGGCAAGCTGCGCGTACCAACCGCTCCGTACCTTCTTTAGACACAGGTTTTACACCAAAAGAAGAAGTTTCGGGAAAACGTACTTTAGTCACACCCATTTCATCATGCAAGAAACGGTAGAACTTATCGGCTTCCGGCGTTCCGGCTTCCCATTCGATACCTGCATAAATATCTTCCGTATTCTCACGAAATACACACATATTTACCTTCTGCGGTTCTTTCACCGGAGAGACTACGCCTTTATACCAACGCACAGGACGCAAACAAACATACAAATCGAGCGTTTGGCGTAATGCCACGTTCAGCGAACGGATGCCTCCGCCGATAGGGGTAGTCAGCGGACCTTTAATACCAACCTTATAAGTTCGGAATGCTTCCATCGTTTCTTCCGGTAACCAGGAACCCGTTTCATTAAATGCCCGCTCACCCGCCAACACTTCTTTCCATTCGATACTCCGGCTGTCTCCATAAGCTTTTTTCAGAGCTGCATTCACAACAGCCTGCATAGACGGGGTTATCTCCACCCCTACTCCGTCACCTGTAATAAAAGGTACAGTAATCTTTTCCATATTCTATCGTGCATTTAATGCAGAACCGGCACGAAACCAGCCTATCTGCTGTTCATTATACGTATGTTGTACTTCAAAACTTTCTTGACTTCCGTCCTCGTGACGGAGTACCACCGTCAAGTTGCGTTCCGGAGCAAAATCTTTCAAGCCCACAACAGACAGTAAATCATGCTCCTGAATCTTATCATAATCCGCCTTATCGATAAAAGTCAGCGCCAGCATGCCTTGTTTCTTCAAATTCGTCTCGTGAATACGCGCGAAGCTTTTAGCCAAGATAGTACGTACATTCAGAAAACGAGGTTCCATAGCAGCATGCTCACGACTGGAACCCTCACCATAGTTTTCTTCGGCAACGACAATGGAAGGAATCCCTTCCGATTTATACAATTTAGCCGTACCGGAAACTGTTCCGTACGTGTTTGTAGAGCGGTTCCATACTTTATTTGTTTCTCCGTTGAAAGCATTGACAGCACCCATTAACATATTATCCGAGATATTCTCCAAGTGTCCGCGAAAACGGAGCCACGGACCTGCCATTGATATATGATCGGTAGTACACTTGCCCTGCGTCTTAATCAACAGAGGCATATTCAGTAAGTCTGCGCCATCCCAGGCAGGGAAAGGAGTAAGGAGTTGTAAGCGCTGTGACTGAGGCTCTACCACAATATCCGCCTTTACATTGGAAGGTGCGGTATATCCCTCACTTCCTGCCGTAAACCCCTTTGGAGGCAGTTCTTCGCCTACGGGTTCGGAGAGCTTAACCCTTTCACCGTCGGCATTCACCAATGTATCTTTCAGCGGATTAAAACACAAATCCCCGGCAATGGTCAATGCCATGGTCAGTTCGGGAGAGGCTACAAACGCATATGTATTCGGATTACCGTCCGCCCGTTTGGCAAAATTCCGATTGAAAGAAGTTACGATAGAATTCTTGCGGGTAGGATCATCAGTCACACGCTTCCACTGTCCGATACAAGGTCCGCAGGCATTTGCCATAATTGTAGCGCCTATTTTTTCAAAAGCGTCAATCATACCGTCACGCTCTGCTGTCGCACGTATGCGTTCCGAACCCGGATTGACAATCAAAGGAGCGGCCACATGTAAATGTTTCGCCGTTACCTGACGCGCCAAAGATACCGCACGACTCAAATCCTGATAAGATGAATTGGTACAGGAACCAATGAGCCCCACTTCCATCTTACGAGGATAACCGTTCTTTAAAACTTTCTCGGAAAATTCAGAAATAGGCGTAGCCGCATCCGGAGTAAACGGTCCGTTGATATAAGGTTCCAATGTAGAAAGGTCTATGTCGATAATACGGTCATAGTACTTCTCCGGATTTGCAACCACCTCGTCATCGGCACGAAGCCCTGCGGCAACGGCAGTAGCCATATCCGCCACTTCCGCACGTCCGGTAGCTTTCAGATAAGCAGCCATACGCTCGTCATAAGGAAAAAGAGAGGTAGTGGCACCTACTTCCGCACCCATATTACAAATCGTAGCCTTTCCGGTAGCCGAAAGCGAAGCGGTACCCGGCCCGAAATATTCGATAATGGCATTCGTTCCGCCTTTGACTGTCAGAATTCCCGCCAACTTCAGAATAACATCTTTAGGAGCCGCCCATCCGTTTAATGTTCCTGTAAGACGGACACCGATCAAGCGGGGCATTTTCAGTTCCCATTCCATACCGGTCATTACATCCACCGCATCAGCACCGCCTACACCGATAGCCACCATACCCAAACCGCCGGCATTCGGAGTATGAGAATCGGTACCTACCATCATACCACCGGGAAAAGCATAGTTTTCCAACACAACTTGATGAATGATACCTGCTCCGGGTTGCCAGAAACCGATACCGTAACGGGAAGAAACATCCCGAAGGAACTTATACACTTCCTCGTTCGTTTTGGTTGCAGTGGCAATATCTTCTTTTGCCCCTTTGTAAGCCTGAATCAAATGGTCACAATGTACGGTCGAAGGAACCGCCGCCTCATCACGACCGGCATTCATAAACTGCAATAAAGCCATCTGCGCAGTTGCATCCTGCATAGCCACACGGTCGGGACGAAAGTTTACATAGTCTTCGCCGCGTTTATAGTTCTTCACATTCTTCTCATCATACAAATGAACATACAAAATTTTTTCCGCTAAAGTCAACGGACGTTGCAATATAGTCCGAATACGTTCTATTTTCCTCTCATAAAGTGCATAAAACGTTTTGAGCATTGTTAAATCATATACCATAACCACTCTTATTTTTTAGTTTTTCAATATTGTAAAGATTACAAATTAATATAATAAACAAATTAAAATAAGGAAAAGTTTAACAAAATAAAGCATTTCTTCCCCTAAAGACTGAGATTTATTACCTTTGCAGATATGAAAGAACAAGATACAAACAGTCCCATTATACATCTCCAACGGCAGCAGCTCCTGCTACGTATGGAATACGAATACGAAAAAGAAGAATTCAAACGACAAACAGAGAATATGGGTGTCGCCCGAAAAATCAAACGGGGACTTTGCTGGTATCCTGCCTCACCGGGTCGAAGTTACTATAATTCGTTGAATCAATTAGTAATAGAAATTACACATACCGAGAATACCGATATAGAACATAACTTTGAATTCGGACGTCCCGTCTGTTTCTTCCGCCAATCCGCCGATGGAAAAATCACTTACTTTAATTTTACAGCCACCGTCAGTTATGCAGACGAGGCACACATGGTAGTGATTATGCCCGGTGCGGGAACTATCATGGATATACAATCCGCCGATAATCTCGGAGTTCAGCTTTATTTCGACGAAACCTCTTACCGCACGATGTTCGAAGCTCTGGAAGATGTCCTTCGTGCAAAAGGCAATCGTCTTGCAGAATTGCGGGATATTCTGTTGGGTACGGTCAGAGCCGGATTCCGTGAACTTTACCCGGTACGTTTCCCTTGGTTGAATTCTACTCAGGAAACTGCCGTAAACAAAGTATTATGCGCTCGCGATACAGCCATCGTACACGGTCCCCCGGGAACAGGAAAAACCACTACGCTTGTAGAAGCTATCTACGAAACTCTACATCGTGAACCTCAAGTATTGGTATGCGCCCAAAGCAATATGGCTGTCGATTGGATTTCCGAAAAGTTGGTGGACAGAGGCGTAAACGTTCTACGAATCGGCAACCCCACACGTGTCAATGACAAAATGCTGTCTTTTACGTACGAACGCCGTTTTGAAAACCATCCGCTTTATCCTGAATTATGGAGTATCCGTAAAGAACTGCGGCAATTGGGCGGTAAAGCCCGCCACGGCAGTTACGATGAACGCGAAGGAATACGTAGCCGCATGAGCCGTCTGCGCGACCGTGCCACAACACTGGAAATACAAATCAATGCCGAACTGTTCGATAGCGCCCATGTCATCGCTTCTACGCTTGTAAGCAGCAATCATCGCCTTTTAAACGGGCGCCGTTTCGGTACACTGTTCATTGATGAAGCCGCCCAGGCTTTGGAAGCCGCTTGTTGGATAGCCATCCGTAAGGCAGACCGGGTAGTGTTGGCAGGAGACCACTGCCAGCTCCCTCCTACCATCAAATGTTATGAAGCCGCACGTAGTGGACTGGAACAAACTTTAATGGAAAAGGTGGTAGCCAACAAACCGTCTGTCGTATCTTTACTGAAAGTGCAGTATCGCATGCATGAGGATATCATGCGTTTCTCCTCAGATTGGTTTTATGACGGAGCACTGGAAGCGGCTCCCGAAATACGCCATCGGGGAATATTAGATTGGGACACACCCATTACTTGGCTTGACACCTCCGAAATGGATTTCAAGGAAGAATTTGTCGGAGAAACATTCGGACGTATCAACAAAGAGGAAGCCCACTTATTACTAAAAGAACTGGAAGCTTACATTCAACGAATAGGCGGTAGCCGCATTCTCGAGGAGCGAATCGACTTCGGACTAATCTCGCCCTACAAGGCACAAGTACAATACTTGCGGGGAAAAATAAAAAGCAGCGCTTCATTACGTCCTTACCGCAGTTTGATAACAGTCAATACCGTTGACGGGTTTCAAGGGCAGGAACGTGACGTTATCTTTATCAGTTTGGTACGTGCCAATGAAGAAGGACAAATCGGTTTCCTGAACGATTTACGCAGAATGAATGTAGCAATAACAAGGGCGCGCATGAAGTTGGTTATCCTGGGAGAAGCAACGACGCTAAGCCACCACACTTTCTATAAGAGGCTGCTTGAATATGTAAGAACCATTAATGGCAAGTAATGAAAAAACCTCTCTCAACATAAATTGAAAGAGGTTTTTATTATTCTCTGATTTATATCAGGAATCAGTTATTTTCCGGACGGAGTTTACGAACCGTTACGGCAGTCTGCCACATTTCACTTTCACGCAACGCTTTTAGTTCTTCGTTCAGTTTCTCACGATAATCAGGCTTAGAGTTACTGTCAATAGAAATCTGAGCTTCGTTACCGGACTTAACGCTCTGATACAATTTCTGTACAACCGGTTTGATAGCATCGTGGAACGGAGTCATCCAATCCAACGCACCGCGTTGAGCTGTAGTAGAACAGTTGGCGTACATCCAGTCCATACCGTTCTTTGCAAACAACGGCATCAATGACTGAGTCAGTTCTTCAACCGTTTCATTGAAAGCTTCCGACGGAGTATGGCCGTTTTCACGCAAAACCTCGTATTGAGCCAACAGTAATCCCTGGATAGCGCCCATCAAAGAGCCGCGTTCACCTGTCAAGTCTGAAGTAGCTTCACGGATGAAAGTAGTTTCAAACAAATAACCGGAACCGATACCGATACCCAACGCAAGCGTTCTGTCCAAAGCCTTGCCGGTAGCATCCTGATAGATAGCGTAAGAAGAATTCAAGCCGCGGCCTTCGAGGAACATTGTACGCAATGACGTACCCGAACCTTTAGGAGCAACCATGATAACATCGATATCCGTAGGAGGAACTACACCGGTACGATCGCTCCATGTAATAGCGAAACCATGAGAGAAGTAAAGAGCCTTTCCGGGTGTCAGGAACGGTTTCATGGTAGGCCATACGGACATTACGGCTGCATCAGACAAAAGACACATAATAATAGTACCTTTTTGGCAAGCATCTTCAATGCTGAACAGAGTTTCACCCGGAACCCATCCGTCTGCAACAGCTTTTTCATAAGTCTTACCCTGACGCTGGCCTACGATTACATTGAAACCATTGTCGCGCAGGTTACAAGCCTGACCGGGACCTTGTACACCGTAACCGATAACTGCGATTGTTTCATCCTTTAAAATCTCACGTGCTTTTTCCAAAGGAAATTCTTCGCGGGTCATTACATTTTCAATAACACCGCCAAAATTCAATTGTGCCATTTTTTGTTTTAATTTTTATTTATGGCTTACGCCAACTAATTGATTAATAAATTATTTTCCTACAAATATCACTTTAGAACGACAAACCACTTCGTTACCATTCTTTCTAACTTCCACATCATACGTGCCGTCACCGACATAATCCTTATAAAAAGTAAGCTCGTCATCGTAATAACTCTCGGCTACATACGCCATTTCAAAACGACGGATACGGCTCTCCTTATACAACTCTATCGGAAATAAATCAAGAATATGCTCGATATAACGGATGCTGTTTACGTGCCCGTTAATATCAATATCGCTATATCTGGCATTCAGGGAAGAAGCCGGTTCCATAGAAGTCACTTTTATGCGCGAAGGTTTTTCGATGGGGCAAGGTTCGTCGCACACATAGTCCACGATACTGCCGCCATGCAAAGCCAGCAAATCGGCAGGCTTACGGGTATTGAGACTAATCATCGCCCATACGGAACGAGCATACCCTATTTTCTTTCCATCTTTATTGATAATGGCAAAGTTACGGTCGGTAAAGAGGCGGTATACATTCTCCACCCAAGTCTGGATAGAGAAATCCTCGTATTGATACGGCATCTCGTCCAACTCGATAGCCAAACGCGACAGCACCCACGTATAATTATCCTCATTCAAGGTTGCGATACCGAAACCGCGTTCCGTAGCATGAAACCCTGCACAATTCAACAGATGGTTACCAAGCACACCCATTGTCAGGCGCCCGGTAAAGTCCACATGAAACGGTTCCGCAACAAACCTATAAGTTCCTATTTTGTTATTCTCACTCATTATTCTTGTTGTTCTTTACTCCGGCGATATTTCGCTTCACGATCCGCCAAATATTCATTTACACGTTCAAAGCAACTTGTTGTGATAGCCACACGGCCGGAACGTACAAACTGGAGCACACACTCCAACGCACGCAGCTCCTCATAGAGATTGGTTATCTCTTCACTCATGCCGTTCTTCTCTACAATAGAGAATACGGAATTTACCTCCACGATACGCGCATTGTATTTACGGATAATTTTAGATACTTCCGGCTTCTCCTCCAAGGTGGGAGTCGTTATCTTGTAAAGCGCGATCTCATGCTGATAGATTTCATCATCCGTAAAATAGTGCGCCTGCAGCACATCTATCTTTTTGGTGATTTGTTTTGTCACCTTCTCGATAGTATCCTTGTCCGTCCAAGCTGTAATGGTATATTTATGTACCCCCTTGATGGAGGATGCCGAAACGTTCAAACTCTCGATATTGATTTGTCGACGGGTAAATACCGCCGTTACCTGATTCAGCAAACCTGCAAAGTTCTCCGAATGAACGATAATTGTATATAATGTCTTGTCCATACCTTTTTTAATTAAGAATGAAAAATGAAGAATTACATTTTGTATATATCTCCTTAATGAAGAATGTAGAATAAAAGAGAAACATCCCGGAATTCTTCATTCTTAATTCTCAATTCTTCATTTATATTAGCATTCCAGCAACATCTGATTCACAGAGCCACCCGGAGGTGTCATCGGCATAACATTTCCTTCTTCTTCTACGCAAGCTTCCAACAGGAACGGGCCGTCTGCCGCAATCATCTCATCAATGGCTTTCATCAGCTCTTCGCGGGTAAATACCCGACGTGCCGGAATTTCGTATGCGGAAGCGATCTTCATATAGTCAGGGTTTATCATTGGAGTAAATGAATAACGGTGATTGAAGAACATAGCCTGCCATTGACGAACATTACCGAGGAAGTTATTGTTCAGCAAAATCATCTTAACGGGAGCTTTCTGCTCCATTACCGTACCCAGTTCCTGCAAGTTCATCTGCAAACCGCCATCACCCATAAAGACGCAAACCGTACGGTCGGGGCGTCCGAAAGTTGCACCGATAGCGGCAGGAAGACCGAAGCCCATTGTGCCCAAACCACCGGAAGTGACAATACTGCGTTCCCTGCTATATTTAAAATAACGAGCGGACATCATCTGGTTCTGGCCTACATCCGTTACCAAAACAGCCTCGTTATTCGTGGCCTCACTAACGGCACGCACTACTTCTCCCATGCTCAATGTATCACCTGTCGGATGCAGCTCGGGACGGATTACTTTCTCCTCCTCCATCTGTTCGTAGGGCAGGAAACTTTCCAACCACTCTTTATGTTCGGCAGGTTTCAGCAATTCGGTTACTGCGGCAAGAGTATCTTTACAGTCACCCAATACAGCCACATCCGTTTTTACATTCTTATCTATCTCCGCAGGATCGATATCGAAATGAATTACTTTTGCTTGTGACGCATAAGTAGATATTTTACCCGTAACACGGTCATCAAAGCGCATACCCACCGCAATCAGCACATCGCATTTATTGGTATTGATATTCGGACCCAGATTACCGTGCATGCCCAACATACCTTTATTCAATGGATGGTCCGTAGGTAATGCGGAAAGTCCCAGCAAAGTGCAACCGGCAGGCATACCCGCTTTTTCAATGAAAGCGCGTAATTCGTTCTGCGCATTGCCGAGCTCTACACCTTGTCCCACCAACACCAACGGACGCTCCGCCTCATTTATCAAATCTGCAGCCTGTTGTATGGCTTCCTGTTCCATTTCGGGTACCGGAAGATAACTGCGTACATAATCCACTTTGGTAGGAGTATATTCCGTCTTATCCACTTGGGCATTTTTGGCAAAGTCCAGTACAACCGGACCGGGACGTCCGCTCTGTGCAATATAGAAAGCGCGGGCCACAGCCCATGCAACGTCTTCCGCACGACGAATCTGGTAACTCCACTTCGTGATAGGTTGTGTAATGCCTACCAAATCCACCTCTTGAAAGGCGTCTGTTCCGAGAAATCCCGTAGCGACCTGTCCGGCAATGACAACGATCGGTGTACTGTCTATCATGGCATCCGCAATACCTGTAATGGTATTTGTTGCGCCCGGACCGCTGGTGACCAGACATACGCCGACCTCACCCGATACACGTGCAAAGCCTTGTGCTGCATGAGTAGCCCCCTGTTCATGGCGAACAAGGATATGATTCAGATTCTCTCGGTGGTCGTATAAGGCATCGAATACCGGCATGATGCTGCCACCCGGATAACCGAAAATGGTCTTTACTCCCTGATGTTCCAGAGAGCGCATCAACGCTTCTGCGCCTGTTATTAAGTTTTCCATATCTATTTATTATTGTTTTCGGGCACGGATTCCTAAATTATTCTATCAGCCTTACAGCCCCTTTATCTGCCGAACTTACCATACTGGCATACGCTTTCAACGCTTTCGACACTTGGCGGTCTCGGGTTACCGGTGTCATAGGACGGGCAGCCAACTCTTCATCCGTCAGCTTCACATTAATAGAGCGGTTCGGTATATCTATTTCGATGATGTCACCGTCCTGAATCTTACCGATATTACCACCCGCAGCAGCTTCAGGAGAGATATGTCCGATGCTCAGCCCGGAAGTACCGCCACTAAAGCGTCCGTCGGTAATCAACGCGCACTCCTTACCTAAATGACGGGATTTGATATAAGAAGTAGGATAAAGCATTTCCTGCATACCCGGACCGCCTTTCGGACCTTCATGAGTGATAACGACAACATCGCCGCTGACAACCTTTCCACCCAAAATACCGTCACAGGCAGCTTCCTGTGAATCAAAAACTTTGGCAGGACCGGTAAACTTCCATATACTTTCGTCCACTCCGGCAGTCTTGACCACGCAACCGTCCTGCGCTATATTTCCTTTCAGTACAGCCAATCCGCCGTCCTTGCTATAAGCATGCTGCAGGTCACGGATACAACCTTCGGCACGGTCTGTGTCCAATTCCTTATAATAAGCATCCTGCGAACCGAGTACCAGATTGAACTTTCCGGCAGCGGCACTGGAATATTTCTTGATTGCTTCCTTACAAACATTCAGGCCGGTGATGCAATACCGGTCTATTTCCTCAGCCAACGTCATTCCGTCTACACGGCGTACATTCGTATCCACCAAGCCGCCTTTGGCAAGTTCGCCCATAATGGCAACGATACCGCCTGCACGATTTACATCCTGTACATGATATTTCTGGGTATTGGGAGCTACTTTACACAAGCAAGGAGTCTTACGAGACAACATATCGATATCATCCATTGTGAAATCCGCTCCGGCTTCATGGGCTACCGCCAGCAAATGAAGCACCGTATTGGTAGAACCGCCCATTGCAATATCCAATGTCATGGCATTCAGAAAAGCTTCACGAGTGGCAATGCTGCGGGGAAGTACGCTTTCATCTCCTTCCTCGTAATACTTATAAGCGTTTTCAACAATCAGTTTGGCGGCATCTTTAAACAGTTCCTTACGATTTTCATGAGTAGCCACAATCGTACCATTACCCGGAAGCGCCAACCCGATAGCTTCGTTCAGACAGTTCATGGAATTGGCGGTAAACATACCCGAGCAACATCCGCAAGTGGGACAAGCGTGCTGTTCAATCTTGGCAACCTCATTGTCACTCACGCTCTCATCAGCCGACTTAATCATAGCATCAATCAAATCGAGGTGCTGTCCGTTCCATTCTCCGGCTTCCATAGGACCTCCGGAAACGAATACCGTAGGGATGTTCAGCCTCATCGCAGCCATGAGCATACCCGGAGTAATCTTGTCGCAATTGCTGATGCAGACCATGGCATCCGCCTTATGCGCATTCACCATATACTCCACACTATCGGCTATAATATCGCGTGAAGGCAATGAATACAGCATACCGTCATGCCCCATCGCAATACCGTCATCAATGGCAATCGTATTGAATTCGGCGGCAAAGCAACCTTGCTTTTCTATCTCTGCCTTTACAAACTGGCCTATTTCATGCAGATGCACATGCCCCGGTACAAACTGGGTAAAAGAATTGACTATCGCGATTATGGGCTTACCCATCTGTTCTTTCTTCATACCGTTGGCTACCCACAATGCGCGGGCACCTGCCATACGGCGACCTTGTGTACTGAACGAACTGCGTAACTGATGTTTCATCTTATCTGTCTCCTTTTATGAAAAAAGCCTTTCTCACCGTAATGAGAAAGGCTTATTATAAATATCTTTACCGTACGAATACATACACAACCTTTCTCACGCTCTTGATGCCACCACCACGACGCGAATAATATGCAGGACTGCCAGGTTAATAGATGTATGCAAATTCATAACTAAAGTATCTTTATTGTTCTTTTATTTGTTATTTCATATAAATATGCTGCAAAGGTAAGTGCTTTTTTATAAACTCCAAACAAATTGAAGAAAAAAAAGATATAAACATGAATAATCGTAAGGAAACCGTGCCTTAAAATCTTATTTTATCACTTATTAGTTTCAGATAAAACCATTCGGACGCTTTCAGAGGAAGGTATGAATCAATTACAAAGCACTTAATAATCTGAAAATTACCGGGACGCTTCCCCCTCTCGAAGCAAAATATTCGTATCTTTGCACACTGTAAAGACAAAAACAGTATTTACCAATAGAAATAACAAAATTAATGGAAACAGTAGAAAACAAGTACATCACCTTAGCATATAAGTTGTACACAATCGAAAACGGAGAAAAAGAATTCACAGAAGAAGCTCCTGCAGAACATCCGTTTCAATTCATCTCCGGTTTAGGCCTGACATTGGAGTCTTTCGAGAACCAAGTGAAAGATTTGAAGAAAGGCGACAAGTTCGACTTTACAATCAAAGCCGAAGAGGCTTACGGCGAATATGACGACGAGCACGTTATCGATCTCCCGAAGAATATTTTCGAGATAGAAGGTAAGTTCGATAGCGAACGTGTAGTAGAAGGCGCTGTAATTCCTTTGATGACCTCAGAAGGTCAACGCATCAACGGAAGTGTAGTAGAAGTAAAAGACGATGTAGTAGTAATGGACATGAATCATCCCTTGGCAGGTTGCGACTTGAACTTTGTAGGTGAAATCACAGAAAACCGTCCGGCTACCAACGATGAATTGTCAGAAATGGCACGCATGATGAGTGGCGGCGGATGCAGTGGCGGATGCGACTGTGGAGACTGCGGCGGCGGATGCGGCGACCATGAATGTGGAGACGGATGCGGCCATTGATAAATTGAGAATTGAGAATTAAAAATTGAGAAATAAATGCTGCGCTATATGCTGCATAGTATTTCTCAATTTTTAATTCTCAATTCTCAATTTTTATTCGTCATTATCTCCAATACCAGTCTATCCGTTTCATCCATTCCTTTAGAACCTATCTTTGTCAGGTTACGGATACTTTGGTCTACATCTTCATCAATAATTCCTTCAACGGAAGTGACACAACGATTTACCATTGCCATGATGGCGGAAAGAACGGCGGTAGAAACACCGGTAGTTACTTTCAAAGCGCAACTGGGCTTGGCGCCGTCACAAATCATTCCGGTAAGGTTGGCAATCATATTCTGAACAGCAAAGGCTACCTGTTCGTAAGTACCGCCCATCAGCCAGGTAATACCGCAACTGGAGCCTGTGGCAGCTACCACGCAACCGCACAGGGCGGACAGGCGTCCCAGACTTTGTTTGATATAAATCACGGTCAGATGACTAAGCATCAGGGCGCGAATCAGTTCTTCTTCCGATTTACCGTTCTCCTCGGCATAGACAAGAACGGGTAATGTAGCGGAGATACCCTGATTTCCACTTCCCGAATTACTCATTACCGGTATCATGGCACCTGCCATACGGGCATCGCATGCACCGGACGTATACGAGAGGATATGGGAGAACACGCTATCACCCAATATCTTATGTTCATAAGTACCACGCAGCATCCTGCCCAGTCCGTGACCGTAATTCCCGTCGAAAGACCGTTCGGCAGCGGCTTTATTCAAACGGGCAGTCTCGAGAATGAAGCGAATTTCGTCCAATGGAGCATTCATGGCAAAGTCGTACACTTTTCTCAAGGTCAAATCTACGGTTTGCTCTTCCGTCTCTCCGCAACTTGTATTTTGCTTGTTTAAAAAGACATCATCGTTACGGGCTATATATATAAAGGTGGTATGACCTCCGGCTATAATGGCGGTAGCCTTGTTACCCGCTGCCTCGCAACAGACTTCGATATAGAGTTTCTCCGTGATATCCTCTTTCAGGGATATATTGATACGCTTTTCACCGATAAACCGCTTTCCCTCGTTCACGGCATCAGGGTTACTGTCTTTCAGCACTTCCAGTTGATATTCCGATTTACCGATTAACGCTCCCAAAGCTACGGCGATAGGCAACCCGATCATGCCCGTACCGGGAATCCCGACACCCATTGCGTTTTTCAGAATATTGGCGCTCAACAGGACATCTATCTTTTCCGGCTTTGCGCCCAAGGTTTCGGTTGCTTTTGCCACACATAAAGCAACGGCGATAGGTTCCGTACATCCAATGGCAGGAACTACCTCACGCTGCACCAAGGCAATAATCTGTTTCCTTTCTGTTTCAGTCATATTATAGACATATATTTTATTCGATATTTATGCAAAGATAGACGGAATAACAAATAAATAACAGACTTTATCGCACTTTTTTCATCTTGAATCTGTTATTACAAAATAATAGCGTATTTTTGCAACTCACTAAACTATATCAAATTATCAACTTTCAAAAAAGAAGTATATGAACTTTAAGAAGTGGACTACTGCCCTCATGCTTGCCTTAGCCGTCTCGTCCTGTATACAGGATGAAGCGCTTAACTCCGAAGCAGCCATTGATGCCTGTACGGGCGCGGATGTACAATTAGCTCACATCAACAGTGACTCGAAAGAAATAAATATATATGTGCACAAAGGAGCGAATTTATCGAAACAACAACTGTCGTTTACATTGCCTGCCGGTGCGACGCTCAGCGCAGACCAACATTATCCGGACGACATAATGAATACCTATGACTTCAGCAACGAGTCGCGCTCACGTACCTTTACCGTAACTTCCGAAGACGGCGAATGGCACTCTACTTATACCGTAAAGATTATACCGACCGAGGTTCCCGGTTCTTTTCATTTTGAGGAATTACTTCCATCGAACAATACCGAATACGATATTCTTTATGAGTTCGAACCCGGAACTTCAACCAGCGTGTCACGCGTTCTGCAATGGTCAAGCGGCAACCCCGGTTTCAAACTAACCAGCATGGCCGACGGCCGTACCGGTTATCCTACCCAGCAAATCACCGATGGCTATCGCGGCAAAGGATTAAAGCTGACAACCTGCGACACCGGCAGTTTCGGTGCCATGGTGAAAATGTATATCGCGGCAGGGAACCTGTTTATCGGTTCTTTCGACCTGGCGAATGCTTTAAAAGACCCATTACGCGCCACTAAATTCGGTATACAATATTATAAGCGTCCCGTATCTTTAAAAGGCTACTATAAGTTCAAAGCCGGAGAGGTTTATACCGATGAAGGCGTCGTCCAGAAAGACAAAAAAGACCGTTTCGATATTTATGCCATACTATATGAAGCTGATGATAACACTTTCATGCTGGATGGCGGTAACAGCTTAGATTTGACTTCCGGCAAACTCGTGTCTATCGCCCGTATCAAAGAAGCAGATGCTAAAGAAACCGATACATGGACAGCATTCGACTTGCCTTTTGAAGCGGTAAACGGTAAAAGTATCGATACCGGCAAATTGCAGAATGGTAAATACAAATTAAGTATTGTCCTTTCTTCCAGCGTAGACGGCGCTTACTTCAAAGGAGCTGTTGGCAGTACATTGTATGTAGACGAATTAGAACTTATAAGCCAAGACAACTAATATACAGTATGAAAAAGTATCATTTTATTTGCATCATAGCCGTTCTGCTGGCAATGGTTACCGGCGTACAGGCACAAGAAGAAAGAAACAAAAGTCTTATCAACTCCTATCTGCATGGTTGGGAATACGGTATAAAGGCCGGATTCAACATCGGCGGTACATCCCCCATCCCTCTGCCTAAAGAGATACGTAAAATAGACAGTTACGCACCGGGTATAGCCATTGCCATCGAGGGTAATGCCACCAAGTGGTTTGACAAAGACAAGAAGTGGGGACTTACATTAGGCCTGCGGTTAGAGAATAAAAATATGACTACCGAAGCCACCGTAAAGAACTACGGTATGAAAATCATCAACACCAACGGTGGAGAATTGGCAGGTCTTTGGACAGGCGGTGTCAAGACCAAAGTGAAGAACTCTTATCTGACGATTCCTATTTTGGCAAACTACCATATCAGCAAACGCTGGATATTGTCCGCCGGTCCCTATTTCTCCTATCTGCTGGAAGGTAACTTCTCCGGACACGTTTACGAAGGACATCTGCGTACTCCCGACCAAACAGGTTCAAAAGTGGAATTCACAGGTGAAAGTATTGCGACTTATGACTTCTCCAATGATTTAAGAAAATTTCAATGGGGCTTACAACTCGGTGGAGAATGGAAAGCATTCAAACACCTTACCGTCCATGCCGACCTGACATGGGGATTGAATAATATCTTCCAGAAAGATTTTGATACGATAACGTTTAACATGTACCCCATTTATCTGAATTTAGGATTCGGATATGCATTCTAAACAAGAATTTCTTATTTTCCTCATTACTCGTCACTTTTCATAATAACATATTTTAAAAAGGAATTATCGAGTAATAACAATCATAAGTAAAGGGGCTGTCCAAAAAGTCGGATAGCCCCTTTTCAAATATCTAAATTATAATATTATCATTCACCGATAATTTCTAACTCATCTACAATAAGAGTACTATTTACAGCACCCTTAAATTTATCACCATCTTTACTTGAAGAACACACAATAGCTATCATATACTCTTTTCCTTCTTCATAAGATTTACCATCAAGATACTTAAACGGAATATTAAAAGAAGTCCACTCAGCCTTTTCAGAACCATCTTGTAGTAAAGCAACAGCAACACGGCGTTCTGATTCATTTATATCCACCCCGGTCAGAGGAATATTGCTACCATTCTCGTCTTTTTGTACCTCATATAATACCGCCTGAATAGAACATTCATCAATAACATCCAAGTTGTCTTTTACATTTTCTTTATCAGAGCCATCTATATAGTTGTCCCCTGCTTTATAAGTATATACTCCCTTAAAAAACAAAGGTTTTTGAGCATATGGAATACCAAACTTTATCAGTAACAGCGGATTTGACAGAGCTGTCATAAAATCAAATTCAAAACTACCTGTAAATAAAGAGCCTGACGTAATAGGGGCTACTCCATCCATATACGTCCTTGAATCCAAGGTTATTAGCTTAGCGGCATGTCCTTCAAATCCATTTACCTCCTCCACAACAGGAAAGCCTAATTTCGGTTCTCCTCCATTAAAAAAGCCAGCTCCCCCATTTGAAGTAGCTAATCCTTCTTCAGATGGAGTAGGATAAACTATTTGTCCTAAAAATAAGTCCGTTGTCCAAGAGTTTAAATTATACTTTATAGCTGTCAACTTTACTTTAACTGGAGTTTTCACAACATACTCTACCGCAGTGCCATCTTCTGCCGTCACAGTAATAGTTACATCCTGTGAAAGATTCATAGTCTTACCACTTTCAACTGAAGCAGTTGCTTTATCAGAAACAATGAAAGTAGGAACTAAAGTTTTCAATACATTCGCATCAGCTTCTACCGCAGCCTCATCTACTCTAAATGTAATTGTATTATCATCATTAATGACAGGTTGTTCAATAACAATCGCATTTGCTTCATTAGACATATCAAAAGAGAAAGTTTTAATCTTAGCCTCACTGCTTTCAGAACCTGTCAAGCGAGTACCTTCGTATATAACTTTTACACTCTGCTTCAAACCGCCTACAGTAGCATCAATATCCATATCAACCTTTACAGCACCGTTTGTAACAGTACCTTTGGCATTAATTGTACAAGACAAGGCATCAACCTTTAATTCCTGAGTACCGGTAAATGTATAAGTATCACCATTTTGAGACAAAGCGCAATTCTTCAATTCCACATCTCCGATAGCAATTCCCATAAAGCTAAAATCAGCCAAAGAAAGATTTATAGCGGAAGGACTTGCCTTTTCAATCTTAATCTTTTGGGGCTCGGAGGGCATCGTAGTTCCCTCTACTGTCACAGTAAGGGATCCTTTATAATTACCTGCTATTTCGCTTTCGATGACTTTAGAGTAATCCGGTGCGTCATCATCGTCGCTACAAGCAGTAAACAAACTCATTGAACAGATCAATGCAAATAAATAAAACAAATTTTTCTTCATACTAAGTACTTGTTTAGTTAATAAATTCCCCATATAGTTAGGGGATACATAATACTCTCTTTTTTATCAAGGGCACAAAATAACAGTTTTTAAAACCTTTAAACAAGGTCTTTTCTATAAAATAGATGTTCCTTTTTTCAGATAGGAACAATTATAAAGTTTCTTCACATTCTTAAATACTTCTATGTATTTTAAGGCGGAATCCATGCTTTGAACCGATAATCGGCGTAACCAAAAGCCCGGAAATAAAAGATTTATTGTCATTTTTGAAACGTTTTACAAAAAAAATTGTTACCTTTAAAAAGTCAAAGCCTCTTATAGCAAGGCAAATTGGCGCATTAACCTCATTATAAACTCTTAAAGCAATTGATATGTTCAACTCATTCGGCAATATTCTCCGTCTTACCAGTTTCGGAGAATCACATGGTAAAGGCATAGGCGGCGTAATAGATGGATTCCCCGCAGGAATTACCATCGATATGGACTTCGTGCAATCGGAGCTCGACCGTCGCCGTCCGGGACAATCACGTATCACTACCTCACGAAAAGAATCTGATAAAGTAGAATTCCTATCCGGCATTTTCGAAGGTAAATCTACCGGATGCCCCATCGGATTCATCGTATGGAACGAGAACCAGCACTCTAACGATTATAACAATCTGAAAGAAGTATACCGTCCCTCGCACGCCGACTATACATATAATGTAAAATACGGAATACGCGACCACCGTGGCGGCGGACGTTCATCGGCGCGCGAGACCATTTCGCGTGTTGTAGCGGGAGCTTTGGCCAAGTTGGCTTTGAAACAGCTTGGCATCCGCATCACAGCATATACTTCACAGGTAGGCCCCATCAAGCTGGAAGAAAACTATACCGCTTACGATCTCGACCTGATTGAAACCAATCCGGTACGCTGCCCCGACCCGGAGAAAGCGAAAGAAATGGAAGAGCTTATCTTCAAGATAAAGGGCGAAGGCGATACCATTGGCGGCGTGGTGACTTGCGTAATCAAAGGATGCCCCATCGGACTGGGACAACCCATTTACGGTAAACTGCAATCAGCCCTTGCTGCCGGCATGCTCAGTATCAATGCCGCAAAGGCATTTGAATACGGCGAAGGATTCAAGGGTTTGAAGATGAAAGGTTCCGAACAAAACGACGTGTTCTTTAATAACAACGGACGCATCGAAACGCATACCAACCACTCCGGCGGTATTCAAGGCGGCATCAGTAACGGACAGGACATCTACTTCCGCGTAGCTTTCAAGCCTGTGGCCACCGTACTCATGGAGCAGCATACCGTAAATATGAACGGCATAGACACCACACTCAAAGCCCGCGGACGCCACGACCCCTGTGTACTGCCCCGTGCCGTGCCTATCGTAGAAGCCATGGCCGCCATGACCCTGCTCGATTTCTACTTGATTGACCGTACTACGCAATTATAATAAATACCGCTTTACATTATATGGAAATAAAGAAATATATTGCAGAGAACGAGTCCAGGATGTTGGAAGACCTGTTCAGCCTTATCCGTATTCCCAGTATCAGTGCCAAACCCGAACATCACGACGATATGCTGGCATGCGCAGAACGCTGGGCCCAACTGCTGCTCGCAGCGGGCGCGGACGAAGCGTTGGTAATGCCTTCTGCGGGCAATCCTATCGTATTCGGACAGAAGATTGTAGACCCGGAAGCTAAAACAGTATTAATATACGCACATTACGACGTGATGCCCGCCGAACCGCTGGAGCTTTGGAAAAGCAACCCCTTTGAACCGGAAGTACGTGACGGCCATATCTGGGCACGTGGCGCGGACGATGATAAAGGACAGTCTTTCATTCAGGTAAAAGCGTTTGAATATCTGGTAAGGAACAACCTGCTGACACACAACGTAAAGTTTATCTTTGAAGGAGAGGAAGAGATTGGTTCACCCAGCCTCGAGGGCTTCTGCCAAGAGCATAAAGAGCTGTTGAAAGCCGATGTAATCCTCGTTTCCGACACCAGTATGCTGGGCGCAGACCTCCCCTCACTGACTACCGGCCTGCGCGGACTTGCCTATTGGGAAATAGAAGTGACCGGCCCGAACCGCGACCTGCACTCCGGACACTTCGGCGGTGCGGTAGCCAATCCCATCAACGTACTTTGCCGGATGATAAGCAAAGTAACGGACGCCGACGGACGCATCACCGTTCCCGGCTTCTACGATGATGTGGAAGAAGTACCGCAGGCAGAACGTGAAATGATAGCGCGCATCCCGTTCGACGAGGAGAAATACAAAAAAGCCATCGGCGTAAACGCCCTTTTCGGAGAAAAAGGGTACAGCACGCTGGAGCGTAACAGTTGCCGTCCGTCTTTCGATGTATGCGGCATCTGGGGCGGCTATACGGGCGAAGGTTCCAAAACCGTACTCCCTTCCAAAGCCTATGCCAAAGTATCGTGCCGGCTGGTTCCGCATCAGGATCACCATAAGATTTCGCAACTGTTTGCCGATTATATCATGGCTATCGCTCCCGACACCGTACAGGTAAAAGTCACTCCCATGCATGGCGGACAAGGCTATGTATGCCCCATCACGCTCCCCGCATACCAGGCGGCGGAGAAAGGCTTCACCAAAGCTTTCGGCAAGAAACCGTTGGCAGTACGTCGCGGCGGTAGTATTCCTATCATCTCCACATTCGAGCAGGTATTGGGAATTAAAACCATACTGATGGGCTTCGGCCTGGAATCCAACGCCATTCACTCTCCCAACGAAAATATCCCGTTGGATATTCTGCGCAAAGGCATTGAAGCAGTTGTTGAATTTCACCTGAACTATTGATATGGACGACTTTCAGATACAAGCTATCGGTCTTATGTCCGGCACGTCGCTCGACGGGCTGGACGTTTGCTGTTGTACCTTCCGCCGCAAAGCGGGCAAATGGTCATTTCACATCGACTGCGCCAAAGGTTACGGCTATCCGGAAGAACTGAAATATAAACTGGGTACAGGCGCGCAAAATATGAGCGCGCTTGAATTCATCACCTTTCACAGCGCCTATGGCTCATTTCTCGGGAAGCGCGTCAACGAGTTCATGCAGGAGTTCGGCGTACGGCCGGACATCATCGCATCGCACGGGCATACCATCTTCCACGAACCGCAAAGGAAAATCATGTACCAGATTGGAGACGGTGCGGCCATTGCCGCCGAAACCCGTATTCCCACGGTGTCCGACTTCCGCAGGCTGGACATCATGCTGGGCGGGCAAGGCGCCCCGCTCGTACCCATCGGCGACCGCCTGCTCTTCGCCGACTATGACTACTGCCTGAACATCGGAGGATTTTCCAATATCTCGTTCGAGCAAGACGGCAAACGTATCGCTTTCGACATAAGCCCGGTGAATTACGTAATCAACCACTATTGCCGCCAAATCGGTCTGGAGTTCGACCGTGACGGAGAGATTGCCCGCCGTGGCGCTATCTGCCGACCGCTGCTGGACGAACTGAACGGAATGGAATTCTACCACCAGTCCGGCCCTAAATCATTGGGACGCGAGTGGGTGGAAACACAAGTCTACCCCATGCTGGAACGATACGGACTGAGTTTGGAAGACAAGTTGCGTACTTTCTACGAGCACGCCGCTTTCCAGATATTCCGCATCATCAACGCCAATCCGTCTTCAGCGGGTAATGGCAAACTGCTGATTACAGGCGGCGGAGCATTCAATAAATTCCTCGTAGAACGGATTGAAGCCTTATGCCCCTGCCAAATCGTAATCCCCGGCCGACAGATTATAGAATATAAAGAAGCATTGATATTCGCCTTTCTCGGTGCGCTCTACATGGCAGACGAACCCGGCTGCCTTGCATCCGTCACCGGAGCGTCGATGGACAATATAGGCGGAATGTTATTCAAAGTATAAAAATCATGAAACCTATGAACGATTCCGACAGCCCCTGGGAAATCATTTCCAGCGAGTACCTGCATAAAGCCCCGTGGCTCACCGTACGCAAAGACCATGTAGTCTTGCCGAACGGTAATCATATCCCTTCCTATTACATATTGGAATATCCCGATTGGGTAAATACCATCGCCATCACGCGCGACGGGCAATTCGTTTTTATCCGCCAGTACCGACATGGCCTGCAAGAGACATTCTATGAACTTTGTGCCGGCGTATGTGAGGAAGAAGATGCCTCTCCGCTGATTTCCGCACAGCGGGAGCTGCTTGAAGAAACCGGCTACGGCAACGGTACGTGGCAGGAATACATGCAAATCTCCCCCAACCCGAGTACCCATACCAATATTACGTATTGCTTTTTGGCTACCGATGTGGAAAAGATTTCGGAGCAGCATTTGGAAGATACGGAAAGCCTCAGCGTACATCTGCTTACGCTTGCAGAAGTAAAGGAGCTGCTGCAAAAAGGAGAGATAAAGCAAGCGCTGATGGCCGCTCCATTGTGGAAATATATAGCCGAGAAAGGACTATAATCCGGCTACCGCTCTACTCGAACGGCTTGCGGAATGTACAGCCGCCTTTCCATTCGGAACAGCCGTAAGCCGTTTTTCCTTTAATAATCGTTCCTTTTCCGCAAAGCGGACAAGGTGTGCCAACCAATGCATCGGCAGGCTGATTCTCACCGGCTGTTTGCTCCGTTTTCTTTGCCGCGGACTTTCGCGGCGCTCTTTTCTTTGGCTCTTTTTTCGGTTTACCGGCAGCGGAAGCTGAGGCGGCAGATGTCTTTTCGCCCTTTTCCGACACAGGGGCTTGTATGGTGATATGACGGTTGCTGTTATCGGAAAGGACACTCATCACAATCTCCGATACCATTTGCTTCAGTTCTTCCAGAAACTGCGAAGCGTTGTAGGTACGCTTTTCTATTTCACGCAATTTCTTTTCCCACATACCGGTCAGCTCGGCAGATTTCAACAGTTCCTCGTGAATAATCTGAATCAGCTCCACACCCGTAGGGGTGGCTATCAGGTTCTTTTTCTCCTTACGGATATAGTTACGCTTGAAGAGCGTTTCGATAATGGCGGCACGTGTGGAAGGACGGCCGATGCCGTTTTCTTTCAAAGCGTCGCGCAGTTCGTCGTTATCCACCAGTTTACCGGCGGTTTCCATGGCGCGCAGCAAGGTAGCCTCGGTATAAGGGCGTGGCGGTTGCGTCCACTTTTCGTACAAATCCGGCAGATGAGGGCCGCTCTCTCCCACCACAAACGCAGGGAGCACGTTTTCATCTTCTCCGCCTTTCTCCTCTTTTTCTTCTTGCGACCGTTCCGAGAGTGTACCGAACACCACACGCCAACCGGGCTCCAATATCTGCTTACCCGAAACTTTGAACTCAATCTGTTCCACCTCACCTATTACGGCAGTCGTCGCAAACAGGCAGTCCGGATAGAATACGGCAATGAAACGGCGTGCAATCAGGTCGAATACGCGACGTTCCATATCCGTCAGGTTCTGAGGGGGCTGGCCGGTAGGAATGATGGCATGGTGGTCTGTAACCTTTGAATTGTCGAACACTTTCTTCGACTTCGGCAGCGTAGCTCCATCCAGCGGGGCGGTCAATGTCTGATAATCACGCAAACCTTTCAGTATGCCGGGGCATTTGGGATAGATGTCGTCACTGAGGAAAGTAGTATCGACACGCGGGTAGGTCGTTACTTTCTTTTCGTAAAGCGACTGTATGGTTTTCAACGTTTCGTCGGCGGAGAAAGCAAACTTCTTGTTGCACTCCACCTGCAGGGACGTCAGGTCGAACAAACGGGGCGGAGCCTCTTTGCCGTTCTTGCGGGTGACGTTCGTTATGGCAAAAGGAGAATCCTTTATCTGCTCCAGCAGAGCCATTCCGCGCTCCCGGTCGGTGATGGGTTCTATCCCCCGGTTTTCTTCGGGTTTTGCGGCTTTGGCGGCGGTTCCCTCTTTCTGCTTTTCCGCTTCCAATACCAGTTCTTCATCACTTTTGCGGAGAATGGCGGAGAAAGTGGTATCCCGATACACTGTCTTCAGCTCCCAGTATTGTTTGGGAACAAAGTTCTGTATTTCGAGCTGACGGTTTACGATTAGCGCAAGCGTAGGCGTCTGTACACGTCCGATAGAAAGCACCTGCCGGTTCTGACCGTACTTCATGGTGTACAGGCGGGTGGCATTCATACCCAGCAGCCAGTCGCCGATGGCACGCGAAAGCCCTGCCTCGTACAGCGGCTGGAAATCGGACGCATCCCTCAGCTTGGCAAATCCCTCGCGGATGGCTTCTTCCGTCAGCGAGGAAATCCACAGACGCTTCACCGGACAACGCGCACCGGCTTTCTGCATCACCCAACGCTGAATCAGCTCTCCCTCTTGTCCGGCATCACCGCAGTTTATAATCATGTCGGCATGCTGCATGAGGTTCTCAATCACGTGAAATTGGCGTTCGTACGTAGGGTTGCTGATAAGCTTGATACCGAAACGGGGCGGAACCATAGGCAGGCTGCCCAAGCTCCACGATTTCCAGTTGGGCGTGTATTCGTGCGGCTCCTTAAGGGTGCAGAGGTGGCCGAACGTCCAGGTCACCTGGTATCCGTTTCCTTCGATGTATCCGTCTCTCTTATCTTTCGCTCCGAGTACATCGGCTATGTCACGCGCCACAGAAGGCTTTTCGGCAATACAAACTATCATTCACTTTTCTTTTTAGGTGCGGCAAAGATAATGCAAACCGAGAGCAGAAGCAAATGAAATCATCCCGCGGGACAAATAAATTCGTCTCACGAGATAAATAAATCCATCCCGTGAGATGAATAAAACCGTCCCGCAAGACGAAAAAAAACATCTCACGAGACGGATTCAAGCGGCTGTAAGAGCATTTAGCACAAATTTAAAAGCTGACTGTACAAAATTGACAATCAAATAAACATTCCGCATCATAAAAAAAACATTAGAGTTCGCAGATACATGGAAAAAGACGTAATTTAGCAATCGAGGAAACAATCTCCGAAATCAATTATAAAACTAATAATATGGTAAAACAAATCTCAATGAAGCACATAGCCTGCCTATCCCTGCTCAGCTCATCAATGGCATACGCTGCCGAACGTCCCAACATCATTTACATCTTCACCGACCAGCATACGGCAAACGCCATGAGCTGCGCCGGAAATCCGGATTTGCATACGCCTAACCTGGACAGACTGGCTGCCGCCGGCATCATGTTCCAGAACGCTTACTGTACCGCACCGCTGAGCGGTCCTTCACGCGGCTCCATGTTTACGGGGCATTATCCCGATGCGGTAGGTTTGTCGGTTAACGGCTCTCCGCTTCCCGACTCTCTCAAGACACAGACACTGGGTACGCTCGTCAAAAATGCCGGATACGAGTGTGCATACGGCGGCAAATGGCATGTGCCCGAACTCGATATTCCCGACAAGCAATACGGTTTCGACCAGATATACAAGCACAGCGACGACGGACTGGCCGAAGCTTGCGTGAAATTCCTGTCCAAGAAGCACAACAAGCCCTTCTTTCTGGTAGCTTCGTACGATAACCCGCACAACATCTGCGAATATGCGCGCAGCCAGAACCTGCCTTACGGCAATACAGACACACCGGAACTGCGTAACTGTCCGGGACTTCCGCCCAACTTCGCCAAGAATCCTTACGATGCCGATGTCATCGAAAACGAAAGAGCCAACAACTTCAACGTGTACCCCACCGCTACCTTTACTCCCGAAGACTGGCGTATGTACCGCTATACGTACTACCGCCTGGTAGAGAAAGTAGACCGTGAAATCGGTAAGATTGTCGATGCCATCGACAAAAACAATCTGTGGGAAAATACCGTCGTTATCTTCTCCAGCGACCACGGAGACGGCATAGGCGCTCACCACTGGAATCAGAAATCGGCCTTATACGAAGAAGTGGTCAACATTCCGTTCATCGTAACCCTGCCCGGCAAGAAGCACGCAGGCGGGAAGTTGCCGCAACTTATCAGCAACGGCGTCGACTTCTTCGCCACCATCTGCGACTGGACAGGAGCCAAACTACCCAAAAGCGCTGCCGGAAAATCATTCCGCAAAATAGCCGAAGAAGGTAATCCGCAAGCTCCCCATCAGGATTACGTCATTACCGAAACACGTTTCGACGGAAGCAAAACACGAGGCTGGATGGTACGTACCGAGCGCTACAAATATGTACTGTACGATAAGGGAAGACACCGCGAACAGTTGTTCGACATGAAGAACGACAGAGGCGAAACAAGAAACCTGATGATGGAAAACGCTTACGAGAAAGTGGCGCAGCAACATCGTGACATTCTCGAGAAGTATATGAATACGTATAAAATCAGACCGACACGTCCCAAATTGCATGACGTACCGGGAAAGGTGCTTCCCAAAACGGCCAATTACCAGACGGCGTATAAATAACGGTTCGGATGGCGAGACACGGAGACACAGCGTTTTCCCTGAATGACAGAGAACATACATTTTCTTTCACTCATCTCATTTTTGCAATACCCGATTATATGAACAAGACTCTATCCATTACTCTCCTCTCCTTTCTGCCCCTCTGCGCACAGGCGCAAACTGCCGGAAAGGCCACAATCAAACTCTCCGACACGACGCTGATGCACGAAATGCGCGCAACTCCCTCACCGCTGAACGGCGCTACGGTCAGTGATCGCGCCGTATCTTTTCAATGGCCGTTGCCCGCAAGCCTCAACATTCTGCGAAGCGGGTTGGACGGCGCGGAAGAGAATACCCCCAAAAAGGAAATAGACAAAAGTAAGTTGCGCTACTTCCTGCGTTACTCACAAAGCCCGGCATTCGGACAGGAAAATACCGTGCAAGCGGAAACACGCTGGCCTTTCTTCAATCCCGAACAAGATTTGGCTCCGGGTACATGGTACTGGCAATACGGCTACGTTACGGACGGAAAGACCGAATGGAGCGATACGTTACAGTTTACGGTAGAAGCCAATCCGCATAAATTCTGTCCGCCCGCTCTGAAAGTCGTACTTAAAAACCTGCCTGCCCACCATCCCCGCGTATGGCTTGACAAGGATGAATGGGACGGTTTCATAAAGCGCAGCGAGGGAAAGATTGAAGGCAAGACTTACCTCAAACGTGCCGACAAGGTACTCGCTACGCCGATGAAGTCCGTAAACGACATCAATTCGGACTTGGCGAAGGGACTGACCAACGAAGTGCAGAAGAATGCCATGCTCACTCGTGAAAGCCGCCGCATCATCGACAGCGAAGAAGCCAACACAGACGTACTGATTCGCACCTATCTGCTCACCAAAGACCGCCGCTACGCCGATGAAGCCGTGAAGCGTGTCAGGGAAATGGCTACGTGGGGAGACAACAAGAATGTGGTGGGCGACTTCAACGAGGCTACCCTGCTGTCTCTCTGCTCCATGGCATACGATGCGCTGTATGATGTCTTGGACGATGCCACACGCCAGTTTCTGCTGAATGAAATAAAAGATTTCGGCAGCAGCATGTACAAGCACGACATCAACCGTCTGGAAAATCACATTGCCGACAACCATGTGTGGCAAATGACTTTCCGTATCCTGACCATGGCAGCCTTTACCGTTTACGGTGAATTGCCCGAAGCCGAAGAGTGGACGGACTACTGCTATAACCTGTGGCTCGCCCGTTTCCCCGGTCTGAACAAGGACGGAGCCTGGCACAACGGCGATTCATATTTCCATGTCAATCTCCGTACACTCGTAGAAGTGCCTTATTTCTATACCCGTCTTACCGGTTATAATTACTTCTCCGATCCGTGGTATCAGGGAAATGCGCTGTATGTCATCTACCAGCAACCGCCATTCTCCAAATCGGGCGGTAACGGCAGCTCGCATCAGAACATCCTGACTCCGGGCGGTACGCGTGTAGGCTACGCCGACGCTTTGGCACGTATGACGGGAAATACGTATGCCGCAGACTATGTGCGCCATATCAGTGCCCGTCAGCCCGATATACTCGAACAAGGAAGCACCTCGAAAGCCGGTGGCCTCGCATGGTTCCGCCTGCAATGCGACAAACCTTTGCCAAACGGACCGGGCTTGAAAGACCTGCCCATGGGACATGTATTCCCGCAAAGCGGCCTGGCTTCGTTCTCCACCGATTTGGACGACACCGGCAAAAGCGCCATGCTCAGTTTCCGCAGCAGCCCTTACGGCAGTACTTCGCACGCCATAGCCAACCAGAATGCCTTCAATACTTTCTGGAACGGTCAGTCGCTCTTTTACAGCAGCGGACATCACATCAGTTTCACCGATAAGCACAGCATTTATTGCCATCGCGGTACCCGCGCCCACAATACTATCTTGGTAAATGGCATGGGACAACGTATAGGAACGGAAGGTTACGGCTGGATTCCACGCTACTATGTCAGTGACAATATCAGCTATGTAGCGGGGGATGCTTCCAATGCTTACGGAAAGGTTATCTCTCCGCTATGGCTGCTGCGCGGCAAGCAAAGTAACCTGGAATATTCTCCGGAAAACGGTTGGGACGATACAGGACTGAAAACGTTCCGCCGCCACATCGTAACGCTGGGCAAAAGCGGGTATTCTTTCATATACGATGAACTGGAAGCTGCCGAGCCCGTAACTTGGAGTTACTTGCTGCATACTGTCACCAATCCGATGAATGTAGATAAAACCAAAGAGTATGTACACGTACAGGCCACCAGCAAAGACGGCGTATCGGACGCTTATCTCTTTTCGGCCGGAACCGTAAAGACGGACACCACCGACCAATTCTTCGTGCCTGCCGTCAACTGGCTGCGTGCAGACGAGAAAGGCCGGTTCAAGCCCTATCCCAACCATTGGCACTTCACCGCCACATCGGATAAGCAAAAGGTGTATCGTTTCGCAACGATTGTGTATACGCATGCCAAAGACAAGAATGCGGAAGCCGGACAGGTTGCCCCCAAAAGACTGAAAGACGGTAGCATTCAGATAGGTGACTGGAATATCAAAGCGAATATCTCCACCGGCGGGAAACCCTCTTTCGAGGTGCGGAACACACGCAAAGGATGCGATGCAAGCGTAAGCTATAAAGATTACGGTGCAACGGTGGTACGCGACAACGGTAAAACGACGGAACTGAAAGACGAAGTTCCCGAACTGGAAATATAAACCCGATTAATAGTATAAGGAGTATTTTATCCTTTATCTATCCGCATATAAATATAAGCAACAGAAAGCCCTTTTCCAATACTCGGAAAAGGGCTTTCTGTTGCTTATACCATATATATCCCCCTGTTTGTACAGAAATGAAAGCCGGATGCACAAAACTGAAAGTTAAATCAACATACCGATAACATCAAAATACATGGGGAAAAGTCCTGTATGGAGAAAAGGCATAATTTAGCAACCGGAAAATCAGTGATTACAAACATAATACTATAAGATTCTAAATATGGAAAACATTCGAAAGATTCTCCTGTTGACATCGTGCCTCTTCATAACCTTAGGCACGTATGCGCAAAGTATCAACGTCACCGGAAAAGTCATAGATGAAGAAGGATTGGAAGTAATCGGCGCCAACATCTCAGTCAAAGGAAGCGCGGGCGTCGGTATCATTACCGATTTAAACGGACAATATACGCTGAAAGTAAACAATCCGTCCAAAGATATCCTTGTCTTTTCGTTCATCGGAATGAGAACCCAGGAAGTACATGTAAAGGGGAAAAAACGGATTGACGTAACGCTGCAATCGGACAGTAAGTTGCTCGACGAAGTAGTTGTCATCGGTTACGGTACATCCAAGCGCAGCGACCTTACCGGTTCCGTCGTATCGGTAAAAAGCGAGGATTTGATGCAAACTCCCACTTCCGACGTGGCGCAAGCTCTGGCAGGACGTGTGGCGGGTGTACAAATTTCACAAAGTGAAGGCGGTCCGGGTTCCTCTATTTCCATTAATGTACGCGGTGGCATCTCCATGACTCAAAGCAACGAACCGCTCTACGTCATTGACGGTTATCCCAGCGAAGACGGTATGTCCGGCCTCGACCCTGGAGAGATTGAAAGCATCGACATCCTGAAAGACGCTTCTTCCACCGCTATCTACGGTGCGCGCGGCGCCAACGGTGTAGTAGTAATCACGACCAAGAAAGGGCCCAAAGACACAAGCAAGATGAACGTCAGCTTCGACAGTTATATAGGTGTCAGTAAAATAGCCAGAAAGTTGGATGTACTGTCTCCCAAAGAGTTTGCACTGCTCGACTATGAACGCAACTATGTTTTGGACGGCAGCAAAGGGGTGACCGGTTTCCAAAACCGTTACGGTTCTTTCCAAGACATCGACGAAAACTATGCCAACCGCGAAGGTATCGACTGGCAGGAAGAAGCGTTAGGACGTATCACCACTTCTCAAAACTATCGCGTTAATATATCCGGAGGTACTAAAGAACTGAAATACGGCATGAGTTACAACTACTTCAAAGAGTTGGGAGCCATGGTATACAGCGGCAATTACCGTCACAACATATCTTTCAATATCTCTCACAAGGCCTCGTCACGCTTTCAGGCAAACGCCCGTTTCAATTACAACCAAGGCAAAACCTACGGTATGGGTACTTCGGGACAAAGTACGCGTTTCAATAAGATGGAACATATCCTCCAATACCGTCCCATGAGCGGTATTAAAGGTACCGATACGGACTTGCTCTCCGGTGAAGACCCCATGTTCGAGGATGAACAGGACAACCCGATGCAGAACCCCATCATCTCAGCACAGGAAGAAGCCAGAACGCGCTTTACCCGCAGCCTGCAAGCCAATGGCGGATTCACATTCAACTTTTCAAAGAAACTGAGTTTTCGCAATACCATCGGTACCCGCTACCAGCTGAACCGCAACGACCAGTTCAACGGTGACTTGTCCGCTATCGCCAAACGTTCCAGTATCGGCGGATACATACAATACTCCGAAAGCAACAGCTGCCAAACCTCCAATGTACTTACCTTTAATAATTCCTATAAGAAAAAGCACCGCCTCACTTTGATGCTCGGTCAGGAATGGATAGGTAGCTGGAGCAAATCGCTCCGTGCGGATGCCTACCAGTTTACCAACGACGACTTGGGATTGAACGACATGGGCGCAGGTGTTCCCACTTCCATCTCCTCAAGCTATGTCAACAGCAACCGAATGATTTCTTTCTTTACACGTGCCAACTATAACTTCAAAGATAAATACCTGTTCACAGCCACCTTGCGTGCCGACGGCTCTTCCAAGTTCAGTTCCGGACACAAATGGGGCGTCTTCCCATCCGTATCAGGAGCCTGGCGTATGGCGGAAGAACCTTTCATCAAGAAGCTGAACATCTTCTCCGACTTGAAACTGCGTATCGGTTACGGTCTTGCCGGAAACAACCGCATCGGCGACTTCATGTCACTGGAAACTCTGGACTCCGTAAAATACCCCAACGGCTCTGACATCATTACAGGTTATGTTCCCTCAGGCATCCCCAGCATCGACCTGCAATGGGAAGCCAATAAGACGCTGAACATCGGTTTGGACATGGGTTTCCTTGCCCAACGCCTCATCGTCACACCGGAGTTCTATCTGAACCGCAGCGACCATTTGCTGCTGAACTCACGCGTTCCATCCTCTTCCGGTTTCACCAATATGATACGTAATGTGGGCGAAACGCAGAATATAGGTTTCGACCTTGCCATAAGCTCTTTCAACATACAGCGGAAAAAGTTTTCATGGAAAACGGATTTCAACATCTCATATAACAAGAACACGATTCGCGCGCTCTCGGGTGAAGACTATTTTTACGAAGAGTACGCTTTCGGTTGGCAACAGAAGACTCACAAGATTGAGGTAGGCAAAGCCATCGGACAATTCTACGGTTACAAAACCATCGGTCTCTATCAAGTGGATGAATTCGACTATGACCCCGATACTCAAAAATACACCCTGAAAGAAGGTATTCCCTATAAAGGAAGCGACCGCAACAGTGTGCGTCCCGGCGATTGGAAGTTCGCCAACCTCGATGACACAGGCGACAGCAAGGGAGTGGTCGACGAGAAAGACAAAACCGTTATCGGCAATGCCACCCCCGACTTTTACGGAGGTATCAACAATACATTCAGATACAAGGATTTCGATTTGAATATCTTCTTCAACTTCAGCTATGGCGGCGAGATTCTGAACGCCACCAAGCTTTCCAATACCCAAAGCGGCAAAAGGAACTACAATGTGTTGGGCATCTGTGATATAGACAGCCGCTGGACATACATCAACAAACAGACCGGCGAACTGATAACCGACCCTGCCCAACTGGCAGCCGTCAATGCCGGACATACCATAGCCAGCGTATACGATATGGAGCAGGGAGACAAATACATCCACTCCTGGGCAGTGGAAGATGCCTCTTTCCTGCGCTTGAAGAATATCTCCCTGGGGTATACCTTCCCCAAAAAGCTCATCAGGCAACTTTCCATCCAGCGGTTGCGCCTCTACTTCACAGCCAGCAACCTCTTTGTATGGACTCCTTACAGCGGATTCGATCCCGAAACATCCGTATCAGGTAACGGCCTGACGCGCGGTGTCGACTTCGGTTCCTATCCACGCAGCCATTCCTTCGTTCTGGGATTCAACCTTACTCTATAAATCTTATAAAAACAAATGCCGATATGAAACGAATTAAATACCTATATTTTTCAAGCATGCTCTTTATGGGAGCCATATCCATATCCGCCTGTACCGATATGCTTACGGAAAAACCGGAAAACACCTACGAAAAGGACGGATATTTCATCAGAGAAGAAAATGCCGAAATGGCAGTAATCGGTACCTATGAAGGGTTGACCGAGGACTACAATCTTTGGGGGTCGGACGATATTTACTACTCCACCCGTGTGCAGAACGACAATGCCAAAGATGCCATCTTCAGTTACATCATGACTCCCGCCAATCAGATTGTCAACACCGCCTGGAAGGCCAAGTACAAAACCCTGAACCGTGCCAACTATACGATTGAAGGCATTCAGGGGATGGACGGATACCGGAACAATGAAATATTACAGTCTTATGTAGCGGAAGCCATGTTCATACGTGCCATGGTTTCTTTCGACCTGGTGCGTATGTGGGGAGACGTACCCTACGCAACCGAATACAGCAAGAGCTACGAAGCCACTTACAAACCCCGTACCGACCGTGAGTTAATTTATGACCGGATAATCAGCGACCTGACCTTTGCCAAGCAACATCTGGCGTGGGGTACTGCCTCATCCTCACCGGAACGTGCCACACAAGGGGCAGCAAGAGCATTGTTGATGCGTGTGCTGCTGCAACGTACCGGTTACAGCCTCCAAATGGACGGCACATTAAAACGTCCCGACAACGACAAACGTCAGGAATACTTCAAAGCGATTATAGAAGAATGGAAAGCCTTTCAAGAAGAAGGAAAGTTCCACGGATTCTACGAAGACGACGCTAACAGTTATGAAGCCCTATTCAAGAGTTTTTCCGGTGAAATACTGAATAATAAAGAAAGCCTGTTCGAGATAGCTTTCCAATATCCCAACCGCAAAGGCAGCCTCGGCTCAATCATAGGCGTACAAGTAGCGCAAGCCATCGTTTCCGGCAATGAAAAGAACAATGTCATGGGACGCGCCTCCGTACAATACCGTTGCCTGCCCGAATGGGGCAACTTCTATGAAGCGACAGACCAGCGCCGTGAGGTTATGGTTGCCACACACGTTTGGAACTGGGACAAAGAAAAGCATACACATGTCAAGAAAGATATTTCCGGCTATGCATTTGTAGGCAAATGGAGACGTGAATGGATGCCTTTGGGATACGATGAGCTGAATGCGACCGATGTCAACTTCTGCTACATACGTTATGCCGAAGTAGTATTATCGGCCGCTGAAGCGTACAACGAACTGGGAGAAACAGCCAAAGCCTGGGAACTGATCAACAGGGTGCGTGACCGTGCAAAAGCCACGAAATTAAATGCCGGCAATTACAACGAACTGATGAAAGCCCCGCAGGTATTAAACCTCGATTTCATAGACGACTCCAACGAAGCCGGAAAAATACGTACCGTTCTCTATTGGGAACGCGCTTTTGAACTTGCTTGCGAAGGGGTACGCAAATACGACCTTATCCGTTGGGGCATCTTGAAAGAGGCATTGCAGTTGATAGGTAGCCAAACCAGTGTCAATACCGATAGGAATACACCTTTCCCTGCCGGAAACAACTTTCAGAGTGGTAAGCACGAGCTTTTCCCTATTCCGGAAGACGAAATGCAAGTCAACCATACTCTGAACGGTAAGAATAACCCGGGATACTAAAGAAACCGGAAGTTGAAAGTCATAAGTCGAGAAATCATAAATCAAAAACTACAAATCATAACGTCATGAAGAAACAATTCATCCGCCAATGGACACTGCTGCTTCTGTTCGCATTGGCTATAACGCCGGCGGCACTGGCACAGAAAACCGGTTTAGAGCGAGTGCACGAGAATGTACGTGTCACACCCTACCCCCAGCAAGACAATCCGCTTTACCTGAATCCTTCTCCACTGATAGTACCGGTAGAGATGCGCAAGGCGGACTATTTGGAATTTCAACTGTCACAAGAACAGACTTTTCCTAAAGGAAAGACCCTACAATCCAAGCCCCTTGCCTGGTGTATGTTCAATCCGCACCGTGTGTTGGAGAACGGCACCTGGTACTGGCGTTTCCGCTCGGTAGACAAAGCCGGGAAAGCGGGTGAATGGAGCGCTACCTATAACTTCAGTGTCAGCGAAGATATCCCACAATTCGTGACCCCTACCTTCGACGCCTTTATGAAAAACATGCCGAAAGGTTACCCGCGTATATACTGCTTTTTGGAAGAGGGACTGAAGAAAGCGAAAGGGAATATCCAGACAAGCCCGGAGTACAAAGACCTTACAAACAGAGCCCAAAGAGCCTTGAACAATAACTACGAGACCCATCCCACCCCCTATAAAGCGGCCAATTTGATGGGGCAGGACGCCAACCAGCTCTATACCGCCTATCGTGCCACAGGCGAGCAGAGATATGCCGACAAAATGCTGGCATACACACGCGCTTTGCTGGCAAGCACCCCCGACCCGAAACTGATTAATGACTTCTACTGCGGTGATGTACTGTTCCTCCTCACCCACACCTACGATGCCTGCCACGACCGATTGAACCGGGAAGAGCTCCAGAGAATAGAAGACCTCACCTTTCAAATTGCCAAATATCACCACAACGTACAACGTAAAGGAAGGGTAGAAAACCATATTTTCGACAACCACTATTGGCAGCGTGCCTACCGTGAAATGTTGCAGATAGGCCTGATGTTTGCCGACAAGAACGATACGGCCAAAGAAATACTGGAATACTGCTACGAGCTCTGGACTGCCCGCGCCCCGGCATCCGGCTTCAACCGCGACGGCGAATGGCACAACGGACAGGGCTACTTCCATTCTAACGTGAAAACCTTGTGGTACGTTCCCTCGCTGATGTCCTACGTCACAGGCACCGACTTCCTGCAACACCCTTTTTACAAAAACCTGGGCAAAGCGCTTGTCTATGCCTGGCCTCCCCGGAGCATGAGCGCCGGCTTCGGTGACGGTAACGAAAGTTTCAACTACGTATCCCGCCAGCGCGCGGCTCTGGCAGACTACATCGCCCGCGAAACCGGAGATCCTTACGCTATCTGGTATTGCAATGAAAACAAGACCGCGACAGCCGATATGGATATGCGTATCTACCGTATAGCCAGTGCAGACAAAATGTACCCTGCCGGCACACCACTTCCCGAAGATGCCCCCAAAGCCCTGTGGATGCAAGATACCGGAGAGATGCTGGCACACAGCAACCTCAAGCGTTATCGGGAGAACACTTTCCTCAGTTTCCGCTCCAGTCCGTTCGGTTCGGGCAGCCATACGCTTTCCGACCAAAACAGCTTCAACCTGCACTTCCGCGGAGTACCCGTATATCGCTCCACCGGCTATTACCTGCACTTCAGCGACCCGCACAACCTGCTGTCCTACCGCCATACCCGCGCCCATAACACTATTTTAGTGGACGGCATCGGACAACCTTTCACAACCCGCGCCTACGGAAAGCTGGTACGCATGTTGTCGGGAGAAAACATCTCTTATGCCTGCGGTGACGCCTCGAACGCATATTGCGGCCTGACGGACTATCCTATGTGGCAAAAGAACTTCAAGAATGCAAAAGTAGAGGAATCCGTAGCCAACGGCTTCGGCGAAACACCGCTAAAAAAGTATCGCCGCCACATCCTGTTGTTGCACCCCAACATCGTAGTCATCTACGACGAGCTGGAAGCCGGCAAACCCGTACGCTGGGACTGGCTGCTTCACAGTCCCGTACAATTCAAGTTCGACGAGAACGGCAAGGACAAGATTCTCACCACCTACTATCCCGAGAAGAAGTTCACCTCTATCGCCCGGATATTCAGCAACTCCGACTGCAAACTGTCGCAGACAGACCGATTCTTCTCGGCTCCCGACCCCAAGAAGATGCGCAAAGGCCGGGAATATCCCAATCAATGGCACATGACCGCCGCCTACGAAAAGAGTGCCGCCAATCGGATTCTTGCCGTCATCACCCTGCAACCCGACGGAGCCAAGCCCCTTAACGTAATACACGATAAGAACGGCAATCCCAATGACTTCGTCCTTGCCGGAAAGTGGAAGCTCAGAGCCCAACTGGATCCTTCACAACCTGCCGAACTGCTGATACGTGATCCTAAAACCGGCGTTCTCTTCAGCTTAGGTAATAAAACACTCCAGATTGAAGGTGAGGACTACAAACGCGAACCGGGCACTTCCGTGCTATTCGATGTAATGGACGGTAAATGGACCATTCATGAAATGTCCGATATAGAACCTATGCCAACAGGGAAACTACATCATGACCAACCGTAATGATAATGAAATACCGGAAGCATGGATGAAACAGCCCCCTGCCCGAACACGCTTCGGCATCGCGTTTTATCCCGAAACAGTAAGAAATCATGCTATATATATCTGTAAGCCCTTCAGTATGCACAATACTGAAAGGCTTCTAAACAGAATTGTAAGCTAATTCGCCGGTTTCGAACGAAGAGTAAACAAAACAGAAACCCTTTTTTCTGCTGAACATATACATTTGTCAACAGGAAAAGCAACGAAAAACATAGCGACTGAAAAACACAGTTATAAACTATGAACAATACCAGTATATGAAACTGAATACCTATTTATTAAGACAAGTAATCTTGATACTATGCCTCACAATGGTTTCAGCCACTTGGGCACAAGATACAAAGAAGACGGTTATCAACAAGAAAACCGTCATCAACAAGCCGGTTGTCAAAGAACAAAAGGCCGCCCCCAAAACGGCGACGCCAACCTCCAAAAAACAGACATCCGCCAAAGTTAAAGCCGCTCCAAAAAACGACAAAAAACGTAAAGTACAGCCTGTCAAGAAAGTCAACAACAGTCGTTACATCGCACTGAAGACCAACGTTCCTTTCGATGCGCTTGCCGTGCAGAACCTTGCCCTGGAAGTACAACTACACAAACACATCACCATAGATTTCCCGATAATGTGGAGTATCAGCGATATTGAACGTGAGCACGCCATCCGTGGCATAGCTTTACAGCCCGAAGGACGTTGGTGGCTGAAAAAAGCAGGAACGGGACATTTCTTCGGACTGCACACTCACCTGGCATGGTTCAATGCCAAATGGGAAGACAACCGTTACCAGACAGCCAAACGCCCCCTTGCCGGAGCCGGTATCAGCTACGGTTACAAAGCAGACCTCTCTGCCCATTGGGGAGTCGAATTCAATATCGGAGCCGGTTATGCCAATATGAAGTACGATACTTTCTATAATATAGAGAACGGAGCCTGGCTCAACACCCGTATCCGTCATTACTGGGGCATCACTCGCGCAGGCCTCTCATTAGTTTATCGTTTTTAAAAAGGAAGAACCATGAAAAAGAAACTCACTACATATCTACTGTACTTACTGTTGCCTGCCTTGATGACAGGTTGTTTGTACGAACACCCAGTGATGACCGAAGACGGAGAAATAGGCATAGACCCTACATCCGTGACGCTGAATGCTAAACTTAAACTCAACCTCAAGATGCCTGCCGCCGAAGAAGGCGGCGAGGCCTTGCTCCGTCCCGAAGCCGGAGAATCCCCTCAATACCGCCACCGATTCATCATCGACGCTTACTTGAACCGTATATGCGTGGCGCGTCAGGTGATTTATCAGGACATTGCCAACGGACGTGATGAGTTGACTATCCCCGTCAATATGAAACTCCATGCACGCAATTACGAGATAGCCGTATGGAGCGATTATGTGCAAATGCCTAATGAAGAAAACGGCATTACCGGAACGGAAGACTACTTTTACAATCCCACCGACAACTTTCTGCTCACCGTATACGGCAGCGAAAGTTACCGTAGCAACAACGAATACAAAGATGCTTTCTGCGGTATGGCGCAACTGAACCTTGAAGAGTATCGTGACAAGTGGAATACCCAGGTGTCGCTCGACATGGAATTGACACGTCCTGTTATGCGCTACCAACTTGTGGCAAACGATGTACAGAAGTTCCTGAAGCTCTTTAGCGACGGCAAGCTGAAAGGTGACAACTTCATAGTACGCGTCAAATATATATCTTACCTCAAAATGGGCTATAACGTACTGGAGCGTATACCCCGCCACGGGCTGATGTTCCTACAGCAGGAACGTACCATAAAGAACAGTGCCTTGAAAGACCAAACCACCTATCCGCTAACCTTCGACTACGTATTTGCCGATCCCGATGCCCTGACACGCATCCCTGTGACGGTGGAAATCGAAGTCAATAAAAAGATAGTGGCATCCGCCACTTTCAATGTCACCGGATGGGCAGGCAAGAATACTACCGTTACCTACGGTTTCCTCACGGCCGATCCCAATGGCGGTATCGATTTCAATCCCGACTTCGACGGAGAAGACGAGATTGTGGTTCCCGTATATCCCACTAAGTAACCAAACTAACTATATAATGAAATTTATTAACCAACTAATATCACATTGATTATGAAAAAGAATTTCTTATTCACAGCAATGGCATTCGTAATGGGGTTGATAGCAGCTTCATGCAGCCAGGATGAAATTATCTCAAGTAAAGACCAGACAGGAGGTGGTACTGTATCGATAGCGGTAAATATTCCGGTGAACGATCCTGTGACACGTGTAGCACCCACTATCCCCGACGGATATAAACTGCGCTGCATTCTGCAATTAGTGAAATCAAGCGACAACAGCGACATTACAGACGGAAGATATGTACAGGAAGTTGCAGCAGGAAGCGAGAAGGTGACTTTCACTTTCAATGCACCAAGTGATGCTTACAAATGCCTTTTCTGGGCGGACTATGTGAAAGGAACAGTGGCGGATGTTGCCACAGACGCTGATAATATCTATAATACGGCTGACTTGAAAGCTATCAGCTATACAGCCAACGCCGGAAGCGAGATGTTCAAGGGCGATGTAGCTGATGCTTTCTACGCCTGCTCGCTGGAACCTGTCACAGGAAACGGGTCACTCGCATCAATCACGATGAAGCGCCCTTTCACTAAAATCACATTCAAGGACGGTCAATCAGCTTACGATGAGTACACCAAAATCATAATAAAAGATTTACCCGCTCCCACCGGTTTCAACGTAATGACGGGAGAGACTGCCGGACATGCCGGTAAAGACAACTATGCAAGTATATCTTCTTCCGAACTCACTGTTGAGAACGGAAAATGGTTCAGCGTATACCTGTTTGCAGGCTTAAACCAAGGTAGCTTAGGTACAGGCAATGACATCACATTCGAACTGAAGAACGATGACGGCAGCGCAAGTAGTGGAGAACTCAAATTGAACGGTACAAGTATCACGCTGACCGGAAACACAGTAGTAGAAGCCACTGTAGAGCCACAAAAAAACGGAGATACCTCAATAGACGTAATCTTCCCCGATGGCATGGTAGACCCGAACGCTTTAGCAGTAGGTGATTTTATCAATAAAAACGGTACTTGGAGCAAAACATATTCAGACCAAGCGGTAGCTATCGTGTGGAAATTGGTAACAGACGGTGGCAAATCAGTAAACGATGCAGCAAGTAACTATACCGAGTCTGCTAATGGAACTGACATGACAAGCAAAACGATTGCAGGCTATGCGTTCGCAATTGACTGTCCCAGCCGTGCAAAATTAAAAGGAGACGATGAACTTCCGACATTGAACGGAACGAAAGAGGCCACTGAAATCTTTGGCGATGACGTATATGGAATAACCCAATCCAACAGCTTCTTGGCACAATTTACGGACTATGCTTCCCCTGTATTAACCGCGCTCGAAGCATGGAAAACAGAAAATGTTTTAGCATCCACCGAGAACGTTAGCACATGGTATATACCTACCGCTGCTCAAACAAGGGATATAGTTGGTGTAGTTCTCAATGGAGAAAATGTACAACTTCAAAATAAAGGAGCAGGTGAGTATCCTTTCCCTGCACAGATAGCAGCCATATATACTGCATGGCTGGCAGCCAGAGGCGAAAGTAAATTCCAAAACTCTTCCGGTGCAAGTTATCTTCTCACATCAGGCAGCATTATAAAAGATAATACAAACCAGCTTGCTATTATATCAGTACAGGAAGATACTCAAATAACAGTAGGAGAAGAACAACTTATCGGAAACAAAATAGGTTACCGTACCGAGAATATCGGTCAGTACACTATCCGCCCCGTCCTCACTATCTTTGATGGTATCAGCAAGGCACAATAAGAAGTTGCAGCCCACTGACAACAAGATAATTAATCATCCCCGTCTCACCCGCCGTAGCTACGAACGCGTGTGGGACGGGGTTCTATCAGTACCCCCGTACAGAATGAAGTTGTTTCAAAATATAAGAAACCTTTATCTTGTACCCATCAGTTCCGCAGCCTCCTGCAAGCACTTGCAGACGAAAACATTAATCACCTAACAAAACCATATGAAAACACCATTCTCCCCCCTCTGCCGCCATGCCGCTCACCTCTGCCTTGCAGTACTGTTACTCTCGCTCTCCGCCTGTCACGACGATGTACCGTCCGTTTCCTCCGAAGAGCCCGGCACCGAAGGAGAAGAAACAACCGAACTCTCCGATGCCTATCATGACAAAATACGTACCGCCCCTTACCCCAAAATAGATAACGAACTCTATCTGAACCCGCCCCCCCTCATCGTACCTCAAAGTATGAAGACAGGTGAGCGTCTGCTGTTCGAACTTTCACGCAGCAAAGATTTCAACACCACAGAAACCATGCGTTCCGAAGCCGATGAATGGTGCATCTTCAACCCTCACCGCAAGTTGGAAACAGGTATCTGGTACTGGCGTTTCCGCCAAGCGGACACCCACGGTACACCTCAAGGCGAATGGAGCGAACCCTATCACTTTGAAGTACCGGACGAAACACCCGTATTCGTCACTCCCGCCTTCAGCGAATTCCAAAGCCGTATGCCGCACAGCTATCCGCGCCTCCACTGCTATTTAGACCCGAAGATAGAAACTGCCCGCCTGAACGTAAAATCACACCGCGAATACAAGATGCTGACAGGTCGTGCACAAGACGCGCTCAATACCGACTACACCACGATGAACCCTAACGAAAATACCGGAACACTGTGCATACACACGCAATCGCTCTACGACGCTTGGCACCTGACACAGGACGACAAATACAGCGACTGCATGTACCGGCTGCTCCGGCAGATGCTTGCCTACCCTGTAAGCGACGCACTGCTGTTCGCGTCCAACTTCGCCTCTACCGACATTGCCATCTGCTATGCCCGTATCTACGACCAGCTCTATAACCGGCTGACACCGGACGAACGCGCCGCCATCGAGAAGTTGATGATGCGCGTGCTTCGCTGGTACTACCCCCAACATTGCGGAACACAAGAAAACCATATCTTCGACAACCACTTCTGGCAGCAGAATATGCGCGTAATTTTCCAGTGCGCCTTGCTGCTGTACGACAATACTGTCTATGCCGACGAAGTGCTTCCCATGCTGGAATACTATTACGAACTGTGGACGGCACGTGCCCCGGCCTCGGGCTTCAACCGCGACGGCGTATGGCACAACGGCAGTGGATACTTCAATGCCAACCTCGAAACGCTGCACTACATGCCGATGCTCTTCTCCTACGTCACAGGCACCGACTTCCTGCAACACCCGTGGTACAAGAGCGCAGGCCGCTCGCTTGTCTACACCTGGCCGCCCCACTCCAAAAGCAGCGGTTTTGGCGACGGCAGTGAGCAGGGCGATGAGCCCGCACGGCAGCGCGTCGCCTTTGCCGACTTTCTGGCACGCGAACTGAACGACTCCTATGCCGGATGGTATGCCTCGGAATGCGACGATACCATGCAGGGAGACCGGCTCTTCCGCTTGTACCGTATGTGCTCCACACGCCGCTACGACACCTCTCTGCCTGCCGATGCCGCCAAAATGGTGTGGTACGAAGACACAGGCGAAGTCACTATGCATAGTTGTCTGACGGATACGGAGAAAGACGTGAACCTGTCGTTCCGTTCCAGTACCTTCGGTTCAGGCAGCCACACCACATCAAGCCAAAACGCCTTCAACCTATTGTTCAAAGGAAAAGAGATATATCGCAGTTCGGGCTATTACCTGAACTTCAATGATGCCCACAACCTGATGTCCTACCGCCACTCGCGGGCACACAACACCATTTTGGTGAACGGCATCGGCCAGCCCTATTCCACCCGGGGCTACGGCAACATTATGCGCACACTTGAGGGCGCACACATCACCTACTGCCTGGGCGATGCCTCGAAAGCCTATTGCGGCATCTCGGACGACCCTATGTGGGTGCAGGCCTTTGAACGGGCAGGTATCACGCAAACCCCGGAAAACGGCTTCGGCGAGACACCGCTTACTAAATACCGCCGCCATGTACTTATGCTACATCCCGAAGGTATCGTCCTCATCTACGACGAACTGGAAGCATCGGAACCCGTCACCTACGACTGGTTGTTGCACAGCCCCTCGCAATTGTCTCTCAACAAAGAGTTACTTACAATCAACCATGCCAATTATAAATCCGGCTACACTGTCGTGACCCAACTGTTCTGCAACAACCCCGTCAGCATGTCGTTGACGGACCGGTTTCTCGTCAATCCCGACCCCGCCACCATGAAAGCGGGAGAAACATATCCCAATCAGTGGCACATGACGGCACGTATCGAAAGAGAAGCTAAAACCCGTATTCTCGCCGTAATACAAGTGAATGCCGGCAACACGGCTCCGCAAATCATCCGTAAGACAGGCGGCACGCTGACAGTAGGTAAATGGACAATCAATGTCGAACTGGATGCCTCGAGACCTGCCGCTCTCAACATTATCCATTCGGATAATCCCGTACATTTCAGTTACGGTAAAGAAAGCCCGACACTAAACGGTGTACTCTACCCGAGAGAACATAGCATGTCGTCTCTACTTTACGATGAAACAGGCGGTGAATACAAAGTTGTAGAAGTGATTGATCAGCTGCCCGCATCCACCCGTATAGCCCGTTAACAACAAGATTATAATTTCATCGCACACAATTGTAATGCAATAGAAGAATATTATTATCCTTAAAAACAACATTATACTCCCGTTTCGAGTGAATACGTTACTTTTGTTTCGCAAGAGAAACTATAAAAACCAAAACAGCATGAAAGACAAGATTCTTCATTTATTGATTGTATTATTCATCTTCCCGGCTCTGGCATCCGCCGCACCAAAGGAAGAAAAAGTATTTGCCAATTACTTTGACATCCCGGTAAACAGCCCGGAAGGAACGGAAGTTATCGGCCGTATTCATTTGGAAAGGAACAAGGATGTGCTGACAAACCCCATTCCTGCCGGTTATCACTTTGAGGTTCTCAAACAAGAGGACGGAATGTTCAAACTGGAAACCCGATACGACTTATCTAAACGTATAATGGGCGTACTTACCGTGGCCCAAGGGCAAAACACCGGAAGCACCCCTTCCAATCATCGCCTGACCATTGCCCTGAAGGACGGTGACAAACAACTGAAAAAGTTCAATATCAACGTCAAAGTTGTAAAGGAAACCTTATGGAGTTTGTTCAACAAGCGATATACCCCGAAAACACTTGAGAACAAACGTCTATACGGACGTATCAAATACACCGATGATGAAGTAGCCGCCAAGATTGACGAACTGAAAAACAACGGCTGGAAATTTGCCGGACTGGAGAAATGTTACCAAGGGCGTCCGCAAGACTATGTAGCCAAGCTCGACCCTACCAACGACCATGCGCCGAGCGGAACCATAGAATACGACTGGGCGGAAGTCGCCAACCGGATAGGCGGACTGGGTTATTCCTACGCCACTTCCAAGGTATACGGGCCTAAAGGCGACCCCGAAAAGCGAAATGAGTTAAAAGAGACCTTGTATCAGGCAATATTAACCTATACCAATTCCGTGCCCGTAGAGGGAAACGAAGTCATGGTAAATGGAAAGCCGATCGGCAATTGTACCGGTGACGGTTTCGGCATGCTGCAAGCGCACAACATGGCAGGTATGCAGACACCCACTCACCAATGGACACTGACCGACCCATTGGTAGTGCCCGTACTCCATCTGATGCCCGAACTGCTGAAAGGCATGCACAATCAGGATGAAACCTGTCTGAAAGTGCATAACGCCCTGATACGTTACCTGCAAATCTTCTTTGCCGAAATAGAAAGCCGCCGCGCCATCGACAATCCCGATGGACGCTGGGGCGAACTGCAAGACACCATCTACTCGTCCGGTGCATGGGCAGACGCCAACCTCGGACACCGTTCACGTACATTATTGGCGTTACCCATCATCTGGGCAGACTACAACCGTCCCTTGACTTACGTACAGTATTGGTACAGCGATTTCTACCACGACCAGCCATTTAAAGGATTCAGTTTCTCACCGGGTTGGAGCCCTCACGGCATTGTACCGGACCTCAGCCGTTGGATGACCAAATATAATATTATAGCCCACAAATATATACAGTCCGGGTTCCAGCCCGACGGAACCATCTCCCACCATATAGGCAATGCGACCGATGCCGCCATGGTAGCCTATGGCTTCGAGTGGTTGACGGACTGTAACAGCGGATACGGCTATTTCAAGAACACGAAATTCAAAATAGCCGATAAATACTACCAGTTCCAACTGGACCGCCTGCTGAACGTATATCCGAAACTATTCTACAAGCAGCGAATGGACTTCCTTGTTGCCGGACGTTCCTTCCTGGATGACCTGCGCGCATTTACCACCAAAACCTATACCAAGGCGGTGAAATCTATGCTCAATGCGCAGAACAAAGGCTCCAAACTGGCCGGAGTAGAACAGTTGAACACAATCTGCCGGCAACTGAAGGACAATACATTTGAATATTCGGGTACGGATGCCTATTGGGTAAACGAATATCTGGTACACCGCCGCGGTGAAAACGAAATGCCATTTTACGCTTCGCTGAAGCTGAAATCGGAACGTACCGTAGGCGCCGAGGATTTCAGTAAGAAAGTCCGCCGCTCTTGGCACATGGGATATGGTATCTTGCAAGTTAAAGTAAAAGGAGATGAATATTCCGACAAGGTTATCTGCAACTTCGACTGGCACGCCCTGCCCGGACTGACGGAAGAATGGCGTACCGATCCGATGCCGCTGGGACACGCGCAGGCATCGCTGCCGGGACTGAACAAGATTTCGGGTGTACTGGCAGACGGCAAAGCCGGCATGGGTATCTATCACCATCTGCCGAAAGAAACATACAGTTCGGCCACCGCGTTCAAGAGTTACCATTTCATCGAGGACAAAATCATCGCTTTGGGAAGCGATATCGCCCGCCTGCGTCCGGGACAAGGAAATGAGATTACAACTTTCATCGACCAAACCGCATTGAACAGTCCGTTGACTTGGTGTGCGGGTGAAGAAATACAAACCATAGAGCCCGGACAGTCAGTAAACCTCACACAGGAAATAAAAGATGTATGCTGGCTGCATCAAGGCAGCAAAGGGTATGTTATCTTACCGGTAAAACAACTGTCATTACAAATAAAGAGCGGTAAGGAAATAAATATCACCGACCGCACGATAGCCGATAAGAAACCGAATTTCATTATCGCCGTAAGCCATGGAGTGCAACCCGGACAAAACGGGGATAACGCCTACCGTTACATACAGCTTCCCAACGTCAGTGCGAAAGAAATGCCGGAACGCGTAGAAGCCTTGTTGAAAGACCTGGAATTCACCATGCAAGACGGTGCCGCACATGCGGTATATTCCGATACGGACAAAACCTGGCAGTATGCTTTCTTCAAGCCGGGAAGCATTTCCGTAGGCAAAACCACGGTAACTTCCAATGATGTGGCACAGATTATGCTGCGTGATAATGGAGCGGAATGGATATTGTCCGTAAACAACCCGATGCCGGACGGGCAGAAACAAACTCTGACTTTCAGCACATCCGCCAAATTGCCCGCCGGAACCTATACCTATCAAACCAAAGGCGTATACCCGCTCGAAGGCGAAACCGTTACGGTAACATCAGAAGGCAAAGGCAGCAAGGTTACGGTAGAATTGCCGGACAGCCGCGATGCAGCAAAATACAACTATCAATCGGACTTGTACGCAGCTACGCCGATAATAGTGAACATCCCCAAAAAGTAACATGAAGAAGTACTTAAAATAACGCACAATGAATAAACTATCCATAGTATGTTTGGCTGCTGCAGGATTATCATCCTGCACCGGCTCCCAAACAACGCAATCCGAGAGCGGAAATGCAGATAACAAATCCGCCCGCCAACCCAATATCGTAATCCTGCTGACCGACGACCAGGGATACGGCGACATGAAATGTTATGGCAGTCCGCACCTGCAAACTCCCAACCTGGACCGATTGGCTGCCGAAGGAACCCGTTTCACCAATTTCTACGCCGGAGCAGCCGCTTCCACCCCTTCCCGTGCCGCCTTGCTCACCGGACGTTACGCCGAGCGTGTAGGAGTACCGGGCGTAGTAGACGATACCTCGGAAAACGGTATCAAACGCAGTGAAATCACTCTGGCGGAATATTTGAAACAGAACGACTACGCCACAGGAATCGTAGGCAAATGGCATTTAGGATATCAGCCTGAATATCTGCCGCTGCGCCACGGCTTCACCGAATTCTTCGGTCTTCCCTATTCCAATGATATGTGGCCTTACCACCCGGCACCCGACCATGCCTATCCGGCGCTGCCACTCTACGACAACGACCGTGTGATAGAATACAACGCTCCCGTCAACCAAATGACCACAAGACTGACCGAGCGTGCCATCCGGTTCATCAACGACCACAAGGCGGAACCGTTCTTCCTTTATCTGCCCTATACCCAGCCTCACGTGCCATTGGGCGTATCGGACAAGTTCAAAGGAAAATCCGGTGAAGGCCTTTATGCCGACGTAATCATGGAAATAGACTGGAGCGTAGGCGAAATCATGAAAACCCTGAAAGCCAACGGGCTGGACGAAAATACCATTGTCATGTTTACTTCCGACAACGGCCCGTGGCTGAGTTACGGTAATCACGGCGGCAGCAACGGCGGACTGCGTGAAGGCAAAGGAACTACTTTCGACGGCGGACAGCGCGTACCTTTCATAGTCCGTATGCCGGGCGTAATCCCCGCAGGCAAGGTGAGCGACCAGTTCCTCTCCGCCCTCGACATCACGCCGACATTGGTAAACCTCACCCAATCGCAGATGCCCCGCATGAATAAATTCGACGGACAAGACGCTTGGGGTATCCTTACCGGAGAGGAAACAGGACACCGGCCTTTCTACTTTGTATACAACGGCGTAGTGGAAGCTCTGCGCGACGGAAAATGGAAATGCGTAGTTCCGCATAGCTACCGCATCGTAAAAACTCCCGGCAAGGACGGACTGCCCGGCGAACAGATTGCCAAAGGCGGAAACATCGGCCTTGCCCTCTTCGACATGGAAGCCGACCCCAAGGAAAGTAACGATATGGCAGCACAACATCCTGAAATCGCAGAGCAGATGTACGCCCGAATCAAAGAGTTCCAAAAAGAGATAGACGAAGAAATGAAACATCTTATAATTGAATAAAATACACTCGTATAAACAAAAACGAATCGTATCATGAAAAGACCCGTACTGCTATTGGCATTAACCCTGCTGGGTTGCCAAAGTATCCTGACAGCCCGGCAAATGCACCCTCTTCAGGTGAAGGAGGTGCCCGCATGGGTGGCAAATGCCTTCACGGTGGCGCAAACACAATCGGAAGCCATGTACAACGAAGTTATGAAAACCGGACTACTTCCACGCTCTATCCAACGGGGATTACAACCCAAAACAGACTGGACGGCAGGCTTCTTCCCCGGTACGTTATGGTATCTGTACACCTACACCGGAGAAGATACATGGAAAACGCGTGCCGAGAAAGCCACCGCCTTGATGGAAGGAGAACAGAACAATGCTTTCGACCATGACATAGGTTTCAAAATGTATTCATGCTTTGGAAACGGTTATCTGCTGACCGGAAACAAGGCCTACCGCCACATCATCTTCCGTTCTGCCAAAACGCTGACCTCACGTTACTCGTACAAAACAGGACTTATCATGTCGTGGGAACCGGATGTAAAACGAGACTGGCTCTTTCCGGTCATCATAGACAACATGATTAACCTGGAATTACTGATGGAAGCCTACAAAATGTCCGGCGATACCACACTCAGGCATATCGCCGTCTCCCATGCGGACAAAACCATGAAATATCATTACCGCAAAAACATGTCCTGTCCGCATGTTGTGGACTACGAACCGGAAACGGGAGCCATGCGCAAGTACGATTGGAACAACGGTTCGGACGACACGGCGAACTCCACCTGGTCTCGCGGCCAATCTTGGGGACTCTACGGCTTTACGATGATGTATCGCGAAACAGGTGACCGGAAATATCTGCAACACGCAGAAAAGATTGCGGATTTCCTGCTAAGTCACCCCAACATGCCCGAAGATATGATTCCTTACTGGGATTACTCCGCTCCCGAACGCTCAAAGATGCGCGATGCATCGGCAGCAGCCGTTATGGCTTCCGCATTAATGGAACTCAGCACTTATTCCGCCCGGGGAAAGAAATACTTTGAAGCCGGAGAAAAACAGCTGAAAAGTCTGTCTTCTCCCGCCTATCTGGCAAAACCCGGAACCCATAAAAACTTCATCCTGATGCATGCCACCGGAAACTTACTGCGTAACAGTGAGTTGGACGGCGCGCTCTCGTATGCCGATTATTACTACATGGAGGGATTGTTGAGATACCTGCGACTTATCAATGGGAAAGAGCTGTATAAGGTGATATAGTTGTTTTTGTTACTGCGCATACTTAGAATTAAAGTTTAGTTTATAAGAATCAAAGTTTAATTCATAAGAACCAAACTTTAATTCTTAAAGATAAAAGTTCAATTCTAAATATGCGTAGTACCAAAAGCAACTATTCTTTTCGGCGCAGGCATGTTCATATAGAGTTTTTTCGTACCTTTGTTGTTACAAAACCTTATCAATCAATGAACCATGACAAAGCCTATCATATTATCCGTATTACTTTGGCTATTCATATATCCGCTTCACGCACAGACTGCCGCACCGATTAGTTTCGTCCATATCGGATTGGACGAAGGCTTGTCACAAAGCACCGTATTCGATATTGCCCAGGACAAATACGATAATATGTGGTTTGCCACCTATAACGGACTGAACAAATATGACGGTTATACATTCACCGTATATCAGCACAATGAAAAAGACCCGCTAAGTTTAGGCTGCGATATCGTCCGTTCGTTACAGACTGACGACCAAGGCAGAATATGGGTCGGAACTTATGAAGGCCTTTCATTATATGACAGCGACAAGGAGTGTTTCCAAAATTTCCAATACACGAAAGAAGGTAAAAACATGCCTGTCAATAAGATTGTAACAGTCAACGGGGAACTGTTGCTTATCTATACGGATGAAGAGCTCATCCTGTTCAACACCCGCACGCAATCATTTTCCAAGTCCCTGCTAAATCCCGATTTGTTTACCATCACTCCCACATCCGTCAATCGTCAGGGAGACTACATCTATATAGGAAGCCGGGAAGGCCTGTTCTCTTACTCCGTCCCGGACAACACGATCGGAAGCATCGCACCTGAGGTATTTAAAGAGAAACGCATATCCGCCGTATTGCAACAGTCTCCCACCCAGTTATGGGTAGGTACCGAAGGTAACGGACTATTCCTCATAAACCCGCTGAACGGCGACGTCAAACAATATACGGCAACACCGGGAAGCACACGCCCGATCAGTTCAGACTATATACGCGTGCTTTCGTTGGATACGCAAAACAGGCTATGGGTAGGCACTATCAATTCTCTCAACATATATCAAAAGGAAACCGATTCATTTTCGATATACAAGAGCAACCCTCTGAGGAAAGGCAGTCTGTCGCAGACTTCCATTCGCAGCATATTCACCGATTCGCAAGGCGGAGTATGGCTGGGAACCTTTTTCGGCGGTCTGAATTATTACCACCCGTTGAAGAACCGCTTTCAAAAGATACAGTCTGTTCCCAACCGTAATTCTTTAAACAACAACATAATAAACTGCATAGTAGAGGATGGGGGAAGTAATTTATGGATCGGTACAAACAGCGGTGGCGTCAACTTCTATAATTCCAAAACCAATACATTTACCCACTATACTCAGAAAGACGGCCTGGGGTCTGATGACGTAAAGACAATCTATGTGGATGAGCAACAGAACAAAGTCTATATCGGTGTACATGCCGGCGGAATCAGTGTGTTACACCGCAACACCGGCCGCATCGAAACCTTTACCATCCCGTATCCGTCGGGCATTGCCACAAAAAGCATCTATGCCATCGTACCCATCGGTAACGGTGAATATTGGGTAGGAACATTGGGAGGGGTGGTACGTTTTAATCCCGCGCTGAAGACGTTCACTCCCGTTACTACCGAAAAGAACGGCCGACCGTTTAAAAGTACGCGAATCACCACCGTATTCAAGGACAGCAAGCAGCGCCTCTGGTTCGGAAGCGAGACAGGCCTCATCGTCTATACACAAGACGGAAACGAATTGCAAAGCATTCCCGTACTGTCTTCGGACTCCCCGCTTAATCATCGTTTTATCAACTGCATATACGAAGGAAGTAACGGTATCTTTTGGATTGGTACCCGTAACGGTATTTACCGCTTTGATGAAACGGATAAAACAAGTAAACAATACACTACTGAAGAAGGGTTACCTAACAATGTCGTATTCGGCATATCGGAAGACTTTGAAGGAAAGCTGTGGATAAGCACGGATAAAGGATTGAGCTGTTTCCAGCCCAAGACTGAAAAGTTCCGTAACTTCACAAGCAACGACGGATTGCAAAGCAACCAGTTTACAGCATCCGCCTACTGCCGTACCGCCAATGGAAAGATGTACTTTGGCGGAATCAAAGGCATCACGGCCTTTCAACCGGAAGAAATCGTAGACAATCCGTATACTCCTCCGGTCATCATCACTCACCTGCGGCTTTTCAACAAGAAAGTTACACCGGGTGACGGTACACGCATACTGAAAACCAATATCCGGGAAACCCGCAGCATAACCCTTACCGCGAGACAATCCATGTTCTCACTGGATTTCGTAGCGCCCAACTACATATCAGGCCAACACAATACTTTCGCCTATATGCTGCAAGGATATGACAAAGAATGGTATTACACAGACAATCAACGTACCGTGTCCTACTCCAACCTGCCGGCAGGGACATACCGCTTTCTGGTGAAGGCCGCCAACAGTGACGGTAAATGGAACGAGAAACCGACCGAACTGGAAATCACCGTATTACCGGTATGGTATAAAACATGGTGGGCCGTGCTGATGTTCACCGCGGCTTTCATCGCGGTTACAATATTCATATTCCGCTACTTCTGGATGCGTAAAAGTATGCAGGCCGAGCTCCAAATGGAACGGGTGGACAAAGAGAGACAGAAAGAAGTGAACGAAATGAAGCTCCGTTTCTTCATCAACATCTCGCACGAACTGCGCACGCCACTGACCCTGATACTCGCCCCCGTACAGGAAATGATGGATAAGGTAAGTGACAGATGGCTGCACAAGCAACTGGAACATGTACAAAAAAACACCAACCGGCTGCTGCATCTGGTGAATCAGCTGATGGACTACCGGCGTGCCGAGTTGGGAGTATTCAATCTCAAGGTCAGACGTAACCCGATTCACAAAGTCATTGAAAAAGACTTCTTATTCTACGACCGGCTGGCTCAAAGAAAAAGAATAGCCTATAACCTTTCTTCAGAGGTAGAGGGAAAAGAAATCCTTTGCGACCCCAACTATCTGGAACTGATTGTCAACAACCTGCTATCGAACGCGTTCAAATACACCGATGAGGGAAAAAGCATTACAGTGGTACTGAGGGAAACCGGTAAGGAACTACTGCTGCAAGTAAGAGATACCGGAAACGGAATACCCATCGACAAGCAGGCTAAGATATTCGAACGTTTCTATCAAGCGGACAACGAACACATGGGAAGCGGAATAGGCTTATCATTGGTACAACGCCTTGTAGACTTGCATCACGGACGAATCGAGCTGGAAAGCCGGGAAGGTGAAGGAAGCGCCTTCTCCATTTATCTGCCGACAGAAGAAACGGCATATCGACCGGAAGAAATAGCAACCCGGACAAACGCCATCGGGGAACAACAGGTGTACACCACCAACAATCAGGATATGTACATCGTTGACACGGAAGATGAAAAAGAGGTAATAAAAGAAGAAACGGCAGAGAGTGACGGGACACGGAAAGAAAAGATACTCATCGTAGAAGACAATCTCGATATTCGTCGATATCTGAGTGATGAGTTGGGAAAAAGTTACCACATATCGGAAGCGGGTAACGGAGAGGAAGCATTGGCGCTCATGAAGGAGCAAGAGGCGGACTTGATTCTTACGGATGTCATGATGCCCGTTATGGACGGCTTGCAACTGTGCAAACAGATTAAGCAGAACCTGCGCACCTGTCATATACCTATCATCATACTGTCCGCCAAAGCGGATTTGAAAGAGCAACTGGAAGGATTGCAGGTAGGTGCGGACGATTATATTCCCAAACCTTTCTCGATGGCGGTGATTGCCACGAAAATCAGAAATCTGTTCCGCACGCGCTACCGGGCTATCGAGCATTACTCCAACTCTTTGGAAGTAGAACCGGAGAAAGTGGCGCTCAACGTAATGGACGAAGAACTGCTGAAAAAAGCAGTGGCCATTGTTGAGAAACACATGGATGACGTGGAATTTTCCACCGATGATTTTGCCCGCGAAATATGTATGAGCCGTTCCAACCTGCATCTAAAGTTAAAGGCGCTCACCGGAGACACGACAAATGACTTCATACGTAAAATCCGTTTCAACCGGGCATGTAAACTGCTTAAAGAGGAACGGTATACAGTAGCTGAAATCAGCGCAATGGTAGGATTTAATACTCCTTCTTATTTCTCAACGAGCTTTAAGAAGTATTTCGGCTGTCTGCCTTCGGAATATATCAAGTCGTAACAAGATATCCATACAAAAAACTTAGAAAAACAAAATATGACAAAGTACTTCACCTTCCTTATAGCAACCATTATTGCATTGTTATCACCGCTTCATGCACAGCCTGCGGAACATATCAGTTTTGTGCATATCGGAGTGAATGAAGGGTTATCACAGAATACTATTTTTGACATAACCCAAGATAAACAGGGCAATATGTGGTTTGCCACCCATGACGGTCTGAACAAGTACGACGGTTATGATTTTACCGTATATCAACATGACGAGCAGAATCCATACAGTATCGGAAGCGATATAACCAGAGCGTGCATGAGCGATTCACAAGGAAATATATGGATAGGTACGCAGGAAGGCTTATCGCTCTATGATGCAACACAAGATAAATTCTACAATTACACCTACCCGAAGAATAAAGCCAATACCCCAATCAACGGTATGGTGGAAATCAATGAAAATCAGTTGCTCCTATTCGCAGGCAAAGACGAGAATCTTTTGCGGTTCGATACCGGAACCCGCCGATTTTCCGATACTCCGCTGCACCCTTCGCTTCTATCCATATCACCTACCGCTATCAGCAGACAAGGAGACAATATATACATCGGAAGTTATGAAGGAATGTTCGTCTACTCAATCTCCCGCAACACGCTCGAAAATGTCCTGCCGGAGAAGCTGAAAGGAAAACAAATACTCTCTATTTTACAGCAATCCCCGGTCTGCCTATGGGTAGGCACAGAAGGAAACGGATTATACAAAATCAATCCCCGGACAAAAGAAGCAATCAATTATACCCACATCCCCGGAAAGAAAGGAAGTATCAGTTCCAATTATATCCGTTCACTGATACTCGACTCGCAAAATGTTTTGTGGATAGGCACTATCAACTCTCTGAATATCTATAACGAGGCTACCGACTCCTTTAACAGCTATACCAGCAATTCAGAGGTCAGCGGAAGCCTTTCGCAAACATCCGTCCGTGACATTTTCATGGACACTCAAGGAGGAATGTGGTTAGGAACCTATTATGGCGGATTAAACTATTACCATCCGTTGAAGAACCGCTTTCATAACATACAATCCGTTGCAAAAGAAAATTCATTAAACAGCAATACCATAGGCTGTATCAAAGAAGACGCACAAAAAGGTATCTGGATAGGTACCAATAACGGCGGTCTGAACTATTACAACCCGCAAACGCAAAAATTCACACATTATACACAGAAAGACGGCCTCGCTTCCAATGACGTAAAAGCCATACATATAGATGAAGCGCAGAATCTGGTCTACATCGGAACCCATACCGGCGGGCTCAGTATTCTGCACCGGAATTCCGGCCATATCGAAACGTTTAACAGTAGAAATACAAGAAACGTATACGACATCCGGCCGGCCGCCAACGGTGACTTATGGCTGACCGGCATGACGGTTCTTTTACGTTTTGACACCCGGCAGAAAACATTTACCCGCGTAACTCTCCAAAGTAACGGCCGCCCTTTGGAGCAGGAACAATTTACATACATATTACGTGACAGTAAACAACGCCTTTGGCTGGGCAGCGAAACAGGACTGAACGTGTACACGGAAGACAATAACGGCCTATTAGTCTGCCCTATACTCCCGGACAGTTTTCCGGTACGGCGTAAGGCAGTCAACGCCATATACGAAGCACGGAACGGAATTTTCTGGATAGGAGCGCGAAACGGGCTCTACCGTTTTGACGACAGCACAAAGGAGTATAAACAGTATACCACCGCTGACGGACTGCCCAACAACGTGATACACGGAATCTTGGAAGATGCATCCGGCAGACTGTGGCTAAGCACGAACAAAGGCCTAAGCTGTTTTCAGCCCGAAGCTGAAAAATTCCGTAACTATACGGACAATGACGGGCTTCAAAGCAACCAATTTACGAATAATGCCTACTACCAAGCGTCAGACGGCCAAATGTATTTCGGCGGCATCAACGGCGTCACTACATTTCATCCGGAACAGATAGTAGACAATCCGTACACTCCACCGGTTGTAATCACCCGATTGCACCTGTTCAATCAAACGGTATTTCCCGATGACGATACCGGCATATTGAAGAAAGACATCAGCGATACGAAAAGCATCACACTATCGAGCAAGCAATCCATGTTTTCACTGGATTTCGTGGTATCGAACTACATATCGGGTAATCATAATACGTTTGCCTATATGCTGCAAGGCTATGACAAAGAGTGGTACTACTCCAATATCTTGCGTACGGTATCTTACTCCAACCTGCCGGCAGGAACCTACCGTTTCCTTGTAAAAGCAGCCAACAGCGACGGGAAATGGAATGAAATACCGACAGAACTGGAAATCACGGTATTGCCCGTTTGGTATAAAACATGGTGGGCTATCCTGTTATTCATCATCGCCTTTATCTCCATCGTCATTTTCGTCTTCCGTTACTTCTGGATGCGCAAAAGTATGGAAGCCAAACTGCAAATGGAACGCGTGGACAGTGAGCGGCAAAAAGAAATGAATGAAATGAAACTGCGTTTCTTTATCAACATTTCCCATGAATTGCGTACTCCGCTCACTCTGATTCTCGCTCCGGTACAGGAAATGCTGGATAGAGTAAGCGACCGATGGCTGCACAAGCAATTGGAACATGTCCAGAAGAATACCAACCGGCTACTACACCTGGTGAATCAGCTGATGGACTATCGGCGTGCCGAATTAGGCGTGTTCAATCTTAAAGTAAGACTCACCCCGATACACGATGTTATCGAAAAGAACTTTTTATTCTACGACCGTTTGGCGCAACGCAAGCGAATATCCTATAACTTCAATTCCAATGTCGAGGGACGCGAGATTCTCTGCGACCCGGATTATATGGAACTGATTGTAAACAACCTGCTTTCCAACGCCTTCAAATATACCGGTGAGGGCAAAAGCGTCACTGTTACATTGCAGGAAGAGAACCATGAACTGCTTCTCCGGGTAAAAGATACAGGAAACGGTATTCCCATCGACAAACAGGGAAAAATATTCGAACGCTTTTATCAAATAGATAATGAGCATTTGGGCAGCGGCATCGGCTTATCATTGGTACAGCGACTTGCAGACTTGCACCATGGACGAATCGAACTGGAAAGCGAAGAAGGAGCAGGAAGCACTTTCTCCGTCTATCTACCCACAGAAGAATCGGCCTATCTTCCGGAAGAGAAGCAATCCGCATCAGACCCCATAGAAGAACAGAGAATGTATACCACCAACGACCGGAATATGTATGTAATCGATACGGAAGTAAAGGAAGTGACAGAGGAAACAACGGAAGCAGACAGGCAACGTAAAGAAAATATCCTGATTGTAGAAGATAATACGGACATCCGGCAGTACCTCTGCGAAGAGTTAGGTAACAGCTATCACATCCTGACAGCAGAAAACGGTGAAGAGGCGTTATCCATCGTGAAAGAACAAGAGATAGACCTTATACTGACCGACGTCATGATGCCCGTTATGGACGGCTTACAGTTATGCAAACAAATCAAACAGAACCTGCGTACCTGCCATATACCTATTATTATCCTGTCTGCCAAAACCGATTTGAAAGAGCAATTGGAGGGCTTGCAAGTGGGTGCGGACGATTACATTCCCAAACCTTTCTCAATGGCAGTGATTGTTGCGAAAATCAGGAACCTGTTCCGTACCCGGTATCGGGCTATTGAGCATTATTCCAACTCATTGGAAGTGGAACCGGAAAAAGTGGCGCTCAACCCGCTGGACGAGGAGTTATTAAAGAGAGCAATAGAAATAGTGGAACGAAATATAGATAATGTAGAGTTCTCCACAGATGAATTTGCCCGTGAGATGTGCATGAGCCGTTCCAACCTGCATATCAAGATGAAAGCGCTGACAGGCGAACCGACCAATGACTTCATTCGTAAGGTACGTTTCAACCGGGCATGCAAGCTGCTGAAAGAAGGAAGATACACAGTAGCAGAAATCAGCGGAATGGTAGGTTTTAATACCCCATCGTACTTTGCCACCAGCTTTAAAAAATACTTCGGTTGCCTGCCGTCAGAGTACGGAAAGTAACTATTCGGACAGAATTAAAATACAATTCGACAAAAGTGAGACAGGTTTATACCTGCCTCACTTTTTATTACACGCCACTATAAGCCGAAAAGTATTTGCTTGCCTATATTTGCTTTGAACAAAAAGGCAAGAATACATATATGAAAAACAGGAAGAAACTTTTAATCGTTCTATTATGCCTCTTTTATATAATCAATGTACAGGCACAACATGAAAACATAAAACGTTTGACCTCCGATTATGAACTTTGGTACGACGAACCTGCAAGCAACAAAGGCGGCCTGATTCCCGCCAATGAATCGGAACGTCCCATAGATATAGATTGGGAACGTTGGTCGCTACCCATCGGAAACGGTTATATGGGAGCCAGTATCTTTGGCGGTACAAGTACCGAAAGATTGCAACTGACAGATAAAACTTTATATATACGGGGACTTTGGGGGGCCGAAACACAAACGTCATTCGGTGATTTATACCTGGACTTTTTCCATGACCTCCGAAGCGACTACCGTCGCAGCCTGAACTTAAACAAAGGTATCGCCGAAGTCAGTTACCAATACCAAGGCGTAAAATACCACCGCGAATATTTCATGAGTTATCCGGACAATGTACTGGTCATCAAGCTGACCGCCGACAAACCCGGAAGCCTCACTTTTACCGTTCGCCCGCAAATCGCACATTTAGTACCTTTCGGACCTCTGCAACGTACGGATACCATGACCATAGGTTACTTGAGCGGTCCCACGCAAACCCGCTTCAGCTATAACGGACGTGAAGGTAAGGTGTTCGCTAAAGATGATATGATTACGCTGAGAGGAAAAACCGAATATCTGAAACTGATTTATGAAGCGCAAGTCAAAGTGATTCCCATAAATGGCAGTATGTCCGCTTGGAACGACTCTAACGCAGACCATGGTACTATCCGAGTAGAGAATGCCGATTCGGCCGTTATACTCTTGGCTTTAGGAACCAACTACCGATTATCGCCTCAAGTATTTGCCAATAAACCTGCCGAAAAGCTGAAAGGATGTCCCGATCCGCACACAGAAATATCCCAACGCCTTATAAAAGCCACCCAGAAAGGATATAGCCAACTGCGCACCACTCACATTAACGACTTCTCCTCGCTTACCGAAAGGGTGCAACTGAATATCGGCCCCAAAAGCTATCTTCCCACCGACCGCCTGTTGGCTGCATACAAGGCCGGAAAGCAAGATACGTATCTGGAAGAGTTGTTTTTTCATTACGGACGTTATCTGCTTATCAGCAGTGCCCGCAAAGGTGCTCTCCCACCCACTTTGCAAGGCGTATGGAACCAGTACGAGCTGGCCCCCTGGAACGGTAACTATACCCACAACATCAACATACAAATGAACTATTGGCCTGCTTTCAACACCAATTTGACCGAACTGTTTGAGAGTTATTCCGATTACCATAAGGCTTATAAACCTATGGCCGAACAATTTGCATCAAAGTATATCAAAATACACCACCCGCAGCATTTCTCTGACGAACCCGGTGGCAATGGCTGGACTATGGGTACAGGAGCGGGAGCCTATATGGTAGGAATGCCCGGCGGACACTCCGGTCCCGGCATGGCAGCTTTCACCTCAAAACTTTTTTGGGATTATTACGCTTTCACCAATGACAAACAAATCCTAAAAGAGACATCCTATCCTGCCATACTGGGAGTAGCCGATTTTCTGAGTAAGGTTACTACCGATACGCTCGGTCTTTTACTTGCCAACCCTTCTGCTTCACCCGAGCAATATGCCAAAGCCACTAACCGCCCCTATCCCACTATCGGTTGCGCTTTCGACCAGCAGATGATATATGAAAACCATCAAGATGCCATTCGTGCCGCAAACCTGTTGGGCGAGCATAACGAAAATATCCGTCTCTTTAAAGAACAGAGTAAGCGTTTAGATCCCGTACAAATAGGGTACTCCGGTCAGATAAAAGAATACCGTGAAGAAAAGTACTATGGCGATATCGTACTGGAACAGCATCACCGTCACCTATCACAACTTATCGGTCTTTATCCGGGCACACTGATAAATGAGAATACTCCCGCATGGCTCGATGCCGCTAAAGTAACGCTCAACCGTCGCGGCGATGTTTCTACCGGTTGGTCTATGGCCCATAAGATAAATCTTTGGGCACGTGCCAAAGAAGGTAACCGTGCACATGATCTCGTAGCTGCCTTGCTGACAAACGGTATTCGCGAAAATCTTTGGGCAACCTGCCTTGCCGTACTGCGTTCACCTTTTCAAATTGACGCCAACTTTGGCGGAACGGCCGGCATTGCGGAAATGTTGTTGCAAAGCCATGAAGGATATATACATATACTGCCTGCATTACCCGATGCATGGAGAGACGGTTCATACAAATGGCTTACTGCACGCGGCAACTTCGAAGTATCCGCCAGTTGGAAGGAAGGACGGCTCACAGAAGCCAAAGTGTTGTCAAAACAGAATAACACTTGTGTCTTGAAATACCCCGGCATTGCATGTGCAGAACTGAAAGATACCACCGGTAAAATGATAAGATACAAATCGCTTGGTAAGGACAAAATATCATTCCCGACAAAAGCCAACCAAACATATACAATAAGTAATGTGCCGCAACACACTGTAACGGCAGCCCCACAGGATTTGACAGCCGGTTTCAACGAAGATACCGTTTCCCTTCAATGGAAACCTGTCAAAGATGCTGCCGCCTATGCCGTATACCGTACTCGCGGCAACAATCCCGATTACGAACTGATAGCAACCGGCGTGAAGCAACCGTCATACAAATATACCTCGTCAGAACTTAAAACTACCGATTTTCTGATTTTCAAGATTGTATCACTCGACCGGAAAAAGAATGAAGGAAAGGCAACAACTATCTGTGTTGAAAAGAAATAAATAACAAACCTAATAAAAACAGTTTTTATACAAATAACTATCCAACATGAAAAAACAACTCTTACTCTTCTTGATATTCTGCCTGATACCGCTTTCTATTCAGGCTGAAAACATCCAGCGTATCCACGAGAATGAACGCGAAACACCGTATCCGCAACAAGAACATACTTTATATATAAACCCTTCGCCACTGCTGGTTCCAAAAAGCGTCAAGCAATCGGATTTCCTGCAATTCAATCTATCAAGAAGCAAAGACTTCTCGGATGCAAGTACCGTGCTGTCCCAACCCAAGCCCTGGTGTATGTTCAATCCGCACAAAGTATTGGAAAACGGTACATGGTACTGGCGTGTGCGTTCGGTAAGCAAAGAAGGTAAAGAGTTTTCCTGGAGCAAGACATACAGTTTTACCGTAACCGATGACATACCCCGATTCGTAACACCCGAAGCCAATGTTTTTTTGAGTAGCATCCCTCAAGCGTATCCCCGCATCTATTGTTTCCTGAACGACAATCTGGAGAAAGCGCGCAGGAAAGTACGTTCACATCCGGAGTTCGAAAACATGATTACCGACTCGCGCAATGCGCTCGGTTCAAACTATGCCAACGATACCAAACCATACAGACAAATCACCCGTATGGCGGTCGAATGTGATAATCTGAATACTGCCTATCAAATGCTGAAATTGGATGTATACGCAGAAAAAATGGTACAAAACGTACGCTGCCTGTTGGCCGTAGAACCTGACAAGAAAGTTATCGGCAATGATTTCAATGCCGGAGAATTGATTTACACATTGGCATGTACCTATGAGAATTGTTACGACCGCTTCAGTTCACAAGAGCGTAAACAGATAGAAAGTATCATTATGGATGTACTGTCACTCTATTATAAGAGCCATATTCTGGAAAATGAAGAAACCCATATCTTCGACAATCATTTCTGGCAATTCGCATTCCGCCACTTCATGCAGGCCGCATTGGTGATGTACGGCAAATATCCGCTTGCCAAAGAATATCTGGAATACAGCTACGAACTTTGGACGGCACGCGCCCCGGCATCCGGTTTCAACCGCGACGGTTCATGGCATAACGGAACAAGTTATTTCAGCGCCAATGCCGTTACCCTATCTTATGTACCCGCCCTGTTCGGCTATCTGACAAAAACAGATTTCATGCAACATCCCTGGTATAAAAATGCCGGCATCGGTATGCTGTATAGCTGGCAACCCCGGGCATTGAGTGCGGGGTTCGGCGACGGACACGAAAAAAATAACGGCAAGCCCCTGCGCATCCGCAGTGCTTTTGCCGATTTCATGGCACGCACTACCGAGGACCCGTACGCCGCCTGGTATTCGTCTATCAACAACCGTTATAAAACTGAATCAGAAACGCGCCTCTACCGTATGGCATGCGGCAAACAGCGTCCCCGACAAGCCGAATTACCGACAGATGCTCCCAAAGCCGTATGGTTCAAAGATACCGGTGAAATGATAGCCAACAGCGATTTGAAGGACTATAAACATAACATCAGTCTCAGCTTCCGTTCCAGTCCGTTCGGTTCCGGCAGCCACACGCACTCCAACCAGAATGCTTTCAACTTGCACTATGGCGGAAAAGCCATTTACCATGCGGTAGGTCATTATATGAACTTCTCCGACCCGCATAACCTGTTGTCTTACCGCCATACACGCGCCCACAACACCTTATTAATAGATGGCATCGGACAACCGTTCACCACACGTGCGTATGGAAACATTGTACGCATGTTCAACGGGGAGCATGTCTCCTATGCCTTGGGAGATGCTTCCAACGCCTATTGCGGCATCAGTGAATACCCCATGTGGCAAAAGAACTTTGCCGGCCACAATCTTAAACAGTCACGGGAAAACGGTTTCGGAGAAACTCCCCTGAAGAAGTATCGCCGCCATATCTTCCTGTTGCACCCCAACATCGTGGTTATCTACGACGAATTGGAAGCAACTAAAGTGGTAAGTTGGGATTGGCTGCTGCACAGTCCGGTAAAATTCCAGATAGACGAAACAACATCAACGTTGACAACCCGTAATAAAAAAGACAAATATATTTCTGTCGCCCGCTTGTTCAGCGAACAAAAATGTACTATCAGCCAAACGGATAAGTTTGTCGCCGAGCCAAACAGGAAAATAGGTGTCCGCGGTGAAGACTTTACCGCTCCCTGGTCGTTGACAGCCAGTTATGAACCCGGTAAGGCCAATCGTATACTTACTATTATTCAAGTGGAAGCGAACGAAAACCGAATTGTAAATATAGAACGTTCCGACAATAACAGTTTTCAATGCGGTGACTGGAAGATTGAAGCGGAGCTGAATGCCAAGCGTCCGGCAAGTCTGTATATTTGGAACCGTAAAACACAATCGACATTCAGCTATGGAAAAAACAGGCCTGTTATAAACGGTAAAGTGTATGAAAACAAAAGAAAGGATTCCTCTATCTTATACGATAGCTTCAATGGGACGTGGGAAATACGGGAAATGAGAGACAGGCCTGCACAAACTACCGGCAATTTCAAGAAATAAGCTATCTCTATCTATCATCCGTATAGAAGATTACTACAAGTTTATAATTTCTTCAAACAGGAATGAAATCTTTTTCTACAATAAAATAATTGATAAGCACAAAAGAGCAATAAGATATGGGGCATTTCCATTTATTTTGCAAACATCATAAATTAAGGAAAAACACACTGATTGTATTATCAATTGATTATTAACCTACAAGCTAATTATACTATATTAATTAACACAAGAAGTCTATTATGATTAAAAGAAAAAGTCACGTAAAACGAGTGCTAACGCTTTCATTGTTAACCGGTATTTGTTGCTTTCCAGTACATTCTGAAGCAAGTAGCACAACAACACTGACAAAAAGGAGTTATTCCATTGAAAGTGTTCTACAAAATCGAAGAATTTCAGGTATAGTAAAAGACAATCTAGGAGCAGTCATAGGAGCTAACGTCTCCATCAAAGGAACTACGATTGGAGCTATTACTGACATGAACGGAAAGTTCAGCTTTGATGCGCCCAATGACGGAATCCTCGTTATATCCTTTATTGGATATACTACGCAAGAAATGCCAATAAAAGGTAAAAGTGAATTTATTGTAACTTTAAAAGAAGACGCAGAATTACTGGATGAGGTCGTTGTCGTAGGTTACGGTACTCAGAAAAAAGTAAATCTTTCCGGCTCTGTATCTGCCATTGAAGGAGAGCAAATAGCCAGTAAGCCGTCAACAGATGTTATGTCTGCACTGCAAGGTGAAATGCCGGGTGTCACCATTACCCGCGGTAGCGGTCAGCCGGGAGCGGAAGGAGCAGGCGTGCAAATTCGCGGTTTCTCTTCTGTAAACGATACCAAAGCATTGGTTTTAATAGATGGGGTCGAAGGAGATATGTCTATGCTAAATGCCGACGATATTGAATCCATTTCAGTTTTAAAAGATGCAGCATCTTGCGCTATCTACGGGGCACGTGCAGCAGCTGGTGTAATCTTGGTTACAACCAAAAATGGAACCGAAGGAAAACCGAAAATTTCCTATAACGGCTATGTATCATTTAATTTTCCCGGTAACATGCCTGAGCGTGTTTCGGCATGGGAAGAACAAGATTTCATCAATCGGTCAAGAATCCCACGAGGTGGTCCGGAATGGAATGCTGAAAAATCATCGTGGATTGGTAACCCAAACTTCAATTATCGCCCGCTCAGTAATGGGCGCTGGGACCTGTTCGACAGTGTTGACTGGCTTGGTGAAGGCATCAAGAATCATACTCTACAACACAACCATTCTGTATCGGTTAGCGGTGGTACGAATAAAATGAATTATATGCTATCCGCCAACTATTACTATAAAAATGGTCTGTTAAAATATGGTCCGGACGACTACGAACGTTATAACTTACTGGCCAAACTGAATGCCAATTTAAATAAATACGTTACTCTCGGTGTAAATATACAGTACAATGCCGATGATATGGCAGAAAACTCTTTCGGTGCGGGAGAGATTTTCAAACTTTTATATGAGAACCGCGGTAGACAACCAATTTATCAACCTGAAGCTGAAAATTACGCCAGTCCTTATAATGGAGATCTCCAAGAAAACCCCATTGACATTATGAAAAATAGTGGAAAGAAATCTACTCAATACGAATCATTTACGGGCAAGGCACAATTGACAATCAAAGACTTCATAAAAAATTTACGTATTAATTTGAGTGCATCACGTCGTGCCGGATACTACTTGCAAGAGAGTTATAAAAAGACACTGACTTATTATAATTATGCAGGTGACGTACGTAGAACGACCAATTCTCCCAACTCTCTGTACAAATCTCAATACAAAGAATATCACGATCTGTTAGAGGCCACAGTAAATTATAGTTTTAATCTTGAAGAGAAACACAATTTCAATATATTAGCAGGTACTTCATATGAAAATTATCGTATGAATCAAATTGAAGGCACAGCCAATAATATGATTTCCAATGATTTCTTTTCTTTCAACTATTACGATACTTCCAATGCAACCAATAGTATTTTAGCTGATAACATCGAAACATGGGCTATGATGTCCTACTTTGGTCGTATAAATTATAATTTCAAAGAAAGATATTTGTTAGAAGCCAATGTACGCTATGATGGAAGTTCCCGCCTTGCGCCCTCACATCGCTGGAAAGCTTTCCCTTCTGTGTCTGCAGCATGGCGCATTAATGAAGAGAAATGGTTTAATATAAACTGGGTTAGCAACTTAAAATTCAGATTATCCTGGGGGCAGCTAGGCAATGGAGCCGTATTGGGACTATATGACTATATCCCTTTAATCTCTTATTCACAAAAAGATACGCCGGCAAGCTATTTAGGCGAGAAATGGCTTTATCAAAATAGTATGGCATCTGAAGAAAAAACATGGGAAACAGTAGAAACGACCAATATCGGACTTGATTTCGGATTTCTTAATAATCGTTTGACCGGTAGTTTTGAATATTATTGGAAATTTAATAATGATATGTTGTCCGCGCTCCAATTACCTCATCAAATCGGAATTAACGTTCCTAATATGAATGTAGGTAAACTCAAAACATGGGGTTGGGATTTTAATATCAATTGGCGAGACCAAATTAAGGATTTCAGTTACCAAATAGGTTTCAATATTTCTGATAGTCAAAATGAATTATTAAAATATGATGGAGCCAGTGTAGTAGGTACAGGTGTTGTCAAACTATTGGAAGGTTATCCCATTAATACTATTTGGGGGTATCAAACTGACGGATTTTGGTCTAGCCGTGAAGAATACCTGCAATATAAAGCGGACCACCCCGGATATGAATCATTTCAAGATGGTATTGTTAGCGGTGGAGACGTAAAATATGTTGCCCAAGGAAAACCGGATCATAAAATCGGCGTAGGCAACGGAAGCCCCGAGGATTCAGGCGATTTGGTTATGTTAGGAAATACAACACCTCGTTTTCTCTATGGCATAAATTTAGCTGCACAATGGAAAGGTTTTGATTTATCACTCATATTCCAGGGAGTAGGAAAACGTGATCTTGTATTAAGCGGAAGAATGTTTCCGATAGCCAATGATGCAGAAATGCCTTGGACTATCCACCGCAATTATTGGACAGAAGATAACCAAAACGCTTATTGGCCACGTCTATATCAATATAAAGGAGACGACTTCAACTCCAAACCTGCCGACAGATGGATACAAAATGCGTCTTATCTCCGCTTGAAAAATGTAACATTAGGATATACAATTCCTATTTCTAAAAAATATATGGAGAAACTGCGGGTTTATGTAACCGGACAAGATTTATTTGAAATATCCGATATACTGGAAGTTATGGACCCGGAAATTGAAAGTAACGCAAGTAGAGGCATGTATCCTTTCTTCCGTAGCTGGACTTTAGGTTTAAATGTTACATTCTAAAAAAATACTATGATGAAAAATATATTTTTAATAGCTATTTGTACTATATTCATTGGCAGTTGTTCCTTAGATAGGGAACCGGAAACGACATTAAGTGATGTCAACTTTTGGAGAAGTGAAACCGACTTAAGAGGTGCATGCAACCGCTTATATATCGATTTACCAGGTTTCTTAACAGGTCGAGGACATGATTTACGTTCAGAAGAGCTGATAGGAAACACTCCTGATGAGATTTCATCAGGAAACCGTAGCGTTCCGGAAACTGATAAAGAATGGACAGATCCTTATAACAAGATAGGTATCTGCAACAATATCATTATAAAGGGAGAAAATGTGGATATTGCGGAAAATATAAAAAACCGATGGTTAGCAGAAGCCCGTTTCTTCCGCGCTTTCTATTATTTTGATTTAGTAAGAAAGTATGGAGATGTCCCCCTTATTCTTAAAGTATTCAACAATACAAGTGATCCTGATATAAAAAAAGCCAGAGACTCACGTGAAACGGTCATACAACAATGTTACAAGGATTTAGACTTCGCCGCACAATGGCTACCCGATATTGATAAGCTTTCAGACAACACTAACTGGGGACGTGTATCTCGTTCCGCAGCATTAGGTATGATTGTACGTATTGGTCTCTATGAGGGCACATATATTAAATATCACAACTTAACAGAAGGAGACAGTCGAACACACTTAAAAAAATCTATTGATGCAGCCGAGGCCATGTTTAAAGAAAACAAGCATGATCTTTATCCTGATTTTCAAAGTTTATTCTACTTCGATGGAGAAGGACGCAAAAATAAAGAGAATGTTTTTGTGAAAATATATGGTCCTAATGGAATAAATAATGCTATTACCTGGCATAATCAATGCGCTTCAAAAACCGGTCAAGCAAGTATTACGCGTCAAATGATTGACAATTTCCTCTATATAGACGGATTACCTAAATCCTCGTCAACCCATTATCAAATGGAAACTAAATTTGATGATATTTTCCTCAATCGTGACCCTCGTTTAAAGATGACGGTCTTCGCATATAAAGAAATTTCTTTTAAGAATGCGGAATATCTACCTTTTGATAATGTAAATCATAGCGGTTATGGTTATCCCATCAAAAAAGGGTATATGAAAGAAGAATATGATACCAACTCAAAAGAAACTGTTGATAAAATGATTATCCGTTATGCTGAAATATTAATCTCATATGCAGAAGCCCTTTATGAATATAACGGGAAAATCACTGACGAGCAGTTGGAAGCCACTGTCAACTATATAAGGAGACGTTCCGGATTTAATACAGAACTAACCAATCAGTTCGTTCTAGACCACCAACTGAACATGTTAGAGGAGATTCGAAGAGAGCGTATTGTTGAATTTATTGATGAGAATATTCACTACGATGATATTATCCGTTGGAAAACAGCAGAGAATTTACTTCCGAAAGCAATGTTGGGTATATTATTCAACCCTGGTGAGAGTGCTAAAACCGACAAAGAACTGAATTACAAATTTACAGATGCAAACGGTGTTTATAATGGAGTAAAAGTATACGATCAAGCTAATATTTATGTAATAGAAGAAGCTGATAGCCGTAAATTTGACCCTAAGCGAGATTATTTATACCCAATTCCCAGCTATGAAATCGCTACATCTAACGGAAATATAAAACAAAACCCATATTGGAATTAATTAAAGAACGATTAATATGAAAACATTAAAGAATAAAGTAACCTTTTTACTATTGATTACTATGTGTTGCCTATTAAGCAGCTGTGACAAATCACATGAAGAATGGGAAGACGGAGACCCCGCATTGGCTCACGTATATTATTATTGTTTCGAGAAATGGGGAACTATCCCAGGCGGAAATGACGTTACCTACACTATGAAGCAAGGGGAAACACTTTCCATTCCAACTCAATTCTATAGTAAATTTGTTCGCTCCTATAGTCCTGAAGTATACTATTATACTTCTACAGTTCCTAATGGGACTACTTTAGTGTGCGGAACAGATTATATTATTACCGATGAAAATGGTAATATACTAACTCCGGAGGCCTCCGGAGCCTACAAAATGATATGGCCCAATGCAAAAGGTGGTATACAAAACATATATGTAAAAGCTTTAAACGGTAAAAAAGGCTCTTTGCGGATATTGACTTTCGACCCCAATAACCAAATGGACGTAACTGATGTTACTACAACTTCCATTATTAAAACAAATGAATACGAAGTACGAGCAATGTCTGAAAACTACTACGTAACAGTAGCAATTGAATAATCCGTTCTAGAAAATATCTCTACGGTCATATGTTCTTACTTCTGTCAACAACGGACATATGACCGTCATTTTTACTATATAATATAACAAACAGCCATGAACGCTAAAACCCTCCTATTCATCCTCTCATGCTACACCCTTACTGTCCAAGCACAGCATGATGACTTCGGTCAAGACGCCCTTATCAACCCAAGCGCAACAACTTTCAAATTCAACATCGCGCCGGGACCAATAAAACCTACCGATGCCTCTATTGCGGCACACTATCAATGTCCCGAGTGGTTTCGTGATGCCAAATTCGGTATCTATATGCACTGGGGTATCAACTCTATTCCGGGTTATGACGGACATTACGGCCGATGGATGTACTGGTATCAGGAACCAGACTCCGCATTACGCAAATATCCCATATTGGGTTACAGAGCACATGCGCCTAAGGTATACCAACATCATTTGAAAACTTACGGACACCCTTCCAAATTCGGCTACAAAGATTTTATACCTATGTGGAAAGCCGACAAGTTCAATGCCGACTCATTGGCAGCCTTCTACAAAGAGGTTGGCGCCAAGTTTATCGGTGTAATGGCCGTTCATCACGATAACTTCGACTTATACGATTCAAGCCACCAACCTTGGAACTCCGTAAATATGGGGCCGAAGATAGACATCGTAGGAGCATGGCAGAAAGCATGCAAAAAGGCAGGCGTACACTTTGCCATTTCTTCCCATCTAAGTAACTACTGTCATGAACATATGTTTTACCAAGGTACAAATGCCGACCCCGAAGGTCCGTATGCCGATATACCTTATGACTATATGGACCCGGCTTACGAAGGACTATACGGTAAACGTACCTCTGACCGTATCATGCGACTGGAACCAGAATTTGCCCAATCATGGTATCTCAGAACTAAAGAACTGATAGATAAATACGAACCCGAATTACTCTATTTCGACGGTCCCCTACCCAACGGTATATACGGCCAACAATTGGCAGCTCATTTCTACAACAAGAATATCTCGCGCAAAGGTGTACAAAATGGCGTACTCACTATCAAAAGAGTGAGAGAAGGATATACTTTAGACCGTGAATGTTCCGGTGAAGATGATTTGCAGAAGAATCCGTTTTTGGTAGATACCACTGTCAATCCCGGCTGGTTCTATATGGGAAACTCTCTAAACATAAGCAAAGAAGGCGGGGATGCCGGTATGGGGTCAGTCGTGCAAGGAAAGACTAAAGACAAATTGCGCATGACGGCAGGACAAATTGTAGATAACCTGATAGATATCGTCAGCAAGAACGGCAATATGATGCTCAATGTAGGATTGCGAGCGGACGGCAGCTTGCCCGAAACATTCAGAGATGAACTTATAAAGATAGGTAACTGGCTGAAATTGAACGGAGAAGCAATTTATGATACACGTCCCTTCAAAGTATACGGTGAAGGGACATTCAGCATAAATGCCGTAGCGGGTAAGAAGAAGTATGCGGACTACATGTATACATTCACTGCAAAAGACATACGCTTCACCACCAAGGAAAATACAATATATATCTTTATATTGGACTGGCCGGGAAACGGCAAAAATATAAAGATACAAAACCTGAACAGTAAGGAGATAAAGAACATTCAATCCGTTTCATTCTTAGCTTCAGGAGAAAAAATAAAATGGAAACAAGATGAAAACGGATTGTATATCACAATGCCATCCCACCCCATAGGTGAATATGCCTATGCTTTCAAAGTAACAATCAAATAAACATTGACCGGTATGAAAATCCAGATTACTATATTTTTGATATTATCAACCCTGATAAATTTATCCAATACAAACGCTCAAACTGTAAGTATAGAGAATAATCTGCTTACCTTGCGGATACACAAACAACAAATTACAATAGAGAATAAAAAACTTCCCGATCTCAAAGTAAAAAATATACTTCTACCGGGGCAAATCATTGCCTCTGAGAAAACAGAAACGTCCGACCGACTGTGGGGAGAAGGACAATCATTGGAAACTCATTATAACGATGGACGTAAGGTTACATTCACTTTATATGGCAATAATCCTTTTCTCTACATCCGTACAGTAATGAAAAACCGCTCAGGACAGGATGTACGAGTAAGTCGCCTGGAAATAGCATCCGTAGAAATGAGTATAGGTGAAATGAACCAACCATTAAATACTTTGGGAAGCGGTGGATTTGCTCCTGTCCAACAGGCACAAGGAAGTTATACCTACACTCTATTAGCTGAACCCGATAGTCGGCACTCTATTCTGACGGCTTGGCTGACGCAGAAACAAGGTATAGGAGTTATGACTCCGAAGCTGGACAAAGGAAAGAAAACATACAAAGTTAAAGCTGAACTGGAATTCGGTAATTATTTGGTAAGGAATGGCAAAGAAAGAGGCACCGATATCCTACTGATAGGCTTTTTCGAAGATGGAAGAGAAGGACTGGAACTATATGGAGAGTATCTTGCCAAAGCATATCAGATACAATTACCGGCAAAGCCGGAAGTTTATTGCACCTGGTATCACCGCAACCTAAACGGCTCGGGAGCTTCCACCGAAAAGATGTTACAGGAAAATGCCAATTTCGCAAAAGAAAATCTGGCGGACTTCGGACTGAATACCTTCCAAATTGACGACCATTGGCAAAATTCCATGGGTATTCCTAAAAACAGGCTGGGCTCAGGTCCTTTAAAAACTTTTGCCGAAAGTAACGAAAATTTCCCATCGGGAATGCAATATACAGCCAAACACCTGAAACAAGCGGGATTTACTCCCGGACTTTGGTTCATGCCTTTCTCCGGTGACATGCACAACCCTTACTTCTCCAAAGAAATATTTGCAAAACATCTTTGGTCTGACGTTCCCTATGACGTAAAAAAATGGTCGGGTACTTGCATCGACGCCACAAACCCCGCAGGTGAGAAGTTTCTACGCGAACGCTTCAAAAGAATTTACGATTGGGGATACCGCTATTACAAAATCGACGGCCTGCATACCGGTGCGCCTTCAGAAAATATCTATGTAACCAGAAGCTATGACGGAGTACCTGTATACGGAAGCGCACGTCTTTATAACGACGAATATACCTTCACACAGTGCTTCCGCAAGGGACTATCCATCTTGAAAGAAGAAGCTCCGGGCGTTTTTCTTTTAGGATGCGCCGCTACTCAGAACATGAGTTCTTTCGCAGCATCCTTTGGTATGGTAGATGCTATGCGCGTAGGTCCCGATAACGACGGTGCCATACAGGGAGCATGGGGAAAAACCACAGCCGGAGCGGACTATGCAGGCAACCTGTACTTCCTGCACAACAAAGTCTGGTACAACGATCCCGACCCTTACTTTGTACGCAGCTCCAACCCGCTGAATAAAGCCCGCTGGATGATATCTTGGCAGGCCATATCCGGAGCGATGAATACGACAAGCATGCAATATGCGGAGTTAGCTCCCGAACGTTTAGACATGATAAAGCGCGCACTGCCCACCCACAACCTAAATGCCCGTCCTATTGATATTCTCGAAAATAATAAACCCCGAATCTGGATGGTAAAAAATGACAGACAGATTGTTTTGGGATTATTCAATTGGAACGAACGACAAAACACGCAAATTGATTATAGCCTGAAACGAATGGGGCTGAACGATTCAGAGAACTACGAACTGTTCGACTTTTGGGACAATAAGTATTTGGGGAATATCAAAAGCAAACTATCTCAAACATTAGCTCCTGCATCTTGCAAAGTATTGGCTGTGCGCCCTCGCAAGGTCTATCCACAAGTCATCAGCACATCCCGTCATATAACTCAAGGACTGATGGATGTAAAAGAAGAATCATGGAATCCCGACAAGAGAATCCTATCCGGAACAAGTGCGGTTGTGAAAGGAGACAGATATGAGCTCCGCATTATAGTACCGGAAGAATTTAATATTAAAAGCGCCAAGAGTAACAGCGGTAAAATGTTTATCCAAAAAGAAGGGAAACTAATACGAGTATCATTTACTCCCAAAAAATCAGGAACGATAAATTGGAATATAGAATTCAAATAACCAAAATAAGAGTGTGTAATAAAAAACGAAGAGATTTGGACAAAATCAAAAGTTCTTCAAACAAATTTACGCATACGTCAAAGTATAATGTAAGACCTTTCGACATTATCAAACCTTATTTCACAAATAATCACTTACCTTTGCTACAAGAGAAAGAAACATACCATAAAAACATTAAAAAATTTATAACACATGAAAAGATTTCTATTATTCTCTATTGTAGCATGGTACATAACAGCCAGCTGTTTCTGCCAGATAGATTGGAAAAATTTTATGTCTCAGCAAGACATGATTTGGACTCGCCTGCCTCAAACTTGGTACGAGGCTCCTTTTATGGGCAACGGCAGTATGGGAACCTATATCTGTAAAGAACCCGGTAAAAATGCTATACGGGTAGATGTCGGTAACAGCATGGTGCATGACCATCGCACAAATGATAGAGGTGTCTACGGAAGATGCCGGTTGCTTATCGGCTACTTCCTCTTGCATCCTGCAGGAGAAATAAAATCCGGGGATATGAGACTGGATTTATGGAATGCAGAAACTACCGGATGCATCCGTACTACCTTGGGAGAAATAAAACTGAAAGCTTACGTCACTTCCGAAAGCCCTTATATCGTTGTCGAAGCTGAAGCTACGGAAGGTGAGAAGGATTTCACATGGAAATTCTATCCGGAAAATACAGACTCTCCAAGGCAATTGAACGCCATCCAAAGAAATAACAAGAAACACCTGAAAAAAGGATACGTATCGAATCCGGCGTCACAGTTATCCGTACGTAACGGAGTGAACTATTGTTGGCAGCCTTTACTGGCCGGCGGCGGTACAGCCACTGCTTGGAAAGAAATAAGAAAAAATAATACAAGTATCCTTCTTATAAGTAACGCACACTCATATCCGGAAACAGATGCATTACAAAAAGTAGAAACAGCATTGGCAAGTCTGCAAACAACCGATTTGCCCATTCTTCAAAAAGCACACCGGGACTGGTGGCATAATTACTATCCGCAAAGTTTCGTAAGTCTTCCCGATAAGAAAATGGAGAATTTCTATTGGGCGCAAATGTACAAACTTGCATCCGCAACACGCATTGGCGGCGGTCTGCTGGATAACAGCGGCCCCTGGCAAGTGCTGACTCCCTGGCCTAATGCATGGTGGAACTTGAATGTACAACTGAGTTATTGGTCTGTATATGCTTCCAACCGTCTGGAATTGGGAATGCCGCTGGTCAATGCAATCGGCAGCAATCTGAACAATCTGATAAACAATGTTCCCGAAGCTTACCGGAAAGATGCCGCAGCACTGCCTGTCGCTACCGATTTCAATCTGATAGGAGAAACCGTGAATATTCCCGGTACGGAAAAGAAAGCCCAAGTAGGAAACCTGCCGTGGATTTGTCACAACCTTTGGTTGCAATACCGTTTCAGTATGGACGAATCGATATTGAGAAATACTATATTCCCAACACTGAGACGCGCCATTAATTTCTATCTCCCCTTCCTGAAAGAAGATAAACAAGGAAAACTACATTTGCAAAGAACCTTTTCTCCTGAATATGGTATCGCTGAAGATTGCAATTATGACATTGCGTTATTACGCTGGGGATGTAATACGCTGCTTGAAACAACTAAAACTCTATCCATTGACGATGAACTGATACCTCGCTGGAAGCAAGTTATAGAGAAGCTGACCGACTATCCGCAAGACGCAAACGGCATGATGATAGGCAAAGATGTGCCTTTCAGCCGTTCACACCGCCATTACTCACATCTGTTGATGTTCTATCCGCTTTACTTGCTGAATGCCGAGCAAAACGGCAGTAAGGAACTTATGGAAAAATCTGTGGAACATTGGCATAGCCTGCCGGGTAACATCCTCGGATATACCTATACCGGAGCCTCTTCGCTATATGCCGCATTTGGTGAAGGAGACAAAGCTTTGGAAAAGCTGAACGGTTTGTTTGCCCGTACCCTGCGTCCCAATACCATGTATATGGAAAGCGGTCCGGTTATTGAGACACCGTTGTCCGGTGCACAGTGCATACACGATATGTTGTTACAAAGCTGGGGCGGAAAGATACGCGTATTCCCTGCCGTACCTTCCCGATGGGGAGATGTGCAGTTCCAGAATTTAAGGACAGAAGGCGCATTTCTCGTATCCGCCAGCCGAAAAGAGGGAAAGACAACCGGTATTCGCATCAAAAGTCTCGCGGGAGAACCTTGCATCTTACGTACGGATATGGTGAACCCAATTGTCAAAGCAGGTAATGTAACGCTTACTCCAATAGGCCAAGGGGAATACTCATTAGACTTAAAGAAAGGAGAAACCGTTGTCCTGACTACCGCAGGGGGAAACATTCCTATGATTAGTCCTGTTGACGGGAAAGGACAAAACTTCTTCGGATTACAACAAGCTAAAAAATAACCGTATGACAAGAAACACCTTACACAAACTCGTATCAGGAAGCATACTGATGTTACTTCCGCTTATGGTTCAAGCGCAAATCGCTTTAAAGAACTGGACAATCGAAGACCACTCAGGCGAAGTGAAAATCATCGTATCGGGCGACACATTAGAAATTACAGCCCCCAAAGGCCTTACCTTATGGTATAACCAACGCCTTACAAGTGATTACGAAATCAGTTATCGTGTGAAAATGTTGATGCAAGGCGGCAAGTATGACCGCCTTAGTGACTTGAACTGTTTTTGGGGTGCCAACGACCCGGAACACCCCGGCAATCTTTTTGCACGCAGCGAATGGAGAAACGGCATTTTTCAACACTATAAAACGTTAAGTTTGTTCTATGTAGGATATGGTGGAAACCATAACTCCACCACCCGCTTCCGCCAATACTTTGCCAAAGCAGCGGATACCAGTGATGCAATAGCCCGCCCTGTTATCAAAGAATATACGGATAAATCGCATTTATTATTCCCGAATAGATGGTACGACATCCAAATCCGTGTGGAAAAAGGAATCACTACATATCGTATCAATGGTGAGGAATTATTCCGGTTAACCATAAAAAACAATGAAGGAGACGGACATTTCGGACTCCGCTTATTGGAAAATCACACGTTATTTACAAACTTTCAGGTCAAAAGTCTGAAGAAGAAATAACTTACAATAAATCTGATTCGGAAGTATTATTTTTACCGTTTTACAGGGTAAAAGTAATACTTCCGTTTAAGAAAATACAGAATTAAAACAGCATTCGACAAAAGTGATACACCTTTAAACTGCGCCAAAGTTCCTTTCAACAATCTTGTACAAGATATTTCCTAAATATCCATATTTTTGTCAACGAACGAAAATAACTAAAAGCTTAATAACATGAAAAGAAACTCTCTGTTATTTGCAACCGCCCTACTCATCGGTCTGACCGGTTGCAAAAACACTCCGGTTCAGAAAGAAGCCTGGATAAGCAACGCACTCGATGCCGCTTCCTATCAATTGAAATTAACCGCCGAAGAACTCTCCGGAACAAACAAGTTGCCACGCTCCATATACTCCGGTTATGATGTAAATTTCCTCGACGCACAGCTACAACGTGAAAACAAAGCGTATATCGACTCTTTGCGTCCTAATCCGGCAGCCTTGCAATTAGGACAAAGACATCTTTGCGGAATTTCCGACTGGACCAGCGGTTTCTTCCCCGGTAGCCTTTGGTACGCTTATGAAATGACCGGAGACGAGGAATTGAAGAAACGTGCTGTCGAATACACTAATATACTGAATCCGATACGTGAGCTGAAAGGTACCCATGATGTAGGTTTTATGATGAATTGCAGTTACGGCAATGCTCTCCGCCTCGCTCCCAACGATACCATTAAAGCCGTACTCGTGGAAACGGCGGATAATTTATGCGCTCGTTTCAATCCGGAAATCGGTTGTATCCGTTCATGGGATTTCGGAGCATGGAACTTCCCCGTAATCATCGACAACATGATGAATCTGGACTTGCTGTTCAACGTATCCAAGTTGACAGGAAACGAAAAATATAAGAATGTGGCTGTAAAGCATGCGCAAACCACCATGAAAAATCATTTCCGTCCCGACTATACTTCCTACCACGTAGTCAGCTACAACAACGACGGAAGTGTGGAAATCAAACAAACGCATCAGGGTAAAAATGCAGAGTCAGCTTGGTCGCGCGGACAAGCATGGGGAGTATACGGCTACACTTCTTGTTATCGTGAAACTCAAGATACCGCTTTCTTACAGGAAGCTGTTCATATCGCCGGCATGATTATGGAACGTGTAAAGACAGACGACCTTATTCCTTACTGGGATTATGACGCTCCGGCAGGTGAAAAGACTCCGCGTGACGCATCGGCTGCCGCCGTCACCGCATCAGCATTTTTGGAACTCAGTACATTTATACCTGACGGAAAGAAATATTTTGACTATGCGGAAACGATTCTGAAAAATCTCTCAAGTCCTGATTACCTGTCGGCAAAAGGCAGTAACCAAGGCTATGTACTAATGCACTCCACCGGTTCGTTACCGCACGGTTCCGAAATCGATGTACCGTTGAATTATGCAGACTACTACTACCTGGAAGCGCTGAAAAGATACATAGATTTACAAAACAAGGGATAAAAGTTAGGTAAAAGGTTGTTTTTTATTAACTTTGACGAACGGGGATAATCGTTTATCCTCGTTCTCTATTTATAAACGCATCTAATACATACTGCAAATGTCAAAAATAAAAAGTCTGTTATTGACAGGTTCATTACTTATCACAATTATCTGTACCGGTTTTTCCGCCAACGCTACTGAAAGACATCTTCTTGAGCAAACCATTTCTTATGAAGACTTAGGAAGCGCCATCCTCTACCAGCAAAGTTGGGTGGATTATCCTAAATATACCGACCGTAAGTCCTGGCAAGAGAAAGTGGACCCGGAAATCAGAAAGATTATCATCAAAAACGGAGAACAGGCCTTGAAACACGAATGGAAACCCGACCTCGCTTCCGACTACCTTGCTTTTAAACGTACCGGTGAAATCCGTACCGGACGTGCCAACCACAAAGCCTTGCAAGCCCTTACCATCGCTGAATTGGTAGAGGGACAAGGAAGATTTATGGATGCTATCATAGACGGCGTGTGGTTTCTGTGCGAAACCTCTTGGATACACTCGGCACACCTCGGTTTTCAGAAAGACCGCTCCGGACTTCCCGACCGGAATGAACCGACCATTGAATTGGTAGTAGCCGACATCGGCGCACAAATGGCATGGACCTACTATTTCCTGAAAGACGAATTCGATAAAACAAGCCCTCTCATCAATGAACGAATTGTAGAGGAAGTCAATAAAAACCTAATAAATCCTTACTTCGCACAGGATGATTATTGGTGGATGGGATTCGGCGGCCAGCAAGTCAATAACTGGAATCCATGGGTTAACTACAATGTACTGCAAGCACTGATGCTGATAGAAAGGAGCCCGGAACGTATCCAACAGGGAGTGTGGAAGCTGATGAAATCTACAGACTTCTTTTTCAGCATGTATCATGAAGATGGTGCGTGTGACGAAGGTCCCACCTATTGGAGCGGAGCATCCGGCTATGCCTTGAAGTTTTTGGATTTATTGGCTAAAGTAACCGGAAATAAAGTGAACATATTCAGCTCCCCGCTCCTGCGCAATATGGCGCAATACATCTACCGGGTACACATCGGCGGTAATTATTTTGTCAACTTCGCCGACTCCGCACCCATAGTAAGTCCAAGTCCCGGTATTCTATATCAGTATGGTAAACTGATAGGAGACCCGGCAATGATGAAATTCGCCTCATTGATGGCACGACAAAACCAAAGTTTCAAAAATGGGGTAAACGGCTATTTCGCTTCCGCCTTAGATGAACTCTTTATGTACAAAGACATTATCAACTATCCGCAAGGCGAGCCGCTGATTGGCAGTTACTGGTTTAAAGATACCCAAATTTGTGTAGCGCGTGATACCGAAGGAAAAAGTGACGGCTTCTTTTTCGCTGCAAAAGGCGGGAATAATCAGGAGAGCCATAATCATAACGATGTAGGTTCGTGCATTCTTTACTACAATTCCAAACCGTTACTTATAGATGTAGGTGTGGGAACATATACCCGACAGACCTTCGGACCGGAACGATATACGATATGGACCATGCAATCCGATTATCATAACCTGCCTCTCATTAACGGAACAGCACAAAAGAACGGCAGAGAGTTTGCGGCGTACAATCAACAATACAAAGCCACAGCCAAAACCATATCTTATCAGATAGACATAGCCCGGGCTTATCCGCAGGAAGCAAACGTGAAAAGCTGGACCCGCAACTATACATTGCACAGAAAAAAGGATTTCACAATCACCGACAGATGGGAATTGGCAGCCTACGAAAAACCAAGCATATTAAGCCTGATGACTTGCAACGAAGTTGAGATTGACAACGACAAGAACATCATCCTGACAGGAGAAGCCGGTAAATTCAAACTGGAATACAATAAAAAGCTTTTATCGCCCGAAGCAGATATCATCGAATTGACTGATCCTAAATTAATTCACTCATGGAGCCAGAAAAAGCTTACGCGTATCCGTTTTACAATATTATCGCAACAAACTATCGGTGAAAGCAAACTGATGGTGAAGAAACTCTGATTTTACTCCATACGTAACGTACGGGCATAAAAAAAGGAGTACCGCTGTACTCCAACCTTTGTTAACCTTAAATCTAATACTATGAAAAACACATTGCAAAGATACGGACAATTGAGAAATTTGCAAATTATCCAAGAAAAAAAGTATGTTTTATAACACAGATTAAGAAAAAAGGACGGATATGCAAAAGCATTCCGCCCTTTTTTTAACATTTCCTTTTACGGATTATTCCTCATCCAATAAGATTTCAAGAATCTGGCAGGCAGCCTTCGCTACCGGAGTTCCGGGGCCGAATATAGCGGCTACACCTGCTTTATAGAGGAAATCATAGTCCTGCGCGGGAATCACACCACCTGCGATAACTACAATATCCTCACGTCCCAACTTCTTGAGTTCTTCAATAATCTGCGGAACCAGTGTCTTGTGTCCGGCAGCCAATGAAGAAACACCCACTACGTGAACGTCATTTTCCACAGCTTCACGAGCCGCTTCGGCAGGAGTCTGGAACAACGGTCCCATATCCACGTCGAAACCGCAGTCCGCATATCCGGTCGCTACCACTTTGGCGCCACGGTCGTGACCGTCCTGTCCCATTTTAGCTACCATGATACGAGGTTGACGCCCCTCTTTCTTCGCAAACTTCTCAGCCAACTCACACGCTTTGTGGAAGTCGCTGTCATTTTTACTTTCTGATGAATACACGCCTGAAATAGTTCTAATTACTGCTTTATAACGTCCTACAACTTTTTCGCAAGCATACGAAATCTCACCCAATGTGGCACGAACACGTGCAGCTTCCACTGCCAATTCCAACAGATTGCCTTCTTTCGTTTCCACACATTTGGTAATGGCTTCGAGCGCTTTCTGAACAGCAGCTTCATCGCGACCTTCCTTCAATGTCTTCAGGTTCTGAATCTGCTCCTGGCGAACAGCCGTATTATCAATCTCAAGAATATCGATGGGGGCTTCTTTCTCCAAACGATACTTATTTACACCTACAATAGTCTGTGAACCACTGTCTATACGGGCTTGCGTACGTGCGGCAGCCTCTTCGATACGCATCTTGGGAATACCGGTTTCGATAGCCTTCGCCATACCGCCCAGTTTTTCCACTTCCTGAATCAATTCCCAAGCCTTGTGCGCCAGTTCATTGGTCAGAGACTCTACATAGTAAGAACCGCCCCATGGGTCGACATTCTTGCAGATATAAGTTTCTTCCTGAATATAAATCTGCGTATTACGTGCGATACGCGCGGAGAAATCGGTAGGCAAGGCGATAGCCTCATCCAAAGCATTGGTATGCAGAGACTGTGTATGTCCCAAAGCGGCAGCCATAGCCTCAATACAGGTACGGCCTACGTTGTTGAACGGGTCTTGCTCGGTCAGTGACCAACCGGAAGTCTGGGAGTGTGTACGCAAGGCAAGTGATTTCGGGTTCTTCGGATTGAATTGCTTCACAATCTTAGCCCACAACATACGCGCGGCACGCATCTTGGCGATTTCCATAAAGTGGTTGGTACCGATAGCCCAGAAGAATGACAGACGAGGCGCGAACGCATCAATATCAATACCGGCGGCAACACCCGCACGAAGATATTCCAGACCGTCGGCCAGTGTATAGGCCAACTCGATATCCGCCGTAGCACCGGCTTCCTGCATATGATAACCGGAGATAGAGATAGAGTTGAACTTAGGCATCTTCTGAGATGTATATTCAAAGATATCGGAGATAATCTTCATAGAGAATGCAGGCGGATAGATATAAGTGTTACGCACCATGAATTCTTTCAGGATATCATTTTGGATAGTACCTGCCATTTCTTCCAGCT